>Ga0209480_10001584_pt1 | contig 16531 bp, 9 predicted proteins | sample JI61114C2DNA_FD_187501 | JGI IMG/M metagenome (GOLD analysis project Ga0209480, IMG submission 187501) | Wastewater effluent complex algal communities from Wisconsin, to seasonally profile nutrient transformation and Carbon sequestration -... | ecosystem: Engineered > WWTP > Effluent > Algae...
ACAAACAACAGGTTTGCTGCTTTTCACAAATGATGGTGAAATGGCAAAAAAACTGACACATCCAAAGCATGGAATACAAAAGTTATATCATGTTGAAACGTTGGAAAAAGTGAAAGGTGCAGATCTGGATGCCATGCGAAATGGTATTAAACTGGACGACGGAATCATCAAAGCGGACGAGGTCAGCTTTGTAAATAACGATGTTCATCAGATAGGAATCCGCATTCATTCGGGCAGAAACAGAATTGTAAGACGCATGTTTGAACATTTCAACTACACTGTAAAAAAGCTTGACCGTGTGATGTTTGCGGGTCTTACTAAAAAGGATTTGCCAAGAGGACGTTGCAGGCATTTAACTGAGCAAGAACTCGCGTTCCTTCAAATGTTGTAATCGTCTATTAATATTATTCGCCTTGATTTTTTAGAGTGCATTGCCTTAAAATGGGATGGGGCCATTGTCTTTGCACTTCAAGGAACAATGTGGTTTACACAAACACATTAAGAAGATGACACAGCATCGTTGAAAGCTTTTGCGCAAGCAGTGAGCGCAGATTGCACATTCCGTTTCATTTGCATTATGAATGAAGCCATGCTTCGCCCAGCGGTGAATCTTGCCGAGGATTGGATGATCCTCGTCTTTCTTTTTGCACTTATTACAGTCGCGTACACCCGTCGATTTCACCCTCTTCGAATCAGCCGATTGTGGAATAGCACCTGGAATGTGCGCATTCTCCGGCAAGCCATTCGTGAAGAGCCGAATACTCCACGCGCCAATTTGTTGTTCAACGTTTCATTCTTCTTGCTTACTGCGTTGGTGATATTCTTAGCTGTCAAGTTTTTCAACTTACGGCCATACGGTTTGATTGGGTTTCCTTTGTACATGTCAATACTTGGCGGTGTGATTGCTGCCTACGCGCTCAAAACGGCGGGAATTCGGGTCGTTCAATTGATGTCTGACGGTGACTATGGACTTTCAGAATATGAGTACAATCTTTTCCTAATTAACCGGGTTATTGGACTTTTTCTTTTTCCTGTGACGGCATTTTTAGCCTACTCACCGCTGAAAATGATACAGCCCTTCGTTCTGATTGCCTTGATTCTATTCGTTTCCATGATGATTTACCGCATGCTTCGAGGACTTTTCAACGCAGCGTCATCAGGCGTACCTGTTTTCTATATCTTTTTCTACATTTGCACGCTTGAAATTTTACCCCTGGTAGTTTGCCTTAAGGCGATTCTATCAGAATAAGGTATTAGCAGGGAGAAAATCACTTATTTACCAGGATTAACACTATGGCCGAAAAGCTAAAGACCATACTGATCACCCAGCAAGACCCGGGTGCAGATAAAAATCCATACGTTGACTTGGCTAAAAAGCACAAGCTCAAAATTGACTACCGTCCTTTTATTCACGTTGAAGGGTTGGAGTCATTGGATTTTCGTCAACAACGTGTAGACATCCTGGAGCATTCCGCTGTCATTTTTACGAGTAGAAATGCGGTGGACCATTACTTCCGGCTCGCGAAAGACATGCGACTTACCGTTCCAGAAACGATGAAATACTTCTGCATGTCTGAGGCAATTGCATATTACTTGCAGAAGTACATTCAGTTTCGCAAACGAAAAATATTCTTTGGTCACAGTACTTTCCAGGAATTGATGGAGCCAATCAAAAAACATCGTACCGAAAAATATCTCTTGCCTTGTTCTGATATTCTTAAACCAAGTATTCCGGACACGTTGAACAAAGAGAAAATTTCTTTCAGTAAAGCAGTGATGTACAAGACCGTATGCAGCGATCTTTCTGATCTGGCCGACGTGAAATATGACATGTTGGTTTTCTTTTCACCGTCAGATATTGAATCACTATTCAAAAATTTTCCTGATTTCAAGCAGGACAATACACGCATTGCTGCCTTTGGCCAAACCACTGCAAAAGCAGTGCAAGATGCCAAGTTAAAAGTTGATGTTATGGCGCCTACACCCAAGGCCCTGTCTATGTCTATGGCGATTGAGCAATATATTATGGCGAACAGATAATTTCTCTTCCCTTTGTTTTGTGCATTAAAAAAAAATGCACGACACGCTCGTTTTTCAGATTGCTCTAACGCTGATTCCCGGCGTTGGCCCAATTACAGCCAAAAACCTTGTTGCATACTGCGGTAGCGCGGAGGCAGTGTTTCGTGAAAAAGAGCAGGCCCTGATGAAGATTCCGGATATTGGCAAAATGATAGCGCATACTATCAGGCACTCTAACGTCATGGAAAGAGCCGAAAAAGAAATTGCTTTTATTGAAGCAAACTCAATTGTGACTCATTTTTTCACAGACTCCAACTATCCTGATCGTCTGAAGCAATGCGAAGACGGACCTGCACTGATTTATACCAAAGGCACGATGAATCTTTCTGAAAAGCGCGTCATCAGCGTTATTGGAACCAGGAACTCAACAAGCTACGGTAAACGATTTTGCAAAGAACTTCTGGAAGGTATCACACACCTAAAACCATTGGTTGTAAGCGGACTTGCATATGGAATTGACATCTGCGGTCACCGTAATGCTGTGATGCTAAATTTACAGACTGTTGCCTGTGTTGCCCATGGCTTGGACAAAGTTTATCCAGCAATGCATATTCCGGTTGCAAATGATATGATGCGCAATGGCGGATTGGTGAGCGAATTTCCAAGTGACACAAAAATGACCCCTGATATGTTTCCTATGCGAAACAGAATTATCGCGGGATTATCGGACTGCACCATTGTGGTGGAAACAGATCTCAAAGGTGGATCAATCATTACTGCGCATCTGGCCAATTCTTACGCACGTGAAGTTTTTGCATTGCCGGGGAGATATCATGACAGATACAGTGCAGGATGCAATGCATTGATCCGAAAAAATCTAGCTGCTATTATCAACTCACCTCAAGACTTGATTGATTATATGAACTGGGATGACACGTTCAAGCCAAAGTCAAAGCAACTTCCACTCTTTCAAGAACTCAATCCAGACGAAACTTTGATAGTGGATTTACTCACTCAAGAAGGAAAAATTTCGATAGATCTATTGAGCCATACAACTGGCATTGGCTTTTCAAAATTATCGAATGTGCTTCTAGACCTTGAATTCCGCGGTATTATCAAAAGCCTTCCAGGCAAACGATTTGAACTCATCTAAACATGAATCTTATTGACTAATTCTATACTCAGGTTTTCAACAATAGAACTCAACTTATTGAAATTGAGCTAACCTTTTCATTTCAGAACACGTCTAACGATTGGTGTTCTCCTAACCCATGTCTCACTGACGTGTAATTTTTCACATAAAATTGCACTTCGGCTGTACAACAATTTGATGTGCGTTGTGGTTTACACTCTGGCAACTAACCACCATTATCATAACGATTATGAATTATCTCACTGCACTAGAAAATTGGTTCAACCGTAAAATCGGATGGTTTTTCACCAATGGTTTTAAATCGAAAGAGAAGTAATAACAGGCCTCGACATAAGCTGCTAAACACTTAGCTCATTTCTATACAAACATTCTGAGCTTCGGTAAAGAACCGAAGTGCTTCCCAGCCCCCTTCTCTGCCGACACCTGAACTTTTCATGCCACCAAATGGTGTGCGCAGATCGCGCAATAACCAGCAGTTCACCCATACGATCCCGCATTCTATCTCCGCAGAAAATTTGTGCGCTCTTGTTACGTCTGAGGTCCATAATGAAGCTGCGAGACCGTACTCACTTGCATTTGCCAGTCGCAGCGCTTCTTCTTCAGTATCGAAAATTTGAATTGTAACTACCGGTCCGAATATTTCTTCGCGATTTGTTCTGCATTGGTCACTCAGTCCGACAATAACCGTTGGCTGTATAAAAAATCCACCATCCAACTCACCACCTGGAAACACGCGTTCACCGCCACAAAGTATTTTGCCTCCTTCTTCTTTTGCAAGCCCTATGTAGGAAAGAATTTTGTTCATGTGCAATTCACTCACCACCGCGCCAGATTTTGTTTCGGTATTTAATGGATCGCCCACTTTCATCTGCTTCACTTTTTCTACAAAAGCGGCAATAAATTTTTCACTGATGGATCGTTCTACGATAATACGAGAGCCACACAAACATATTTGGCCTTGATTGGTAAAAGCCGAACGCAGCGTTGTCCGCAGCATTTTTTCAAAGTCGCAATCAGCGAAAATGATGTTTGGGTTTTTTCCACCTAGCTCCAGCGACAGTTTCTTGAATTTCGGAGCAGCTGCAGCGGCTATGCGCGCGCCGGTGGACGTGCCGCCCGTAAACGAAATGGCTTTGATGTGGGGATGATTAATGATTGATTCACCTGCTTTTGGGCCCAGACCATGCACAATGTTTAGCACTCCAGGAGGCAATCCGGCCGCAATGCAAATCTCAGAGAATAGAAAAGCGGTCATTGGGGTAATTTCAGATGGTTTCGCCACTACAGTATTGCCAGCAGCAAGTGCAGGAGCAATTTTCCATGTAAAAAGATACAAGGGAAGGTTCCATGGCGAAATACAACCAACTACTCCAATTGGCTTTCGATTGGTATAGTTCACCGCCGATTTTTCCATGATGTGTGCCTCCGAAGACCAATGCAGTATGGCAGTGCCAAAAAACCGCATGTTGTCTTCTGCGCGAGGTATATCCATGGAACTGGCAAGTGAGACAGGCTTGCCGTTGTCCACACTTTCAGCAATGGCCAAATCTTCGAGATTTTCATGGATGAGATCTGCAATTCTCACAAGTATTGCAGATCTCTTTGCCGCAGGCATTGCACTCCAGGCAGGAAATGCATTACGTGCGGCTATTGCCGCAAGATCGATGTCCGAATGATCGCTGTCCGGTATAAGTGAATACACTTTTCCGCGTGATGGATCGATATTATCCAGATAGCTACCAGACTGCGGCTCAGTCAGTTTGCCGTCAATGTAGTTGAGAATTTTTTTCACCTTGTTGTGAAGATTGTGCGAGCGAAGGTAAAAACACTTGCGTAGTTCACATGCATGATTAAATTTGCGCCCGCTTTGAATGAAAAGCGCATCTTGCCCGATAGTATAATGGTAGTACAACTGATTTTGGTTCAGTTAGTCTAGGTTCGAACCCTGGTCGGGCAACAAAAACAAAAAGCCTTGTAGGAAACATCCTTCAAGGCTTTTTTATTTCTTTCAAAAAAAATCCGCTTGATCAACGCTTCAATCGAATGGTTGATCCAGCATTGGGTTGTGACTTCTCGTCGAGATCATTGTATTTACGAAGCTTCTTAAGCTTCACACCGTAACGTTGAGAAATATCTCTCAATGATTCGCCTGCCTTTATGATGCATGTCGCCTCAGAAGCATGATTGCGTTTGGGTTGAATGTAAATCTTCTCGCCTGTTTTGATCCTTTCACCTGATTTCAGGTCATTGTACTTTCGAATAAAAAGTTCATGCAAATCAAAATCAGCGGCAATGGACTCCGGAGTATCGCCCGCCTTAGCAAGAATGTATTTAATGTTATTGTCACTTACTAAAAGTTCACGATTCTGTCTGATTGTGATCGTGGTTCTATCCTCTTCTTCCTTGGTTCTTTTTTGTTTCTTCTGACTGTCTTTCGACTTTCCGCCTTTTGCAATCACCGCTGGTGGAGTATCTGAAACAACGCTTCGACCAGGTATTTGTTTTTTACGGATGTATTCCATTCCAACTTTATCAAATTCATCCAAATGAAATTCTTCAATGATGCCAATCAATAATTGAGGATATTTGGGATTCGTCGCATAGCCACATTGTTTCAGCCCCTTTGCCCAGCCTTTGTAATCATCTGTATCAAGCAGGAAAAGCGATTCATATCTTTTTCTTTTTAGGAATAAGGAATGATCCTCATACGACTCGTTGGCGGACTTGTATTGGCGAAAACACTCACCTTTCGTTTCATCATCTTCGTAAATACGTTTGCCAGTCCAGTCATTGTGGCATTTTATTCCAAAGTGATTATTTCCTTCTCTTGCCAGCCGGCTATTTCCATCTCCACTTTCCAGAATGCCTTGAGCCAACGTTATGCTTGCGGGAATTTTATTCACGACCATTTGATAGATCGCTTCATCCTTCCATTTTTGAATGTAGGCATCACGCGCAGCAGTGCTTTCCGCTGCATGGGACGAAACATATATGAAGCTGCACAAAAGCAGAAAATGAAAACGAAACATGATTGCATGGCGATAACAACGCCAACCCCAAAATTATTTTTCTGTCTCGTGCAAATAGCAGTCACATAAGCGCAATGCCAACAAAGCATTGTTGAATTATTATCAGACCAATTACAACTATTTTTTGACTGAAAAATCTTGCTCTTTCCGAAGGGTTCCTTCTAGATTGTAGGAGGACCACACTCCTGTTTTTTGTCCTTCGCTGTAGATTCCGCGTGTATTAAGCATTCCATTCGAATAATAAGTGAACCATTCCCCAGACTCTTTGCCGTTCTCATAATGTCCATCGATATTTAGTTGTCCGTTGTCGTGCCATGTTTTATAGGCCCCATGATAGACGCCATCCTTGAACGTATTCAAACTCCAGGGCTTTCCATCGGCGTAATAACACCACGACTCACCATTCAGCACTTCATTCTCAAAGTGTTTGTGGATTTTGGGCTGGCCGTTCGGATGGAATTCTATTTCGGCAACCTTTTTCTTCGTAGAGTCATCTGTAAAAACGGAATACTTGTGCGCTCCATCGGGATGAGTCATCACAACTTGTTCTGTTGAATTTGGGATACTAAACTGTACTGTAGATGTTGCCGTCGTGGCAGTTGGCGAATCTTTACATGACATCCCCAAAAAGGAAATGAGTAAAAACAAAATAAAGAATTTAATATAATGATTCATTTTTTTCTGTTGATCGTAAAGTGAACCAATTCGGTAAGTGAATTTTTAGCATCACCATCGGGAAAAGTAGAGAGTATTTCAAGAGACAAGTCGCGAAATTCCTCCATTTTTTTACGCGCATAATCAATACCACCGGCGTCCACCACAGTGTCTATTAGTTCTTTTACTTTTACCTTATCAGTATTGTGTCGTTTCACAATTTCAACCAATCTTCTGCGGACTGTTTTCTCAGAATTCTGAAGAGTGTATATTAGTGGCAACGTCATTTTGCGCTCCTGGATATCGATTCCTGTCGGCTTTCCGATGTCTTCACCAAAACCATAATCGAGGAGATCGTCTTTGATTTGAAAAGCCAAACCCAAGTTGAGTCCGAAGTGATACATCTTATCTGTGGTTTCCTCGTTTGCTCCAGCAGCAGAAGCACCGCTTTTACAACATGCAGCAATAAGCGAAGCCGTTTTTTGGCGGATGATGTTGTAATACACCTCTTCCGTAATATTGAGAAGTCGGGATTTTTCTTGTTGCAAAAGTTCGCCTTCACTCATTTCTTTCACCGCTTTGGAAACGATACGCAGCAGTTCGAATTGATTATTGTCCACACTGAGCAACAATCCTCTTGACAACAAATAATCGCCAACAAGCACAGCTATCTTATTTTTCCATAGAGCATTGATCGAGAAAAAACCACGTCGTGTGTTTGCGACATCGACAACATCATCATGCACAAGAGTTGCCGTGTGCAGCAATTCGATTAGAGAAGCCGCCGTGTAGGTGGCTGGTGTAATTGCCCCACACAATTTACTTGAAAGAAATACAAACATCGGGCGCATCTGTTTGCCTTTTCTTTTAATGATGTAATGCGTGATTTTATCCAAAAGCATCACATCACTTTTCATGGCCTTTTTGAAATAACTTTCAAACTCCTCCATTTCGGAGGCGATAGGCAACGATATTTTGTCGAGTGTATTCAAAAAAAGAAGTTGCCAAATGTAGTGTCTCAGGCAATAGACAATATAAACTCTCATCAAGGCATTTGAAGCACCATTGCACAATAATTAGCTTGGATTCTCAACCGAATCAGGGGATTTCAACATGTTAAAGATGAAATCTATCTAATTATTTTTTATTGCCATGAGCTATTTTCGCCCGCTTTTTTTAGTATAACCAATACACTACTTCATGAGAAAAATTTCTACATTAAAAAACCATGTCTTTGCTATAATGCTTGTCATTGCAGCATTGACACAGACAACTCGGTTGGACGCTCAATGTCCAAACAACAACACCTATTACACCGATCTATCAACATTTTTCGATGGTGACGAATCGTTTGTGACGTGCAATTGGGGAAGCGAGTACTGCACTGCCACTGTGTGCGCAGGTGTGAGTTATTACATTACAACTGCGGGTACCTTGTGGGACACACAAATTACCCTGTATAGCTCCACAGGTACATATCTTGCCTACAATGACGATGGAACAGGTGATGAATATAACACGTCTACATTGACTTGGACTTCTACTTTTGACGGTAGCATCCGTATCGTTGTAAATGAGTATGATTGCATGACGAATCAAGAATGTGCGATTCTTTCCGTGACCCAGATTGGTGAATGTGGTGTTGGAGGATGTGTATTTCTGGACATGCAGTATCTGTATAACGGCTGCAATGGTGAATTCGAGAATGTAACTTTTTATCCTTATTTCTCTGGTGGTTGCACGGTGAGCATGCTTTCCTTGTACAGCGACACATTTGGCTGGGAAGATTTTGATCTTTCGCTTTATAATCTTCAGTCGGGTGATGACATTACATTTGATCTGGGACTGCCAAACACTGATTACTTCTACTACATAACATTGAGTGATGGTACCATTAGCGATACATATATCTACACTACTGGTAATTGTAGTGCAGTTGCTTGCGAATTTACCAACGTATTCGAGGACTACATCGGTTGTGATGGAACATCTGAAACAGTTGAATTCACTCCATTTTTCACGGGTGGATGCACAGTGGAAGCCATTGAATTCTATACAACCGCACTTGGCTATGAGTACATTGATTTGCAAGCAGACGGCTTTATATCAGGCGATGCGATAGGTATCAACCTAGGACTAGACAACACCATCTATGAATACCAAGTCTATTTGAGTGATGGAACTCTTAGTCCGATTTACACTTATACAACTGGCACATGCGATGTCGTTGCTTGTAATTTCACGAACGTACTTGCAAGTTACCAAGGCTGCGAAGGCACAGCGGAATATGTGGACTTTTACGCTTACTTCACAGGGGGATGCACAGTAGAAACACTCTATCTTTTTTCAAGTGAACTTGGTTGGGAAACACTCGACTTAAGTGCTATGGCATATACTTCTGGCGAGGCGATTGGCATTTTGCTTGGCTTAGACAATACGACCTACACTTATTACTTCGAACTGAGTGATGGCACAACAAGTCAAAACTTTACATACACGACAGACGTTTGTGATGTAGTTACAACATGTTCCAACCTCTTTATTGACTACACTGACACAGGATGCATCAACCCTGGAACTGGTGATGTACCGTCTGGAGATATCACCGCATTTTACAATGGAGCATGTTCAGTTGAAGGAATTTACACTTCAGTAAACGGCGGTCCATACGAATACCTCGATCTCAGCGCTTATGGCCTTCTCAGCGGTGATCCAATTGGATTGTTTTTCAATGTTCAGAATGCAAACTACACCGTGTATTACGTTCTGAGCGATGGCAGCGCATCTCCAACAACAACCTTTACAACAGAAGAATGTAACTCAGGAGAAACGATTTGCGACTGCGCTGGAACTCAATTGCCTATTGAAGCAACAGCATGGCTTGGCGATCTATCATTGGATGACGGATCTTTCAACTGGAATGGCGATCCAAGTTTGCCAGTAGATTTCAATTGTGCTACTTGGGGTTTTGACTGTGGTGACGAACTAGAACCTGGCTTTTTCGCATATGATCCTTATGGAGTATGCAGCGGAGAAATTCCTCCATCAAATGGATGTGTTGATGAATTCTGTTATACGATCGACTTAGACGTAGTTACGGATTGTCATCCTGAAGATATAAATGTATATGTTTTCAACTCAAATGGAGACCTTGTATTCACCGCGGGTAATGCTGACTTCATTGTGGATGCTGATTTTGTTTACACCTTCCAAATGTGTCTGCCTGCGGATTGTTACTTATTCCAAATCACAGACGAATTTGGTGATGGATTGAATGGCGGCGATTGCACTACAATTGGTTACGCAGGTATTTACGATTATGATCAATCGGCTTACGTTGTGCTCGCTCAGGGCGATGCATACCTCGATGTTTACTCTGGTGAATTCTGTGTTGGTCCTCAAACAGTTTGTACAAACCTCGAACTCGCCATTACACAAGCTGACTGCTATCCAGCAAGCACAGGCGAATTGCTTCCGGTATTGAATTACACTTTTGACTTTAGCGGTCCATGTACCGTAGCTTCACTTTTCTTTTCTGAAAATGGCGGAGAGTTTACTGAGTTAGATGTTTCTGCGAATGGCTGGATCAGTGGTGATGAAGGATCATTATTCTATCTGACACCAAATACTGAATACACACTCTATTACACGACAAATGATGGTGCTTCGTCCTACTTGTATAATTACTCAGTAGGCAACTGTCTGAATGAAATTACCATTTGTGACTGCAATGGTACACAACTTTCAATTGGCGTTACAGATTGGCTTGGAGATGGATTTGCGGACAATAACTTCTATCAGTGGGCAGGCGAATACGTTAATTTCAACTGTGCCACATGGGGATATGATTGTGGTGATATTGAAGGAGCACCTTCATTTGATCCATTCAACGTTTGTGACGGACAATTGCCTCCATTCAACGGTTGTATTGAAACTGTAGAAGTGCTTGGTTGTACAGATCCAACAGCCATCAACTACAATCCTGACGCTACAATTAACGATGGCTCATGTATCTATAATTTGCAAGTAGGTTGCACAGATTCAGACGCTTGTAACTACAATGACCTCGCTATAATTGATAATGGTTCTTGTGAATATATTTCTTGCGTGGGATGCACAGACGACACTGCTTCGAATTACGATCCAACAGCAACAGTTGATGATGGATCTTGCATTTATGTTGAAATAGAAGGTTGCACAAATCCTCTAGCCTTGAACTTTGATCCATTGGCGACAACGGATGATGGCTCTTGCATTTTCACTTGTATCTGGCCAACAGTTGCATATGACTCTCATTGCTCTCCTGGCGACTTGATGAACTTCTATGTTGATATTGATTTGACAGCACTTGGAAATGGTGCACCATACACAATTACGAATAGTTACAACAATCAACAACAGGTGATGAATCTGATGGGATCAGTTGTGATGGGGCCGTTCCCAAATAATACTCCTGTTGTAATTCAAGTAACCAGCAATACAATTGACTGTTTGCTTACCTCGCAGCCATTGTCCGAGGATTGCGATGTAATAGGTGCTATTTACGGTTGTACAGATCAAGATGCACTGAACTACAATCCAGAAGCTACAATCGACGATGGATCTTGTATCTATGTATCTGTGAAAGAAGTTGAAGAACAGTATTTCATGATGTATCCAAATCCTGCGCGTGATCAGATTACAATCAGCAACAACGGTAATTCTCCGGTGGTAAATATCCGTTTACTTGATAACACAGGTCGATTGGTGAAGTCTGAACAACTGGTTATCACAAAAGGAAATAACCATGTAATGAATGTTTCTGAACTCGCTCAAGGAAACTACACGGTAGAAATCCTTACTGAAGGCAATGTTGAACACCACAATTTGATTATTCAGAAATAATCTTTTTAAAACAATTGAAAAAGGCTTCGGTTACCGGAGCCTTTTTCTTTGCTCAATACTTTTCATAGTAGAAGAAAATGAAGTCATTATTAAACCTTTTTATAGTTTGAGTATCCAAAGAACAAATACTTTAAAAAGAAACATCATGAAAAAAACCAATTTGATTTTCGCGACATTTTTGTTAATGCTCGCATTCGCTATTTCTTCTTGCAAGAAAGAGCAAGTGGTTACTGAACTTGACAATGAAAGCATCGACAATGAAACAGTTGCTTCCTTTGTAGAAAAAAGCATGAGTGTAGATGAAGATGCAGCATCCATGCGCGGACCGCTCGGGATGCAAGCAGGATGCAATTGGCAAAACTTATTGTCAGATTGTGCTACCATAACTGAGAGCAGTGACAGCTATCCCAAAACCATTACAATAGATTATGGAACTGGGTGCACAGGACCAAACAATATCACCAAAAGCGGAATTGTGATCATTGATTTATCTGATGATATGCTCAACAATGGTGCAGTTCGTGCGGTGACATTCGAAAATTTTCGGATCAACAATACTCAAATCGCGGGCAGCAGAATAACAACCAATGTTGGCGAAGACTCCGAAGGCCATCCGATGTTCTCTCGCATTGTCTCAACTACATTGACACGAAATGGCAATGTACTAAGCAGAAATGCAAATGAGACCGTAACCTGGCTCGGCGGATTTGAAACAGAAGAATGTGGAGACAACATTTTTTCAATTACCGGTAGCGGAACAATTACGCGTGCAAATGGCGCAAGCAGAACCAGGAATATCATTCTTCCTCTCATAGTAGATCATACTTGTGGATATATCATTTCTGGAGTCACAGAAATCACTGGTCCAAACGGAACAGGAACGATGAATTTTGGAGATGGCAATTGTGATGATATCGCTGTAATCACCCGTCCGAATGGAAATGTGCATACTGTGCACTTGCATCAAAATTAATCCTCCGGACAATTTCAATTTGTTTTTGGCAAAGCCGTTTCTTTGGAAACGGCTTTTTCCTTTTTACACAAAAAATAAATATGAGTCCTAGATTCTATGAAAGGACAATTAAATTCTCTAACTTATCATGTCACAATTTTAAGCACTCTTTAATAATTCTATAAGATTAAACAAACGTCATTCGGTCCAAAAACATACGACAGTAGGTCCATTTAGTCACTTTTTGAGAAGCAACCAAGGCGACCCTCCACTATTCAGTGTTGAAATCTTCCCATTCAGTTCAAATAAGCGAGGTACGAAGTCAGGATTTTTGTATCCTCTGGAAACAGAAGCTAAACACTATTTCCAAAAATGGTTTATTTGAAAAACTTGCAGCTAAACGGATTGCACATGATCAACTCACTACGCTCTCTCTGTCTATTCATTTTATTCGGAATGCTGACCACGCAAAGCTGGTCACAACTTACCTTTTTAGATCCAGTATCAAACTTGCCCACTACAAGCTACACCTTGTCGCCTTCCCTTTGTCAGGGCGCTAGTGTTGATCATTGCATCAACGTGACAAGTGCGGGAACAAGTCATAGTATCACTAGTTTCTCTGGAAACGCTGGTGTTGTGGTGATATCACCTTCGTCAAATCCATTGCCTCGTTGTTTCAGATATACTGCGCCATTTGGTTTTACCGGACCAAACACGATCACATTCAATGTAACGAACAATTTAGGTCAAACAGGATCTGTGCAGATTACAATTATTGTTGTAAATCCAAACACTCCTTTGAATGCAGGACCGGATCAACAGCTTTGTTCACCTACAAACTTTACCACGTTAACTGCAATAAATCCGGATCCACTAGCAATAGGATACTGGACAAAACTCACTGGGCCAGGTACTATCTCTGGAGGTAGTGATTCGCCGGCCCTTCCCTTGGTGGATCAAGCTGGTGGTCCAACAGTCAATGTCACGGGTCTCCAGCTTGGCTCGAACATTTTCATCTGGCATCAAGACTATCCATGCGATCAGAACGTAGATGTAGTAACAGTTTATGTCTACAACGGAACACCACCCGTTGCCGATGCGAATATCTGTTACCCATCAACCTTAAATCATGTTGAAGATACCGTTGTATTGTGTGGCACTACATCTTACACATTGTGTGCAAACAATCCTGGTACAGCGGCCACTGGCACTTGGACGATCTTTGGAGGTTGCGGAACCATTTTCAACATCAATAACCCATCAGCACCTGTAACAAATCTTTGCGCCGGTTGCAACAACTTCGAATGGAATATAGGCAATGGCTCTTGTCCCGGTGGTGAAACGAAAGACACAATCGTTGTATGTGTTTATCCTAGCATCCAAACAGCAGTAGCGCCTTCCGACCTTACTCGTTGTATTGGCACATTCACCACAGTTACCTTAGTTGGTAACACATTGATTGGTGCGAATACAGCACAATGGACATTTGTTAGTGGCCCGGTGACACCAGGTATCACTTCACCTGCAACTTCATCTACCGCAATTACAGGTTTGACGCAGCCTGGAATATACTGTTTTGATTATAAAATCACAAGTGGACCATGCGGCAACAGTACGGATCAAGTGTGTATTTATGTGTATAGCCCAAGCTCACCAGTGAATGCAGGAGTGGATCAAACAATATGTTTGCCTAACAACTCTGCAACCATGGCTGCGACTGCACCAACATCGCCTGCCATTGGCACATGGTCGGTGATTGCAGGAACAGGCTCATTCGTAAATATAAATTCGCCTACATCTTCCGTTAGCGGATTAAGCAATGGAATCAATACTTTCCGATGGACTGTTGCCAATGGTAATTGTGCGAATAACGGATCCTTCGATGATGTAACTATTACGGTCTTCCCTGTTTCTCAACCCACTCCGAATGCTGGACTAAATCAAAACTTAACTTATAGTGGAACAGCATTAACATCAACTCTGGATGGCAATGCTGCAACTGCTCCTGGCTCCGGCTTGTGGACCGTTTCTCCGACCGGACCAATTATTACCACACCAACAAGTCCGACAAGCGGTGTAACAAACCTTTTACCCGGTGTTTACACATTCACTTGGTGTTTAAGCAATGGCTCTTGTGATCCTGTGGTATGTGATGACGTTGTCATCAATGTATTCAATTGTCAAACATTGACGACAAGCGCAGGACCAGATCAGAACATGTGTACTCCGACAAATAGTGCGGTTCTCGCTGCGACAGTGGCCACGCTTCCTGCTACAGGAAGTTGGAGCACCATCACTGGAGGCGGTTCATTCTCGAGTACAACAAGTGCAACATCGAACGTCACTAATATTCCAGTTGGAATCAATACATATCGCTGGACCATCAGCAATGGATCTTGTGGTACTTTTTCCGATGATGTTATTGTAAATGTATTTGACAATACTGCAACAATATCGAATGCCGGACCTGACCAGGAATTTTGCGCAGGAGGGACTGTGACAGCTACCATGGCCGCAAGCATCCCGGTATCACCTGCAACAGGAGCGTGGACGGCACTCGGCTCTGGAAGTGTTTCACCTTTGAATAGTCCAACAGCATCCGTAACAAGCTTGCCTGTAGGAGCGCACAATTTTGTATGGACAGTAAATAATGGACCATGTGGAGCCGCGACAGACACAATTCAAATAAGAGTTTTTGCGCCTGGTCAAACATCAGCATCAGCAGGAGCTGATCAAGAACTTTGTTCAATAAATCCGAACACCTCATTGGTTGGAAATAACCTGGTAGCGCCTGCCACAGGCCAATGGATTGTAGTAAGCGGAGGTGGCACTATCGTTAGCCCAAATTCATCCGCTACAGCGGTTACAAACATTCCAATTGGGCAAAACGTTTATCGCTGGACAATCGATAATGGTCCATGCACAAATCCAACTGTTTTGAGTGATGAAGTAATGGTAAACGTATTCGATTCAAATCAGGCAACAGCGGATGCAGGAGCGGATCAAGATGTATGCAGTGATGTAACATCTATACAACTTTTGGGTAACTCATTGACAAACCCATCAACAGGAATCTGGACAGTATCTCCGACTGGTCCAATCATATCGAACAATACCATTCACAATCCTACTGTAAGTAATCTGACACCAGGCACAACTTACACATTTACCTGGACGGTAGACAATGGCCCTTGCAGCAGCACATCTGATGCTATGACGCTTGACTACTACAACAACAATCAATCAACGGCAAGCGCTGGTCCGGATCAGGAAATTTGTTTGCCGCAAAATTCAGTAACGATGGCAAGCAATGCTGCTGATAGCCCCGCCATTGGAACGTGGATACTCATTAGTGGTCCGAACACACCAAGCTTCACTGCGAACAATCCAACAACAACACTCGGTAATCTTATTACAGGAACTTATGTGATGCGCTGGACAATTGACAATGGCGCATGCAGTCCAACATCCACATTTGATGAAGTGATGATTGAAGTATTTGATAATGATCAACTCGTAGCAGATGCAGGTGATGATATGGAATTGTGTGAACCAGTGGACATGACAACACTCACAGCGAATGCAATCATTTCGCCCGCTACCGGTTTGTGGACACAGATAAGCGGACCGAATACCGCACTGATTAACAATCCCAACTTATCTCAGGTTGACGTTTCTGATCTCATTGTCGGTTGTTATGTTTTCCGTTGGACCGTTTCGAATGGCGCATGCACGCCACCAACCACATTTGATGAAATTCAGGTATGTCTTTTCGACGATAGCCAAACTGAAGCTAACGCAGGGCAAGATCAAATAATTTGCACGCCAACCAGCACAGCA
>Ga0209480_10001585_pt1 | contig 16530 bp, 14 predicted proteins | sample JI61114C2DNA_FD_187501 | JGI IMG/M metagenome (GOLD analysis project Ga0209480, IMG submission 187501) | Wastewater effluent complex algal communities from Wisconsin, to seasonally profile nutrient transformation and Carbon sequestration -... | ecosystem: Engineered > WWTP > Effluent > Algae...
ATAAAAAAGAATCTCAATTGCGATATCGAGTACTTTCCAAAAAAGGAGAATATTATTGGGTAGAAACTTACTTTAAACCCATTATAGATTCTAAAAACGAAACCACATCTATTATTTGTAGTACACGTGATGTAACAGAACGTGAACAATTAATGAAAGATTTAGAACTAGCACTGCAAAAAGAAAGAGAATTAAATGAGTTAAGATCACAATTTGTATCAACCGCATCTCATCAATTTCGTACACCTCTTACGGTAATTCAAAGTGGTGTCGAGTTAATGGAAATTTATTTAGAAAACTTACCAGAAGAAAAACAAAAACCGTTTAAAAAACAGTTTCACAAAATACAAGATGAAGTTGTAAGGTTACAAGATTTAATGAATGATGTATTATTATTGGGAAGAGCCGATGCCCGACGAACACCATTCAATCCTGAAAAAAGAAACCTCGTAGAGTTTTGCAGTCAACTGGTAGAAAGTAAATACAACAATAGGTTTCCCGCAAACAGACAAGTTATTATAAATGTAGCAGGCAACGTACAAGATATAGATTTGGATAGTAAACTATTAGATCATGCATTAGAAAATATTTTGAGCAATGCTTACAAATATTCCGAAGAGGGCAATATTTTTATGGACATAACTTTTGATTATGAACAAGTAAAAATTGCCATTAAAGACAATGGTATTGGAATTCCTGAAAACGATTTGGTAAATTTGTTTCAGCCATTTTATAGAGCAGGCAATACAACAGAAATTGAAGGCACAGGTTTAGGGCTATCTATTGTTAAAGAATTTATAGAAAAGCACAATGGTCAAATTTTTGTAGAAAGCAAATTAAATAAAGGCACAACGGTTAACGTTATATTACCATTCACTTCATAAATAAATAAAACCCAATGGACGTACTTACCAAAATTCTTGTAATTGAAGATGAGGATAACATTAGAGAAAATATTCAAGAGCTGCTTGAGGCAAAGGGCTATTATGTACGCAGTGCAAGCAATGGCAAACAGGGTATTTTAGAAGCAATAGACTTTAGACCAAGTTTAATCTTATGCGATATAATGATGCCCAAAATGGATGGCTTTAAAGTGTTAGAATATATACGCAAAACCAGCATTGTACAAAACGTACCATTTATTTTTTTAACTGCAAAAATTGATAGACAAGACATAAGACATGGAATGGAGTTGGGTGCAGACGATTATTTAACCAAACCATTTACCTCCAAAGATTTAATCAATGCCATTGAAACAAGATTAAAAAAACAGCAAAAAATTATTGGCGAATATGCCAAAGTAAAACACGAATTAGACACCACCGTTTTTGCAACTTATTATCATGAGTTTAATACACCATTGCATGGCATTATTGGTGGAATAAACTTACTAATTAACGCTAGAGATTCTTTTAACGACAAGCAAATACAAGAGCTTTTATATTCAATTTTAAAATCTGGCTTAAGGCTAAATCACTCATTGGCCAACCTAATGTTGTTCGAGGAAATTAAACGTGCCGAAGTATATACAGAATTGCTTACCATGTTTAGCAATGGAAAAACACAAGGCAACTGGCCCAATAGAATTGAAACAGAATTGCAAACAATGGCTAAAGAAATTTACAATCGTGCAGGCGATTTAAACTTTAGCATGCAAGCTGTAGATTTAAATATAAACCCAGAGTATTTGTTACGCATTGTTTTAGAACTTACAGATAATGCATTAAAGTTTTCTAAAAGAGAACAAGTGGTGCATATTACAGGCAAAAAACAAGGCGATGTTTACATTATAGAAGTGAGAGATATTGGCAAAGGATTTATACTAGAAAGTTTAGATCAAATAGCACCATTTAAACAAATGAATAGAAATAAATTAGAACAACAAGGCTTGGGCATTGGCTTATATCTTGTAAAACGATTAATAGAATTTAATAGCGGAGAACTAAAAATTGTAAGTTCGGAAGATGTTGGTACAACTGTTACAGTAACCTTACCATCGTTGGGTTTGTAAGTTGCTTTCAATAAAAAATTAACAAGGGCTGTTTTTTACAAAACAGCCTTTTATTTTTCAACCCATTACCTTTGCTCCTTTCTAAGAAAAAAATATGGCAGGAATATTTAATAGAGGCGGAAATGATTCTAAAGCAGAAATGAGTTTTATAGATCATTTAGAAGAGTTAAGAAAACATATTATTAGAAGTGTAGTAGCGGTATTAGTTGGAGCTGCTGTTATTTTTATTTATCGCAATTGGGTGTTCGATAATATTATTATTGGTCCCATAAACCCCAATTTTGTTACCTATAAAGCTCTCTGCGATTTTAGCCATTGGCTACACATGGGCAATGCACTTTGTATGCCACCTGTAAAAGTAGATATGCAAACAACCACATTTGGTGGTCAGTTTTTAAGCAGTATTAGTATGGCTTTTGTGGGTGGTTTTATATTGGCGTTTCCTTATATTTTTTGGGAATTTTGGCGTTTTTTAAAACCAGCTTTAAAAGACAAAGAAATTAAAAACACCAAATTTGTAATTTTTTGGGTATCGTTTTTCTTTTTTACAGGAGGTGCTTTTGGCTATTTTTTATTAGGCCCATTTACATTTAATTTTTTAGCAGGTTTTCAGTTGGGTAATTTGGGAACATTGGTAACAAGACCAACCTTAAACGATTACTTAGACAATCTTACCAATATTATTTTAGGTTGTGGCTTGGCATTTGAATTGCCGGTATTGGCATATATACTTACCAAAATAGGTTTAGTTACTCCATCTTTTTTAAGAAAAACACGTAAATATGCGATTGTGGTTATTTTAATAGTAGCTGCATTTATAACGCCAAGTCCAGATTGGATGAGCCAAATGATTGTGTTTTTACCACTTTGGTTTTTGTATGAAATAAGTATCATTATTTCTGCAAGAGTTGCAAAAGATGATGCTAAAAAAGAATTAGAAGAGTGGAGTTAAAACAATAGCACTTCAGCCAATAATTACCAATCTTTTTCTTGATTGTATTGTTGTTTATTTTTTTGTAAATCTTTTTGCAAACGCTTTTCTTCATCTCTTAATTTATTAAGTTCATTTTCCATTTGCTCTTTACTCATTTTGTTTTGATCCTTCGGCTTTTGTTCGTTGGGTTTATTTTTATTGGGTTGTGGCTTATTGGCGTTTTGTTTTTTAATTTCATTCATTGCTTTTTGTAAATTTTCTCTTGCATCAACATCTGTAGGTGCAAGTTTTAGAGCCTGTTTAAATGCACTTACAGCATTGCTCCAATTTTTTTGTTTTGCTTCTGCAACGCCTTTATTGTAAGCTGCTTTGCTTTTTATTAAATTGTTGTTGGCAAAAGATATTGCAGCATCAAAAAAAGTAGCCGCTTCTGTAAACTTGCCCTGTTTGTGCAATGCGTTGCCTTTGTTTAACAATGCAATAGCGTTTTCTCCATTCATTGTAATGGCAGAGGTGTAATAATTTTCGGCACTTGCATAATCGCCTTTTTCATAAGCTTTATTGCCATCAACAATGGTAGCATTTTCTTTTTGAGCCATTACAGCAGCAACACTTACAATAAAAATAAATATGGTTAAAACTATTTTCAAGCAATTGTTTTTTTACGTTCAGAAATAAAAAGTTCAAGAATAAGTAACAAAATTGCAAGAGCAACAAAATACATATACCAACTATTAAATTGAATCGTTCCACCAGTATTGCTAATTGATTTTTTTTGCAAACTATTTAATGCTGTAGTCACATTATTGGCAACAGTGCTTACATTATCTAAAGTATAATAATTGCCATTGGTTTGTGTGGCAATCTCTTTTAATAAAGTTTCATTTAATTTAGTAATTACGGTTTCTCCATTTTTATCTCTCTTATATTCTTGTGTACCATTTTCAATTATGGGAGCACCCTTTAACGAGCCAACTCCAACCGTATAAACAACAGCACCTTGTTCTGCCAATTGCTTTGCAGCATCAATGGCTTTGTTGTCGTGGTCGTCGCCATCGGTAATTAAAACAACGGCTTTAGATTGCTTTGTTTTGGTATCTAAACTTGCATTGCATAACAATAAAGCATCGCCAATTGCAGTGCCTTGTACACCCACCAAATCGGTACTTGCATTGCCAATAAATATTTTAGAAGCAGCAATATCGTTGGTTAATGGCATTTGTAAAAATGCTTCTCCTGCAAAAACTACCAAACCAATATTGTTGTTTTGTAAACCTTGCGAAAGCTGATGAATAAACTGTTTGGCCTTGTCTAAACGTGTGGGTTTTTCGTCTTGACTTAACATGCTTTTGCTAACATCTAAAGCAATCATTACATCAATACCATTTGTTGTAGTATTGTTGTTATTATTGGGTTTGCGTAAATTGGCCAAACCAACAATACTTGCAGCAATAGCCACAAAAATGAGCAATATTTTAAGCTTAAATTTTTTGTTAGAATGGTTTGCAGCCAATCCATGAGTAAACCCAGCATTGCCCAATTTTGAAAGGCCTCTTTTTTTCCAACGAAGCAAAACAATAAACAATATTGCTAAGGGAATTAACAACAGCAAGCCCCATAAATATTCTATATGTTCAAATTGCCACATGGCTTGCAAGCTAAGTAATGAAATGATAAAGAAAAATTAAAGTACCACTATTGGTTTAAAAAATGCACAATAGCAGTTTCTGCTTCTGTACATGCAGTTGTTAAATCATCGTTTACAATTACCAAAGAAAACATTTGACTAAATGAAATTTCGTAAGCAGCTTTATTAATTCTTGTAGCTATACTTTCGGTCGTTTCTGTACCTCTACTTTCTAAACGTTCTTTTAAAATACTTACACTTGGTGGTTGAATAAATAACGACAATGTTTGGTTGGGATATTGTTGTTGTATATGAATAGCACCCTTAACATCTATATCTAAAACCGGGGTTTTGCCAGCTTTCCAAATTCGTTCAAGTTCACTTTTTAAAGTTCCATAATATTTGCCTTCGTAAACCATTTCCCATTCGGCAAAATTATTTTCATTAATCTTTTTTTGAAAGGATTCAACAGAAATAAAATAATAATCTATTCCATCTTTTTCTTCACCCCGAGGTTTTCGTGTTGCAGCAGAAATTGAAAAACAAAGATTGTTGTATTTTTCAAGTAAATAACGGGTGATAGAAGTTTTACCAGCACCCGATGGAGCGGTGATTATGATAATTTTTTCTGTTGCCATGTGCAAAGAAAAGGAGATTGAAATAATTTCTTTCGTAAAAATCTTTAGAAATAAAAAAAATAGTTTTTGCATTAAACCAATTCTATAATTCAACATCGTACCTCAAACTATTTGTATGAAAAAGCTTTTTATTGTTTTAGTAAGTTCAATTTGTCTTTTTTCAGCATGTAAAAAATCAACCGATACAAACTCTGCTACCAATAATTCAGCAATATATTTTCCTCCAATAACTGGTACAACCTGGGAAACAACTACACCTGCATCACTCGGCTGGAACGAAACTGAAATACCCAATTTGTATAGTTACTTACAATTAAAAAATACCAAAGCATTCATTATTCTAAAAGATGGAAAAATTGTATTGGAAAAATATTTTGGCAGTTTTACTGTTGACAGTAATTGGTATTGGGCATCAGCAGGTAAAACCATTACTGCTATGTTGGTAGGCATTGCACAACAAGAAGGTTTTTTGAACATTAACAATAAAACATCACAATACTTAGGTACAGGTTGGAGCAGTATACCCATTGCAAAAGAAAATTTAATTACTGTTAAACATCAATTAACTATGACAACTGGACTAGATGATGGTGTTGTTGACAATGATTGTACACTTGCGTCGTGTTTGCAATATAAAAACGATGCTGGCACACGTTGGGCTTACCACAATGCACCTTATACCATTCTAGATAAAGTTGTAGAAAATGCAACTTCACTTAATTACAATATATATTTTCAACAAAAAATAAGAAATAAAATTGGCATGAATGGTGTTTGGCTTCCATCGGGCTACAACAATGTGTATTATAGCACAGCAAGAAGTATGGCACGTTTTGGTTTGCTACTATTAAATAACGGCAAGTGGGATACAACAACTGTTGTAAAAGACGCTAGTTACTTTACAGCTCAAACCAACACATCCAATACCTATAATTTATCGTATGGATATTTAACTTGGTTAAATGGAAAATCTAGTTACATGTTGCCTACATTACAAAATGTTTTTAATGGGTTTTTAGTACCCAATGCACCGTCAGATATGTTTGCAGCATTGGGAAAAAATGATCAAAAAGTATATGTTGTTCCCTCTAAAAATATTGTAGTAATTCGTATGGGCGAATCTGCAGGAAATTTGCAATTGGCGGTATCAAGTTTTGATAATGAATTGTGGGGGAAATTGAAAACGATTATTCCTTAAATAAACCCTTTTTCTCTTTAATTTTTGTTGCCCATTCTTTTTTAAAAAGAGGGAAAAAAGAAAAAATAGGCATAGTAAAACAGGGAACTATTTTTAAAGAACTTCCCAGAATTGTTGGTAACACACAAGCTTCTCTTAGTTTTTCAACATACTGCCCATCAAAATATATTTTGTGTAGGTTTGTTACAAACAATTAAGCATGAGTTTAGACACCATCATTGATTTTTTAGAACCTATAAATATTGATGAACTATCCAACGATGAAGGTTATAAAGACACACAACTTGGCAGACATATAGAATATTTTGGTGAAGAGTTGCCACCAATTGACGATGCCGATATGGTAATTATTGGTTGTGGCGAAACAAGAGGAATGGGAGCCAATCACAATCACATACTTTCTCCAAATACAATAAGGGCAGAGTATTACAGTTTATACCATTGGCATAAAGAAGTTAATGTGGTAGATTTTGGGAACGTAAAAGTTGGAGCAACTTTACAAGATACTTATGCTGCATTAAAAGCTGTTGTGAGTGAATTGCTTGAACGAAAAAAGAAAGTTGTAATTATTGGCGGCAGTCACGATTTAACCTTAGCTCAATATGGTGCTTATGGCATTTTAGGAAAAATTATTGAAGCTGCAGTTGTTGATGCAAGAATTGATTTAAACATTGATAGCATTTTAGCCAACGATAATTTTTTAATGGAAATGCTTTGTGGTAGTCCTAATTATATTAAGCATTACAGTCATATTGGTTTTCAAAGTTATATGGTGCATCCACACATGTTAGAAACCATTGATAAATTACATTTCGATTGTTTTAGGGTTGGAAAAGTAAAAGAAAATGTAGAAGAAATGGAACCTGTTTTACGCAATGCCAATATGTTAAGTTTCGATATTGCAGCTATACAAAATGCCCATGCCCCTTCAAATAAATTAACACCCAATGGTTTTACAGGAGAAGAAGCTTGTACCTTAATGCAATATGCTGGTTTAAGTACCAACATTAGCAGTATTGGTATTTATGGTTATTTACCAAAGGATGACGTAAGTGAACTTACAGCAAAACAAGCAAGCCACATGATGTGGTATATTATGGATGGTATTTTTAAAAGTAAGCATGAAGCAGAAATTGACAATACCAATGAGTTCAATGAATTTCATTTGGCTTTTGCCGATGTACAAACTTCTTTTTTACAAAGTAAACGTACGGGTAGATGGTGGATGCAATTGCCAGAAGGCAAATACATTGCTTGTAGCCAAAGCGATTATATTATTGCTGCAAGCAACGATATTCCAGAACGTTGGATGAGGGCTGTTGAAAGAAGTTAACTCAGCATGTATTAAATAGAATCAATAAATTTAATTTTAAATTGAGCTTTAATTTATTTAAACAACTAAAACATGAACGATCGTTTGCTTCAAAAAAACAGCTCAATAATTTGTTTTAGTGTATTGTTTATTCTGTTACTTTCTTCTTGTAAAGTGGCTCAACAAACACAAGTAAATCAATCTACAAAACCAGCATTTTTAGATAGTGCAATTTTTGCTCCAGCTCATGTTGGCATTGCAGTGTACGAGCCAGCAACCAATACATATTTGTACAATTATCAAGCAGAAAAATATTTTATTCCCGCAAGCAATACCAAAATTTTCACTTGCTATGCAGCTATGAAGCACTTGGGTGACAGCTTGGTTGGGTTGTTGTACAATGAAGACGATGGAGAATATACAGTTCAATTTACTGGTGATCCAACACTGTTACATTCAGATTTTAAAGTGCATCCTGTAATACAATTTTTTCAAAAAAATAAAAATGTAACAGTTGTAAAATCCAATTGGAAAGATGAACGTTGGGGCAATGGTTGGGCTTGGAACGATTTTGATGCAGATTATATGGCAGAACGTTCTGCTGCTCCTATTTATGGTAATGTTGTAAACTTTTCAAAAAAGGGAAATCAAATAAATGTTTTTCCAAAGCTGTTTAAAGATTCGTTAACCCTTTATGGCAATGTACAAACAGGAAATTTTTCAATTGACAGAAGTTTTAAGAACAACAATTTTTTGTTGAAAAATGGCAAAAGAAAATTTAGCAATACAGAAATTCCATTTGTTACTTCTGAAGCACTCTCTGTTGCATTATTAGAAGATACGCTACTAAATACGATTAATTATTTAGATGTAGAAACCGTAAGCCAAGCCAACTGGAAAAAATGTTATTCTCAACCAACCGATTCTATGTTAAAACCAATGATGCACAGAAGCGATAATTTTTATGCTGAGCAAGGTTTATTAATGGTAGGACAAGCATTATCTGGAGAGTTAAATGATGCAAAAACAATTGACAGTTTAATGAAAACTGATTTTGCAAATATGCCCAATAAACCACGCTGGGTAGATGGTAGTGGCTTAAGTAGATACAATTTAATATCGCCAATGGATTTTGTTTGGGTGTTGAATAAAATGAAACAAGAAATTAATTGGAACAGAATAACCGCCATTTTTCCTACAGGAAATACAGGAACATTGAATGGATATTATAAAAACTATGTAGGAAAAATTTATGCAAAAACTGGCACACTGAGCAATCATGTAGCATTGAGTGGCTTTATAAAAACCAATAGTGGTAAAGAGCTTATTTTTTCTGTGTTGGTCAATAGTCACCAAACTGCTGCAAGTAATATTAGAAGAGCTGTAGAAGCTTTTTTAACTGATATTATTGAGAAAAATTAATGCTTAACCACAGAGCAACAGAGCAAAGAAGTTTCACTGAGTTTTTTATACTGCCTTTTTTTGCTCATCGAAGCTTATAGCTTCGAAAGGCATATTCTATCGCCTTTGGCGATAATGCTAAACATTTCTATTTTAAAAATTGAGGCAAAAGATCTTCTAATTTTTCCATTTCTACAACAACAAAAACAAAAGTTGATTTTAGTTGCCCAACAAAAATTATCTTAGCGACCTACAATTTATTGCCATGTATTTCTATAGAAATAATTTAACCAATCAAGAGTTACTTTCTACTTATAAAGCCCTTCTATTGCCAAGAATGATAGAAGAAAAAATGTTGGTACTCTTACGTCAGGGTAAAATTAGTAAATGGTTTAGTGGCATTGGTCAAGAGGCTATAAGTGTTGGTACAACATTGGCTTTAGATAAAGACGAATGGGTAATGCCTTTACACAGAAATTTGGGCGTTTTCACTACAAGACAAATGCCATTGGCTAAATTATTCATGCAATGGCAAGGCAATAAAGAGGGATACAGCAAAGGCAGAGAAAGAAGTTTTCATTTTGGAACAAAAGAGCATCATATCTGTGGTATGATTTCTCATTTAGGGCCACAGTTGGCCATTGCCAATGGCGTTGCATTGGCTCATAAATTGAAGAATGAAAAAAAAGTAGCAGTTGCTTTTACAGGTGATGGTGGCACAAGTGAAGGCGATTTTCATGAAGCATTAAATGTTGCAGCCGTTTGGAATTTACCAGTAATTTTTATTATTGAAAACAATGGTTATGGCTTAAGTACACCCACCAACGAGCAATACAAATGCGAAAGCTTGGTAAGTAAAGCAAAAGGTTACGGCATTGAAGGGGTGCAAATAGATGGCAACAATATTTTAACTGTTTACGATACCATTAAAGGCATTCGGGAGTATTGTATAAAAGAACAAAAACCTTATTTAATAGAGTGTATGACCTTTAGAATGAGAGGTCATGAAGAAGCGAGTGGTACAAAATATGTTCCAACACATTTGTTTGAAGAGTGGGCTAAAAAAGATCCGGTACAAAATTTTGAAAATTATTTATTGGGTGAAAATGTATTAACTACAACACTTATTGATTCGATTAAAAACGAAATCAAAACATATATTGAAACCGATTTGCAAGATGCGTATAAAGCAACTCCATTAACACCCAATACAGAAGAAGAACTGAACGATGTTTTTGCTAAAACTACAATGCAACCATCGGTGCTAAGCAAAAAATTAGATGAAAATGGCTTATGGGTAATTGATCAAGGCACAACCAAAGAAATTCGTTTTGTAGATGCAATTCAACAAGCATTGTTTCAATCCATGCAGCAAAATGAAAACTTGGTATTGATGGGGCAAGATATTGCAGAGTATGGCGGAGCCTTTAAAATTACTGAAGGGTTTGTTCAGGCATTTGGAAAAAGCAGGGTTAGAAATACACCGTTGTGTGAAAGTGCCATTGTTGGTACAGCATTGGGTTTAAGTTTAGCTGGCTTTAAAAGTATGATGGAAATGCAGTTTAGCGATTTTGCAACTGTAGGGTTCAATCAAATAGTAAACAACTTAGCTAAAATACATTATCGCTGGGGGCAAAATGCCGACGTTGTTGTTCGTATGCCATGTGGTGGTGGTGTAGGTGCTGGTCCTTTTCATAGCCAAACCAACGAAGCTTGGTTTACAAAAGTTGCAGGGTTAAAAGTTGTGTATCCAAGCTCACCTTACGATGCAAAAGGCTTGTTAATGGCAGCAATTGAAGACCCAAATCCAGTTATGTTTTTTGAACACAAAGGGTTGTACAGAAGTGTACAAGGCCAAGTGCCAGAAGCTGCATATACTATAGAAATTGGAAAAGCAAATATTGTACAAGAAGGTAACCACCTAACCATTATTACGTATGGTGCTGCTGTACATTGGTGTTTAGAATATGTACATCACCACCCTGACGTAAGTGTAGAATTATTAGATTTAAGAAGTTTACAACCTTTAGATTATACGGCTATACAACAAGCTGTTATTAAAACAGGTAAAGTTTTAATAGTACACGAAGACAGTTTAACAGGAGGTTTTGGTGGAGAAATTGCAGCATGGATTGCCGAACATTGCTTTACCTATTTAGATGCACCAGTAATGCGTTGTGCAAGCATTGATACGCCCATACCATTTAATATGGACTTAGAAAAAAACTATATGGCTAAAAATAAATTGGGTGAGTATATCGAAAAATTGTTGGCATATTAAAAAGGCCAATTGCAATAATTTTTTTATTGCTTTTCAAATAAAATTATAGGTATAAATAAAATGTTGTTGAATAACTACAAACTTTTTTAAATGAGTGAAGACCAAAAGAAACAACTTGAACAACAACTTTGGAATATAGCCAATACCCTTAGGGGTAAAATGAATGCGGACGAGTTCCGTGATTATATTTTGGGCTTTATTTTCTATAAATACCTTGCCGAGAAAATGGAAATTTATGCAAACACCATTTTAAAAGCCGACAAGATTAAATACAAAGAAATTAAGGAAAATACCAAACAAGGCAAAGAATACATTGAAGCCATCAAAGAGGAATCTTTGGAGAAATTGGGTTACTTCTTAAAACCTTCTGAACTGTTTAGTGAAGTCGCCAAACGTGGCAACAGTGATGTAGAAGACTCAACTAATTTCATACTTGAAGACCTGCAAAAAATCCTGAACAATATTCAGCTTTCGACAATGGGAACGGAAAGCGAAGAGGATTTTGACCACTTGTTTGAGGATATGGATTTGAACAGCACTAAACTTGGTAAAACTCCCGAAACAAGAAATGAAATTATTGCAAAGGTGCTATCGCACCTTGACAAAATTGATTTTAAACTGGAGCAAACCGAATTAGATGTTTTGGGCGATGCTTATGAATATCTCATTGGACAGTTTGCCAGTGGTGCAGGAAAAAAAGCAGGTGAATTTTATACACCGCAGGAAGTAAGTAAAGTGTTGGCGAAAATTGTAACCACAGGAAAAAGCAAACTCAAATCGGTTTACGACCCAACTTGTGGTTCGGGGTCGTTGTTGCTTCGTGTGGCAAAGGAAGTAAAAGAAGTAAGCAACTTTTACGGACAGGAAATGAACCGCACCACTTACAACCTTGCCCGAATGAATATGATTTTGCACGGTGTGCATTACCGTAAATTCAACATTAAACAAGAAGACACTTTAGAACATCCGCAACACACTGGACAACAATTTGAAGCCATTGTAGCCAATCCGCCATTTTCGGCTGAATGGAGTGCAAACCCATTATTTACAAGTGATGACCGCTTTTCTCAATATGGAAAATTAGCACCAAGCAGTAAAGCCGATTATGCTTTTGTGCAACACATGATTCATCATTTGGCAGAAAATGGTACAATGGCAATTGTATTGCCTCACGGTGCTTTGTTTAGAAGCGGTGCAGAACAACACATTCGTAAATACTTAATTGAAGACAGAAATTATTTAGATGCAGTGATTGGATTGCCTGCCAATATTTTTTATGGTACAAGTATTCCTACTTGCATAATGGTTTTCAAAAAATGCAGAGAACAACCCAATGATGTTTTATTTATTGATGCCAGCAACGATTTTGATAAAGTGAAAACGCAGAATATTTTAAGAGATGTGCACATTGATAAAATAGTTACAACCTACCGAAACAGAACCAACTTAGAAAAGTACAGCAAGAAAATTGCCCTACAAACCATTGCAGAAAACGACTACAACCTAAATATTCCCAGATATGTAGATACGTTTGAAGCAGAAGAAAGCATTGACATTAATGCCATTGCCAACCAACTGAAAGCTTTGGAAAAAGAAATGAAAAATACAGATGCTGTATTAACAGCATTTTGCAAGGAGCTGGGAATTGAAACACCTTTTTAATTGTCAGAACTATGATTTTTTTGATTAAATGATTGCTATGATTAACGAACAATACAAATATTCCGAACTAACTTCTAAAATAATTGGCTGTGCAATGAAAGTTCACAGCACATTGGGCAATGGTTTTCAGGAAGTAATTTATCAAAGAGCATTAGCCATTGAAATGCAGTTGGAAGGTATTTTGTTTAGCAGAGAATTTGAAATGCCCATATTTTATAGAGAACAACAAATAGGTACTAGAAGAGTAGATTTTTTAGTGGAAGGTTTAATTTCTGTAGAACTTAAAGCAATCATAAAGTTAGAAGATGTTCATTTTGCACAAGCTATCAACTATTTGGAAGCATATAATTTAGAAATTGGTTTATTGATAAATTTTGGAGAAACAAGTTTAAATTTTAAGAGGCTAACCAATAAAAAATTCAAATCACAGCAATCAAATGAATCAAAAAAATCATAGTTCTGACATCATCATATACAATACCCAGGACGGTAAAACATCTGTTTCACTTTTAACCAAAGACGGTACCGTTTGGATGAACCAAAACCAACTTGCTGAACTTTTTGACACCTCTAAGCAAAATATAGGACAGCACATAGCAAGTATATTGGAAGACAAAGAGTTAAGTGAAAATTCAGTTGTAAAGAATTACTTTACAACTGCCGCTGATGGCAAAGAATACAATGTTACTTTTTACTCTTTAGAAATGATTTTGGCTATTGGCTTTAGGGTGCGTAGCAAAAGAGGTACACAGTTTAGGCAATGGGCAAATCAAAACCTTGCAAGCTATATGATAAAAGGCTTTGTAATGGATGATGAGCGATTGAAAAATCCTGATGGAAGACCCGACTATTTTGAAGAACTCTTAGCCCGTATCAGAGATGTCAGAGCTTCTGAAAAAAGATTTTACCAAAAAGTACGTGATTTATTTGCTTTAAGCAGCGACTATGACGGAAGCGATAAAGCCACGCAAATGTTTTATGCCGAAACCCAAAACAAAATACTTTTTGCGATAACAGGAAAAACGGCTGCCGAAATTGTAGTAAGCCGTGCCAATGCCAACGAGCCCAATATGGCATTGACCAGTTGGAAAGGTAAGGTAGTACGCAAACAAGATATTTACATAGCCAAAAATTACCTTACAGAAGATGAAATTGACAACCTAAACCGTTTTGTAACCGTGTTTTTAGAAACCGCTGAACTACGTGCCAAAAACAGACAGGACATTACAATGGCATTTTGGAAAGAAAATATTGATAAAATAATACTACTAAATGACAAAACCATTTTGCAAGGAAAAGGCAAGATAAGCAATGAACAAATGGAGAAAAAAGTAGATGCCTTGTTTGCAAGTTTTGATGCCAAAAGAAAAATAGCAGAAGCCCAAAAAGCAGATGAACAAGATTTGGAAGAATTGAAAGCCTTGGAAAATAAAATTAAAGCCAAGAAAAAATAAACAATGGAAAAACAACAAAGCAAAAAACCGCTTATTAGGTTTCCAGAGTTTAAAGATGCTTGGGAGCACAAGCGACTGAATGAACTTTTAAGCGAAGCAAAAAAGCGGAATGAAGATTTGAAATATGGGAAAGACAAAGTGCTTTCTGTATCTGGTGAATTGGGTATTGTAAACCAAATTGAGCATTTAGGACGAAGCTACGCAGGTGTTTCGGTGCATCAATACCACGTTGTGGAAGTTGGTGACATAGTTTATACAAAAAGCCCATTGAAAGCAAACCCTTTTGGAATTATCAAACTGAATAAAGGCAAAGCAGGAATTGTATCTACGCTTTATGCCGTTTACAAAGTAAATCAGCAAACTGCTTACGGACCTTTTATTGATTACTACTTTTCGTTAGATGCGAATACCAACCGCTATTTGCGACCACTAGTAAAGAAGGGTGCAAAAAACGATATGAAGATTAACAACGCTTATGTATTGCACGACAGAATATTTGCACCAACCATTCCCGAACAAACCCGAATTGCTTCTTTTTTCACAGTTTTAGACAAGAAAATTGCCGAACTCAAACAAAAGAAAAACCTTCTGGAGCAATACAAAAAAGGGGTAATGCAAAAACTCTTTTCGCAAGAATTGAGGTTTAATGATGATAATGGCAAAGAGTTTCCGAAGTGGAAAAACTTTAAAATTGGTGATATAGCCTCCTTAATTAAAGATGGAACCCACGGAACTCATAAAGACAGTACTATTGGGAATTATTATTTGTTGAGTGCAAAGAACGTTGTTGACGGCTCAATTAAAATTGAAGATTCAGATAGAAAGATTTCAAAAGAAGACTTCGATTCAATTTATAAGAATTACAATTTAAAGAATGATGATATTCTCTTGACAATTGTAGGAACAATAGGTAGAACTGCAATGTGGAAGGATAATGTTACAAATGTTGCGTTTCAGAGAAGTGTTGCGTTTCTAAGATTTGAAAATCATCTACCAGAATTCATCTATCAACTATTTAACCAAGAACAATTTCAATTAGAATTACTAAAAAGGCAAGTCGTGTCAGCTCAACCAGGAATTTATCTAGGTGATTTAGCTAAAATAAAAATCAATATTCCAAGTATTGAGGAGCAGAGAAAAATAGCAAACTTTCTCAAAACGATTGACGATAAAATTACTCGGACAAATTCTCAACTTGAAGAAACGAAAAGATTCAAAAAAGGTTTGTTACAAAATATGTTTATTTAATGGCTAAGCAACCCGAACAAATGGTCTGAATCACAGATTAAAGAGATTAAATGATTTCACCGATTATTTTAAATACTTAACAAATTCGTGTCATCTGTGTAATCAGTCCAATCAGTAATTCGGACAAATAGCGTAATCAATTAAAAAAACAAAAGATTATGAATGGTGAGTTAAAATATAAAGAAATTACAGAAAGAATACTGGGGGCCTCCTTCGAAGTCCATAAATTTTTAGGTAATGGATTTCAAGAAGTAATTTATCAGAGAGCCTTGGCATGGGAAATGAAACAGAAAAGTTTGGAATTTGCTAGAGAAATTGAGCAGGATATTTTTTACAAGGATTTGCCTGAACCTATAGGAACGAGAAGAGCAGATTTTGTAGTAGAAGGAAAAGTGTTGGTCGAATTAAAAGCAATTATACAATTAGAAGATGTGCATTTGGCTCAAGCTTTAAATTATTTGAAAGCATATAATTTGGAAGTGGGTTTACTCATCAATTTTGGCGAAATGAGTTTGAATTTTAAACGACTTACCAATAAGAAATTCAAATCACCCGAATCACAAAAATCAAATAAATCATAGTTCAGACAAATGAGTAAGCAACCAGAACAAATACTTGAGGAGCAACTTGTAAGTCAACTGCAAAGGTTGGGTTATGGCTTGGTGCAATTGAAAGACGAGAAAGATTTAATTAGCAACCTAAAACAGCAATTAGAGAAACACAACAACATACAATTCAGCAAAGCAGAATTTGAAAAAGTACTG
>Ga0209480_10001588_pt1 | contig 16514 bp, 5 predicted proteins | sample JI61114C2DNA_FD_187501 | JGI IMG/M metagenome (GOLD analysis project Ga0209480, IMG submission 187501) | Wastewater effluent complex algal communities from Wisconsin, to seasonally profile nutrient transformation and Carbon sequestration -... | ecosystem: Engineered > WWTP > Effluent > Algae...
GACCGGCCCGCAATGAGCCCGCCTTCCTGATCGAGGTCGCCACGGCCGTCGCCGCCGCCCGCGGCGAGCCCCTCGACCTCCTCGCGGAGCAGAGCACCGCGAACGCCCGTCGCGTCCTTCGTCTCGCCTGAGTTTGCCCGGCGAGCGCCTGCACCGGCATCCTTCTCCACGCTCACGTCCATGCGCACCCGTCCTCCTCACCGTGCTCCGGCCGCGCTCGCGCTGCTGCTCGCCTGTGGGCCCGCAGAGGCGCCCGCGCCGGTCGTTGCGGAGCCGGTCGTCGCGGCGCCGGTCACCGCCGAGGTCGCGCCGGTGCCCGCGAGCCCACCCACGCGCCGGGTCGCCTATCACCTGGAAGATCTGGGCGGTGAGCTCTCGGCCGTGACGGAGCTCGACCTCGCGTTCTCGGCGACGGACCGGCTCGAACGGCGGGCCGAGCTCGACGACGCGCGCAGCTATGACGACGTGTGCGAAGGCCTCGACCTGACCCAGCTGGCCGCCCGCGCGCCGCGGCTGCGCGAGCTGCGGGTCAGCGGCTGCCAGGTGGCGGTCCAGGTCGGCCTCGGGGCGTTCGCCGGGCTGGAGACGCTCGAGCTCGCGGACCTCACGCTCGACGGTGTGACGATGGGGCGGATCACGGGCCTGCCGCAGCTGCGCGGGCTGACGCTCACGCGGGTCAAGCCCGGGAGCGAGCCGGTCACCGTGCTCGGGCGGCTGGCGATCGAGCGCCTGGTGCTGCGAGAGCTCGACACCGACTCACCGGTGGCGGGGGTCGCCGCGCAGGCGCCGATGCTGCGCGAGGCGGCGCTCGAGGGCGCGTGGGCCGGACACGACGCGATGCTCGCGCTCGGCAAGGCCAGCAAGCTCCGCGAGCTCCGGCTGATCGACACGAGGATCGGCAACTTCTCGCTGCATCAACTCAAGCCCCTGCTCGAGCTGCGCAGCGTCACCTGGCAGGGCTCCACCTTCAACGACAACAGCCTGCTCTACGTGCGCGAGCTGCCGATCGAGTCGTTCACCTGCGCGTGCCCGGGCCTCGGCGACGCCGGCCTCAAGGTGCTCGGACGCCAGCTCGGGCTGCGCGAGTTGAGCCTGCCGCAGTCGCGGATCTCCGGGGCCGGGCTGGCGCTGCTCGGCAAGCTCGAGAAGCTCGCCACGGTGCACATCGCCCGCCGCGATCCGGGGTTCGAGGGCATCGCGGCGCTGGTTCGCCTGCCGGGGCTGCGCACGCTCTCGCTGGCCCTGCCGGCCCCGGCGACCCTCACCGACCCCACGCTGGCGCCGCTAGGCGAGGCCATCGGCCTGCGCCGGCTGAGCCTCGACATCCCAACCCTCGACGACCGCGCCGCCCCGCAGCTGGCGACCCTGGTCCAGCTCGAGCAGCTCGACCTCGGCGGCACGCAGATCTCCGACCTCGGGCTCAAGTCCCTGGCCGCGTTGACGACCCTCACCGAGCTCAACCTCCACCACACCCGGGTGACCAACCGCGGGCTGGCAAGCCTCGCCGGCCTCACCCGCCTGCGCCGCCTCGAGCTCGACCACACCGACCTCGTCGACGACGGCGTCGCCCACCTCGAGCAGCTGGTCGCGCTGCAGGTGCTGCGCCTCGACAAGACCCTGATCACCGACGCCGCCCTACCCCACCTGCTCGGCATGACCGAGCTCGAGCAGCTGAACCTCGCCGACACGGTCGTCACCGCCGAGGGCGTCGCGGTGCTGCGCAAGCTGCCGGCGCTGCGGGTCGTCAACCTGGCCCGCACCCGCGCCGAGGCCGGCCGCTGATCCTGTCCTCAAAGACCTGCGCCGAGGGTCATGTCCTCATGGACATGTCACTCAGGCGGGCAGCGGCGGTCCGGCGTCGGGGAGATGCGGGCGGCCGTCGCTGCCCGGATGGGTCCACGCGCGGACGGCATCGAGCCAGGTGATGCCGGCCGCGACCGCGTGCAGCTGCGGGCGACCGCGGGCGAGGCCGCAGGCGATCGCGGAGGACAGCGCGCAGCCGGTGCCGCGCGGGTCGGGGCCGGGCTGACGCCGGCGCCGGAAGGTGTGGACGACGCCGGCGACCCAGAGGCGATCGCAGACGCGCTCGGGGTCACCGCCGTGGCCGTCCTTCACGAGCAGGGCCGGGCCGCGCAGGCGCTCGGCGAGGCGCGTGATCAGGTCGGGGTCGTCGGCGTCGGCCTCGGCGAGGGCGGCGGCCTCGGCCCGGTTGGGGGTGATCAGCCAGGTGTCGACGGACATGTCCCCAAGGACATCTCGCAGCCGGCCGGCGCGCGCCCCGAGGTCGCCGCCGTCACTGGCCATCAGCACCGGGTCGAGCACGACGGGGGCGCCGGTCTCGGCGAGCGCCGGCAGCAGATCCCCGACGATCGCCGCGGGGCACAGACCGAGCTTGATCGCCCGCGGTTGCGGCTGCTGCGCGAGGTCGGCCAGCAGGTGCCCGGCCGTCCGCGACCGGGCGCTGGCCGGCGCGCCGCCCCCCTGCCGGGTCCATGCGGTCACGATCGTCGTCAACAACAGCTCCGGCGCGCAGGCCCGGGCGGTCGCCACGTCGCGCCACAAACCCGCGCCGCCGGTAGGGTCGGCGCCCGCGAGAAGCCACAGAGTCGAACGCTCGATCACCGCGGCAGCCTACTCGCGGGGGCCCCATCCAGCCACCCGGGAACCCATGGACCTCGCGCGGGCCTAACGCCGCGCTGGCGCCCCCAACGGGCTCGGGTACACTGCGAGCCATGGCGACTTTCACCGGCACCGTGCGCTTCAACGACCTCGAGGGCGGCTTCCATGAGCTCGTGACCGACAAGGGCGACGTCTACCGCCTCAGCAAGGCCGGCTCCGTCAAGGCCGGCGACCGGGTCAAGGTCAAGGGCAAGCTCGAAGGCGGCGGCTTCGGCATCCACATGAGCGGCCCCAGCCTCGAGGTCGAGAGCATCGATAAGGCCTGAGCTCCGCGCCACCCGGCGCCATTCGCAGCTCGACGCGCTGAACGTTCAAAGGCCCTGGACCGCGAGGTCAGGGCCTTTGAGTTTCACTGGTGCGAGGAAAGGGACTCGAACCCCCACGTCTTTCGACACACGGACCTGAACCGTGCGCGTCTACCAATTTCGCCATCCTCGCGATTGGGAGCGGGAACCTAGCTCGACTTTTTGAGCCCGTCAAGATGAAAAATAGCGATGTCTGCCTCAATCGCCGGCACGTCGGAACCCGCGCAAATCCCGCGAATTATTCAGGACTTCTCGGCCTCATCCACGACATCAGCCACCTCGATGTCCTCCTCCTCGGGCCAGGCATCGTCGTCGAGGACCTCGATGACGATGCGGGAGTTCGAGTGCTCGGCGAACTTCTGGTCGAAGCCGGGGCGGTCAGGCGTCGCGGCCGCCGGAGTGGGCGTGGCGAGCTCGATGGCATCGGTGTCGATGGAGAACACGTCCTCGTCGTCGTCGAGGAAGGGCAGCGTGCGCAAGAGCTTGGGCCCTGTCGCCGGCGAGGAGCGCAGGGCCTGTCGAGACTCGGGCACGGGCTCGAACTCGTCGTCGTCGTCGTCGTCGTCGAGATCGATCCGCACCCGCGGGTCCGAAGGCAAGACCACGCGGCCGACCTGGGCGTCGTCGTCGTCGTCGTCGAGGTCGATCTGCACGTTGGCGATGGCGAAGGCGCCAGTGAAGCTCGGGCCGGCCAGGCGTACGGCCATGCTCTCCTCATCGTCGTCCTCGTCGAAGTCGATGCCCGCGAGCGGATCCGGTTGGTTGGGGTCGCGCTGGATCGGCGGCGCAACCTCGATGCCCGAGTCCTCGTCGCGGCCGCTCGGATCGTCCATCAAGATGTCGAAGGCGCCGGTGTCGGGGGCATCGTCGTCGTCGACCACATCGATGCGAAGCCCCGGATCGACGGTCAGGCGCGCCAGCTTGGCCCGCTCGTTCGCAAGCTGCCGCTCGAGCTCGACCAGCTGCGCCTGCGCCTCGGCGAGCAAGTTGCGGCTGACCTCGAGCTGGTCGATGAGATCCTCGTACTGCTCCTTCTGCTTCTCGAGCTGGGCCAGACCCGCGGCCAGCCGCGCCGCGCTGCGGTCCGTTGCGTCCGTCATCTCCCAGATCCGCTGCTCCGCGGTGTCGAGCTGGTACAGCAGGAACTCCTGCTCCTCCCCGCGGATGGCCACCTCCAGCTCGGTCCGCTTCAGCCGCGCCCGCTCGCTCTCGGCGCTCTGACGCTGCTGCTGCTCCGCCCGCGCGAGCTGCTCCGCGTGCTGGTTCGCCTGCTCCGCCAACATCGCCCGCAAGCCCTGCAGCTCCGCGCCCTCGTCGCTGGCCCCCCGCCCGCTGCCAGCCCCGAGCCCGACGAGCTGCTGCAGCTGCTCGACCACCTTGCGCCGCGCGTCGAGCTCGCCGCGCAGGCGGTAGAGGTCGACCTCGAGGGCGTCACGGACCGCGGCGAGGCCCTCAGACTCCTGCTTGTGCCGGCGCAACCGCTGGCGCAGATGCTGCTGCTCGGCGACCGCGCCCTCGAGCCGACGCTGCAGCTCCGCGGCCTCCTCCTCCCGCTCGAGGGTCTTGCGCTGCTGCTCACGCAGTCGGTCCTGCAGGCGCGGGACCGACGCCTGATACTGCTCGAGCTCGACCTGCATCACCGCCAGCTCGCCGCGCAAGTTCGCCGAGGAGCTCGCGTGCTCCTCGACGTTGCGCCGCAGCTCGCGGATCGTGCGGGTCGCGTCGGCGAGCTCGCGCTCACGCCGGCGCGCCAGCTCGCTCGCGGCCTTCTCGAGCGCCTGCGCCTGGTCGCGCTGGGCCCTGGAGTCCCGCAGCTGCGCGCTCAGCTCCTCGAGCTCCGGCGGGCGCTCCTCCCCGCCCACGCTCGCCTCAAGCTCGCGCAGCCGCTGCTCGCTAGTGCTCAGAAGGCCCTGCAACTCCGCGTGTGCCAGCTCGAGCTTGCGCAGCTCGTGACCAAGACCCTCGAGCTCCTGCACCCGCTCGTGCTCGACGACCCGGCTGCGGTCGACCTGCTCGCGCAGCCGATCGACGTCGGTCACCAGACGCACGTTCTCGAGGCGCTCCTTCTGGACCTCCTCCTCGCTCTCCCAGAGCCGGGTCTCGAGCGCCTGCAGGTCCGCGGTGCGCCGGCTCAGCTCATCACGCAGCCGGTCGCGGTCGAGGGCGACGTCAGCGCTCGGTCGCGACGGCTCCGGCGAGACCATCGGCGCGACCTCGTCGACCAGCACCCGCGTGATCATCGACGAGTCGTGCGCACCGATCTCCTCGGGCTCGGGCTTCGTCGGCGGGGCATCATCCGCGCCTCGCGGTGTCTGCAGCTCGGCGCGTCCACGTAACTCATGGAGCTCGGCCCGCGCATCGATCGCATCGAGCTGCGCCCGCGTCAGCGTCTCGGCCAGCGCCGCCGCCTGTCGCCGCAGCGCGTCATGCTCGGCGTTCAAGCCCGCGAGCTGCTCGCGCAGCGCCGCAAACTCGGCGCCCGACGCCGGCACCGGCGGGGCCGCGCTCACCGTCGGCGCCGCGCTCACCATCGGCGCATCGAACAGCGCGGCCAGCACATCACTGTCGTCGATCGGGCCGAACGACGGCACCGGCGAGCGTACCGGCAACCCCGGCGACGCCGGGCCCGGCATCCGCGGGAGCTCAGCGACCACAGCCATCGGCACCGGCGTGGCTTCGGGGCGAGGCGCCGCGACCGCGGCCAGCGGCGGCGTTGGGCGGGGGCCCATGTCGACGAGGACCTCAGCCCGCGCAACAACCACCGCCGGCGGCTCGTCCGCCGTCGGGACGAGCACGCCCTCGGCGAGCGCAGGCGACAGCTCGCCGCGACTCGCCAGCAGCAGGAAAGGTCCGACCGACGCCGGCTCGGGGAGCAGATCTTCCGCCAGACGCAGACCCGGACCCGGCGGCTCGGCGACCGGCGCGAAGCGAACGCCCGACCAACGCTGCTGTCCGAGCGCCAGCACGTGCGAGAAGGCGGTCTGCAGCTCGGCCTCCGCCGCCGCCTGGCCGTCACTCCAGACGACCAGCACGCCCGCCTCACGCAGCACCCGGCGAGCCTCCTGCATCAGCGCGACGCGCTGCTCCGGCGCCAGCGCAGCGTAGGTCTCGATGCACAGCAGCGCGTCGACGCTGCCGTCACGCAGCGGCAAGCGCAGCGGAGCCGGCAGCGGCCCGCCCCACACCTCGACCCGCGGAGAGGGCTCAAAGCCCGCGGCGAGCACGAGGACCCGCGCTGCGCCGGCCGCCGCGAGCCGCCGCGGGCCCTCGGGACTGGCCGGGGACACGACGGCAACCCGCTTTGCGTGCAGCCAACGCTCCAGTGCTACATATGCGGACAGGTAGTACACGTCAGGCCGCGTTTGGATGGCCATGATACTTCAGGGTTCGCTGTTTGCCTCGAGCTGGAGCAGCGTCCACGCGAGCTTGTCGGCGGCCGATCACGCGCGAAAGTGATCTCCCCTGGGATCTCGCCGCGTTCGGTGAACGACTAGGGAGACCATCGAGGCGCGAGATGAGCCGCCGAAGCGACTTCCTTGGGTAATTTCTGGCCCGTGGACCCCGACACGTCCGCATATCGCTGGTTGATCCCTCTCGTTCGCTGCCCTACGATGCCGAATTGTCGATGGCAGCGAAGCTCATCCTGCTCGGGGGGGATCAACCGGTCGAGCACGTTCTCTCCTCGTTTAATACCCTTGGGCGCCATCCTGACAACTCGATCCAGGTGCTCGACCGCATCGTGTCGAAGGAGCACAGCCGGATCACCCTCGGACCTGACGGACGCTACGTCGTGCGCGACGTGGGCAGCCTCAACGGCACCTTCGTCAACGGAGAGAAGGTCAGCGAGCGAGTCCTGAAGTCGGGCGATCAGATCTCCCTCGGCAACACGACCTACCGCTTCACGGAGGACCGCCCGCAGGACAAGGTCCCACTCCGCAAGGTGACGATGACGCCGGACCAGGTGCAGAGCCAGGTCCAGAGCACGCTCGCCGCCAGCTCGCGCTTCCTGCCCGAGAAGGACATCAAGGACGTCACGGCCCTGCGCGCCGACTACGAGAAGCTGCGCGTCGCCCACGAGCTCTCGCAGAAGCTCTCGATCGACGCCGACCTCGACACCCTGCTGCAGAAGATCGTCGACGAGGCCTTCCTCCTGATCCGTGCCGACCGCGCGGTCATTCTGCTGGTCGACCCCGAGACCGAGGACTTCGTCGCCCGCTACGTCCGCCAGAAGCGCGACGAGGAGATCAAGCTCTCTCGCAGCATCCTCGACGAGGTCCGCACCAAGAAGCGCGCCGTCCTCTCCTCCGACGCGATGGTCGACGAGCGCTTCAAGGCCGCCAAGAGCATCATCATGCAGGGCATCCGCTCGACCATGTGCGTGCCGCTGCTCTACAACGACAAGCTGCTCGGCGCGATGCACATGGACTCGATGCTCGCCACCGGCGCCTTCACCGAGAAGGACCTGCTGCTGTTCTCGGGCATCGCCACCCAGGCCGCGGTCGCCATCGAGAACAACATGCTCGCGCAGAAGATCGAGCACGAGGCGACCAGCCGCGCCCAGTTCCAGCGCCTGCTCTCGCCCAACCTCGTCGAGCAGATCGTCTCCGGACAGCTGACCTTGAACCAGGGCGGCGCCCGCCGCGAGGTCACCATGCTCTTCGCCGACATCCGCGGCTTCACGGCGATGAGCGAGCGCCACACGCCCGAGGAGATGGTCGTCACCCTCAACGAGTACTTCGAGGTGATGGTCGACGTGCTGTTCCGCCACGGCGGCACCCTCGACAAGTACGTCGGCGACGAGATCATCGGCCTGTTCGGCGCCCCGGTCGAGCTCGCGGACGCGCCGCTGCGCAGCATCCGCTGCGCCCTCGACATGATGCGCGCGCTCGAGGAGTTCAACCGCCTGCGCATCGACCAGGGCCGCGAGCGCGTCAGCATCGGCATCGGCTGCAACACCGGCTCGGTCATCGCCGGCGCCATCGGCTCCTCGCGGACCCTGCAGTACACGGTCATCGGCGACGCCGTGAACATCGCCGCTCGCCTGTGCAGCCTCGCCAAGCCCGGCGAGATCATCATCTCCGAGTCGACCCTGCAGCTCGCTGGACCGCACATCCTGGTCGAGCCGCGCAAGGCCGTCCAGGTCAAGGGCAAGCGCGAGGCGCTGCCCATCTACGCCGTCCAGGGTATCCGCGACAGCGCCCCGCCGAGCAATCGCAGCGGCAGCGGCCTGCTCGCCTCCGACCCCGCGGACGCCTGAGCCGGCGCCGAGCCGACTGCGGCGCTGAGTAGACACGCTGCGCCGACTGTAGTGCGCCGACTGTAGTGCGCCGACTGCAGCGCGGCGCCACTGCGGCGCTGAGCCGACTGCGGCCCCCGTCGCCCTCGCTTAACGCCTGAAGGGGCGACCGCTGTGGCGGTCACCCCTTCAGGCTTCGGGATTGGAGCGGCTCAGGCGACGGACATGCCGATGCTCTTGCGCGCCTTGAAGTAGTCCTCGCTGATGCTGTAGAGGACCAGCTCCTTGATCTTGTCCTTCGGGGTCATCGACGAGCCGAAGGCGCTCTGCTCCTGCGAGATGATGTGCGCGGCGACCACCAGGTCGTTGCACAGCAGGTAGCCGACCCGGTAACCGGCGATCTCGGTGGCGAGGGCCCACTTCTTCACGTCGGTCGACCCGCCCGCCTCGACGAACTTGCGCATCAGGCTGCGCATCTGGTCGCGCGCTCCGCCGGGCAAGCGGCTGAAGATCTCCTTCGCGTAGGCATCGAGCTCGGCCTTCGGCAGGCCGGTCTCCATGTCGCAGACGTGCATGCAGGTCAGGAACACCTGCTTGAGGTTCTGCGGCGAACGGTCGAGCGCGACGTAGGCGTAGTGCGGCAAGTACAGGTCGAGCATGTGCCGACCGAGCGCGAACGCCAGGTGCTTCTCGTTCTTGCCCTTCAGCAGGCCCGAAAACAGCACCATCGTCGGCGCAACCCGATTGTCACGGACCGCGTTCAGCAGGGCCACGTCGCCCGGCTCGTCCGGCCGCAGGTACAGGTCCGGCTGACCGACGTTGAGCACGTTCATCACGTACTTGGCCATGCGCGCCACCAGCGAGGGGTCGCTGTTGATGTCGGTGCGGTCGCTCGGCTTGAGGTAGCCCGGAAGCGGGTTGGCGCGCCAAGCCGCGAGGGCCGGGGCGACCGAGCCGAGGATGCCGGTGAGGAACAGGTCCTCGTCGGCGTGGAAGACGTGGCGACGCAGGGTCTCCTCGCTCAGGCGCTGCCGCGCCTGCTGGAACTCAGCGACGTTGTACTTCTCGTAGATGCCCTGCTGCTCGGGCGTGGCCTGCTTGAGGAACACCAGCGTGCGCGCGACGCAGAACGCCTTATCGACCTGCTTGCTCTTGAAGTAGATGTTGAAGAGGGCGTGGTAGGAGGCGTAGCGGAACGGCTCCTGGGCGATGAGGATCTGGTGCTCCTTGACCGCCTGGGTGGCGAACTCGGTCGGGTTGTCGGCCGAGAGCGCCTCGTAGAGCTCCGCGAGCAAGAAGTGGCGCTCGACGTTGGTCGGGTCGAGCTTAGCGGCGACCTCGAAGGCAGCCGCGGCGGCCTTGAAGTCCTTAAGGCGGGTCCGGTAGATCTCCGCGAGGTTGCTCCACAGGGTGACCTTGAGCTCGCTGGGCTCGTTCTGCGGCAGGCGCTTGAGCATCTTGCGATACGAGCGCTCGAGGGTCTTCCAGTCCTTGCTCTTGGTGACCATCGTGTCGATGGCTTGGAAGGCCTTGAGGAAGCTCGAGTCGTCGTCGAGCACCATGTTGAAGCGGTCGATCGCCTCGTCGTGGGCCTTGATCTCGTCGCGGAGCAGCACCGCGGCGGTGTAGTTGTAGCGGGAGCGACGCTTGGGGTCGGTCTCGATCTCGACGATGCGGTCGATGATGCGGACCGAGTCCTCCCACTGCTTGTACTTGGTGTAGATGTCGAGCAGCGTGTGGAGGAGCGGGTAGTCCTTCGGCTGCAGGTCGAGCGCGCTGGAGTACGCGGTCGCCGACTTCTGCCAGTTGCCGAGCTTCTCCAGGTAGAGCCGGCCGATCTCCTTGTAGATCTCGGCCTGCTTGTCCCCATCGGCCACGTCGATCATGGCCCGCTTGGCCTGGATGACGCCCTCCCAGTCGTTCGCCGCGGTCTGCAGGTCGATGACCGCGTTGAGCGTGCTCAGGTCGTGGGCGTCCACCTCGAGCGCCTTCTCGAGGTAGTTCAGCGCCTTGCGCGGCTCGTTCTGCCGCTTCTTGATCATGCCGAGGCGGTAGTAGACGAGCACCGTCTCCTCGGAGCTCTGGGTCTCGCGATGCTGGACCAGGATCGTCTGGTACAGCTTGAACGCGGCCTCCCAGTCCTCCTTCTCGAAGAGCAGGTCGGCCCGACCGACGAGCACGTCACGGTTGGTCGGATCGAGGTCGTAGGCCTTGCGGTAGTGCTTGAGCGCCTTGTCGGCGTTGCCGAGCTTGCGGGCGACCTTGGCGGCGCGCACGAACAAATCGCGCTGCTCCGAGTCGCTGAGACCGAGCTGCTCGGTCTTGCGGGTCAGCACGTCGTAGATCGGGTCGGCGCCCGCGAAGTTGCCGTCGTCGTAGTAGATCTGGCCGAGGACGCGGCCGACCTTGACGTGCTCCGGGTCGAGCTCGAGGACCTTGGCGAACAGGGCAACCGCCTTGTCCTTCTTGTCGAGCTCCTCGAAGTAGATGAAGCCGGCCTCGGAGGCGAGGTTGGTCTTCTCCAGCTTGAAAGTCGAGTACTCGACCGCCGCCTCGAGGTTGCGCGCGGCCTTCAGCCAGTCGCGCCGGGCCTTGTAGAGCTCGGTGAGGGTGATGAGGGCGGGCACGTAGCCGGGGTTGAGCTCGAGGGCCTGGGTCAGCCTGAACTCCGACTGGTCGGGCTGGTCGAGCTTCTGCAGGAACACCTGACCCATGCGGGTGAGGTGCTGGACCCGCAGCTCCGGGTCCCGCGACAGCTCGACGAGCTTGCCGAGGGTCTTGATCGCCGACTGCCAGTCCTCGATCTGCTCCTGAAGGCGAGCGAGGGTGACGGCCGCGTCGTAGTGCTGCGGGTTGATCTCGAGGATCTCGGCGTAGGTCTCGATCGCCCGGTCGATGTCCTGGATCTGCTTCTCGTAGGTCTGGCCCATCGCCAGGAGCAGCTCGATCTTGCCGGCGGGCGCCGCGGTCACCTCGATGTGATTGCGGTAGGTCTCGACGAGCTCGGTCCACTTCTCGAGCTTGATGTACAGCTCCTCGAGCTGCCGGTAGGTGACGTCCCGATGCTTGTCGAGCATCAGAACCTTCTCGAGCATCTCGGTCGCCCGAAGCGGGTCGCCTGCGAGGTTGACCAGCGCGCCGGCCATCCGCTCATAGATGGCGATCTGCTCGTTCTTGTCGTTGGTGGCGTCGAGCTCGGCCTCGAGGACGTTGAGGTACTCGGGGATCTGGTTGCCGGCCAGGTAGAGGCGCTCGAGGGCGGACAGCGCGTCGCGGTCCGTCGGTTCGCTGTCGAGGATGCTGCGGTAGGTCTCGATCGCGTTGCCCGGGTTGTGGATCTGCGCGTCCTGGACGCCGCCGATCCGCTTGCGGAGCGCGATCACCCGCTCGGGCTCGTCGAGGGTCCCGACCCGGCGCTCGAGCACGTGTACGAGGTCCTGCCACTGGCCCTGGCTCTCGTGCAGGCGCGCGAGGTTGTCGAGGGCCGTGACGTTCTCGGCGTCGATCTCGAGCACGCGGCGGTAGCTCTCGATCGCGGCCGGGATGTCGGCGAGGCCGCTGTCCTGGACCTCGGCGAGGCTCAGCAGCGTGCGCACCTGAATGTTGGCGTCGACCTCCAGCGGGACTACGCGGGTCAGGGTCCTGGCCAGCTCGACGTTGTTGTTCGAGCGGCGGTAGAAGCTCGCCATCTCACGCAGGGCGTGGACGCTGTTCGGGTTGAGCTTGAGCGCCTCCTCGAGGCTCTTGAGCCCGTAGTCGACGCGGTTCAGGTGCTCGCCGTACCAGCGACCGATCTTGACCCACAGCTCGCTCTGCTCGTGCTTGTCCTCGATGGTACGAACGATGCCGTTGTACTCGTTGAGGAGCTCGCCCCACTTGCCAGCGGCGGTGGCGAGACGCTCGAGCTCGATGCTCGTGTCCTCGTTGCCGTACTCGATGTTGAAGGCGTACTTGAGCGACTCGAAGGCGCCGTCGAGGTCCCCGAGGTTCGTCTCGTAGACCTTGGCCATCTTCTGCGAGACGGTGACCTTGAAGCGCGGCTCGTCGAAGATCTCGACCTGGCGCAGGAACAGCTCGATCAGCGGGCCCCAGTCCTCGGTCTCGCGGTAGATCGCCTCGAGCGCCTCATGCGCGGGCATGTAGGTCTGGTCGAGCTCGAGGATCTCGAGGTAGACGCCGGCCGCCTCGGTCTTGTTGCCGATCTGGTTCTCCCAGATCGCCGCGACCTGCATCAGCACGTCGATCTTCTCGGGCACGGTCTGCACGACCTTGCCCTTGCGCTCGAGCACCTGGACGACCTCCTGCCAGCGAGCCTCGCCGCTGTACAGGCGCTCGAGCGCGGCCAGGGCCTCGAGGCTGCTCGGCTCGAGCTCCACCACGTGGCGCCAGGCCTCGATCGCGGCGCTTGTGTCCATCAGGTACTCGGCCTGAATGCGGCCGACCTGGGCGTAGTAGTCGCGCGTCTGATCGGCGCCGAGGACCCGCGGTCCGAGGTTGATGAGCTTCGACAGGATGTCGTTGAGCTCGAGCCAGCTCTCGTTCTGCTGGTAGATGCGGTGCAACGCGGTCAGGGTGTCGACGTCGCGGACGTTGAGCTCGAGGGCGTTCAGCCAGGCGTCGAGGGAGTTGCGGTCCTTGCCGAGGCGCTCGCCATAGACGCGGCCCAGGGTCTGGTAGATCGCGACCTTGTGGTTCTTGTCGTTGACCGCGTAGACTTGGCGCTCGAGCACCTCGGCGAGGTCATCCCACCGCTCGGCGCGCTCGTGGAGGGCCGCGAGCTCGCCGAGGGCGAGGCTGTCCTCACCGCGAAAGTCGATGACCTTGGTCCACAGGTCGACGGCATCGGACTCGCGGCCGAGGGCCTCCGCGGCGAGCTTGGCCATGCGCTGGAAGCAGGCCGCGGTGTCCTCGTCGGTGTTGGCGATCGACGACATTCTCTCGTAGGTGTTGAACAGGTCCTGCCAGCGCTGGGCGGACATGTAGAGCACTTCGAGGCGCTCGAGGGCGCGGATGTTCGCGGCGTCGATGTCGATCGCACGGTTGTACGCGGCGATCGCGGCCTCAGGATTGGCCAGCCACTGCTCGTAGGCGGAGGCGAGGCGCATCTCGAGGTCGACGAGGACCTCGCCGTCCATGGTGGTCTTGATCCGCCGCTGGAGGATGTCGGCCAGTTGCTCCCACTGACCGGACTGGGTGTACAGGCGGTCGAGGGCCTGTAGCGCCTCGGCGTGCTCGGCGTTGATCGCCAGCACCTGGTTGTAGGCGACGATGGCCCGCCCGGCGTCGTTCATGCGCTTGTCGAGCACCTGGCCCGAGCGCAGCAGCACGGCGAGGCGAACGTCCTGGTTGAGCTCGACGTTCTCGAGCACCTGGGCGCCGACATCGACGATGTAGGACCACTCCTGAGTGAGGTCGGCGAGGCGGTCGAGCTGCTCGTTGACCGTCTCGCTCAGCGGGTCATCCATGTACGCGCGCAACCACCAGTAGAAGGCCTGGCCGGCGTCGCCGAGCTGCTGCTCGCAGATCTCGGCGGTGGTGCGGATGATCTCCAGGCGCTCGGCCACGTCGGCCGTCGCGTGGAGCTTGACGTCCGCGAGCTTGATCAGCGCCTCCCAGTTGCGCGAGGCCTGGTACAGCGGCTCGAGGATGGCGGCGATCTCCGCCTGGTGCTCGCCCTCGGTGAAGATCAGCTCGAGCGCGCCACGGGTCTGGCTCTGATCCGGATCGATGTCGAGGATCGCCCTGTAGGCCTCGATGGCCTGGGGCAAGTTGCTCATGCTGTTCTGGTAGACCTGGCCCATCCGGTACTGCAGGGCGATGATCTCGGTCTCCTCCGCGGTGATGGCGATCTGGCGGCGCAGGTTCTCGACCAGCTGCGGCCAGCGCTCGAGCGCGGTGAAGATGCGGTCGAGCTGGGCGATCGCTTCACGGTTCTCGCTGTCGATGTCGAGGATGGCCAGGTAGCGGGCGACCGCGTCGTCGACCCGGCCGAGCCGCGTCTCGAGGACCAGCGCGAGGCGGTGGATCATCCCGACCTTGGTCGCCGGGTCGAGGATGTTCTCCGCCTGCTCCGCGAGCAGGCCGGCGAGCTTCTCCCACTCGCTGGTGACCGCGGCGATGCGGTGCAGGTGCTCGATGGTCGACTCGAGGGTCGGGTCGATCGCCAGAGCACGGGCGTAGGCGGCGAAGGCCTTGTCGTGCTGGCCGAGCTGCCGCTCGTAGATCGCGGCGATCATGTGCAGGCGCTCGATCTGACCGACCGGGTCCTGTGTGTTCTTGACCATCACCTCATAGATGTCGACGAGCTTCTCCCACTCGGCGAGCTGGTCGTAGAACGGCGCGAGCACCTCGGCGGCGAGCATCGGCTCATTGGTGCCATGGACGATGCGGTCCAGAGCCGCGATCGTCGGCGCGTGGTCGGGGGCGTGCGCGAGGGTCTCGCGGTAGGCCTCGACGGCACGGACCATGTCCGAGAGCTGGTTCTCCCAGAGCGCGCCGATGCGGTGGCGCAGCTCCGTCTTCTCTTCGCGCGCCGGTGCGACCTCGACGGCCCGCTCGAGGATGCTGAGCTGGTCGCTCCAGCGCTCGGCCTGGCCGAACAGGCGATCGAGCGCCTGGATGGCGTGGTAATCGGCCTGCTGGATGTCGAGGATCGCCTGGTAGGTCTCGATCGCGTGCTCGACGTCGCCGAGCTTCTGGTCGTAGACCTGACCGAGCAGGTGGAGCCAGTGGGCGCGGTGCTCGGGCTCACTGGCGAGCTCGGTCTTGCGGCGGTAGATGTCCCGCAGCGGCTCCCACGCCTCGGTCTGGACGTAGAGCTTGTCTAGGGCGTCGAGGGCAGTGATGTCGGCGTCGTCGAGCGCGAGGACCTGCTGGAACAGCGCGATCGCACCAGGCAGATCGGCCATCTGCACCTCACGGATCTGGGCGGCGTAGAGCAGCAGGCTCTTGCGGTCGTCGGGCGAGGTCACCATCTCCGACTTGCGAGCGACTGCGTTGACCAGCGCCTCGAAGTTGTTCTGGTTGATGTGAACCTGGATCAGCGCGTCGACGGCCTCGAAGTTGGCCGGATCGATGCCGAGGATGCGGTCGTAGGAGGCCGCGGCCTTCGTCGCGTCGGCGAGGATCGTCTCGTAGATCTGGGCGATCTTCACGAGCAGGCGGATGATCAGCTGGTCGTCGACGATGTCGGGGATCGACTCGTCGTAGAGCGCGACGAGCTGCTGGTAGGCGCCCATCTGCCGGGCGAGGCCCTCCAGGCGCTCCTGCGTGGTCGGGTTGGCCGGGTCGACCTTGAAGGCGCGACCGAGGGCCTCGAAGGCCTTGGCCTGATCGTCGACGCCGCTCTCCTGCAGCTCGGCGATGCGGTGCAGCAGGCCGATCTTCTCCTCGGCGTCCTGCGAGTGCGTCACCATGATCTCGTAGGCCTGGATCAGCCGCGGCCAGTTGTTGCCGCTGCGATAGAAGGGCTCGAGGGTCTTGGCGACGGTCAGCTGCTGCGACTCGTTGGTAAGCAGGGTCTCGAGCGCCGACAGGGCGGTCGCGTTGCTGGGATCGATCGCCAAAGCGCGGTGATAGGTCTCCACGGCCTGCGCGGCCTGGTCGAGCTTCGTGAGGCGCAGCTCGCCGAGCCGAAGGTTGAGCTCGACCTGCGCGACCGGATCCTGCGAGAGGGTCAGCTGCCGCTCGAGGTTCTCGGCCAGCAGCGCCCACGCTCCGCCGGCCTGGTACAGCCGGTCGAGGGCGACGATCGCCTGGAGGTTCTCGAACTCATCGGCAAGGATCTCGTTGTAGGTCGCGATCGCCTCATCCTTCTGGCCGAGCATCTCGTCCTGCAGGTAGGCGATGCGGAAGCGCAGATCCTGGCGGGCCTGGGGCTCGCTGGTGAGCGAGACCTTGCTGCGGTAGACGCCGAGCAGTTCGCCCCAGTTCTGGTCGCGGCTGTACAACTTCTCGAGGGTCTCGAGGGCGGCGACGTTGTCGGCGTCGACCTCGAGCGCCTTGCGGTAGTTCTCGATCGCCTTGGGGGCGTTGCCGAGGCGATGGTCATACAGCGCCGCCAGCTTCATCAGCAGGGTCTTCTGCAACTCGCTCGTCAGATCGCCGGCGACCGCCTCCTCGTAGAGGGCGGCGAAGTCGGCGAAGCGGTCCTCGATCTGGGCGATCTTCTCGAGCTCGACCTGGGCGGTCTCGCTGTGCGGATCCTGGCGGAAGGCGCGGCTGTAGGCGTCGAAGGCCCCGGCCGAGTTACCGATCGTCTGGGCCAGGATGCCGCCGATGCGCAGCAGCAGTTC
>Ga0209480_10001590_pt1 | contig 16505 bp, 21 predicted proteins | sample JI61114C2DNA_FD_187501 | JGI IMG/M metagenome (GOLD analysis project Ga0209480, IMG submission 187501) | Wastewater effluent complex algal communities from Wisconsin, to seasonally profile nutrient transformation and Carbon sequestration -... | ecosystem: Engineered > WWTP > Effluent > Algae...
TACGTTCCGATACATTACTCACCCGTTCGCCACTCGTCAGCGGAGCAAGCTCCCTGTTACCGTTCGACTTGCATGTGTAAGGCATGCCGCCAGCGTTCAATCTGAGCCAGGATCAAACTCTTCAGTTCAATCCAAAAACATCACAATTCACTGACAGTAATTCTCATTACTTCAATAGATCTCTCTATCCGTGTGATTGCCTTAATACTTTTTGTGACCTAAGCCACTTCGTATCAAGACACCCACACCTATCGGTTGTCCAAATTTTTAAAGATCAATTCGCTGCGCCGTCTCGTTAAATTCGTCAGCAGCAAAGAAGCGAGATTATGAACCATTCAACCAAACTCGTCAAGACATTTCGAAGAACTTTTGCAACCTAACTTCCGTTTTAAACCATTTCAGAGCAACTTACCAAAACACCTAAAACTCTCTCAGTGCCTTGGTTGCGGGAGCAGGACTTGAACCTGCGACCTTCGGGTTATGAGCCCGACGAGCTGCCAACTGCTCCATCCCGCGTCCGTCAGAGGGGCGCATTATCCAGACCCCCATACAGTCTGTCAAGACAATTCGCAGTTCTTTTACTTTTCCTCTAACCACTCCAAAAGCGGAGCCCACTGCTCGACATCTCGACGATGTTTGGCACGTGGCGGATCAAAGAGCGTCATACCGCCGGAAGCCACGTTCACGTAATTCTGAGTATTACGGAGATAGGTAATGATGGGAATATCGAAGTGCTTGATAAATTCTTGCAACATACCAGCAGCCTTTGTGCGCGGATCGACACGCATAGCGACGATAGCAACGCTAGCACGTTTAGCACACACTTCATTCCGAATTGAATTCAGAAAATCCTCCGTAGCCGCCATATCAAAGACGGAAGGGACCAAGGGAATGATTACCTTGTCGACCACTCGCAAGTAATCCGTCAGTTTGTAACCCTGCAATCCAGCAGGCGCATCAAGGACAACCCAGTCGGCCTCCTGCGGTAGATTCAGGACAATCTGATTTCCCGCGAAGTAGCCGGTCACCGGTGACAGTGCCGGGTCGCGAAACGCCATCCAGCGCAAGGCTGACTGTTGGCGATCAAGATCACACAAGGTAACGGCCTTACCTTGATTGGCGAAATAACCGGAAAGATTCGTCGCAAGCGTACTTTTACCCGCCCCTCCCTTGGGATTCGCCACGAGTACTGATCGCATTGTCTGCCTCCTTATATATTGAACGCCCATTATATTCTTGGGTGCAATCTAGCCACATCTGCATAGAATGATGTTTTGAACAAACAAATAGATCATGCCAACAAAAGTCTCAGACGAACGTCAAGGAATACAGTCGATTGAGGTTGGGTTTCGCCTGCTCGACATTCTCGCTACCACTTCGCGCCCCATGATGCTACGGGATATAGCAAAGGGGGCAGGTATGCCTGCTGCAAAAGCTCATCGGTACATGGTCAGTTTTATGCGCATCGGCCTTGTTGAACAAGACCGTGCCAGTGGCCGCTACGACCTGGGGAGTTACGCACTTCAACTAGGCCTCTCCGGACTAGGGCGCCTTGATCCTGTTCGTTTGGCCGGCCCAATACTTGAGGAGCTTTGCGAAGAGATCGAGGAAACCGTTGCTCTTGGAGTTTGGGGAAACCGGGGCGCGACAATCGTGCGCATTGTGGACGCCGGCGGTCCAGTCACGATTACCTTGCGCGCAGGAACCGTTCTGCCCCTCTGCAGTTCATCAACCGGTCGTGCCTTTGCCGCCTTTTACCGCAGCCCATTCATGAAAACTTTGCTCGACGAAGAGTTGCACCAACAGTCCGAAGCAAATAAAACCTCGATCACCAATACCAAACGCCAGTTTGAGCGGCATCTTACCGAAACCCGACAACAAGGACTTGCCCGGGCTACTGGTAGCCTTACACCGGGAATTAATGGTTTTAGCGCACCCGTATACGATCATAGCGGCACGATGATCGCTGTAATCACCTCATTAGGCTCGGCCGGCGATTTCAATGCAGAATGGGATAGTCCAGTAGCGAAGGCGATGCTTATCGCTTCACTCAAGCTATCAAAACGAGTCGGGTACGGAACAAACGTCCCAAGCGCGGAAAACTAAATCAGTTGCGGTCGACGTCGAATATCGAGTGAAAAAAAGGGGCGCCAGAGCGCCCCAATTTTTTGGCCACAAAGAAGTTGCTTAAACAGCAGCGACCGGCTTTTCCTTGCGAACCAGCTTTTCCTTGATACGGGCAGACTTGCCTGAACGCTCGCGCAGGTAGTACAGCTTGGCGCGACGTACATCACCGCGACGCTTCACTTCAACAGAAGCGACCAGCGGGGAATAGGTTTGGAAAGTACGTTCAACACCTTCGCCAGATGAAATCTTGCGAACGGTGAAAGCTGAGTTCAAACCACGGTTACGCTTGGCGATAACAACACCTTCGTAAGCCTGCAGACGCTCGCGCGTGCCTTCCTTAACCTTCACTTGAACGACAATGGTGTCGCCCGGCGCGAAGTCAGGGAGGGTCTTGCCCAAGCGGGCAATTTCTTCTTGTTCCAGCTGCTGAATCAGGTTCATGTGAGATCCTCTAATTTATAAAAACTTACTCACCGCATTGCTCCTCTCCGGAAATTTCCGTGAGTAGTTGCGTTTCTTCCGCGCTTAACACGCGGTGCGCCAGTAAATCCGGCCGGCGCTTCCGGGTTCTCGCCAACGCCTGTTTAAGCCGCCAGCGACGAATTTTTTTGTGGTCACCGGAGATCAAAACATCCGGCACCTTCGCGCCCTCATAAACTTCAGGTCGCGTGTAGTGAGGACAATCCAGCAAACCACCGACAAACGAATCTTCCACCGCCGAAGCGGCATCTCCCAACACTCCCGGCAACTGGCGGACAACGGCATCAATCAAGGCCATTGCAGGCAACTCGCCACCGGAAAGCACGAAATCTCCGATCGAAATTTCTTCATCAACACAGCGCTTGATCAGCCGCTCGTCAATCCCTTCATAGCGCCCGCAAAGAAGAATCAGCCCTTCTTCACCAGTCGCCAACTGCATTACCCGCTCGTGGGTCAGCGGCGCACCCTGCGGCGACAGGTAGATAACCCAGCTCTTCGCCAGTCCTGCCTCACGCTGCTGCACCTTGGCGGCTGTTATCGCCTTCTCCAACGGCCCCGGCTGCATCAACATGCCCGGTCCACCACCAAAGGGGCGATCATCCACCCGACGCCAGGCATTTTCGGCGAAATCCCGAGGATTCCAGCCTCGCCACGCCCAGCGCCGCTCTTCTAGTGCCCGACGGGTTATGCCACTTTCCGTTACCGCGGCGAACATCTCCGGGAAGAGTGTTACGCAGTCAAACCGGATCACCAGTCGCTGCCCCACTCCACCCTGATCTGGCCAGCCTTTTTATCCACTGTCAGCACAACGGACGCAACAAAAGGCAGCAGACGCTCAGCCTGGCCATCAGCAGCAACCCGCAATACAGCATTGGCACCGGTTTCGAGCAAGCCAACCACCTTGCCCAAACACTCATCAGACGCATTAACCACATCTAGGCCGATCAAATCGTCCCAGTAAAACTCATCTTTTTTGGTAGCAGGCAACGCATCACGTGGCATGCCAACCAAAACCCCCTTCATCGACTCTGCCGTCGTGCGATCAGGAATGCAGTCCAATGACACCACCAGACCATTGCCATACACTTTCAGGCCTTTCAGCCCGCACTCGCGCCACGGCTCACCTTCTTTTGCCACCCACCACCTTGGCGCTTCAGCCCAAGTTAGCGGATCATCGCCAAAGGGGAACAACCAAATCCAGCCAAGAATTCCGTATGGGTCGGCAAGCCTCCCCAGAACAACAATCTCGCTACCGGACAAGGCTGAAAATCACTTAGGCAGCTTGTTTGGCAACGTACTGCTTGACCAGACGAGCAGCGGTCGGCGACATCTGAGCGCCATTGCCTTGCCAGTAGGTCAAACGATCCAGGGCAACGCGCAAACCTTCTTCGTTGGCAGCAGCAACCGGATTATAGAAGCCGATGCGCTCAACGAAACGGCCATCGCGGCGGTTACGGGAGTCGGTAACGACCATGTTGAAGAAAGGACGCTTTTTAGCGCCACTGCGGGCAAGACGAATAACGACCATTGCAATTCTTTCGTTAGCTGGAAAAAAGACCCGAGATTATATCGCGAAATCAAGGAAATACAAGCAGAGCACAATGACAACAATTACTAACCATACTGCCCCGTCATCCCAAACGTAAATATATGAGCAGGAGTCCTTTGAACCGTGGCGAATTCCGGCAATATTCGCTATTCTGATTCTAGACATGAACCAATACACTACCAGCCCCCCCCCCCCGCTCGAAAGCGGCATCAAGTCCATCCTCGAATGGCTGGCAATGGCCAACGGCCGGACCGGCTCGGATGATGCCGATCAATTACACAAGCATCTGCTTCTGCTACGAGATGCTCCCGTACCAACAGCGCAACGGCTCAAGATACTAGATCTGATCTTTAAGGAAACAGAGCGCGTAGTCACAGCTGAATTGCCGAATTTACTGGAAGTTGGACTGCCAATCTCGCGCAAGATTCGACAGCGCGTGCGGATTGTTCAAGATCTGCTCGAGACATTGGCCCAAGAATATTTCAACACCCTCGCTGAGCTATTCGACCCTCAGGGCATTTCCTCGTCTCACCCGGCGCAGACAACACTTATTTTTATAACGCGTTGTCTAGCCTGGCATATTCGCATCAGCCACCTGATCGCCTCCCCTATCAACATCGGGCTCTGGCAAAAAATGCATGCAGCCTTTCGTACAGCACGCCGCCTTGGCATACATCAAGTTGCCGGAGTACGCGGCGCACCCACTGTTCAACAACTCTACGCTTGCTCGCTTCTGGCCGCCATCGCGCAACCCGCCTCGTTTTGCGCCCGCGAACTTGAGTTTATTGTGACTTTTGTCGAAAATTGTATTCGGCCGGTCGATATTCTTGATATTCCACCAATGGATTGCAACGGCATTTTCTGGGTAGATCTGGACCGTGATTTTCCTGCCCACGCACTGATTCGCAGATCCCCACCAGTTGACTCCCCAAGCCTCTACTTTGCCTGCGACCCAGCCGCCCGCCGTAGCGGAGAATTGCTCACTGCACTCGAGGAAGGCGCTACCGCAACAAGCCTCGGATTACCCGAGTTCGCGGACACACACGCAGGGCGAGGTGTTTTGCGCAGACTTCAGCTACTTTGGGGCCACCCGGCGAAACGAAAATTTCCGCGCCGACGCCAATCATATCGCGTCAGCCTGTGCTCGGGACTTGATCAACTGTGGACGCTCATCCGGGAGCCGGATGAGCGCCATCAGATCAGTGAATGGATGGTAATCAACGAGAGCCCGGACGGTTATTCTCTGATGCATATGTCAGGGCAAACCGACAATGCGCGCGTTGGCGACATTGTTGCCGTACAAGCAATTGGCGAACGCGCCGAACTCAAACCACTTTGGCATGTCTGCATCGTACGCTGGGCAATATCGGAAAACCCCGAGCACGTTGAACTGGGTTTGCAGCAACTCGCCTCTCACGTTATTGCTGCAGAATTGGCTCGCCCATTGGAACTCGATGCCAAACACATTTCGGCGCTAATCCTGCCAGAAATGCCGCCGCTGCGGCCGCACGCCGGCATAGTCGTCCAAACTGGTACGCTACCAGCCAATGCACGCAAATTGGTTTTACTGATCGAAAAAGACAATCTGGAAATTCGCGAAGTTCGCCCGACCAAACTGACCGAACAAACCTCAAGTATCGAAGTTTTTACTGTCGAACCGAACGAAACACCGTAGCGGCAATCAAGCCACCAACCAGAACAACGGCCCAAGACATATGCAGCCAAACCAGGAATACCGGAACGGCAGAAAAAGCACCGTAGACACTGGTCAAGACCGCCGAACTGGATAGATATATCTCGAACATTTTCTGCATCCCGGCAAAGGCTAGTGCGGCAAATGCGCCACCGAGCAGGGCATTTCGTCGTGGCACGCTGACATTTGGCACTGCGAAGTAGAGAAAAGAGAAAAACAGCCAGAGCATCACGACAGAGACAGCCTTGAGTACGAGTTTGCGAAACCAGGCCGGCTCATCAAAAAAACCCAGTGAGCTGCTCACGGTGAATGAAATAACCGCGGCAATGGCCGCCAAAACAAAAGGCCACACGGCGATCGCGAAAATATAAAGGCGCAAACGGGCCAACAACGGCCGCGGATTGACTTGCCAAAGATGATTGAAGGCGCGCTCTATCGTCAACATCAAGGCAAACGCCGTAATGCTCAAGAGCGCAATGCCTGCTGCGGTCAACTGCTGGGCTCGATGCGAAAAACGGCCAATACTGCCGGAAATCGTACTAGCTGCCCCCCTTGGTAATAGATTTTCTTGTATCAGAAAATCCAGACGCTTGATCAACTGGTTGAGGTAGGGAACCACATCCGCCACAGAAAGGACAAGCGTAACCAATGGCACGAGCGCCAGCAGGGTAGTAAAAGCCAATGCCGAACTGGTCTGCATCATGTGCTCACTACGAAAGCGGCGCAGTATGGAGAGAACCACACCGGGCTTAGCACGGCCTCTTCTATATCGCGATTGAGTTTGCATGGAGCCGTATAATAACCGACCATGCAAGACATACTCGTCCTCTACTACAGCCATCGCGGCTCAGTGCGTGCGCTGGCCGAGCGCATCGCCCGTGGCATAACGTCGGTTCCGGGGACTCAGGCACGTCTGCGCACGGTACCTCAAATTTCTACCATTTGTGAAATTGGTGCGCCCAGCGTACCGGAAAGCGGAGCACCTTACGTCGAAACCCGTGATCTTGACGAATGTATCGGGCTGGCACTTGGAAGCCCAGTACGTTTCGGCAATATGGCGGCGCCTATGAAATATTTTTGGGATGGCACCATCGCCGAATGGCAGAACGGCACGCTTGTCGGAAAGCCAGCCTGTGTATTCACCTCAAGCGCCAGCCAGCACGGCGGCAATGAAAGTACGCTCCTGTCGATGATGCTGCCACTACTGCATCACGGCATGCTACTGACCGGCCTCCCCTACACCGAGCCAGACCTTACCAGCACCGACAAAGGTGGAACACCCTATGGCGCCAGCCACATTTCGGGCGCCAACGGTGAACCACTACTGAGCGACGCAGAAAGCCGCCTCGCCTTTATTCAAGGCAAGCGCCTGGCAAATTTAGCACTGAAATTGAGTCGACCGTGACAGCTTCCCGTTATCAATTTATTACCAGCATCAGCCTGATCGTGTTGATTTTTCTCTGCCTTGGCTGGGAGATTTGGTGGGCTCCACTTAAGCCTAGTGGTTCCTGGCTATCCCTCAAAGCGGTATTTTTGCTGGCACCGCTCTTCGGCGTCTTGCGTGGCAAGCGATATACCTACAAATGGCTCTCGTTGTTCATCCAGTTTTATCTGCTTGAGGGTTTGGTACGCGCCACCAGCGACCACGGTCTTGCAATGCAACTGGCCATCGCTGAGACCGCTCTGGCTAGCATTATTTTTGCTGCAGCCATCCTCTACATTCGTGCGACTCGCACGCCCAAACAGGAAGAGGCCACCCCAGCATTCTGAGAGTGGCCTCTTTTATTATTCGATGGTAGTAGTTTAGACGTCGCCTTGAGCTTTCACCTTGTCTGAAGCAATGTGAAGCTTGTTCAGAGCGTTCAGATACGAGCGTGCTGAAGCTATGACAATATCCGTATCAGCGCCATTCCCATTGACAACACGATCGCCCTTGGCGAGACGGGTCGTTACCTCACCCTGGGCATCGGTCCCGGTTGTAATCGCATTCACCGAATAGAGCATCAGCTTAGCACCGCTGGCGGCGATACATTCAATCGCCTTGAAAGTCGCATCAACCGGGCCGCCACCGCCAGCTTCGCCTTTTTTCTCGACACCACCCACATTGAGAATCACTTTGGCGTGAGGCATTTCGCCAGTTTCCGAACAAACGTGAGAGTAGACTAATTTGTAGTACTCATGCTCGGGAGCAACCACTTCATCCGAGACCAGAGCGTGAAGATCCTCGTCAAAAATTTCGTGCTTGCGATCGGCCAACTCCTTGAAGCGAGTGAAGGCGGCATTCAGCGATTCATCGCTATCCAGTTCAATGCCCAACTCCTGCAAGCGACTCTTGAACGCATTACGCCCGGAATGTTTACCGAGTACCAGCTTGTTCTGAGACCAGCCGACATCCTGGGCACGCATGATTTCATAGGTTTCGCGGTGCTTTAGTACGCCATCCTGATGAATACCCGACTCATGGGAAAACGCATTTGCCCCAACCACTGCCTTGTTTGGCTGAACCGGATAGCCAGTAATCTGGGAAACGAGTTTCGATGCAGGGACAATCTGCGTTGTGTCGATCCAGGTTTCGACCGGGAAGACATCGCTACGCGTACGCACAGCCATCACGACCTCTTCCAGCGAGGCATTGCCAGCCCGCTCACCCAGCCCGTTAATCGTACATTCAACCTGTCGCGCACCTGCCAGAACGGCAGCCAGAGAATTAGAAACAGCCAGACCCAAATCATTGTGGCAATGCACGGACCAAACTACCTTATCCGAATTGGGCACACGTTCGATCAGTTGACGTATGGTCTCAGCGTACTGAAAGGGAATGTTATAACCCACGGTATCAGGTACATTGATTGTCGTGGCACCGGCCTTGATCACCTCGTCGAAAATACGACAAAGAAAATCGATTTCAGAACGCCCGGCATCTTCAGCCGAGAACTCAACATCATCCGTATATTCCCGAGCCCAAGCGATAGCCTTGAGTGCCTGCTCGACGACCTGCTCCGGCGACATGCGCAGCTTCTTTTCCATATGAATAGGAGAAGTTGCGATAAAGGTATGGATGCGGCCCGACTTGGCTGGCCTGATCGCATCCCCCGAGCGACGAATATCATTCTCGTTAGCCCGCGCCAATGAGCAGACAGTAGCATCCTTAATAACCTGTGCAATCGCATGGATCGATTCAAAATCGCCCGGTGAAGCTGCCGCAAAGCCCGCTTCGATAACGTCAACACGCATTTTTTCAAGCTGGCGTGCGACACGGATTTTTTCTTCCTTGGTCATCGACGCACCTGGGCTTTGCTCCCCGTCGCGCAGCGTCGTGTCAAAAATAACCAAATGTTCTTTCATTTCGACTCCGGGATATCAGGCAGCCTTGCGTTTGAACAGACCTATAGCTGCCAGCACATAGCCGGACAGCCCGTAAAGAATGAAGAAGCCAAACAGTGCCATTTCCGGACTCAATGAAATCAGCGCAAAACCAAGAGCTATCGCGGCAATCGCGAAGAATGGCACACTCTTGCGCAAGTTGAAATCCTTGAAACTGTAATAGCGAATATTTGAAACCATGGTCAGGCCAGCAATCAGCGTCAGCACGCAAGCCACCCAGCGCACGTCACTACCCGGAATACCTGAGACAATCATGACCCAGACCAGGCCAGCAACAAGAGCGGCAGCAGCAGGCGACGGCAAGCCCTGAAAATAACGTTTATCGACGACTTCCAAGGTAGTGTTAAAGCGTGCCAGTCGTAAGGCTGCGCAGGCACAATAAATGAATGCCGCAATCCAGCCCGCCCGACCAAGATCGCGCAAGGCCCATTCATAAACCACCAATGCCGGCGCCGCACCAAAACTCACCATATCGGACAGCGAGTCATACTCAGCACCAAATGCCGACTGAGTATTTGTCATACGTGCCACACGGCCATCCAGCCCATCGAGAACCATAGCAATGAAGATTGCCATTGCCGCTCGTTCGAAATCGCCTTGCATCGCCTGGACGATGGCAAAAAAACCAGCAAAAAGTGCTGCGGTAGTAAAAAGATTGGGTAGCACGTAAATGCCACGCCGCTTGAGTTCAGGGTTGAACAGGGTTTTGCGGGGCTTGAGTTCAGTCATCAATTAGGAGAATTCGGCCAAGTTGGAGGGCAAAGGATACACCTTTTAACCCATGGCAATTTCCAGAAATAACAAGGGCGGCGCGGAACACCACGCCGCCCTGGAGCGAAAGTAGCGTAGGAATACGCTACTGGGGCAAAGTAAAACTCAGTTCTTGGACTGGTCGACCAGCTTGTTCTTCTTGATCCACGGCATCATGTCGCGCAACTGACCACCGACCGTCTCGATCGGATGCACGGCATTCAGGCGACGACGCGCCGTCATTGACGGATAGTTGGTCTTGCCCTCCTGGATGAACATTTTGGCATATTCGCCGGTCTGGATGCGCTTCAGTGCATTGCGCATGGCAACACGAGACTGCTCATTGATGACCTCAGTACCAGTTACGTACTCGCCATACTCCGCATTGTTGGAGATGGAGTAGTTCATGTTGGCGATGCCGCCTTCGTACATCAGATCAACAATCAACTTCAGTTCATGCAGACATTCAAAGTAGGCCATTTCCGGAGCGTAACCGGCCTCAGTCAGGGTTTCAAAGCCCATTTTGACCAGTTCAACCGCACCACCGCAGAGAACAGCCTGCTCACCGAACAGGTCAGTCTCGGTTTCTTCGCGGAAGTTGGTTTCAATCACGCCACCCTTGGTACCGCCATTAGCTGCCGCATAGGAAAGTGCGACGTCCTTGGCCTTGCCAGACTTGTCCTGATAAATAGCAATCAGGGAAGGCACGCCACCGCCCTTCAGATACTCGGAACGAACCGTGTGGCCGGGGCCTTTCGGGGCAACCATGATGACATCGATGTCTTCACGTGGAACGATCTGGTTGTAGTGAATGTTGAAGCCATGAGCGAAGGCCAACGTGGCACCCTTCTTCATGTTCGGCGCGATATCGTTCTTGTACACGTCCGGCTGTGACTCGTCCGGCAACAGGATCATGACGACGTCAGCCTTCTTGACTGCTTCAGCCACTTCCTTGACCTTGTGGCCAGCCGCTTCGGCCTTCTTCCAGGAAGCGCCATCCTTGCGCAGACCAACAGTCACTTCAACGCCAGAATCTTTCAGGTTCTGAGCATGGGCATGGCCCTGCGAGCCGTAACCAACGATGGTAACCTTCTTGCCCTTGATGAGGGAGAGATCGGCGTCCTTGTCGTAATAAACTTTCATGAAATCCTCTTTATAAACAGATAATTAAACTTTAAGAATACGATCACCGCGACCGATACCACAGACACCGGTACGAACGGTTTCGAGAATCAGGCCCGCATCAAGCCCACCAATGAAGGAGTCGAGCTTGGAACCTGCTCCGGTCAACTCAATAACATAGGTAGATTCCGTGACGTCGATGATACGACCACGAAAAATATCGGCCATACGCTTCATCTCTTCGCGGTCCTTGCCGGTCGCGCGAACCTTGATCAGCATCAGTTCGCGCTCGACATGAGCAGCTTCGGAGAGATCAACCACCTTGACGACATCAATCAGCTTGTTGAGCTGCTTGGTGATCTGTTCGAGCACCTCGTCGGAACCCCAGGTCAGGATGGTCATCCGCGACAGCGAGGGATCTTCCGTCGGTGCCACAGTCAGCGATTCGATATTGTAGCCGCGCGCGGAGAACAAACCGGCAACGCGAGAAAGTGCACCCGATTCGTTTTCAATCAGGATGGAAATGATATGTCGCATGTTTTTTCCTCCCTCGCTCACAGGTCTTCCGCCAGAATCATTTCAGTCAAGCCCTTGCCTGCGGCGACCATCGGAAAAACATTGGCTACCGGATCAATGATGAAGTCCATGAACACGAGATCATCCTTATGCTCGGTGAAGGCCTTACGCAATGCTGGCTCGACATCCTCCGGCCGCTCAATCTTCATGCCAACGTGACCATAAGCTTCGGCCAGCTTGACGAAATCAGGTAGAGAGGTGACATAGGACTGCGAATAGCGCTTGGAGTAAAACATTTCCTGCCACTGACGGACCATGCCAAGCATACCGTTGTTCAAATTGATAATTTTGATCGGAAAACCGTATTGCTTACAGGTCGACAACTCCTGAATACACATCTGGATCGAGCCCTCACCCGTCACGCAAGCGACCTGCGCACCCGGATTTGCCATCAGGACACCCATACCGTAAGGCAAGCCGACCCCCATGGTGCCGAGACCACCCGAATTGATCCAGCGCCGCGGCTTGTCAAATTTGTAGTACTGCGCGGCAAACATCTGGTGCTGACCGACATCGGAAGTAATAAAAGCATTACCACCAGTCACTTCATAGAGCTTCTCGATCACATACTGCGGCATGATGTGCTCAGCCTGCTTGTAACGCAGGGAGTCACGGCTACGCCACTCCTCGATTTGCTTCCACCAGTTAGCTACATCAGGGTCGGCCTTGAAACCGCCGTCCATGAGTTTAAGAATTTCTTCAAGCACGTCATTCACGTTGCCAACGATAGGCACATCCACTTTGACACGTTTGGAAATCGATGAAGGATCGATATCTATATGAATAACTTTACGTTTTTCTTCACCAAAATGTTCGGGATTTCCGATCACGCGGTCATCAAAACGTGCACCAATGGCAAGAATCACGTCCGAGTAATGCATCGCATTATTGGCTTCAAAGGTGCCGTGCATACCGAGCATACCAACGAATTGCTTGTCAGTCGCCGGATAGCCGCCCAAACCCATCAGGGTGTTGGTAACCGGGAAATTCAGCTTATGCGCCAATTCAGTAAGCTTTTGCGCGGCATCTGACAGGATGACCCCACCGCCGGTATAAATAATCGGGCGCTTGGCTTCCTGCAGAATCTGAACTGCCTTCTTGATCTGCCCAAGATGCCCCTTGACCACCGGATTATAGGAGCGCATCTGGATCGACTTTGGATACTCGAACTCGCACATCTGAGCCGTAATATCCTTGGGAATATCAACTACAACCGGACCAGGACGGCCTGTGGCGGCAATATGAAATGCCTTTTTGATGGTCGCCGCCAGATCCTTGACATCCTTTACCAAGAAATTGTGTTTTACGCAGGGGCGGGTAATGCCCACTGTGTCACATTCCTGAAAGGCATCCTGACCAATGTAAAAAGAAGGCACCTGACCGGTGAGCACAACCATGGGAATAGAATCCATGTAGGCCGTTGCAATTCCAGTCACCGTATTGGTTACGCCCGGGCCTGAAGTCACCAGCGCAACACCAACCTTTTGCGATGATCGCGAGTAGGCGTCAGCTGCGTGAACGGCTGCCTGTTCGTGGCGAACCAAGATATGCTTAACCTGATCCTGCTTGAAAAGGGCGTCGTAAATGTGCAAAACTGACCCACCCGGGTAGCCAAACACACAGTCGACCTTTTCTTCCTGCAGGCACCTGATTACAATTTCTGCACCGCTGATCATCATTCTTTAGCCCAAAAAAGCTGTTGCTTAAAAGGGCATAACCTTAATCGACCGCCCCTATTCGGTCAAGGTATGATGGTATACCCATATGCTTTTGATGGTTTTTTCAGGAAGATACAACCCTGGCTTCATCCCGCGAACTTTCGCATTTTCTCGAATCAGTCGAGCGCCGCGCCTTCAAGCAGGCAATTTTTGCTGTGCGCGAAGAAGAATCTGCTCTGGACATTGTTCAGGACAGCATGCTCAAGCTTGCCGAAAAATATGGTGACCGGCCGGCGGAAGAGTTTCCCATGCTTTTCCAGCGCATCTTGCAGAACACGATTCGTGATTTTTATCGGCGCAGCAAGGTTCGCTCGATGTGGACAACCTTGCTCTCGGCCTTTACGCCCGATGATGACGATGATTACGATCCGCTGGAAACCCTCGCCGCAGACGAAGACGCGGGCGGGATGAGAACGCCGGAAAGCCAGCTATTGCAGGCACAAACCCTGAACATCATTGATGACGAAATAAAAAAATTGCCAACGCGTCAACGCGAAGCCTTCCTCATGCGTTACTGGGAGGACATGGACGTAGCCGAGACAGCGGCTGCGATGGGCTGCTCAGAAGGCAGCGTTAAGACTCACTGCTCGCGCGCCACCCACGCGCTGGCATCCGCACTGTCGGCAAGAGGTATCAAACTATGAATGAAGAACGTTACGGGAATCGGATTCGGCAGGCGCTGAATCATGGCATCAAGGACATCTCGCCGGCATCTGCCAGGCGACTGGAGGCTGCGCGCCATCAGGCACTGGCTCGCCAAAAGCAGACGGCACCTGAACTGGTTATAGCCGGGAATACGCGCGGCTCTTTCCATTTTGGCCTTGATGCACCCTATGCGCGGCAAATTCTCGCCATAATGGCGCTTCTTATCGGCATGTGGATTTCTTTCTACTGGCACAGTGTCCAGTACATCACCGAGCTGGAAGAAGTTGACAGCGCACTGCTGTCTGATGACCTGCCTCCCGAGGCTTTCCTGGATAACGATCTTTTCGAATGGCTACAAGACGACTCATCGCCGGACTCGCAATAAGTCTGGCCCTGGCCGGCCCACTTCAGGCTGACCCACCTACGACAGCCATTCTCGGCACTCCACCTCAACCGGGGTGGAGTTTGCTGTCCACGCAACAAAAAATCATCCTTGCGCCACTGGCTGGTGACTGGGATCAGATGGAAAATATCCGACGCAAAAAATGGCTGGGCATCGCCGAACGTTTCCCGAAAATGACGGGAGACGAGCAGGCACGGGTTCAGGAACGTATGCGCGAGTGGGCTTCCTTGACGCCAGCCCAGCGCGCCAAGGTTCGCGATAGCTACAAGGAATTCAACCAACTGGATACGGAAAAAAAGTTGGCCGTCAAAAAGAAGTGGGAGGCCTACTCCAATCTCTCTGAAGAAGAAAAAATACGCGTTCGCCAAGTCAAACCTTCAACACTGGCCCAACCAGCGATTTCCAGCACCACCGAGGCGTCGACCGCAACAGTTGCTGGCCCGGCACCCATGGCAACACCGCCGTCCAGCGACACCGCAAAACCCTGATGATCAACGAAACCCCTCGCCTTGCCCGCCGCCTGGTGTGCATGCTCTACGAAGGTCTTGTCGTTTTTTCCATACTGTTGATTGGCTTTTTGCTGCCACAGATAGTTTTCCACGCCTTCGGCCTGGTTCTGAGCGGGCGCCTGCTCATGCTCCACATTTTTTTATTGCTGATGATCTACTTTGCATGGTGCTGGCTGAACGGTGGCCAAACCTTGCCGATGAAGACCTGGAAGATGCGTATCGTCAACGCCGATGGCAGCAAACTACGTCCGCTACAGGCTGTTTTGCGCTACCTGGCAGCGTGGCCAAGCATTCTGTTTTTTGGCATCGGCATTCTTTGGGCACTATTCGACAAGGACAAGCAATTGCTCCATGACCGCCTTGCAGGCAGCCGCATCATCTCAAGCCAGCCGCCGACTTAGCGGCGCTCAACCCACCACAGCATGCCCATGGCGACCAGCAGGAAAAGCGCCGAAGGTGCTGTGGCGCTGGCAAATGCCGGCCAAGCATTGATCGCGCCGAGGTTTGAGAACAGCCCATTCAGCATGTAGAACAGGATGCCTAGCATGACGCCAGTGAAAATCTTCAGGCTGACACCACCGACCCGGTCGTGCGAATAGCCAAACGGCAGCGCCAGGGCAACCATAACCAGCGCGGCTAGTGGATAGACAATTTTCTTCCAGATGGCAATCTCGTAACGCTCTGATTTTTGACGATTTTCGTTCAGGTGCTGCGTATAGTTGATCAGGCCAAGCAATGACATGCGCTCTGGCGAAACCATCAAAACCGAAAGCAAATCGGGATTGATCGCCGAATGCCATTTTTCACTGTCCACACGTTCGACACGCGCCACATCCTCTTCAAGGATCGTCCGCACCACGCCCTTCAGACGCCAATGATCCGGTGGCTCAAATTGAGCCTCCTCGACATCTGTTACCGATTCAAGGGCATTTGTCGTACTGAATTTATAGACACGTACACCGTGGAGTATTGCGTCTGGGGTTGCTTTACGAATATTGATAAAACTATGGCCATCCTTGACCCACAAACCCGAGTCAAAACCTTGCTGGGCAATAACCTTACTTAACGCCTTGGCCCGAATTTCCTGAGCCATACGCTCAGAAAAGGGGACCAGGCCTTCACCGACGATCAAAGTAAGCAAGGCCAGCAGGCCCGCCACCCGAAACAGGGTCATCAACAAATCACGAGTCGCCAAACCCGAGGCGCGCAGCACGGTTATCTCGGAGTGGCGCGCCAGCGTTGATAACGAGTACAAAGTACCGATCAGCGTGGCAATCGGAATCAGTTCGTAGATCAACCCTGGCACATTGAGCGTCACATATAGCAAGGCGTGGCCGAATTGATAACCCGCTTTGCCGACGGTACGCAATTCATTGACCAGGTCAAAGAAACTAAACAGGGCGAGAAATGCCGCCAGAACGAGAAATATTGTCGCGAAGCACTCGCGCATCAAATACCGTTCGTACAACTTGAGGCGCAACATCAACGCCCCCCTTTCTGCCACGGCATACGCAAGGCAATACGCCGATAAAAGAGGAGCGCCAAGGGC
>Ga0209480_10001593_pt1 | contig 16475 bp, 16 predicted proteins | sample JI61114C2DNA_FD_187501 | JGI IMG/M metagenome (GOLD analysis project Ga0209480, IMG submission 187501) | Wastewater effluent complex algal communities from Wisconsin, to seasonally profile nutrient transformation and Carbon sequestration -... | ecosystem: Engineered > WWTP > Effluent > Algae...
CCTGTAGAATCAGGACATTTTCATGGTGGGAATGCATTACATGGTGCCGCTTATTTCAAACTGCTGGATGATGCTGCTTATTTTGCAGCCGCTTCCATACATACCACGTCGTTTCTTGTGACAGGTACGTATTCCATTAAATTTATAAAACCCGTATATTCTGGTGTAATTACAGCAAAGGGAGTATTGGCCGAACCTTCAGGAAAATACTTCAAATCATCAAGCCGATTGTTTAATGAATCTGGTGAGTTGCTCGCCGAAGGGTCTGGCATCTTTATTCCAACCACTACCTTGTGGTCCAGTCTGAAGGCTTACCATATGTGAATTGTCACGAAATCAGGTTTTTTGTATCCTTTTTACTGACAGATTTTTCTATCTTTATCACAAATAAACGATTACAAATGAAAAAATTAGCTACTTCACTCCTCTTTTTATTCGTAAGCACCTTGGCAGTAAAGGCTGTTGGACCAGATAAAGCAACCATTGCGACCATTAACGAAAAAATGGTTATCACACTTCCAACCAATGTGCCGCAATCAGACACTTACATGATAGATATCTCCGCTATTCCTTTTAGCAATGAAGATGTATTAAGTCGATTTTGTCAAAGTTTTAGTGAAAATCATATGACTTTATCTGGAAATTTTACAACAAAACAAATTACGCTTTCACTACATCCAAAGGAAGAAGTAGCAGATGAAAAATGGGATTTAATCAAATGGAATGAATATTTAAGTGCCCGTGCTCCTAAGATGCTCATGTATTTGAATACTCAAAATAAATAAAGCTGTTTTAAATTTTTTCCTTTGCGATTAATTACCCTACCCCTCCTTATTGGGTTTACTTTTTCCATAGCCCATGCCCAATATTGTGTACCCGATTACACAGTTGGTACTACCGATGATGATTACATTAATGGTGTTGAAATAAATACCATCAGCAACTTAGACAACGGTCCGGGAGATGGCTCGGGATATAGTGATTTTACAGATTTATCTACGGATATTTTTGTGGGTATAACCTACGATGTACATATCGCCAATACACCTGATTATACTGAAGGTTACAGAATTTGGATTGATTATAATCAGGATGAAATATTTGCCGATGATGAGCAGATATTTGAACCGTTTATACTGGAAGAAGAATTTGAAACAATATTACCTTTTACAGTTCCATTAGATGCTGCTATTGGTACTACACGTATGCGTGTTCGTTGTTCTTATAATTCGATTGATTTTGACGCCTGTAGCACCGAAACATATGGAGAAGCTGAAGATTATACTGTCAATATTTTAGGTGTATCGAAAGATATAGGTGTAAGCAGCATCATTGATTTAGCTAACAATTGTGAATTAACAGCTTCAGAAACAATAACTATTGCTGTTCAAAATTTCGGCACTGAAAGTGCTGCCGACTTTGAATTAGCTTTTTCAATTGACGGGGGAACACCCATAGTTGAAGCTTTTCCCACATTACTGCATATTGATGAAACATTACCTTATACTTTTTCAGCAACCGCAGATTTATCAACCGATGGATTACATATTGTAAAAGTATGGACGAATTGGGTGGATGATGCCTATAATGGCAATGACACTACCACCATTTATGTATTAAATGATTACACCGTTTTATCAACCGGTTTCCCGGAAAATCTATGTTATTTCGGCACGACTGTTTTGCCTGCTGGTGTTCCGTATGGCGGAGTGTGGTCAGGGGAATGTATTATAAATGCTTCTACAGGTGAATTAGACCCCTCAATTGCCGGTGGCGTTGGCAGCTCAACTATCGTTGAATACGCATATACTGCTACCGACCGTTATGCCGTTTTCGAAATTCCGTATTTTTTAACCCCTTCTATTTCCCCCACAACAATAGCATTGGGTGATGAAGATTTTGAATCAGGAATACCGATAGGGTTCAATTTTGAATACTTTGATGACACTTATTCGGAAATTTTTATTTCTTCTAATGGATTTATCGGTTTTGGCGCAGGTTCAACATCATATGATGTACAGCATATACCAAGTATGAGTAATCCTGATAATATTATTGCACTTGCATGGTCCGATCTTGATCCAACAGCCGGTGGTTCAATCTCCTATGAAATGCAAGGTATCGCACCAGAAAGAAAATTTATCGTCAATTATAAAAATGTATTTCATTATTCAAGTGATGCAACAATTTCTGGTCAAATCATTTTATACGAAAATGGGAATATTATTGACATTGTAAATACCGCATTAGAAAGCGACGGCGGTGTTGTAACCCAAGGTATAGAAAATGTAAATGGCACAGTGGCTTATGTTGGTGATGAAGCTTATAATGAAAATGTATTTTCAATTACAACTGAAAGCTGGCGATATTATTATACACCGTGTGATGCAGTAGCCATAGACACCATTACATTTATTGCTGCACCTGAAGTTAGTATTGCTGACTCAAGTGCATGTGTTGGTACAACAATAACTTTAGATGCAGGAGAAGGTGCAGCATTTTATGTTTGGAATACCGGTTCTGATGAACAATCAATTGATGTAACAAGCAGTGGTACTTATACAGTAACTTATTATGCAAATGAATCTTGTTATGTTAGTGATTCTGCAGTAATTACTATTTATCCAAACCCGGTAATTGATTTGGGTGATGATGGTGGTATTTGTGTAGGCACTTATTTAAATGCAGAAAATACCGGAGCCGATTATTTATGGAATACCGGCGATACTACACAAACTTTATTTATTACCACATCAGGAACATATTATGTAGATGTAATGAGCGCCGCAGGATGCACAAACAGCGATACCATTATGTTATCTATTACACCATTACCAACTGCTGACTTCGATGTAATAACCGGCGAAGGATTAATTGCAGTATTTACCAGTCTGGCCACAGATGCCGTAACCTGGCTTTGGGATTTTGGTGATGGCACTATTTCAACTATAGAAAATCCTGATCACACTTATCCAACTGATGGCAGTTATGTTGTAACACTAGTTGTAACTAACGATTGTGGAGCAGATATTTATACCTACAGCATACAAGTTACTACCGGAATTAATACGACTAATTTGGTAAATGGTGGATTGACTATTTTTCCAAATCCAGCATCAACGTTAATTACTGTTGATTTATTAATAAGCCAAACAGGTTTACCTTCATCTATTAAAATTTACGACATGACAGGCAACATTGTTGCTGATATGGAGCAGGTTTATGGAGAGCAATTCAGTTTTCCGATAACAAATTTTTCATCTGGAAATTATATGGTAGTTGCAACAAATGGTACGAAAACAGCGATGAAGAGTTTTATTAAAAACTGAGGATTTATTTAGCAATAATCATCACTTCTACTCTTCGATTTCTTTTTTTGTCTGCTTCGGTAATTTCGGGGTCAATTAATTTTTCGGCACCTCCTTTACCTTTTACCAAAATACGTTCAGAAGCAATGCCAAAATCGGTGAGATACGTTTTTACTACTATTGCTCGGTTTAATGAAAGATGGTTGGTGCCATCATCAGCATCAAATCCATCGCGATAAGCACCCATTTGTTTTTGCATTTCGGTCATGCAGCATATATGGCCTATTAATGAAATATATAGGTTCGGATTGTCCTGCATTATTTTTACTAATTCTTGCAATACCGGCTGGCTTTCAGGCATAAGCGTATGCCTACCGGAATAAAATTCTAAATTGGGAATTACCACTTTTTCTCCGATTTCGGCATTCAAAATTGCAGCAGCCATTGCCGTAATAGAATTTAAATTATCTGTAGCAATGTTCGAATTATTTGCTGCCAGGTGAATAATAATATCCACCCTCCTGTTTTGTTGTTTGACGACCTCATCACCATTTTCCAGCTTAGTTTTATTTTCGCCAAAGGCATTTATGTTCGAAAAAATTGAATCTTGTATACCGGAAGATTGTAATACCTTTTTAACAAAAACATTTCTTTTTTCCGATAATCGTATATTAAATAAACTATCACCATCGGTATCGCAAAAAGCATGTAAATCAATATGATCGATTTGTTGCGTTTGCAAAAAGGTTATAGTTGAATCAAGTGTATGTTGCAGGTTGACACCACTATTTGCGCTGCCGGAATTAAAATATACAGCTATGGAAATTTGTGCTGTAACAACAGCAGTTGATATGCAACCAAAACAACTTAGCAATATTTTCGGGATATCCATACCTAATAAACGAAATTACTCAAAATCTATTGAGTGCAACCCAATATTCATGGTTTTTATTGTCAAAAGGAGCCGATAATCAATCCGGTGATGGCGCCGACAAATGTAGCAATGGCGATAAACAGAAAAACAAAACGTTTGAGCTTGCCGGAAACATGTTGGATTATGTGTTTCGACATATTGTCCATCATATCTGAACCGGTTTTGGTAGTTGCCGTATTTTGTAATAACTGAGGTAGGTTGGCAGACATTTCATCTCGAAATATCACACGAATTTCTTCAATCAATTTATCATCAATAAACATGCTGAGCACCGGCATTTTAGTTGTCAGTTTGTTTACCATAAAATCGTCAAATAACGTCAGGATATTTTTTTCCAGTGCTGCAAAACCGTCCAGTTTGTTTGTATTGTTATCAGCTTGTAATGCAGATTGTATCATTTCAGAAAAACCTTCATGCAATTGTATACCTGCAAAATGGGTATGCTTTAAGATATATCGCCACAATAAGGTATTTAATAATCCTCCTAAAAAACCGGCAGTGGCACCCACCACTATGCCAAATGTTATTGCATCCATGCGCCCGGGTTTTTGCGCCATTCACCTAAAAGCGATTCGGTTTCTTTAGGAATAATATTATTTGCGAGTGCATATTGAATTAAAGAAGGATAATCGGACAATGTATACAGCTTACAATCGGCATTTTTAAAAGCATCATCTGCAGCATCAAATGCATACGTAAATAATGCAGCCATACCTTCCACCTGAGCACCTGCATTGCGAAGTGCATTCACAGCAGTTAAGCTACTACCACCTGTGGAAACAAGGTCCTCAATAACCATCACTTTTGCACCTTCCGGTAGCTTGCCTTCAATTTGGTTGCTCAATCCATGTTTTTTAGCCTCAGAACGCACATAAATAAAGGGCAGATTGAGTGCTTCTGCAACCAGCGCACCATGCGGAATTCCTGCGGTTGCCACTCCGGCAATGATTTCCACATTAGGAAAGGTTTGACTAATCCCCGCAGCTAGCGTATTTTTGAGCCAGGTTCTGATTTCCGGGTAGGACAAGGTTAGCCGATTATCGCAATAAATCGGCGATCGCCAGCCACTGGCCCAGGTAAATGGTTCATTCGGGCGCAGTTTAATAGCACCGATAGTTAATAATTTTTCAGCGAAAAGAGTTGCGTCACTAGAATTAAAGAGCATGGCCCAAAGCTATAAAATTTTCATCAACGAGACACCGGTTTATATCATTGAAGGTGGATTACCTGCAACAATTATTACCAGTGACACGGCTAATCCGGTATTTACATCCGACCAAAAGAAGGATATTGATAAGGCATTTTATTTAATTGAAAACAATGCCGGTATTAAAAGTTTAACCATTTACGGTCATGGCATCAAAGCTGTAAAAAAATCATTATTCGCCGATTATAAAACCATTCGCGCCGCGGGTGGATTAGTTTTTAATAATAAAGACGAAGTGCTCATGATTTTTCGCCGTGCAATGTGGGACCTCCCTAAAGGCAAAATTGATTTAGGTGAAAAAAAGAAAGCGGCTGCACTGCGTGAAGTAAGGGAAGAAACAGGGCTTCAAAAATTATCCATCGTAAAAAAACTCAGAAAAACATATCATACTTATCGTCTAGAGAATTCAACAAAAGTGCTCAAGGTGACTCATTGGTATTTGATGATGTGCAGTGATAATGCGCAACCAATTCCGCAACAGGAAGAAGATATTGAAGTTGCAACCTGGATTCCGGCTGCAGAGGTTGATCAAAAATTAAATCGTGCGTATGCTAATATTCGCGATATTATTACAAGTGGCATAAATACTATGCACCACGGGTAACTATTAAGGGAACCATCTTAGTAATATCACCACCATTGCGTAAAACTTCTTTGACAATGGTTGAACTTACATGGCTAAATTCCGGGTTACTCAAAATAAATACGGTTTCAATATCGTGATTTAATGTCTTATTGGTTTGCGCAATTACTTTTTCATATTCATAATCCGCAGCACTGCGTAAGCCTCTGATAATGTAACGTGCATTTTTGGATACACAATAATTTACCGTTAACCCTTCATAAAAATCAACTGAAATTTTTTGTTCATGCACATATAATTCCTGTAGCCAGTTCAAACGCTGTTCAAGGGTAAAATAGCCTTGTTTTTGACTGTTTTTACCTATAGCGATTATTATCTTATCGAATAAGGGAACAGCCCGTTCAATAATATCGATATGACCCAAAGTAACTGGGTCGAAAGATCCCGGGAAAACAGCTATTCGTGTCATAAGGTAAAGTTACTATTTATTTGGTTGTAGGTTCAGCTCCAAAAATATGAAAATGGGTAGTACCATAATTCCGCATTCTGATAAAATGAGGATGGTCGTTGAACTTGTATTTTTGATTCGTTTCCAATACAAACCAACCGTTAGGCTGGAGTAATTGCATTTCAAAAATTTCCTCAGGCAAAGCCGGAATATTTTCTAACGGATAAGGAGGACCCGCAAAAATAATATCAAATTTCTTTTTGGTAGTTCTGATGTATTCGAAAACATCCATCTTCATCACATTGATATTGCCATTTATTTCAGCGGAGGTTTTTCGGATGAAATCGATACTGCGCTTGTCTAACTCAACACATACAATGTCTTCACATCCTCGTGATACCATTTCGTAGCTCAAACTTCCTGTTCCTGAAAACAAATCGAGGAAACTCACCATTTCGAAGTCGAAATTATTGGTCAAAATATTAAACAAACCTTCCTTGGCGAAGTCTGTTGTCGGGCGTGCAGGTAAATTGGTTGGAGGATTAAATCTGCGTCCCTTAAATTTCCCCGCATTTATTCGCATAAGTCTAAACTCAATAAAGTATTGTGAATGTACAATGGTTTTTCTTTCAACTCGTCAGGCGTAGCAATGGTTTCTCCCATTTGTAGGAAGGAAATGTTTTTGAAAAACTTCCAAAGCTCACCAAACAACATGGAATCAGGGACAATTTCGCCCGAAAGCTTTAAATCGCAGGTATTGCGGTCAATCATAAACTGGTCCGCCACCAACAACACGTAGTATAAAAAGTCCTCTTTGTTGACGTAGCGATACTGATTTATAAACTTAAAATCGCGTTTTTCGAAATAAGCAATATGCATGATGCCCGGTTTAATGTCGAGCACGATTTGCTGGTCGGCAAAATTATCTTTCACCCTGATAGCGGTTTCAATTAATCCCGAAACGCAGTGAAACAGCTTCGGCCTGTCAAATACTTCGTGTAAATATTGATGTATGGACTGGTCTACCGAAAAAATGTTTTTGGCAAAAACCCCCTTAACGTTATTGGTATGCACAACATCCGCCTGCGAAGTTTCCGCGGTAATTTTGAGGTAAGCTGCTGCTTTTTCTTCTTCAAACAACACTCGAGGGACAAAACTGAAAGGAGACGCAACTAATCCAACCTTCACTTCGTGATAAGGTGCCTGCAAAATATCATCTGCTGTGACCGAATTTTTGAGTTTGGTTAATATATCACCTGAACTTGCACTATTCAATTGCACACTTTTTAACACCTGCAGTTTCCCTGTTCGTTTTTCATAAACCGCATAAGCATACTGTTGTTCTTCGAGTTGAAACAACAAAGAATAATGCCTGGTAAAATCCTTATTAAAATCTTTATCTATAAAATGCAGCATATTCGCAGTAAAAATACTTGTTTTTTTTAACGGAATTAATTTTACCCGATTGTGGTAGTAACTTTACAGCAAAAATAATCAGCAATGCAAATACGCCCTAGAAGATTGCGCAACAGTGGATTGATGCGAGAAATGGTAGCCGAAACCCGTTTAAGTAAAGAAATGTTTGTTTATCCGGTGTTTGTGATGAAAGGCAATGCTATTAAACATGAAATTGGTGCCATGCCGGGCATTTATCATTTTTCTCCGGATACGCTTTGTGAAGAAGTAAGGGAGTGTTTAGCATTAGGAATTTCCCGATTTTTAATTTTTGGTGTAGGTGAAACAAAAGATGAGGTAGGTTCTTCCTGCTTCGATCATGCCAATGCCGTTGCCACAGCTGTCAGAGCTTTGAGAGCCGATTTTGGTAACAGTATTATGATTATCACCGACGTTTGTATGTGCGCTTATACCAGCCACGGGCATTGTGGCATTTTACACGGTCACGAAGTTGCCAACGACGATACCTTAGAATCACTGGCAAAAATGGCTTTAATGCATGCCGAAGCCGGCGCCGATGTAGTGGCTCCCAGCGATATGATGGATGGCCGCGTTGGTGCAATTCGCCAGATTTTAGATGAAAACGGATATAGCAATACGGCAATCATGAGCTATTCAGTGAAATTTGCATCCGGCTATTACGGTCCTTTTCGCGAAGCTGCGGATAGTGCTCCATCGTTTGGGGACAGAAAAACCTACCAAATGGACTTCAGAAATGGCCGTGAAGCGCTTAAAGAAGCTTTGTTAGATGTAGATGAAGGCGCCGACATGTTGATGGTAAAACCGGCTTTGGCTTATTTGGATATTATTAAGACTGTCAAAGAACATACCCTGTTACCATTGGCCTGTTATAATGTTTCTGGCGAATACAGCATGGTGAAAGCCGCTGCGCAAAAGGGTTGGATAGATGAACAACGTATTGTAATGGAAAACATGATGGCCTTTGTTCGAGCCGGAGCCGATATCATTATCACTTACCATGCAAAGGATATTTTGAAAAACGGTTGGATGTAATGAAACGTGGTGTTGGAGTATAGTGTATAATTTTTCAGATATATTCAACTTTTGTTAACCTACCCGGTTACATTCTTACCAAACTCTTTTACATCTTTACGGTTCAATATTACAATCCCGCTTAGGCTGCATTGCAAACCAATATCACATACAAAGAAATTATCAGGCTCAGCACACCGCTGATGATCAGCAGTTTGTTTAACAACCTGATAAGTCTGATTGGTGTGGCATTTATGGGAAGGGTTGGTGAAACAGAGCTCGCCGCATCAGGTGTAGCAGCGTTAATCTACATCACATTGACTATGATACCATACGGCTTATCCGTTGGTTTTCAGATAATTATAGCACGAAGGGCGGGTGAAAATAACCCCGAATCCATAGGTAGAATTTTTAATGCCAACCTGATTTTTTTAATGGGTGTGGCCGTTTTATTATATGCCTTTTTGGAGTATGTAACACCGGCAATTTTAAAACCCAGGTTTAGTCCGGAGGTTTTTGCTGCAGTGATGGACTACCTCCAATATCGGAACTTCGAGATATTTTTTGCGGTGTTTGCTTTCACCATTTTGGGATTTTATACGAGTATTGGCAACAATGCCATTATAACCTGGAGTGCCATTTTGATGTTGATTGTCAATGTGTTTTTTAATTACAACCTTGTTTTTGGGGAGATGGGATTTCCGCAAATGGGTATTGCCGGGGCGGGATTGGCATCGCTTATCTCATCGACGGCTGCCTGTGGTTTAAACTTTTTCTACCTACTGTTTTCTAAATATCGACATCAATTTGGCTTGTTCAAATTCCACAAATTTGAGTGGGATTTAGTGAAAAGCGGACTAGTTATTAGCGGCCCTGTTGTTTTACAGCACTTATTATCTACCGGCACGTGGGTTATATTTTTTATGATGGTCAGTAAAATGGGGCCTGCCTCATTGGCTGCTTCTAATGTGGCTAAAGAAGTTTACATGGTATTAGGCGTAACAACCTGGGGAATTGCCAATGCGACAAACAGCCTGGTGAGTAACCTCCTGGGGCAAAACCGACATTCAGAGATTTTTGTGCTATTAAAACGGGTTATTGTTGTAGCACTTGGCTTTTCGCTGATATTTTTTGCCTTTATCATGATTTGGCCACAGGTGTTTATCCGGATATTCACCAACGACGAAGCCATTGTAGCCCTATCCATCGACCCTGTCCGAATTGTGGGTATTTGTTTGATGATGATGGCGGTTTCTAGTGTATTATTCAGAGCAGTAACCGGAACAGGAGCAACCAGATATTCATTGTTATTGGAATTGATTACGCTTGTTGTCTATATGGTATATGTTGTTATCATCATTGAAGTACTCGATGCAAGCCTTGCAGTTGCCTGGACCAGCGAATTTGTTTACTGGCTGGTTCTCGCCTGGTTATGTTGGAAATACCTTAAAAGTGGTAAATGGAAAAAATACAAAGTTTAACACCTTATCTAATATACTATAGTAATTAGAGTTTCTATTCTATTGTTAATCAGATATTTATATCGTTTTAAATAAATTTGAAATTGATATATATTGCAACTTTTTGAAAGCAATATCAGTTACAAAAAGAAGGTAGGTCATGCTTATCTCAACAAAATAATTAGTAATTTTCACGTTGAAATCGATTGTAACTATTTGATTTCCAGATAACACCAACACGACAGTTTATGGAACTTACGCACTATTTCCAACCGGGAGAGATTGCCCCCGGCGAAGGAGCATGGGTATTTTTGATGCGCTCACCAATCTCGCCAGATGTTTCAATTGCGGAACAAATAACTCAGTTTTACAGCAATGCCTATATGGCCAGTTGTAATGATGAGTTGGCACAAATGTATGGCTTCGACAGCAAAAACGATTTGGTTGGCGCTCCCGTTTCTACATTTATGCCGGCATCTAACAGTATTCTTGAATTGCTCGAAACTATGATCAAGAGTAATTACAAACTTTCCGGTGCCATAAGTAAGGAGCATGCTAAGGATGGAAGGCCTATCTTTTTCCGCAACAACATGGAAGCAATATTCAAAGATGGTTTGTTAATCGGTGGTAAAGGGACACAAATACTGGTTGAAAAACCGTAATATTGTTTAAACCTCTCAAGTTCAGACTGGTCTAAACAAAAGTATGATTAAGCACTTTATAACAGTTTGCCTAGTTACTTTACTTACCGGATTACACAGCCAAAGTATCAACATTTCAAATGGAGAACTATTTGATGGTGAGCCATTTATGGTTGTCAACTCCACTAATACATCACATATAGTTATTGCCTGGATGGGGTTCGATGGACTTAACCTCATTACCATGAAACTCAAGATTAGTGAGGATGGTGGGCTTACCTGGAGTGCTCCTATTACCCTACCCCATATCAATACCGGTTATACTTGTGCAGACCCTTCGATGGGTTACGACAATGCCGGCAATCTCTTTATAAGTTACATCGATTACAACCCATTCGGTACTTCCGGCAAAGCGATTGTCCGGAAATCGACCGATGGCGGATATACCTGGGGAGACCCTGTTGAAGTGATGGATGTGGTTTCAGACCCGGGAGAAGCAGCAGTCGACAGGCCTTGGATGGTTATCGACAAATCGGGGACTGCTACCGATGGCAATATATACATCACCACCAAACCTGCTCCCTGGATTCCATTCCCAAATCGCAATTACATTATAGCTTCAACGAATAATGGACTTTCGTTTAATCCCTGGAAGTATATCGACGGCCCCGGAGGTGCTATCGGCGACTTTATAGCTGCCCCAATGGCTTCACCAGCGGTGGGGATTGACGGCACATTTCATTGCGTTTATCCATCATGGGATCCGGCCGAAAACTTACTGCCGAGATTTATTTTAGCCAGTTCGGAGGATGCTGCCAATACTTTTACCTATCAGGAAGTGTTTGAGGCCAGTGGCGACTTTACCAATAATGATGAAAATGCCAAAGTCGGCTACCTGTTATTAGCCAGTCCTGTCAATGCCGAACATTTGGTGTTTGTCTATATTTTGAGCACCCATGGCGATATGGACATATTTTACCGCGATACATGGAACAAGGGTTTGTCATGGAGTGAATCTATTAGGGTTAACGATGACCCTATTTCCAATGATGTTTTACAGGATTTGGTTTGGGGCGATTTTGACAGTGATGGGGATTTGATTTTAACCTGGAGAGACCGCAGAAATGCTCCCGATACGGGTTTTGCCACCTCTAGTGAAATTTATGGCGCCATCCTTTGGAAAGATGCACTCACTTTTACCTCCAATTTTAATGTTTCAGGCCCTGCCGCAGGTTTTGACAGCGTGTTATATGAAAACGGGAACGACTTCATGTGTGTAAACCTGGAGCAGGACACTATATATGCCACCTGGGGAGATACCAGAAGCGGGTATCTCAATATCTGGTTCAACAAATTTGCTGCCGGAGATGCGGGGAATAACAGCATATCGTTGGTGGCAGCAGAAAATACAACTTGGATAAACATTAATCCAAACCCTGCCGGCGCATTTATTCAGTTGGAAAGTGATTGTTATACTACTTATGCCATTTACGACGAACAAGGCAAATTATCTGCTTACGGAGTTGTTAGCGATAAAACCATTTTGGTAGAAAACCTGCCTACTGGCATTTACCATCTTACGCTTAACGGTCGCGAATGCTCATCAATTGGCCGTTTTGTTAAGTTATAGGTGACATTTGGGCATAAAAAAAGGAGAAGTTTGCACTTCTCCTTAAGCTTAATTGTGTGTTATCATAACTTCAGATCATCATCATCAAGCATGGCTGAACCATTGCCTGAAGTGGTGTCGTTATTATCTTCTGTATGATCGTCAGCTGACGTTATATCTTGCTCGTTATTGTTATTGTTATTGTTATCGTTGTGGTTATCATTATGGTGATCGTCGCCATAATTGTCGTTATGACCTTCGTATCCACCTTCGCCACCACCATTTTCATCGTATTTGTGTGCAAAAGCATCGAAGTCGAAATCAGGCATTAACCCCTTAATATGGTCCACCACTTCTGTCAATTCACTCAAAAACTTATTAAAATCTTCCTTATAAATAAACAGTTTGTGGCGCTCATACCCATTTCCGTCAAAGCGTTTTTTGCTTTCAGTAATGGTCAGGTAATAGTCGTTACCTCTTGTAGTTCTTACATCAAAGAAATAAGTTCTGCGTCTTCCTGCCCGTATTTTCCTTGAAAATACACTGTCATTACGCTTGCTGTTTTCGTGCTCCACTGTGTTCAGTTTTTAGTATGTTAACTTGATGGTTCTATCAAATTTTCCGAAATATATAAATATTTTAAAAAACCTGTTAATATTTATATTTTTTATTTCAGGATGTAGCAGATTCCACTCGTTGGGATTCGAACATCTGATAGTATAAACCGCGTTTATCCATCAGCTCATCGTGGGTGCCAAATTCAGCAACTGTATGGTTATCGAGCACGATTATCTTGTCGAAGCTGATTAAGGAGAAAATTCTATGTGTAATAAAAATGGCTGTTTTGTTGTCGAGGTAGTCCCTCATGTTCGACATGATTCTTTTTTCGGTATTGGTATCCACAGCACTTAAACAGTCGTCGAGAATAATTACGGGAGCATCTTTCAAAAATGCCCGGGCAATGGAAATACGTTGCTTTTGGCCACCGCTGAGGGTAACTCCCCTTTCTCCTACCAATGTATCATAACCTTCTCTGAAATGTGTTATCTCATCATGGATAGATGCATAAGCCGCATATTGTTGCACGGTGGCCATATCAGTTTTACCATTGCCAAATGCGATATTGTTTTTGATACTGTCAGAAAACAAAAACACATCTTGTGGCACGGCCGAAATACCTTTTCGCAAATCAACCAGGTTGAAAGCATCTATCGGAATGCCATCCATTCGTATTTGTCCAGAACTAACATCGTATAATCGATACATCAAATCGGCAATGGTTGTTTTGCCGCTGCCCGTTTTGCCCACTATCGCAATTTTTTCGCCCGGTAAAATGCTAAAACTCACACCCTGTAAGGCTTTCACCCCAGTATCAGGATAAGTAAAATGTACATCTTCAAAAACAATAGCCCCTTTTAAGGTATGATGCGGAAACCCTGTGGCTGTTACATCTGGTTGGGTATTGAGGAATTCATCTATTCGTTTTTGGCTTGCGGCGGCTCGTTGGATAATAGAAACAACCCATCCCAAGGAAGTAACCGGCCAGGTCATCATATTCACATAAAACAAAAACTCGGCGAGGTCACCCGTGCTTAATTTGCCTTCCATCACCTGCCATCCCCCCACAAAAATGGTTAATAACACGCTCAAACCGATTAGCAGCACCATAAGTGGTTGAAAAAGCGCATCTACCCTGGCCAACCCCAACGAAAGTTGTTTGTATTCATCACATTCCTTTTCAAAATATAAAGCCGTAGTTTTTTCCCTGGCATAAGCCTGAATAACCCTGATTCCTGAAAACGACTCTTGCGCCACACTGGTTAAATGGGATAACTGAGCCTGAATTGCCTCGCTTCGTTTGTTGATGATACTGTTGACGTAATAAATGGAAAGTGATAACACCGGAAGCGGCAACAACACATACATAGTAAGTGTCGGGTTAATGCTGAGCATCATCCAGATGCCGAAAAGGAAGTTAAACACCAGGTTCATGAAATACATCAGCGCCGGGCCAACGTATTGCCTTACCCTTCCAACATCCTCTGCTACCCTGCTCATGAGGTCGCCGGTATTGTTTTTTTTGAAAAAAGCTGGTGTTAATTGCTCATATTGCCTAAAGAGGTCGTTTTTTTGGTCATATTCAATATTGCGGCTCATCACAATAATGGTTTGCCGCATAAAAAACATGAAAATGCCTCTTAAAATGGTAAAACCTAGAAATAATAAGCCACTGATGAGCACTCCTCGGTAAACTTCATCCGCCAGTTTAGTATCATTTTGTTTGACAACCGCGTCAAAATTTACGGTGACAAGGTCTATCATTTCACCAATATACCTTGGTGCATACACCTGAAAAACATTGGCTAAACCGACAAACAGAATGCCCGTAAGCAAGAGCCACCTATACCTCCACAAATATTTATTAACCGACTTCAGCGCACGCATATAAAATGCAAAGCTATAAATCAATTGAAAAGTTTCTACTCTTTATAACTTCTTCTATCTTTGCGGAACCAATTTAAAAACAACGTTCATTTATGTCAAATACTTCTCTGCAGCTGACCAATGGTGAAATTTTCTCTACAATGATGGAGATGCAACACGAACAAATGGTCTTCTGTACCGATAAAACCACCGGCCTTAAGGCGATTATAGCAATTCATAACACCACACTTGGGTCTGCTTTAGGTGGCACTCGCTTTTGGAATTACACCAATGAAGACGATGCAATTATTGATGTTTTGCGTTTATCACGCGGCATGACCTACAAAGCTGCTATTAGTGGCTTGAATTTAGGTGGTGGAAAGGCTGTCATTATAGGTGACTCCAAAGCACTTGCTAACCGTGAACCACTATTTCGTCGTTACGGCAAGTTTGTTAACTCCCTCAACGGTAAATACATTACTGCCGAAGATGTAGGAACATCTACAGGCGACATGGAATACATCAACATGGAAACCGACTACGTTGCCGGCAAACCTGAGCAATTGGGCGGAGGTGGCGACCCATCACCTGTTACCGCTTACGGTGTGTATTTAGGTATGAAAGCTGCGGCTAAATATGCTAATGGCACCGATAATTTAAAAGGCAAAAAGATTTTGGTTCAAGGTGTAGGCAATGTTGGTTATCACTTAGTGGAACGTTTAGTGAAAGAAGAAGCTATTGTGATGATTTCTGACATTAGTGAAGACAGAATCAAAAAAGTTACACAGGAACATCACGTTCAGGTGATTGATAAAGATGCCATTTTTGAGACGGATATGGACATTTATGCGCCATGCGCATTAGGTGCTACCATTAACGATGATACAATTGGTAAACTGAAATGTAATATCGTTGCAGGTGCTGCGAACAATCAGTTAAAAGATGAACAAAATCATGGTATGGCATTAATAGAACGCGGTATTTTATATGCTCCGGACTATTTAATTAATGCCGGCGGTTTAATTAATTGTTATTCTGAATTAGAAGGATATAACAGAGAACGCGCCATGCAAAAAACAGAAATTATTTATCCTAGAGCATTAGAAATTTTTGAAATTGCTGCGAAGGAAAAAATAACAACACAGGCTGCTGCCAACAGAATTGCAGAAGAGCGTATTCGCTTGGTTGCACATATCAACAGCCGCCTCTGATAAATACAATTTATAACGGTATAAGTCGTCAAATAGCTTATACCGTTATTTTTTAAAACATAAATATCATTATTTCAACAATTGCGGAATTTACCGCGTCAGGCAAAATACCAAACTAATAACTGTTAATTGACATGCTGAGTAGAAGAGGATTACGTATCAAGGCAATGCAAACTTTATATATCGTTGCCAGTACAGAGAA
>Ga0209480_10001594_pt1 | contig 16473 bp, 11 predicted proteins | sample JI61114C2DNA_FD_187501 | JGI IMG/M metagenome (GOLD analysis project Ga0209480, IMG submission 187501) | Wastewater effluent complex algal communities from Wisconsin, to seasonally profile nutrient transformation and Carbon sequestration -... | ecosystem: Engineered > WWTP > Effluent > Algae...
TGCGATCGGGTTGCCGAGCCACTCCCAGCGCGGCGCCGGCTCGTGCGGGGTCACCGGACTGGGGCCGGCCGGCACGACGCCCGCGGGCAGGGATGAGGTCGGCGATGAGGTCGGCGATGAGGTCGGCGATGAGGTCGGCGATGAGGTCGGGTCGACGAGCGGCGGGGCCTCGCCGATCGGGTCCGGGATCGGCGCCGCGGGGACGTCTCCTGCCTGGGCCGCGTCGGCGGCGAGCGAAGCCGGCGCCGCCGACGCGGCCGGGGGCGTGCTCAACGATGCGGCGAGGGCGATGCGCGCGAGGATCCCATGGAAGCTAACTTAAATACCCGCGCATGCCGGGGGCGCCGAGCGTGGGACGCGACGAGCGCGTGGCCTCGCTCGAGCGGTATTGACGCAGATTGACCCTCACATCCGTTCAGCGCCGGGTCACCCGCGCCGGGGCGGATCACCCCCGCCTCGCGCCCCGACGCAGCCCCCGGACCCCGCTCACGATCAGCAGCAAGCCGCCCACCAGCGCGCTGAAGAGCAGGACATACGCGCCCGGAAAATGGACGATGAGGCCCGGGGCATTGATGACATCGAGCCGCACGAACAGATACCACCCGCTCGGCGCCGCGAGCAGCACCCCCGCGATCATCGCCAGCGCCGGTCGCGGCGCCTCGCGCGGTGAAGCGGGCTTCTTGGCCGCGACGCCGGGCGAGGCCGGGCCAGCGACCGGCGGGGCGGGGTTGCCGAGCAGGCCCAGGAGCACCGCGTGGTCCGGCTCCTTCGCCAGCACGGCGAGGAGCAGCTCACCGGGGGCTCGCCCGCCCGCGGTGAGGTCGCGTCGGATGTCCTCGTCCGTCCAGCCCTGGGCGCGGAGCAATCGCAGGAGATGCTGCGGCTCGAGCAAGATCTCGAGCGTGGCGACGTCGGGCACCCTGGTGAGGAGTTCGAGGAGATTGTCGGCGGCGCCGCGGCCGGAGCGGTCGGTCATACACCACGGTTTACCAGGCCCGGCGCCGGCCAGGAGACGGGCACGTTCGCGCATCGACATCTCAATGGCGACAATCCGCGTACTCGGCGCCACGGCGGGCGAATGCAGCGGTGTCCATGGATATGCGCTTCAGACGCCATACCCATGATTGTGGCAGGGACCTCGCCGGGGCGAATGAGCGGGCCCTTCGGGGGAGGCGCAATATTTTCTCCCCGACGCTCGCCCGTCCGGGCTATGGCACCCGGGGTGAGCAGTCATCGACCCTTCGTCTTCGGCCTCGACCTCTCCTACAAGAGCCACGGCGCGCTGGTCTTCGGCGGGTGGCTGCGGGCCACGCTCGGCCCCGACGAGGTCGAGGCGGTGCACGTCATCGCCGCGCGCGACGACGACCCGCAGCGCGACCGGCAGCTGCAACGGGCGCAGGTGATGATCCACGAGCGGCTCGGCGCCAGCGGCCACGCGCAGACCTTCGCCCGGATCCAGGTCAGGACGACCGGGGCGATCGTCGCGGGGCTGGCCGGGGTCGAGTCCTCCGCGCGCGCGCTGGTCATCGGGCGCCGCACGCGGGCCGGCGAGCGAGCGCTCGTCCACCTCGGGCCCGTCGCGCGCAATCTGCTGCGCAGCCTGCCGCTGCCCACCATCGTCGTGCCCCCCGAGCTCGAGCTCGCGGCGCTCGGCGGACCGATCGTGCTCGCCACCGACCTCGAGGCGCACAGCGAGGACGCCGCCCGCTTCGCCCGGCAGTTCGCCCGCGACTGTCGGCGCGAGCTGGTCGTCGTGCATATCGCCGGGGTCCATCACAACGAATACGTCGACGAGACGGACCCCGACTGGCGCGCCCGCAGCGAGCAGTTTCGCCGCGAGGCCGCGGTCGACCTCGATGCTTGGCTCGACCGGCACGGCCTCGCGGACGCGCGCCGCATCGCCCTGTGCGGCTCCCCCGTCGAGCTCCTGCTCGAGCTCGTCGAGGAGGAGCGCCCGTCGCTGCTGGTCCTCGGCTCGCGCCGTCTGACGACGACGGAGCGGCTGTTCACGACCAGCATGGCCAGCACCGTGGCAGCGTATTCGCCGTGCCCGGTCGCGGTCGTCCCGCCGGCGTAGCGCCGCCGCTGGCGACTTCGCCGCGTTACAGCTGGGTGGCGAGCTTCGAGAGGGTCACCTTGAGCGCGGCCGCGCGAGCGACGGCGTCGGCGCCCTTGCTCGAGGCGCTGTCGAAGCTGTGATTGGCGCCGGGGTAGACGGTGACCTCGTAGATGTCGGAGATCTGGAGCTCGCCGGCGACCCACTTGGACTGGATCTGACGGGCGCCGGGCCCGTACTTGGTGCTGCAGTGGGTGACGAGGCTGTCCTCGCTGCCGTGCAGGATCGTCAGCGGGGCGGTGGCCGTGAAGCCGTTCTCGAGCGGGGTGCCCTTGCCGCTGGTCAGCGGGATGACGCCGTCGAAGCCGCAGCCGGGGTAGTAGGCGATGCCCATCTTGAACTCCGGGCGCCCGGGCTTGACGTCCGGGATCTTGAAGTCGACCTCGCTGCCCTTGTTGGTGCGAAACCAGTCGATGGCGTGGTCAATCTGCCAGTGGAGGGCGACCATCACCATGGTCGCGCCCTGCGAGAAGCCGAGCAGCCCCATGCGGTCGCAGTCGACCTCGGCCCGGTCGCAGAGGTAGCGCGAGGCGGCGTCGACGTCGTAGAGGCGGCTGAGGATCTGCTCCGGCTTGTCGTCGAAGGTCTCGGGCATCCGGGCGGCGTCGGTGTGCTTGTCGCAGAAGCCGCGCGCCGAGTAGCTCGAGGGCAACAGCACGGTGTAGCCGAGCCTGGCGAGGCGGTCCGACCAGTCGACGAACTGCGCCTCCATCTGCGGGCTGCAGGGCTGGTCGGCCTTGCTCTTCGGGTCCTTCAGCAGGCCGCCGGAGCCGTGCAGGACCAGCATCGCCGGCCGCTTGCCGACCGCCTTGGACCACTTCGGGCGCACCAGCTTCGCGGGCACCGCGAGCCCCTGAGCGTGCAACGAGGCCGGGATCGTGACGTCGAGGGTCTCGACCCCGAGCACCGTGGCGCCGCCCGCGGACGCGACGCTCTGGGTCCCGAGCTCGTCCTCGCCGATGTCCGCGAGCAGCGCCTCGTTGGCCTCCTGCGGGCGGTCCGACTCGGCGTCGCAGCCCACAGCGAGCATTGACGCGCACATCATCGTCGTCGCCATCACGTTCGTGAGATTCATCGAGATACCACCCTTCTCATCGAGGCGAGGTCGATAGACCCCGGGTTGCAATGTCGCGTCGCTATCTCGCCAGTCGCGGCGTCACGGACCGGAGGCCCATGTGACAGTCGCCCCTGGGCAGCGGGGGTTTGAGCAGCTTGATGAGAAGGTAAGCGAGCGCTTCCATGAAGTAAAGCAATAAATCACAAAAATAAGCACCGATGAATGCAAGCGGCTTTCTACGCGACCGCGCAAAGGTAGGTGCGCGGCCCATCATCGGCGCCTCATGGCGATATACGAGGATTGGCGGCGCGAGCGCCGGACAGACATCGGCCATGGACCGATACCGACATACACCACTTGGTTCGGCCGCTGTCGGCGCCGACAATCGCGGTATGTCAGCCTCGATTGGGGCCCGATCCCCCCGGCCCCAATCGACGGATGTGCTGGACCGAGGATAAGACGGCCATCTCATCCTCTACTGCCGGGATCACAGCTGAGTGGCGAGCTTCTCGAGCGTCACCTTGAGCGCGGCCTCGCGGGCGACCGCGTCGGCGCCCTTGCTGGACCCGCTGTCGAAGCTGTGCGCCGCGCCGGCGTAGACGGTGATCTCGTAGAGATCGGGGATCTTGAGCTCGTCGGCGACCTGCTTGGACTGGGTCTGCCGGGCCCCGGACCCGGCCTGGTTGCTGCACTCCTTGACCAGGGTGTCCTTGCTGCCGTGCAGGATCGTCAGCGGGGCCGTCGGCGAGAACTTGTTCTCGATCTTGGCGCTCTTGCTGGTCGACAGCGGGACCACGCCGTCGAAGCCGCAGCCGGGGTAATAGGCGATGCCCATCTGGTACTCCGGGCGGCCGGGCTTGACGTCGGGGATCTCGATGTCCACGCTGTCGCCCTTGGTCTCGCGGAAGTACGCGATCGCCTGTTCGATCTGCCAGTGGACCGCGAGCATCACCATCGTCCCGCCCTGGGAGAAGCCGAGCACGCCCATCCGCTCGCAATCGACCTCGGACCGGTCGCACAGGTAGCGCGTCGCCGCGTCGAGGTCGTAGATGCGGCCGAGGATCTGCTCCGTCTTGTCGTCGAAGGTCTTGGGCATGCGGGCCGCGTCGGTGTGCTTGTCGCAGAAGCCGCGCGCCGAGTAGCTCGAGGGCAGCAGCACGGTGTAGCCGAGCTTGGCGAGGCGATTCGACCAGTCGACGAACTGCGTCTCCATCTGCGAGCTGCAGGGCTGGTCGGCCTTGCTCTTCGGGTCCTTCAGCAGGCCGCCGGAGCCGTGCAGGACCATCATCGCCGGCCGCTTGCCGACCGCCTTGGACCACTTCGGACGCACCAGCTTCGCGGGCACCGCGAGGTCCTGGGCGTGCAGCGCGGCCGGGATCGTGACATCGAGGGTCTCGACCCCCACGACCGTGGCGTCGTCGGGACCGGGACCGGGACCGGGCCCGCCCGGCTTGAGGGCCTGGATCTTCCCCCCGTCCTCGTGCTCGTCGTCGATCAGCGCCTCGTTCGCGTCGCCGAGGTCCCCGGAGTCATCGACGCAACCCGCGAGCAGAGTAGCCCGCAACATCATCCCCACCAGCAGATTTTGGATCTTCATCGTGATACCCCTTTTCTATCGAGGAGGGGTCGATGGACCGCGGCCACCGTCCGCGCCCGATGGCGCGGCGCATATATCTCCATTGTCGCATTGCGACTCCCATTCTCGCGCGGACGTCCGCGCGTTCGAGGTGTTACGAGGCGCTCCACCAGCGGCGGCCTGTGAGCGGCCGGGCCCATGGGGCGATCATCCGCGGATGGAGCGGCGCGGCCCGGGGGGCGGCGGCCAGCAGCTCGGGGCTCGGCGGCCCCCGGTCAGGCGGCGATAGAGAGACCGGGGCCGTCCGGGCGCCGCAAATAGGCTGGAGCCGCGCCATGAGAAGGTAAGCGAGCCCTGCATTGATGTAAAGGCATAAATCATCAATCGACGAAAACTTCCGTCGGACATCGGCCAAGAGCCGATACACACATACATCGCACCGTTGGACTGTAGTCGACACTGTATATATGCGGCGTCCCGGCCTCCATTGGGGCCCGCCCCCCTCGCGGACGTCCACGAGCGGGCGCCGCGGGTGCGTCATTGTCGGCCGATGTGCCCGGCAGCGATCGAGCCGGGCGGCGACGCGCGATGTCCGGGGCGCTACGGCTGCCAGCGCGGGGCGAGCAGGCGGCGGCGGCCGTCGTGGGAGAGCGTCACGTCGGGGGCGCCGAGGTCCTGACGGTCCCACAGCTGGCAGGTGACCTGCTTGTGGCGGGTGTCGAGGGCCTCGCAGTAGTTGGTGTACTTGCAGCGGCGGATCTCGGCGCCGCGGCCGAGGCGGAGCTTGTGCCACCAGTCGGGGTCCGCGAGGCTCTGGCGGGCGGCGGCGATGATGTCGGCCTGCCCGGTCTGCAGCGCGCCCTCGGCGAGCTCGAAGCTGTTGAGGCCGCCGGCCGCGACCACCGGGGTGACGAGGCCGTCCGCGCGGATCGCCGCGCGGATCGCCGCGGCCTGCGGGAGGTTGCGGGCGAAGGGCCCGCGATCGTCGCTGATCACCGTCGGCATGCATTCATAGCCGCTGGGCCCCGTATATGGATAGACCGCCTCGCCGACCTTCGGCTGCAACGCGTCGTCGAACTTGCCGCCCTTCGAGACGCTGATGAAGTCCAGGCCCGCCCGCGCGAACGCCCGCGCGAACGCGACGGCGTCGGCGAGGTCGCTGCCGCCGGCGATGACCTCGTCACCGAGCATTCGACAGCCGAGCGCGAAGCCGGCGCCGACTCGCTCGCGCACCGCGGCGATCACCGCGAGCGGCAGGCGCAGGCGACCATCGCGGGTCGCGCCGTATCCGTCGCCGCGGGTGTTGGTGCGCGAGAGGAAGCTCGCCATCGTATATGCGTGCGCATAATGCAGCTCGACGCCGTCGAAGCCGGCCGCCCGCGCCCGCCCGGCCGCGTCGGCGAACAGGCCAGGGAGCGCCCGCGGGAGCTCGAGGATATGGGGGAGTTCGATGTCGGCGACCGATTCGCGGTACCCATATTCGAGGTCGCGCAGCTCGCGGGGGCTCAGGAGCGCGGGCCATCGGGTCGGGCCGGCCGCGAGCAGGGCGGCGCGCAGCTCGGGCTCGGGCGTGTCGTGCCAGCGCGGGTCGCCCTGCGACGCGGCGAGGCGCGCGCGGTGGCCGGCGTCGACGGTCAGGAAGCGGGCGAAGAACTTGTCGGCGGGCGGGCGCCGCTTGACCGCCAGGAAGTCGATCAGCTGGATGAGCAGCCGCGTCTGGCCCCCGCTCGCGGCCCGCACCGCCGCGGCCAGGCGGGTGAGGCCGGGGATGAAGCGGTCGTCGCCGATGCGCAGCAGCGGCCCGGAGGGGACGTCGCGGACGCCGGTCGCCTCGACGACGAGCGCGCCGGGTCGGCCGGCGGCGAAGCGGGCATACCAGTCGACGACGTCGTCGGTGACGAGGCCGTCCTCGGTGGCGCGCCAGGGCACCATCGCGGGGACCCAGCTGCGCTGCGCCAGCTGCAGGGCGCCGTGCTGCAGCGGCGAGAACAGCAGGCTGCCGGCGGCCTCCTCGGCGCTGGGCCAGCGGGTCGGCGGGACCGGGTGCCGGAGTTTCTGGGGCGGGGTCCACATGGCTGAAAGGACAGCTATGGGCAGTCGACGATCTCGACGCTGTAGGCGATCGGCTGGGCGACGCCGCCGAGCTCGACGTCGTAGGTCTCGCCGGGCGCGACGGTCCAGCCCTGGGGCACGAAGCGGACCGCGTGAGCCGAGCCGTAGTTCTTGCCGAGCACGTTGACGGCGACCGGCTTGGCGACGCCGTCGACGGTGACCGAGACCGTGGCGGCGGAGAGGTCGACGCTGTCACTTTGCACGGTCCAGCCGGTCTGGTCGACGTGGGCCCAGCCGATCGTCGGCACGTGCAGCGCCTGGTAGGGGACCAGGCCCGGCGGCGGCCAGGCCAACCACGGCTTGCCGGCGTTCCCGGCCCCCCCGATCACCAGCATGCACGAGTTCTTCGCGGTCGAGCCGAGGCCGATCGGGCCGAGGTAATTCGACAAGATCCACCGACGATGGCCGATCGTCGTGTCGTTGCCCGGGTCGACCATGTAGAGGTCGACCCCGAGCACCCCGGGCGTGCTCGAGATGTTGCTCTGACCCGCCGCCGCCGCGCCATCGGCGGTCCAGCACTTCCAATTCATCGGCGGCGTGTGACTCAGCTGCCCGTTGGCGTGCATCATCAGCGCGCAGTCCTGGGCCTTGCCCGTGCGCACCGGGTCCTCCGTCACCGGCGGCAGGTCGGCGATGTAACGGTACAGGTTGACCAGCCGCAGCGCGTTGGCGCGCCCGTCCGCCGACATCGTGCCAGCGTCGCAGCCGTCGACCGCCCCGCTCCAGCTGCCCTCGCCGAGCTCGGCCCGGTCCGACTTCCAGCGCTCGCACAGCTGCGCGGCCGCGTCCGGCGGCGGCCCGCCGCTCGTGCTCCCGGCGCCGGTGCTCCCGTCGCCGGTGCTCCCGTCGCCGGTGCTCGCGGTCGCCGGCTCGCCGGTCTCGAGGCCGGTCGTCAGCGGGCCGGTCGTCAGCGGCTCGGTCGTCGGCGGCTCGCCGGTGGCGGCCGCGCTGCTCTCTGTCCCGGAGGACATGTCTGCAGAGCCAGCCGATGCGGAAGCGGCGGTCGCGGTCGCGGTCGCGGTCGCGGCGCTGGTGCTCGCGGCGCTGGCCTCGCTGGCGGAGTCGTCCTGGGGCAGACCGACGTAGCAGGCGGACATGGCCACCAGGCCGACGCTCAGGGCGGATCGCGGCATCATTGCGACCTCGTTACCTGCGGCGCGGCGGGGCGTCAAGCGGCGGCGCGGGCTCGGTACAGGGACGACGTATCGGCTGCGGGGGCTGCGGGCTGCGGGTCCGCGACCCCGCGGGCGCCCTGATGCACCGCGGCGCGCGGCGGGCTGCGGGCTGCGGCGCGGCGGGCTGCGGCGCGGCGGGCTGCGGCGCGGGTGCTTCGATCTCTCACAGGCGCAGCTGGCGGACGATCCTTCGCAGCTCGGCCTCGTCCTCGCACAGCGCGACCAGCAGGTCGCCGGCGGCGATGACGAGGTCGAGCGCGGGGTTGATCAGCAGGCGGGTGCGCAGGTCGGCGTGGGCGCTGGCCCGGCTCGGGCGCTCGCTGCCTGGCGCGGCGCCGGAGCTGCCGTCGGCGCCGCGGTAGACCCCGAGGGGCACGACGCCGCCCGACTTCTCGGGGCCCGCGGGCAAGCCGTAGAGCGCGCGTCGCAGGGTCCGCCAGGTCTGGCCGTGCCAGGCGACCGGCACCTCGATGGTGTAGACCTCGGCGTTGGCGTCGCTGAAGGCCGCGATGCCGCTGAAGAACTCGGCGAAGGCGGGGTCGCGGCAGGCGGTGGCGAGCCAGGTGAAGCCGAGCTGACGGCTGTCGACGGGCACCAGCCAGGCGCTGAAGGGGTCGAAGATCTCGTTGGGCTCGGACTCGGAGGTCTCGACGAGCGTCACCGGCAGGGCGAGCGCGGCCCGGCTCGCCGCGCCGGAGCTCGACGCGACGCTCATGGTGCGCAGGGCAGCGACGCCGGCGCGGCCCTGGGCGGCGCGGTTCTGCGGGTCGCGGGCGCAGGCCTGGTGCACCGCGCGGGCGATCCGCAGCGGGTCGTAGGTGGTCTGGCGGGCGTCGACGTCGCCGCCGAGCACGATCACCCGCGAGGCCCGCGGCAGGCGCAGGGTCGCCAGGTTCTCGGGGACCTCGGGGTTGTCGTAGTGGATCGTCAGCGCCTTGATGCGCGCGAGCTGCAGGCGCACCCGCTTCGGCAGGGCGTCGGGCACGACGACGTGCAGCGAGCGCAGGCGGGCCGGGCCAGGGCTGCGCAGCAGGCGGATCAGCGGCAGCATGTCCTCGCGGAAGTTGAGGACCACGAAGTGCTGGTGCAGCCGCCGCCACAGCCGGGTCTGGTCCTGGGCGAAGATGTTGGTCAGCGCCGCGGTGAACCACGCCAGCAGGCCGAGGCCGAGGATCGTCGCCATCGCGCCGACCAGCCGCGCCCCCGAGGTCTTCAGCGTGTCGGTGCTGAAGTTGCCGGTGGCGAAGGTGTTCATCTCCCAGAACGAGTCGTTCAGGGTCCGCAGCCGGGTGTTCGAGTCGTGCTCGAGGAACCACACCAGGTAGGTCGAGAGCACCACCACCACCGCGAAGGCGGCGAAGGGCACCAGCGGGTTCGAGAGCTGGCCCTCGAAGCCGAAGCCGGTGGCGATGCCGCGGCGGTGCAGCGCCCGGCGCCCGAACAGCACGATCAGGCCGAGCACCAGCGCCGCCGCGGCGAGCTCGAGCCAGCCCTTCCACAGCGCCCACGACTCGCGCTGCGCCGCGATCCCATGCAGGGGGATCGGCTCCTTCTCGGCGAAGCCGCGGTACAGGAGCTCGAGGCCGAGGGCCTGGTGCTCGGGGTCCGCGGCGACGCGCTCCAGGCCGTCGATCAGGGCCCCGACGACCGCGTCCCGGGTCGCGCGCACGGTCGGGTCCGCGGCCTGCGCGCGCGGCAGCGCCGACAGCAGCACCGAGCTGACGCACACCGTCGGCAGGCTGTACTCGAGGCGGCCGGCGTAGTGACGCGGCTCGATCGGGCACACGCGATAATACGGGTAGCCGTCGATCAGCCGGTTCAGGACGTCCTCGGGCAGCGGGTTCAGGGCCGCGAGGCCGGAGTCGAGCACGCCGCCGACGTCGGCGTGGCCGCGGCCGGTGGTGCGCAGCATCGCCAGCAGCTGGCCGCGGCCCATCGCCTGCAGGGCCTCGTCGGCGCTGCCGCTGAAGAGATTGAGCTGTTCGGTCGAGCGCCCGCCGGCGCCGAGGATCACCCGCGCGGTCTCGAAGCTGCCCGAGCCGTCCTTCCCGATGTAGATCGGCTCGGCGCCGATCTGCTCGATGGTGTCGATGCGGACCGGCCTGCGCACCAGCAGGTGCACGGCGCTGTCACTGACCGCGGCGACCAGCCGCAGCTCGGCCTGCCGGGCCAGCTGCGGCGAGATCTTGCACATCCACCCGCCGAACTGCTCGAGCTCCCCGGCCCTCGGCGGCTCCATCTGGCTGGCGCGGTACGCCTCCGCCGCGACGTCGTACTGCACCAGCGCGATGTCCAGGCTGCCCTCGAGCAGCCGCTTGATGTTCTCGCACGAGCCCTTGGTCGACTCGACCGCCAGCTGCACGCTCCCGCCGCGCGCCTCGAAGTCGGCCGCCAGCGCGTTGCCCAGCACGTGGAAGTCGCCGCCCTTGCTGCCGGTGCCGAGGCGTATTGGTTCAGCGTGGACGAGCGCGGGGACCAGCGTCGCGGCCAGCGTCGCGGCGAACACAAAGCTGTCTCTCAGGACATGTCTCATATGCCCTGTCCCGTGAGCACGAGGAGGCCGGCCGCCGCGCTGAGCGGCTGCGCGGGTCCGGGGTTGACGAGCATGCCGGGCTCGCCCGTGAGGCACAGGCCGAGCACGGTGACGGTGTTGCCGGCGGGGTCGGTCTCGACGGCGAGGCAGGCGTCGCGGAAGCACTTGCCCTGCAGCTCGGCGGGCACCGGCCAGGTCTGGACGCGCAGGCCGCCCTGGAGGAGCGCGAGCATGAAGCGAAACACGGCGAGGTCGAGGCAGCCGTGGGCGAGCAGGGCGGCGCGCAGGAAGCCGGGGTAGAAGATCGTCGAGACGCCGAGGCCGGCGAACTCGTGGGTGGCCTCGGGGTCCTCGACGGCGACGAGGATGCGCGGCGGATGGCCCGCGCAGGCCCGGTGGATCGCCGTGCAGGCCAGGCGGGAGAAGGCGTCGGTCTCGCCGCGGCCGCGCTGCGGCAGCACGATGATCGCGCGCGCAGTAGCGACCTCGACCGCGCCCGCGAGCTGCTCGGCGAAGGACTCGACGCCGTCGCCGACCGAGGCCGCCATGTAGCGCACCGCGCACCGTGAGCGCGGACCGGCCAGCGCCGCCTCGACGGCCTCCGGCGCGTCCGTGCCGAGCAAGGTCAGGGACTCGGCGCCGAGCTCCTGCAGCGCGCGCACCAGGCCGAGCGCGTCGGGGGCCCAGTTGACGACCACGAGCCGCCCGAGGCCTTCGCCCTGCCCTGCCGCGGTGTCAGCCATCGCGGCGCGACGATGCCGCCCGGCGCCGCTCGGTGTCAAGGTCGGCGCGGGGGTCTCACGAAGGGGTGGCACGGGGCGCGGGCGTGCTAATGTCCCGCGCGCGCCGGCCCGCGGCGCGAGGCCAGCTTGACCGCCGACCCGCTGTTCTTGGTGCTGATCGCCGTGGTGTCGCTGCTGCTCAGCTACATCGGCGCGACCGTCGGGCTGGTGCTCGGTCAGCTGCGGGTGGCGCTGCTGGTGTACGCGCTCGGCAGCGCGACGGTCGGCGCGGCGACCAGCCTGGCGATCTCGACCGCGGGCACGCTGATCGGCACGCTGCGCCACGCGGTCGACGGCCGGGTCCAGCTGAAGCTGCTGCTCAGCGTCGGCCTGCCCTCGGCCGCGGCCGCGTTCTTCAGCGCCCGCTACGCGCAGCACGTCGACCAGCGCCTGCTCAAGCTGGCGATCGCGCTCGTCCTGATCCTCACCGGCCTGAAGATGCTGCTGCCGCGCCGCCCGGTGGTAGAGCCCGAGGTGGCGCCGAAGGTCCCGCCGATGCTCGCCGAGGTCGCCGTCGGCGCGGCGCTCGGCGCGGTCTCCGGCCTGGTCGGCCTGCTGCTCGGCTCCCTGCGCCTGCCGGCGATGATCCGCTACGCGCGGATCGCCACGCCGACGGCGATCGGCACCAACATGGCGATCGGCACCCTCACCGGCCTGTCCGCCGGCGTCGCCACCTTCCTCGAGGGACAGATCGACCTCTACGCCTTCGCGGTCGTCGCCCCGACCACCGTGATCGGCGCGCACTTCGGCGCCCACAAGACCGGCCTGCTCGCCCCCGAGACCTTGAGCCGCGTGATCGCCTGGGTGCTCGCCGCGACCGGCCTATTGATGCTCGCCGAGGACCTGATCAAGCGGTGGCTCGCGCCATGATCGTGCGACCTGTCCTTTCAGACACCTCCAGCGGCCGCGGCCCCGCCACCTTCTTCGCCTGGGCCGCCGCCGCCCTGCCGCGCGCCTTCCCGGGCCCGCAGCTGCCGCCGGCCGCGTTGCAGGGCGCGTGGGCCCTCGCCGGGGCCGACATCGCCGCGCGCCTCGCCCTCGCCTGCGCGCGTGAGCGGCTGGTCGCCGCCGAGCTCGCGGGCGACGCCCTGCTGCTGCGCCCCGCCGGTCGCCCGCCGCTGGCCGTGCCGCTGCTGGGTCGCGGCGGCTTCGGCCTGCACCGCCCGGACCTCGACGCCGCCCGCGAGCCGACGCTGGCCGACCCGCTCGCGCTGCTCGCCGCGCTCGCCCCGGACCTGGCTCTTGGAGCAGGTGTGATCACACGCATCGGCGCCGAGCTGGCCGACAGCCGCTTCAACCTCGCGATGGCCCGCGCGGTCGCCGAGCTGCGCCTGCGCGCGCGCCTGGCCGGGCGGGCCTGGCCGGCGCCGCTGGACCCCGAGAACCTGGTGATCGCCGGTCACCCGTGGCACCCGATGTGCAAGACCCGCCTCGGCCTGCGCCTGCACGAGGTCCTGCGCTTCGCCCCGGAGGGCCTCGCGGCGGCCGCGGTCCACGCGGTCGAGCTCGCGCTGCCACTGGTCTGGGCTTCACCTGGCTTTTCAGACATGTCCCGGGAGATCTTCGGGCCCGCGCCCGCCGGCTGGCTGCGGCTCCCCGTGCACGCGCTGCAGCGCCGCCGGCTGCCGCGGCTGCTGGCCGGCTGGTGGGGCGCACAGCTCCGCCCGGTCGAGCTCGCCCCGCGCCCCGCCCGGGCCCTGCTGAGCCTGCGGACCGTCGCGCTCGATGACCTCCACCTCAAGCTCTCCGCCGACCTGCACACCACCAGCGCGCGGCGCCAGGTCTCGCCGATGAGCGCGCAGAACGGCCCCGAGCTCGGCGCCCTGCTCGCGCGCATCGCCGCCGCGGACCCGCAGACCGCCCGCGGCCTGCAGCTGCAAGCCGAGCCCGCCGCGGCCGGCCTCGACCCCGCCGCGCCGGGCCTCGGCCCGCTCGCCGGCCAGCTCGGGGTCATCCTTCGCCGCGACCTCGAGGCGCCCGCGCACGCGCTCGCCCGCGCGGCCGGCATCCCGGGTCATCCTTCCGTGTGGGTCTGCGCCGCGCTCGGCGAGCGCTGGCCGGGCGACCCCGCCGAGCTGCGTGTACCTGGCCCTTCGGACATGTCCGATGCGCCCTTTTTCTCTGTCCTCAAGGACAGGAGCAAGGACGGCGACGACCCCGCCCTCGCGCGCTCGCCCCTGCTGCTGCACCGCCGCGAGGGCGACCCCCTGCTGCGCGCGATCGCGTCCGCCTATCCCTCGCCGACCGCCGCCCTGCATCACTACATCGAGCTGCTGGTCCCGCCCGCCCTGCGCCTGTGCACCGCCCACGGCGTCGCCCTCGAGCTCCACCTGCAGAACACCCTCGTCGTGCATCGCCGCGGCCGGCTGTGCGGCTTCATCGCCCGCGACCTCGGCGGCGTGCGCCTGCATCGCGGCCGACTGGCCGCGGCCGGCCACCACCTCGCGCTCGCACCCGGCTCCTTCGTCGTCACCGATGACCTCGGCGAGCTCCAGACCAAGCTCGCCCACACGCTGTTGCACGCCCACCTCGGCACGGTCTTCGGGTGGGCGGCCGAGGCCCTCGGGGCCGACGAGGCCGCGCTGTGGGGCCACACGCGGGCGGTCCTGGCCGCCGCCCTCGGCGCCTGGGCGGTGGCCGAGCCGCGCTTGACCGCCGCCTGCGTGGCCGACCGCGCGGTCTTTCTGGCGCCGACGGTGCGAGCCAAGGCGCTGCTGCGCATGCGCATCGACGAGCGGGTCAGCGACTACGCCTACACCGAGGTCGACAGCCCGCTCGGCGCCCGTGGCCTCCTGCGCGGGTGAGGACGCGGACTCGAGTGAGAACACGGACGCGGACGCGATGGGCGCAGATACGGACGCAGAACCCGCGCGGGCGGGCCACCGCCTATTGATTGAGCCGGCCGGCGCGCCCGGGCTATGCTCCCGGCCCCTGATGCACCGCGCCGCGCCCTCCGCCTCCCTCGTGTTCGCCCTCCCCGAGTACAGCGGCATGCAGCAGCGGCTGTGCGCGGCGGGGCACGAGGCCGGCGAGCTGCAGATCGAGGCCTTCCCGGACGGCGAGCGCTACATGAGGATCGTCAGCGAGGTCGACGGCCGCGACGTCGTGCTGCTCGGCGGCACGATCTCCGACGCCGCGACGCTGATGATGTTCGACCTCGGCTGCGCGCTGGTCCGCTACGGTGCGCGGCGCCTGACGCTGCTGGTGCCGTACTACGGCTACGCGACGATGGAGCGGGCGGTGCACCGCGGCGAGGTCGTCACCGCCAAGACCCGCGCCGCGCTGCTCTCGGCGATCCCCCCGGCCTGCTACGGCAACCGCATCTTCCTGCTCGACCTGCACGCCGAGGGCATCCCGCACTACTTCGAGGGCGGCCTGACCGCCTTTCATGTCTACGCCAAGCCGGTGCTGCGCGAGGTCATCACCCGCGTCGGCGGCGCCGACTTCGTGCTCGCCTGCACCGACGCCGGCCGCGCCAAGTGGGTCGAGTCGCTGGCCAACGACGTCGGCGTCACCGCGGCCTTCGTGTTCAAGCGGCGCATCGACGGCAGCCACACCGCGGTCAGCGCCCTCGACGCCCAGGTCCAGGGCAAGCGCGTGGTGATCTACGACGACATGATCCGCACCGGTGGTTCGCTGCTCGGGGCGGCCCGCGCCTACCGCGACGCCGGCGCGACCAGCCTGGCCGCGGTCGCCACCCACGGCCTGTTCCCGGGCGAATCTCTGAAGAAGATCCAGGACTCGGGGCTGTTCGACGCGATCGTCTGCACCGACAGCCACCCGCGCGCGCTCGAGCTCGCGGCCCAGGGCCTCGTGGTCGAGCCGGTCGCGCACCTGTTCCTGCCCTTCCTCTGACCTGTCCGAAAGGCCATCTCCATGCAGCTCGTCAAGGTCGCCGCCGCCGCGCTCAACCAGATCCCCCTCGACTGGGACGGCAACCAGGCCCGCATCGTCCGCGCGATCCGGAGCGCCCGCCAGGAGGGCGCCGCGCTGGTCTGCCTGCCGGAGCTGTGCATCCCCGGCTACGGCTGCGAGGACGCGTTCCAGAGCCGCGGGGTCACCCTCGAGTCGTGGCGCATCCTGCAGGAGATCCTGCCGGAGACGGCCGGCATCGCGGTCGCGCTCGGCCTGCCGATCATGCACCGCGGCGTGCTCTACAACGCCGCCTGCCTGGTCGTCGACGGGGCGATCGTCGGCCTGGTCGCCAAGCGCTTCCTGGCCGGCGACGGGGTCCACTACGAGCCGCGCTGGTTCAAGCCGTGGCCGGCCGGCAAGCACATCCAGTGGAAGCACGACGGCAAGAGCTACCCGCTCGGCGACCTGCTGTTCGAGGTCGGAGGTCTGCGCATCGGCTTCGAGATCTGCGAGGACGCGTGGGTGCCCGGGCGCCCCGGCCCCGAGCTCGCCGCCCAGGGCGTCGACATCATCCTGAACCCGAGCGCCAGCCACTTCGCCTTCGGCAAGCACGAGGTCCGCAAGCAGATCGTGATCGACGCCTCGCGCACCTTCGGCGCGACCTACGTCTACACCAACCTGATCGGCAACGAGGCCGGCCGGGTGATCTACGACGGCGAGGCCCTGATCGCCTCCGCCGGCAAGCTGATCGCCGAGGGCCCGCGCTTCGGCTTCGACGACGTGTACCTCACCGTCGCCACCGTCGACATCGACCTGGTGCGCATGAGCCACAGCCGCACGACCTTCACCCCCGCCGTCGACGACAGCACGCGCGCGGTCGTCCACGCGCAGGTGCAGCTGCCCTTCGTCCCCTACATCGCCGCGCCGCCGAGCCGCGCGACCGCGTGGCCCGACCCGAAGTTCGAGAAGCAGGAGGAGTTCACCCGCGCGGTCGCCCTCGGCCTCTTCGATTATCTGCGCAAGAGCAAGTCGCGCGGCTTCGTGGTGTCGCTGAGCGGCGGCGCCGACTCGGCGGCGATCGTCTACCTGATCGCCGCGATGGTCGAGCTCGCCTGCCAGGAGCTCGGCCTCGCGGGCACCTGCGCGCGCCTCGGCCAGCCGTTGACCGCGGACCCGCGCGCGCTGGTCCGGCAGCTGCTCGTGTGCGTGTATCAGGCGACCGCGAACAGCGGCGCGGTGACGCTGAACGCCGCGCGCACCGTCGCCA
>Ga0209480_10001595_pt1 | contig 16457 bp, 14 predicted proteins | sample JI61114C2DNA_FD_187501 | JGI IMG/M metagenome (GOLD analysis project Ga0209480, IMG submission 187501) | Wastewater effluent complex algal communities from Wisconsin, to seasonally profile nutrient transformation and Carbon sequestration -... | ecosystem: Engineered > WWTP > Effluent > Algae...
TTTTAGCAGTACCAATTAATTATAAACTAACAAACCAAGTTCCCCTTTAGGGGACAGGGGTATGACTCTAGAAATATTAACACCAGATAAAAAAATTTTCAGCGGCGAAGTGTACGGTGTACAATTACCAGGCATCAGCGGATTGTTTGAAGTGCTGGATAAACACGCACCATTGGTAAGTGCTTTGAAAGCTGGTAACCTGAAGATTTTAAAAGACAAATCAACAACTACATCCTATACGATTCAAAGTGGGTTTGTAGAAGTGTTGAACAATAAAACAACCGTTCTGGTTGAAGCTGCAGAAGAAAAATAAATACTAATAAAACAGATTACAAAAGGCCCATAAATATTCTATGGGCCTTTTTAATTCGTGTAATTTGTGTCCACAATTCGTGTCATTAACTTTCGTGTAATTCGTGCTCAAAATTCGTGTTCAACTTTCGTGTCATTAAAACTGCTTCTTCAGCTGCACAAAACTCCACGCAAAAAATGGCAATAATATAAAAACCAACACCCACCAAAAACCACCAACAAACCAATAAACCAATAAACCCGCCAACAAAAGAAACAATGGGTAAAATAAGAATAACATCCCTACCAGTAAGGAATCAAAATGATCGTTGTGGCCTCCTTTAACGCGGCTGATTTTTTTTACCGGCAAATACAAAGGCGCATGTAGAACATAACCTAGAAAAGCCGGAATAAATAGCATTATTTTTTTTGCAGGATGCTGGTGAATATAGAAATGATTTTTTATTTTTTCTGTGTCCCCTTTCTCCGTTTCCAGTACAAGAGCACTTAATTCAGTTCTTAACCGGTCGTTGAACTCATTGATCGTTTTACCAAAACCCTCAACAGAACGGATGTCATTTTCAGTAATAATATTTCCAAAATTAAGCCGGATGTTTTTTCCAAAAGAATGGAATGACTGGTAATTAATTCCTGCAGGCAATATTTTTAAAGGAATGCCTTCCTGCCAGCTGCTTTGGGCAAGCCTTGCTGTGCCTTTTTTTAATGGCCTTAGTTTCCATTCATTGATGCATCTTCCTTCGCTAAATATCAAAACAATCCCGTTTTTTTTAAATATTTCTTTGCAATTTTCAAAAGTTTCATAATTATTTTCCAGGTTCTCTACACCTTCACTGATGCGGTAAACCGGGAACATATTTAATGACAACAGCAGCTTCTTGTAAAAAGGTTTTACAAAAGCATCTCCCCTGGCAAGTGAATAAACAGGCCTTTTAAAAAGGGTAGATAATATGATGGCATCCAGGAAAGAGTTCGGGTGATTTGCCGCAATCAGCAAAGGCCCTTTTAATGACAGATATTCTTTATTATTTATAGCCAGGTGCCTGCAATAGATCCACAGTGCAAATTTTGCCGGTATATAAAGCAATCGGTAAAGCAAATGAGTATTTTACAAATGAAATTAATTAATTTAACTGCGGGTCTATCGGGTAGTTGATCAGCATTTCATATTCACCACCCAGGTGTTTCAGGCTTTCTTTCCATACATCTTCAGGTGCAGTATTGAATACTAAATTTCGGGTAGTAGTTGCCGTTAGCCAGCTTTTTTCAGCCAGCTCTTCCGCAAGCTGGCCTTTTTCCCATCCGCTGTATCCAACAAAAAATTTTATTTTATCATTTTCAATCTTATTGCTGTTAAGCAATGTTTTTACGGTTTCAAAATCGCCTCCCCAGTATATTTCATCTGAAATTTTATAACAGTCGGGAATAAGGTCGGGATATTGATGTATATAATGCACCGTGTCTGTCTGAACCGGCCCGCCATAATACACAGGCACTTCAGTACCGTCCAGGCCGGTGATAAGCAGGTCCAGTGTCTGCTCCACAGCTTTATTTAAAACAAAGCCAAAACTCCCTTCATCAGAATGCCGGCACATAAATACAACGGTTCGCATAAAATTCGGATCTTTTAAAAAAGGATCTGCAATTAACAATGTGTTTTGCGCCGGTTCTATCATATTTCTAAAGTATGATATTATTGGTTAACGGGATAAAAAATATACAATTCTTTTTGTGGTAAACCTTAGTTAAATTTAACGCGGCATCATTAATTTATTTTTGCTACGGCAATTGTGGTTTATTTTTGCAGCATTGCCTTGCCAGGCAGGTTGAAGTATTATCAATTATGAAAAGAATTTTTCCCATCATCACAGTTTTGATCCTGCTTTCCTTACTGGGCCTGATATTTTTCCAGTTCTTATGGCTCAAAAGTGCAAAAGAAGTTAAAGAGCAGCAACTCATTGATAATATAAACCGGGCCACCAATGATGCAGCAGAAAAGCTAATGCAGGATAAACGTTTCCCACCCATCACTAAAAATCAGAATCTTTTTTTTCCGAATGAAAAAATGCAGCGGGAATTTTACCGGCCATCTGTATTGCAACGTTATACCAAAGAAGAAATAGCTGATGTGATCCGGCAATCACTCGATAAAAATAATCTGAAAGGAGCACCTTTCGAGTATGCGATCACTCAAAATTCTATTACTGGCGATGAAATTCAGACTGACAACTTTTACAAATATTATATAGATACAATCAACAATACGCATCACATTATTGAATTGGTTCCTCCCCCCGGCAGCAACATGGAAAACCTGGCCAAAGAAGAATTCCTGATTGTAATTGTGCCTCATCAGCGAAGTATCATCATCAAAGAAATCACCTGGTTTATCCTGGGCGCAATTTTTTTCACACTCATCATCACAACAGCTTTTTTTCTTACCATACGTACCTTGTTGAGGCAAAAGAAACTCAGTGAAATCAAATCAGATTTCATTAACAACATGACCCATGAATTTAAAACGCCCCTTGCAACTATTTCATTGGCAGTAGACGCACTGAAGAATGAAAAAGTTACTGCAGACAAGGAGAAAACAAATTACTTTATTGCTGTAATTAAGGAAGAGAACAAGCGAATGAATAAGCAGGTAGAAACCATATTGCAGGCGGCTTTGCTTGATAAACAGGAAGTGCAGCTTAATCTTAAAAAGCTATCGGCACATGCTATGATCCGGAGTGCTTTGAACAATATTGAATTACCGGTAAATGAGAAGCAAGGTAAACTGGAAGTAAGCCTTGATGCATTAAAAGATATCATCATGGCCGATGAAGTGCATTTTACGAACCTTATCAATAATCTCCTTGATAATGCTGTAAAATACTCAAACGAAAACCTGGTCATTAAATTAAGTACTTCCAATACCGGAAACCTTTTAAAAATTAAGATAGAGGATAATGGGATCGGTATGAATAAAGAAACCCTCAGCCGGATATTTGAAAAATTTTACCGGGCTCATACCGGAAATATTCACAATGTTAAAGGTTTCGGCCTGGGCCTAAGCTATGTTAAAACAATGATTGATGCCCACAAAGGCAATATAAAAGCAGAAAGTACCCTCGGAAAAGGCACCTGTTTTACTGTTACCATACCACTTGCCAAATGAAATATTGCGGTTATCCACAGATATTAACAGCTTTCCACAATCAGTACACACCTGTTTACTCCCATTATCTCCTTAAATCCCCTTCCAGTATACCCAAATCCCTTGTGGATAAAAAACTTTTTTAAAATATGTGTCATAAAGTGGGAAAAAGTGTTATTTTGTGTGAATAATTCTTAAAATAACCAACAAAACCCCTTAATGATAGGATTTATAGGCGAATATGAATCTACGATTGATGCCAAAGGGCGCTTTCTATTGCCTTCCGGCTTTAAAAAACAATTGCCTGAACAGGAGAGTTATGTATTTGTCATAAACCGGGGTTTTGAAAAATGTCTAACACTCTATCCAATCCAAAGCTGGGAGCCCATTTTCAAAGAAATCAGCCAGTTAAATGACTTTGATCCAAAAGTGAGGGCCTTTCGCCGTAATTTTTTAAACGGCGCCATCCAACTTGAACTGGATTCTGCAGGCAGGGTTCTTTTACCTAAGAATTTATTGGAACATGCTTCTCTTGATAAAGATATCGTACTGGTATCGGCATTGAATAAAATTGAGATCTGGGATAAAAAAATATATAAAGAGCTCTTTGAATCTTTTTCGCCGGAAGCATTCAGCGACCTGGCCAATGAGGTGATGAATAAGAAAGCTGACAAGCTGAATGGTTGATAAAACATGAATGAACCGAATAAAATAAAGGGTTTAAACGAATCAAACCATCAACAGCCGAACTATCACATACCGGTATTGCTGCAGGAAGTAATGGAAGGATTGGATATAAAAGCAGATGGGATTTATGTGGATTGCACATTTGGCGGAGGCGGACATAGCAAGGCAATACTTCAAAAACTGGGAATTCAGGGAAAACTGATCGTTTTTGACCAGGATGCTGCAGCTAAAGAAAATTTGCCGGCTGATGAAAGAGTGATTTTTGTTCAACAGAATTTTCGACACCTGCAAAAATTCTTAAGGGTACATAAATCAGTACAGGTTGATGGCATACTCGCAGACCTGGGTGTTTCCAGTCACCAGTTTGATGAAGCAGCACGGGGTTTTTCAACAAGGTTTGATGCTGCACTGGATATGCGGATGGATCAACGGCAAACAACAACAGCAGCCGATATCCTGAATAAATACACAGAGCAGCAACTGCATAAGATATTTGAAAAATATGGCGAAGTAACCAATTCAAAAACACTGGCGAAAACGATCACGGTGCAAAGAGTAATTACGCCGCTAAAAACGGTCAACCAGTTTAAACAGGCAGTTAACCAGGTGGTAAAAGGAAACCCGAACAAATATTTTGCCCAGGTTTTCCAGGCATTGCGGATAGAAGTGAATGATGAAATAAAAGCACTGGAAGAAATGTTGCTGCAAACACTGGCAGTTTTGAAACCGGGAGGAAGAATAGCAGTGATCACATTTCATTCTTTGGAAGACAGGATAGTAAAGAATTTTTTTAAACAAGGATCATTTGATGAAGAAGTAGAAGATGATGTGTATGGAAGAAAAAAAGAAAGCCCGTTTTTAATCGTAACCAAAAAACCAATTGTTGCCGGCGCAGAAGAGTTGCGTAACAATTCAAGATCACGTAGTGCAAAACTGAGGATCGCTTCAAAGAAATAAATATGAGTGAAGAGCAGGTAAATACTACACAGCAGGGAAATGCTAAAACTGACTGGAAACGGTTTTTTAATTATCGTTTTATTGTAAAGAATATTCCTTTCTTCCTTTTCCTGTCAGTGTTAGCAGTGTTGTATATATACAACGGGCATTATGCAGACAAACTGGTGAGGAAGATCGCAGCAAGTGAAAAGAATATAAAGGAACTGGAGTATGAATACAAGTCTGTAAAAAGCGAAGTGATTTTCAGGAGCAAGGCAAGTGAACTGGTAAGGGCTGTTGAACCTCTGGGATTGCGGGAATTATCCAGGCCGCCAATTTTACTGGACAGTTTAAAGTAAGGATTAAAAAAATAAAATTAACCTAATAACATAGCGGCTTGCGTGGAGATTAAAAATGACATATTGTGGAGAGTTTATTTATGCTTCCTCGGCATAATATTACTGGGTGTAATGGTATTGGGCAGAGCTGTCTATATTCAACAGGTTCAGGGAGATTACTGGGTTGGGTTGGGAGACAGCCTTCATTTAAAATACCTGCCTATTGAAGCAGAACGGGGAACTATTTACAGCGAAGATGGAAATATGTTAAGTACATCTGTTCCCATTTTTGATATCTATGTAGATTTTGCAGCAGATGGGTTAAGGGAAAAACAAGGAAAACGGTTTAAAGAAAATGTTGATTCACTCAGTATAAACCTGGCCAATCTTTTCCGGGATAAAACAAGTGCCGAATACAAAAAACAATTGCAACTGGCCTATAAAAATAAAGACCGTTATTTTTTATTGAAAAGAAAGATATCATTTGATGAATTCAGGGAGTTGCGCAATTTTCCGCTGGTAAGGCAGGGAAGGAACAAGAGCGGCTTTATAGTTGATCCAAGAGATAAAAGGATCAATCCGTATGTGTTGCTTGCAAACCGCACCATTGGTCTTTCAAGAGAGGATTCTACAAAAAATGTTGGCCTGGAAAGAACTTATGACAGCCTGCTGAAAGGTACAACCGGCCAGCGGCTGATGCGTTATGCGGCAGGTGCTTATATGCCTGTTGAAGGAGCAGAAGTAGACCCGGTAAATGGCAAGAACATTATTTCTACACTGGATACTTATATTCAGGATGTAGCTGAGAATGCACTGATGAAAATGCTGGTAAACAACAATTCACTTCACGGTACAGCCATTGTGATGGAAACGGCTACAGGTAAAATAAAAGCGATCGCAAACCTTGGGAAGCAACCCGATGGAACCTACACGGAAGACCTTAATTACGGTATTGGTAAAAGAACAGAACCAGGATCAATTTTTAAACTCGTAACATTGATCAGCTTGCTGGAAGATAAATACGTAGATAATAATTCTATTGTTGACTGCGAAAGAGGCGCTAAATATTTTTATGGCTTAAGAATCAAAGACTCACATTTAGGTACCGGTGCCATTACGGTGAAAGAAGCTTTTTTAAGAAGCAGCAATGTTGCTTTTGCAAAACTGGCCGACCAGTATTATCATAACCAGCCGGCAAAATTCACCGATCATTTGCATAAGCTGAGGCTTGATGTTATAACCGGTGTTGATATAACGGCATCTTCCGGTAAACCCATTATATACAAACCTGATAGTAAATACTGGCATCCTACCACAATTCCGTATATGGCTCACGGTTACGGACAGCTGGTTACTCCATTGCACATGCTGATGGTTTACAATGCAGTGGCAAACAACGGTAAGATGATGAGGCCTTACCTGGTGAGTGCTGTTGAGGATTATGGTGTGGTTGTTAAAACAATAGAACCCCAGGTGCTGGAAGAAAATATTTGCAGTCCCGAAACACTTATCCAGGTAAAGGAATGTTTGAAAGCAGTGGTAGACAGTGTACATGGTACCGGGCACAGGATATTATTCGACAGCAATTACTCCATTTCCGGTAAAACCGGAACCGCAGTAACCGCTTTAAATAACAAAGGATATAATAAGGGGAATAAAATTTACCAGGCTTCTTTCATCGGCTATTTTCCTTCCGAGAACCCGAAATATTCTATGGCCGTTGTAATTCAGAACAGCAATGAATCAAGGCTGATCTATGGAGCAGATGTTTCGGGAAGGGTATTTAAGGAAATCAGCGACCGCATCTACAATCATTATTTAAGTACTGCTTCACTGAATCTTCCTGCAAAACCTGATACATCCGTATATAAGTATTTCGGAATTAAAGAGGATCTCGGATCCATTTTCAGCTATTTAAACATGACTTCCATCGATTCGGCTGGTTCAGGGTACTGGAGATCATTGCAGTTGCAAAACAATGCAGCATTATTAAGGTTACCCGAAAATATTGTCAGCCAGGTTTCAGTAACACCGGATGTTACCGGTATGGGCTTGAAAGATGCTGTTTATTTACTGGAAAACAAGGGATTTGTAACATCAGTAAGTGGCAGGGGAAGGGTGATCAATCAAAGTATAGCAGCCGGTGCTGCATATAAAAAAGGACAAAGAATATCAATAGTGCTCAATTAAGGGCAAACATATGTTGAATGATATACTATATAAGGTTAGCATAAAATCTGTTCATGGCAGTACTGGTATTGCTGTAACAGATTTGCAGTCAGATTCAAGATTTGTTTCTGCCGGCTGCTGCTTTATTGCTATATCCGGAACAGTGGCAGACGGTCATCATTTCATTGATTCGGCCATTGCTGCCGGTGCCACATCCATTGTATGTGAAGTGCTGCCACAGCAGTTGAACAACGAAGTTACATATGTGCAGGTTGAGAACAGTGCCGTTGCTGCAGGTTATATGAGCCATAATTTTTACGGAGAGCCAAGCAGCAAAATGAAGCTGGTAGGCGTTACCGGTACCAATGGCAAAACTACAGTTGCTACGTTATTGTGGAACCTGTTTACATCTCTTGGATATATATGCGGACTGGTTAGCACCGTGCAAAACCAGGTAGGCAATAAAATTATTGAATCAACACATACAACACCGGATGCAATCAGCCTGAATAAATTGCTGAATGAAATGTACAATTCCGGTTGTTCTTATGTATTTATGGAATGCAGCAGCCATGCAATACAGCAACAGCGTATTGCAGGGTTAACATTCGCCGGTGCCATTTTTACAAACATTTCACACGACCACCTTGATTACCACAAAACATTTGACGAATATATCCGGGTAAAAAAATCATGGTTCGATTCATTACCAAAATCAGCTTTTGCCATAAGCAATGCAGATGATAAAAGAGGGGCGGTTATGTTGCAGAATACTGCTGCCAAAAAATTGTTCTATAGCCTCAAAACACTGGCTGATTACAAGGGTAAAATTCTGGATAACAATATTACAGGGCTTCATATGACTGTAAATGATATTGAAGTTCATTTTAAAATGATCGGTGAATTCAATGCATATAACCTGCTGGCAGTATATGCTGCTGCTGTAAACCTGGGGGAAGAAAAACATAAACTGTTGCAGGTGTTAAGTGGTTTATCGGGAGCAGAAGGACGGTTTGATTATTTCTTAAGTTCCAATAAACATATAGTAGGTATTGTGGATTATGCACACACGCCTGATGCATTGCTGAACGTTTTGGCAACCATCAAAAACTTACGCAACGGAAATGAAAAAGTAATAACTGTTGTTGGATGCGGTGGAAACAGGGATAAAACCAAACGCCCGGTAATGGCCGAAGTTGCCTGCGAATACAGTGATAAAGTAATATTCACTTCAGATAATCCGAGAAACGAAGATCCACTGGAAATATTAAAAGAAATGGAAGCAGGTGTGAGTGTAGTGGCAAGAAAAAAATTCATCACCATTGCCGACAGGAAAGAAGCCATTAAAACAGCTGTAAGCCTGAGTAATGAGGAAGATATCGTACTGGTAGCTGGCAAAGGGCATGAAAAATACCAGGATATAAAAGGCGTGAAATATGAATTTGATGATAAGAAAGTGTTGAAGGAAATGTTTGAATTGCTTGAAAAATAAAGGAGTGATTTGAAGATTTGAAGATTTGAAAATTTGAGGATTTGGAAATTTGAAGATTAATAAACGATTAACCAATAAACGAACATGTTATACCACCTATTTGATTGGCTGACTAAAGAAAATTTCCGGTTCCCCGGGAGTGGCCTTTTTCAGTTTATCACTTTCAGGGTTATGCTGGCTATGATTTTGTCGTTGGTTATAACAACTGTTTATGGTAAGCGTTTGATCCGGTTCCTGCAAAAGAAACAATTGGGTGAATCGGTAAGAGACCTCGGACTAGCCGGTGAACAGGCAAAAAAGGGAACACCAACCATGGGTGGCATCATTCTTATCCTGGCGATCATCATTCCTACTTTGTTACTGGCAAACCTTGACAAAGTATATGTAAGGCTGATGTTGCTCTGTACAGTTTGGCTCGGTGCAATCGGTTTTATTGATGATTATTTAAAAATAAAAGCCAAAAGGATCGCAAAAGAAAAAGGGATCGATTATAAGAAAACAGATGCTGACGGACTGGCGGGCAGGTTTAAAATTTTCGGCCAGGTTATGCTGGGTATCATTGTTGGCGCAACATTGTATTTTACAAATAGTGTGATTGTGGAGAGAGAAATTTATACATCAGATATTCAGTATGTAAAAGATCACCTGAAACCTGGAGAAAAACTGATGAGTGATTCTTTTCATATTGTAAACCTGGATGGCAAGCAACATATTTTTGCAAAAGTTAAAACACCGATTACAACGATCCCGTTTGTAAAAAATCACGAGTTCAACTATGCTAAATTATTGCCTGCAAGCCTGGAGCAGTATACGTACATTTTATACATCCTGATTGTAATCTTTATTGTAACGGCCGTTTCAAACGGAGCTAACATAACCGATGGGTTAGACGGTCTTGCTACAGGCGTTAGTGCCATTATTGGAATATGCCTGGGCGTTTTTGCGTATACAAGCGGTAATATAAAGTTTGCAGAGTACCTGAATATCATGTACATACCAAACCTGGGAGAGTTATCCATTTTCATTGCGGCATTTGTTGGGGCCTGTATCGGGTTTCTCTGGTATAATTCTTATCCGGCACAGGTATTTATGGGCGATACAGGAAGCCTTGCACTGGGCGGAATCATTGCAGCGCTTGCCATTATTGTAAGGAAAGAATTGCTGATACCGATTTTTTGTTTTGTATTCCTGGTGGAGAATTTAAGTGTGATGATCCAGGTAAGTTATTTTAAATATACCAAGCGTAAGTATGGTGAAGGGAGACGCGTGTTCCTTATGAGCCCGCTTCACCATCACTACCAGAAATTGGGGTATCATGAAAGTAAAATAGCAGTCAGATTTTGGATAATAACAATTTTATGTGTGGCAATGGCAATTGTTACACTTAAACTGAGATAAAAAAGTTATTGAAAGACCAAACCTTGAATTACACCGATAGGTTTTTAAGTTTTTCAATTATAAGTAGTGCTTTATCTGTGAAATTGACGACCCGTTAAATTCTATGCTGTTGAAAAACCAATTTTTATCCTGGATACACAAAAGGTATTCTTATAGGAAACGTTGTCCTGTAAATGTCAATACTATTGAAGAACCACTTTTTTGAGCTTGAATGGGTTGATAAAAAGACCTGTTAAATTCATGCTTTTGAAGAACCAATTTTTAAACTGCAAAAGTATTTGTTTCAGGAAAATGTTGTCCTGTAAATGTCAATACTATTGAAGAACCACTTTTTATTGAGCAGGAAGGTCTGTATACTATTACCTGTTAAATTCTATGCTTTTGAAGAACCAATTTTTATTTAAATGCTGTAAACGCACATGAAAAAGCGGGTGGTTATTTTGGGTGCAGGAGAAAGCGGGGTTGGAGCAGCATTGCTCGCTACCAGGCAGGGGTTTGATGTTTTTGTAAGCGATGCAGGAAACATAAGTGATGTATACAGGGCAGAACTGGATTCACATAAAATAACTTATGAAGAAGCAGGCCATACAGAATCTTACATTTTAAATGCAGATGAAGTAATTAAAAGCCCGGGGATACCGGAAAAGGCAGACATCATAAAAAAGATAAGGGCTAAGCAGATACCCGTTATCAGTGAAATAGAATTTGCATGCAGGTTTATCGGTAACAGTAAAGTAATTGCCATTACCGGCAGCAACGGCAAAACAACAACAACGGCCTTAACCTACCATATATGCAAACACGCAGAAAAGGATTGTGCAATGGTTGGCAATATCGGGTTTTCATTTGCCAAACAGGTAGCAACAGATCCACGTGAATTGTATGTGGCTGAAATAAGTTCATTTCAACTGGATGATATTGTTTCATTCAGGCCTGATGTAGCCATTCTTACTAACATAACCGAGGATCATCTTGACAGGTATGATTATAAACTGGAAAATTATGTAAAAAGCAAATTCAGAATTACCGCAAACCAGCAACCGGGTGATGTATTCATTTACAACCTGGATGATGAAACCACCATGAAATATTTAACTAACTATCCCATAAACTCAACCAAAGCGCCCATTACCATGAGTAAAGAACTGCCACAAGGAGCCTACCTGACAAATGCTAAAATGCATCTTAAATGGAAGGGCGAAGAAATGCAGATGAGTGTAGAAGATTTCGCTATTAAAGGAAAACACAACCAATACAACAGCATGGCAGCAAGCATGGCTGCAACAGCCGTAGATATCAGGAAAGAAAAGATAAGGGAAGCCTTGCAAACATTTGAAAGCCTGGAACACCGTATGGAACATGTTGCAAATATTAAAGGCGTGGAATTTATCAACGACAGCAAGGCAACCAATGTAAACAGCACCTGGTTTGCATTGGAAAGTATGACAAAGCCTGTAATACTGATATTGGGTGGCGTGGATAAAGGGAACGACTACAATTTACTGAAAGAACTGGTTAGGGAAAAAGTAAAAGCCATCGTTTGTATGGGTACCGATAACCGGAAGATACATGAAGCATTTGGTGATATTGTTCCCCTGATCGTAAATACCGAAAATGCCAGCGAAGCGGTACAGGCTGCATTTCATTTTTCAAATAAAGGCGAAGTGGTTTTGCTAAGCCCGGCATGTGCAAGCTTCGACCTGTTTAAAAATTACGAAGACAGGGGCAGGCAGTTTAAACAAGCAGTAAAGAACTTATAATAAATGAAGTGGCTGTTTAATAGCAGCCAGGGTAATAAAAATGGCAGATGTAAAATCCATATTAAAACAATTATTTGGCTATTCCGATAGTGCAGAAGCTGTACTCAGTTCTCCATTGAAGGGAATGGGAGATAACCTTGTGAGCAGAACAAGAGGCGATAAATTCATCTGGGCCATCGTGATAATTTTAACCCTGGCCAGTTTATTGCTTGTTTACAGCAGTACAGGTTCATTGGCTTACAGGATGAGTAAAAGCACCGAAAGTTATTTATTTAAACAATTTGCATTCATCATTCTTGGCCTGATTATTATATATTTTGCGCATAGAATAAATTATGCAGTTTACTCAAGGGTTGCCCTGGTATTATTCCTCATCTCAATACCTCTGCTGATTTATACTTTATTGTTTGGTGTGCAATTGAATGCCGGTAGCAGGTGGATCAAGTTGCCGGTGATCAATATGACGTTCCAGACATCTGACCTTGCCAAGCTTGCTCTTTTCATGTACATGAGCAGGCAACTTAGCCGTAAACAAAATATTATTAAAGATTTCAAGAAAGGTTTTCTGCCGATAATCGTTCCGGTTGCCATCATTTGCCTGCTGATTGCTCCTGCCAACCTGTCTACATCTATTTTGATCTTTGGCACCAGCCTGATGCTGATGTTCATTGGCAGGGTAAGTACAAAACATATTTTATATACACTTGGTATTGCTATGATACCAATCGTATTGCTGATCACTATTGCCGTATCAACGTATGATACCAAAACACAGGAGACTAAAAAATTACCTGCTATAATTTCAGGGGGACGCATTCCAACATGGATCAGCAGGATTCAAACTTTTATTTACAGTAAGAAAGAGGATGATAATGAAAAATTATACCAGATAAACCAGGCTAAAATCGCAATAGCCAACGGTGGCTGGCTTGGACGTGGACCCGGCAACAGTGAACAGCGGAATTTCCTGCCGCATAGCTATAGTGATTTCATTTATGCGATCATTATTGAAGAATATGGATTATTGGGAGCAACAGTGATACTGTTCATTTATTTGTTATTTCTATACCGGTGTATCCGCTTGTATAGAAAATGCCCGTATGCATTCGGGGCATTCCTGGCATTGGCACTCAGTTTTACACTTGTAATTCAGGCGATTGCCAATATGGGGGTAAATGTGAACCTTTTTCCAAATACCGGGGTTACGTTACCGTTAGTGAGTATGGGAGGCAGTAGTTTCCTGTTTACCTGTATGGCCATCGGTATTATTTTAAGTGTTGCCAGGAACGTAGAACAACAGGAAGGTAAGTTGCAGCCCGTGGTTGTAAAAACTGCTGAAGAAAATAAAAATACAGAAGAGGAAGCTGAATAAATGGATGAAACAACAATTAAAGAAGCGAATGTTCCGCATGCAGATAGTGGAAAGAGAGTAAGGATCATCATTGCTGGTGGCGGAACAGGCGGTCATATTTTTCCCGCAATTGCCATTGCAAACGCGATCAGGAAATTATTACCCGAAGCAGATTTTCTTTTTGTTGGCGCTAGGGGAAAAATGGAAATGGAAAAAGTGCCGCAGGCCGGGTTTAACATAGTTGGTTTGACCATTGCCGGGTTTAACAGAAGTTCTTTGATAAAAAATATCGGGTTGCCATATAAACTGCTGAAAAGTTTTTTGCAGGTAAAGAAGATATTTAAAGCGTTTAACCCTGATGCCGTGATTGGTGTTGGTGGCTATTCCAGTTTCCCGGTTTTGCGTTTTGCTCAAAGCCGGGGAATCATGACTTTCATCCATGAGAGTAATTCTTTTGCGGGTAAAGCAAATATTTTCCTGGCAAAACGGGCTACAAAAATATTTGTTGCAACAGATGGGATGGAGAAATTTTTCCCGGCTAAAAAGATCATGGTAACAGGTAACCCGGTCCGTCAGTCAATCGCTTCTAATACGGTATCAAAAGATGTTGCGTTGGCATATTTTGGTTTAAATGCAGGAAAAAAAACAGTATTGAGTATTGGCGGCAGCCTGGGAGCACAAAGTATCAATGATGCAATAAGTAAACACATTGATCATTTTGAAACTAATAACCTTCAGTTAATCTGGCAAACGGGTAAGCCATATTTTGAAAAAGCCAAAACGCAAAGCAAAGAGAAACAAAATATATATGTGAACGATTTTATAACGCAAATGGAATATGCATACACAGCAGCAGATATAGTGATAAGCAGGAGCGGTGCAATGGCAATTGCTGAATTGTGCCTGGTAAAAAAGCCTGTGATATTTGTTCCATTCCCGTTTGCAGCCGAAGATCATCAAACGGCCAATGCACAAAATTTAGTTAATAAAAATGCAGCCATGATGATAAGCAACAACCATGCGTTAGTTAAATTGGTTCCTGCAGTTATTGCATTATCAAAAAATGATGAATTACAGTCAAAACTGGAAAATAATATCGGCAGCTTGGGAATAGCAAATGCTGATATGATCATTGCTGAAGAGATTTTAAAAATAACCGGAAAATTAAAGTGAAAGCATTAAAAGATATATCATCAGTTTATTTCCTGGGAATAGGAGGTATTGGCATGAGTGCCCTGGCAAGGTATTTTAACAACAACGGGGTTAAAGTGAGCGGATATGATAAAACGCCAACAGTTTTAACAGATCAGTTGCAGGCAGAAGGAATTGCTATTCATTTTGAAGATGATATTAAGCTCATTGACAAAAATGCCGGTTTAATTGTTTACACACCGGCAATACCGGCTGATCATGCAGAGTATAATTATTTTAAAGACAATAATTATACAGTGTTTAAAAGAAGTGATGTACTGGGTATGATCACCAAAGCAACATACAATATTTGTGTTGCCGGTACACACGGAAAAACAACAACCAGCGCCATGATCGCACACATATTACGCGACAGTGGTTTTGGGTGCAATGCATTTTTAGGCGGGATAGCAACCAATTATGGTACCAACTTCTGGAGCAGTGATAAAAATATATCAGTGGCAGAAGCAGATGAGTACGACAGGAGTTTTTTGAAATTATTCCCGGATATCGCAGTGATTACGGCAATGGATGCAGACCACCTGGATATTTATGGAACAGCTGAAAAACTGGAAGATGCTTTCATTGAATTTTCGGGCCAGGTGAAACCAAACGGGTTGCTGATAAGTAAACAAGGTTTGCATCGCAGTAATGAGTTTAAAGTACCGCATCATATAACCTATAGTTTACATGATATGAACGCCAGCGCTTATGCAACTGATATAAAAATAAAATCAGGTAGTTATCTTTTTGATATTGTTATAAAAGGAGACCGGTTGCAGAACATTGAATTAAATATGGGTGGCATGCACAATATTGAAAATTCAATTGCTGCTATTGTTGCTGCAAAAAGAGTTGGTGTGACTAACGAAAAGATCATGGCTGCCATTGCCTCTTTCAGGGGTGTGAAAAGAAGGTTTGAATATGTAATTAAAAATGAAGAGCAGGTAATGATAGATGATTATGCTCATCACCCGGAAGAATTAAGGGCACTGATAACAGGTGCCAGGGAACTATTTCCGGGTAAGAAATGTACGGTTGTGTTTCAGCCACATTTGTACAGCCGCACCAAAGATTTTGCTGACGGATTTGCAGAAGTGCTGGCTATTGCAGATGAAGTGATCTTATTGCCAATTTATCCTGCACGTGAAAAACCGATGGAAGGGGTTAACAGTGAAATGATATTGTCAAGGATGCGCCACAATAATGCAAAGGTTCTGGATAAAACTGAATTGATAAATGAACTGAAAGTAACCAAACCGGAATTTTTAATTACAGCCGGTGCAGGAGATATTGATAAACTGGTTGAACCTATAAAAGAATTACTGTTAAGGCTGTAATGAATAAAATATAAATGCAACAGGTAAAACGATATAGTATAAAGAACATTTTACTGGCAACACTTTGGATCGCCATTGGGTCTGCGGCAGTTATACTGCTTGTTGCTGCTGTTAAAAAAAAGGATGCAAAGTTGTGCCGCGGCATTGAGATCAGTATAAGTGGTGTAAGTACAAATTTTTTTATTGATAAAAATGATGTGCTGAAGATCATTGCTTCGCACACCGGTTCAACCACTGTTGGAAAGCCCATTGAAGCCTTTAACCTGGCTGCCATGGAAAAGGCATTGAAGAAAGATGTTTGGATCCAGGAAGCAGAATTGTTCTTTGATAATAATGAGATATTA
>Ga0209480_10001597_pt1 | contig 16453 bp, 15 predicted proteins | sample JI61114C2DNA_FD_187501 | JGI IMG/M metagenome (GOLD analysis project Ga0209480, IMG submission 187501) | Wastewater effluent complex algal communities from Wisconsin, to seasonally profile nutrient transformation and Carbon sequestration -... | ecosystem: Engineered > WWTP > Effluent > Algae...
GCTGTGACCCTGCAAGTAGGGGACTTGGTGAAGATCTACGGTCCCAGCCATGCCCGCGACAAATACCAAGGCAACAACGTGGCCGGCGTGGTAACGGGCTTGGCCTGGACGCCCACCGGCGGCGACATTCTCTTTCTGGAAACCAGCATCACCAAAGGCGAAGGCAAGCTCACGCTAACCGGCAACCTCGGTGATGTAATGAAGGAAAGCGCCATGATCGCGCTGGAATATCTGAAGGCCCACAGCGACATCATCGGACTGGAACAGGAGGTGTTCAAGCGTTGGAATGTCCACGTACACGTGCCTGAAGGCGCCACTCCGAAAGACGGACCGTCCGCCGGTATTTCCATGTTGACCAGCATCGCCAGCGCGTTCACCCAGCAAAAGGTGCGCAAGTATGTTGCAATGACGGGCGAAATCACCCTGCGCGGCAAAGTGCTGCCCGTAGGTGGTATCAAGGAGAAGATCCTCGCTGCCAAGCGTGCAGGCATCAAGGAGATCATCCTTAGTGAGGACAACCGCAAAGACATTGAGGAAATCGATGCGCGTTATGTCAAAGGCATGCGTTTCCACTACGTCACCGAGATGATCGACGTAGTAAGGCATGCGTTGCTCAAGGAGAAGGTGGAGCACGCTTTGTTGGTGGCTTGATCTAGTTGTTAGGTTCCCACGCCAAAGCGGTTTGGCGACGGCGGGTTGTCGGATATCCGGCTGCCAACGGCAGCCCGGTCGCGCTTGTAGTGTGAGCGTTGCGAGGTCCGCGCCTTTGGCGCAACGATTAACACCGACGGTGGTTCAGTTAATGTCGCAGTGCAAGGTCGGCCCCAGCCGAGCGGTAATATTCCGTCGTGCTTCGCGACAATGCTCCATTCCACTCATCTTTGCGGTGCAATTCTCGCTATGCGCACATCGCTCCTTTTCTGCCTTGGCTTAGCACTGCTGCTTTCCGCAACTGAAGCGAGCGCCCAGCAAGGCACCACCGTAGCCTTGGTTCCAGACAAGGGCTTGGTCATCCAGCGCGATTCCACCTTCGAGTTGCTCTTCCGCTTCCGCATGCAGAACCGTGTTGCCGTTACACACACGGTGGGCGATGACTTGGAAGATGCCTCAACAGCTTTCCTAGTGCGCCGTTTCCGCCTGAAATTAGAAGGTTTCGCCCTTACGCCCCGGCTGAAATACAAGGTTCAACTGGGCCTTTCGGAGAACGACCAGCATGTTGGCGACGGCTCTCCGCCCAGCCCTTTGCTGGATGCGTTGGTTTTCTATGCGGTGGCGCCACACACGTCCATCGGATTCGGTCAAGGCAAGCTTCCCGGCGGTAGGGAAGCACTTGTTTCTTCCGGTGAATTGGATCTGCCCGAACGCCCGTTGGCGAATGGTTCTTTCACTGCGGATCGCGACTTCGGATTTTTCGCTGATCACCTTCTGAATCTCGGGGAGCAACAACTGCGGTTGCGCACCGCGATCACGCAAGGTGAAGGCCGAAGTACCTCTATCGGCGATCTTGGCCTGAACTACACGGGTCGCTTGGAATGGCTGCCCTACGGCGCTTTTAGTGGCAAGGATGGCGACTATACAGGAGGCGATCTATTGCGCGAACCGTCAGCGAAGATTTCCTTCGCCACAGCGTTCAGCACCAACCGCAACGCCCACCGCAGCTTGGGCGTGAACGGCCCGCGCTTCCCGAACGGCCAAGGCCGCACCATCGACACCTTTTTCGCCGACATGCTTTTCAAGCACAAAGGCTGGTCGTGGCAGAATGAGTTCAACCAACGGCACACCGAAGGTTCACCCTTGTTGCAGGACACAGTGACCAACGCCATAACCGCCGTGGACGAGGGCTGGGGCATCACGAGCCAGTTGGGTCGCATGGTGGGCAAACGCTCGCAGGCTGTTGTGCGCTATTCAGCATTCATGCCGGGTGATCGCGTGCGTTCGAGCTTTTTACAGCGCGAAGAAGCGTGGGCCGGCTGGTCCCACTACGTGAGGGGGCACCGCATCAAATTGCAGTCGGCGGTAACGTACACATGGCAAAGCGGGAATGCTGACTTTTCACGGACAGGCAACCAGTGGGGCCTGTTCTTCCAAGTGGAAATGGGCATTTGATCGAAATGAACGCGGACCCGCGCAACATCGCCATAGCCGACCTCACCTACGAGCTTCCGGAAGACCGCATCGCGCAACATCCCTTGGCCCAGCGCGATGAAGCCAAGTTGTTGATATACCGCAACGGCACCATCAACGACCGGCAATTCAGCGACCTACCTAGCGAGTTACCGGAAAACACGTTGCTGGTGCTGAACGACACGCGGGTCGTGCATGCGCGCGTACCCTTTCGACGCAGTACCGGTGCCTTGATCGAGTGCATGGTCCTTTCCCCGGAAAGCGACCGGCCCATGGAACAAGCCTTGCTGGACCGAAGCCCCGTGCGCTGGTGGTGCATGGTGGGCAACGCCAAGCGCTGGAAAGGGGAGGAGCTGCTGGCGGAAAAGGAAGGACACGCGCTAAACGCTGAACGTAAGGATCTTGAAAACGGTGAACACCTCATCGAATTCAGCTGGGAAAGCGGCGGAACATTTCTTGACCAGCTCGACGTGTTCGGTGAAGTTCCACTACCGCCATACATGCGCCGCGCCGCCGATGATAACGACGATACGCGCTATAACACGGTATTCGCCAAGCGGCCCGGTTCGGTGGCCGCACCCACGGCCAGCCTGCATTTCACCCCGGAGGTCATGGGCGCTGTTGCCGCAAAAGGAATCGCCCTCACACGCGTCACATTGCACGTGGGTGCTGGCACATTTCTGCCGGTAAAATCCGACACCATGGCCCAGCACGCCATGCACAGCGAGCAGGTCCGCATTCCGCGCAGCACGGTAACGCAGCTCCTGACCCAACTCGGCAATGGGCCGGTAGTTCCGGTAGGCACAACGGCATTGCGCACCATCGAAAGCCTGTACTGGCACGGTGCCGACCTGGCCTTGGGCGCGGACCACGCACATCTGGAAGTAAACCAATGGCGACCGTATGCCGAAAAACCGGAAGTGGACGCAAAAACGGCGCTGGAAGCCGTGCTGAAATGGATGGAAAAGAACGCACTCGATGCCGTTGCGGGCAACACCAGCTTGTTGATCGCGCCGGGTTATGAATTCCGCATCGCTGACGGTCTCGTTACCAATTTCCACCAGCCGAAAAGCACATTACTCCTCTTGGTCGCAGCCATGATCGGCCCTCAGTGGCGCGCAGTTTACGCGCATGCCTTGGCGAACGGCTACCGCTTTTTGAGCTATGGTGATGGCTCGCTGTTGTGGAAAGGGTGATTGGTTGGTGGTGATTGGTGAATAGACGGTTGCGACCGCCTGCCGCTTGGCAACGGACAACTATATCCAGAGCCTTTCTCCTCCGCGTTCTCCGCGCACTCCGCGGTTAAAACCTTCTTGGCGTTCTTAGCGTCGTTGCGGTTAAAAACCACCTCGGATACTACTCGCACATATCTTGCGTTCCCATTCGCGAGAACCTATACCCATGCAGAGACCGCTGCGCTATTTGGCCACCGTACCAGTTTTTACCGCGTTAATTTCCTTCGGCCAGTTGGGTGGCGATGCCGTTTTTCGCGTGTTGGACATTCCTTCCTCAGCGCGCATTTCGGCCTTGGGTGGTTCGCCAATTGCTGTTTATGACAACGACCTCAATTTGGGCCTTTTCAACCCGGCGTTGCTGAATGCGAGCATGACCAAGCAGGTGTCGTTGAGTTACATGCCTTACGTGGACGGCATCAATTTGGGATACGCAGCCTACGGCCACAGCTTTGACAGCGTGGGCGTTACCATGAGCGGATCCGTGCAGTACGTGGACTATGGCACCTTTACCCGCCGCGATGAGACCGGAGCCGACCAAGGCACCTTCACTGCCGGGGAATATGTGGTGCAAGTAGGAGCGGGCAGGGCGATCGACAGCGTGTTCAGCATGGGCGTGAATTTGAAATTCATCACTTCGAACTTGGAAGCGTATAATGCTTCGGGCTGGGCCGCCGATATTGGTGGCGTGTACGTAAAGAAGGCGCTCGGCCTCACCATCGGCGCCACTGTGCGGAACATCGGTTTCGTGAGCAGCAGTTATGACGGAACCAAGGAAAAACTACCGTTCCAAGCGCAGCTCGCCGCCACGTATAAATTCAGGCACGCACCATTCCGCTTGGGCCTTTCCATTGACAACGTTCAGCAGTGGGACCTCAGTTACAAGGATCCCGTCCAAGTGGACCAGATCGATCCCGTAACCGGCGAGGTCCTCACCAAAAAGGTCACGACCGTCGATAAGGCATTGTTGCATGTCGTGCCCAGCGCGGAAATCTTGTTCGGCCCCAACTTCATGGTGCGCCTGGGTTATAACTACCGCCGTCGGCAAGAGTTGGCCGTTGACGCGAAACCGGGCTTGTCCGGGGTGAGCTTCGGCATCGGCATGAAGGTGAGCCGCGTTATCCTGAGCTACAGCTACGCTCAGTTCAACCTGGCCGGGGCGAGCAATACCTTCACCTTGGCACTGCGCTTTTCGGATCTGAAGCGGAGCACAGCAGGGTAAGGACGCGCCGACTTTTTTGAACCGCAACGCTCGCAACGTTTCTGAAGTATGGAACGCTGTATTTCGTTGCGCTACCGTTGCGCCCGTTGCGCGCGTTGCGGTTGAAATCCTTGAATATCTGCGCGGCTCAGTCCGCGGAAGTGAGATACGCGGTCTATCTCCCCCAACTCGTATTCTCCGCGTCTCTGCGCCTCTGCGTCCTTTCTCATTACCTCTCCAACTCCCAACCCGTATTTTAGCGCGCCCCATGCGCCGTATCAACATCGCCATAGACGGCTTCAGCAGTTGCGGAAAAAGCACGCTGGCCAAGCAATTGGCACATCACTTGGGCTACACCTACATCGATAGCGGGGCCATGTACCGGGCCATTGCGCTTTATGTGATCGAGAACGGCCTGGTGATCGAAGGCAAGCTGGACAAGCCCAACTTGTTGCGCGTTCTGGACAAGATCGACATCAGCTTTAAACACGACGATGCCACGCAGCGCAGCGAAACCATGCTGGACGGTCGCAACGTGGAACATAAGATCCGCGGCATGGAAGTGAGCCGGCATGTCACCTTGGTAAGCCCCGTGCCTGAAGTGCGCGCCAAACTGGTGCAGTTGCAGAAAGCGTTGGGCAAGGATGGTGGCGTGGTGATGGACGGCCGCGACATCGGCACCGTGGTGTTCCCGCACGCCGAAGTGAAGCTCTACATGACCGCCCGCCCGGAAATACGCGCCAAACGCCGCTATCTGGAACTGGTGGGCCGCGGTGTTGAAGTGGATTATGCCAGCGTACTGGAAAATATCGAGCGCCGCGACGACGACGACACCAAACGCGAGGCCGATCCGCTACTAAAAGCCCCGGACGCACTGGAGATCGACAACAGCGACCTTACCGCCACTGAGCAGTTCGACTTGGCCTTGGGCCATGTGGTGAAGACGATCGGGGTGGTGGCGGAGGCGTGAATAGCCAGGGTTGGGTCACTTCGTCCAATCTTCCAGTTTGATGTCGTTGAGCCGCTGGAAGTGTTTGGTGTTGTTGGTAACGAGTGTAAGGTCGTGGTGGATGGCGGTTGCACCGATCAGTAGGTCAAAGTCGGGTATTACTTCACCAATTCGAGTAAGACGGGCCTTCTCAAAGCCGAACACGTCCAGTACTTCACTGATGGGAATCACGCTTATCCCATTTAAAAATTCCGACAGATGTTCACGATTTCCCAATGGCCGTTGACTTTTGGCAACCCCGTATTTCAGTTCAGCCACCGATACCTCTGAAACGAACAGGTCTTTTCGGGAATGTCCTTTCGCGCGGTGTGCTACTTCGGGAACACCTTTCATTAAGAAGATGCAGATATTGGAGTCGAGCAAATATGCCACGATTGCAGGAATCAATCAAGCAACTCACGATCAGGGTTCGCAGTTCGAGCATTCCGGATCGATGCGGCCAATTCCTCAGCCGAGCCATCTCCTTCCCAAGATCCGAAGGTGGACCAGAATCGTTCGGTTTTCCGGCGCTCTTCCTCTTGCTCATTTTCCGGGTCGTGCTTTACTGGTCTCATGCTTTTTTCCAAAGCACCAATGAGCGCTCGCTTGGTATCCGCGCTCAATCCCAGCAGTTTTTCCAACGTGCTGTTCAACCATGGCTCTTTGAAACTGAGGGCTTTCATTACTTCAAAGATAGATCATGGTTCCGCAAACCGCACCTTGGTAAGGTCAACACCACTTATGAAAGCGGCATCCTCGATCGTTCCCATACCCACTTTGGCGCGGTTGGCATTCATTTGTGCACGGTCCGCGAGATAGAGCTTCTCAGGGAAGTTGCGGTAATATCCGATCAAAACGCCATACTGCATCGGGATCCCCTTTTCACCGTTCGAATAATCTTCGAACATGCAGAGAAATGCCGGATCAAGATCGCCGGTATCTATGGCTTTTTCAATGTACGGAATGATGCGCTTCCATTGTGGGGAATCCGGATACTCAGCACCCCGATGGTGCCAAAGCAGCAACCATGGAGTGCCAGAGGTTGAGCCTACTGTATGCGCTGTTGGGAAATCTTTGTTCTCACAGATCGTGATCAGCTCCTCAAAATTCAAGCTGTCATTCCGCAAATCGGAAGGAGTGCCTTCCCGGCTTGCTTGATCTGTTGTGGCCAGGCGCATCAATTGCTTGATCGTCGCAGAATCGGCATGAGCGGCGAACTTCTTGGTTGCTTCTGCCTGTTGGTCCCTGAACGGTTTCGAAGCATCCGAGGCAAGGAAGGCCGTATAAATCGAGTCCTGATAGACAGAGGGGACGAATCCATGCTCGACACCTTTCAACAGAAATTCATTGGCCTTGTCCTCACGTCCGGCTTGCAATGCTGCGAGCGTGGCATCGAAGTACGCAAATACGTCCCAATTCACCAGAGCCAGTGCCGAATCATACAGTGGCACGGCTTTCTTGTAGTCGCCCGCGTTCGATGAGGCATCGGCCTGAACGATTAGTTCCTTGTGCTGAACAGATCGCTCCTTCGGGGTTTGTGCCATGCTCGGCCAAGCGATCGCCAAGCAGATCGACACAGTAACCAAGGTTTTCATGGAAGGAGGTTTTCGGTGTATTGCCGATTGCAAAAGCCAGCACGCGCCCTTGGATGATCGAAGATAACCGATCACGGCTCAACAAAGTGCACATCTTCAGGGTCCATCTCCTTCCGGAACAAAAAATCGCTGATAGGCCCCAAACCAATGGAGCGCCGGTTGGCATCCAGGGTATTCCGTTCAACCACATTTCTATTGGAGGGAATGTCCCAGTAGTAATCGAGTAAGGTGCCGTAGGTCATCGGCCTGCCTGCTGCAATATCGGCCATGTCCTGAAAAGGGGCGAGGTAATCCGGCGGCAAGGTGCCACGGTTGATCGCTCCTTGGATATACGGTAATACCTGCTGCCACTTCGGATTGTCCGGATAATTGTCCAAGCAATTGAGCAGCAGGTACTGCAAATAGTAGCATTGGTTTCCCATTTCGAGCGTTGTGGGCCATCCGTTTTCCTTCACAAAGACCAAGAGCCGGTCATACGCGGTGCTGTCCTTTTGTTTGGTGAGGTTACCGTTCGTATCCTCTACCATGACCCACCAGCTACCGAGGTCCTTCATCTTCCGGATCTTGGCCGTATCCGCACGCGAAAGCCAGCGCCCCTTCATGTAATCGCGCATGTTGAGGTAGGGCATGCAGCGCTCAGATTGCAGGAAGGAAATTATCGTGGAGTCGTAAAGACCTTCTACTACCAAGCCGTTCTCCGTGCCTTGGATCAAGAGATTGTTGGCGCGTTCATCGCTTCCGGCTTCAAGCGCGTTTAATACGGCATCGTAATAATCGTAGCCCAAGAAGGGTAGTGTTGCGAAGGCCGAATCGTAGATCGCCATGGCTTGCGCATGTTCGCCACGGGCGGCAGCCGTTTCGGCCCGGTCTTTCTGTAATCCGTAGGTAATGAACTTTTCCTTTTGGGACTGGGCGTTGCAAATGTTTCCTGCGCAGAGGAAAACCAAGGTCACGATCACCGGCTTCATACTGAAGCACTTTGATCCAACAGCGCATTCACTGCCGATTCAGGATCTTTCGCGCCATCCACGAACCCCAACACCTTCAGCATCACACGGTCCAGTAGCGTGTCCGGACAGCTCGCGCCACTTGTAAGCACGATGGTGACGGGCTTGGCTCCCCGAGCAGAGCCTAGGGGCAACCAATCCATAGTTCGCTCCAGTAAGTGCGCAGGATAGTTGAAATGCTCAATTTCGCCGGAGCTCAGCAACTCCTTGTCGCCATTGATGAAGTAGGTGGGGAATTTGCCTTCCAGCAGTTCCACGATATGGCTGGTATTGCTGCTGTTGTAGCCGCCCACCACCAAGGCGAGGTCGGCATCTTGTTTCAAAAGTTCAAGCGTTGCGTCCTGGTTGTCGTTGGTGGCGTAGCAGAGCGTGTCGCGCGTGTCCGCGAAATGATTTTTCAGCTCAGCTTCGCCGTATTTTTTCAGCATCACCTGCTTGAGGTGGTCGGCGATGGCCTGCGTTTCCGTGGCCAGCATGGTAGTCTGGTTCACTACGCCGATGCGTTGCAGGTCCGTGGCGGGGTCGAAGCCCGGCGTGCAACGCGTGCCGAACAATTCCGCGAAGCGCTCCAAGGGCAGTTCACCTGTGATGATGCGTCCGAGTTCCTCGGTTTCCGCCATGTCCTTCACGATCACCGCCGGAGAGCCTTTTGCCGTATGGCTGAAGGTGGCGCGGGTTTCCTCGTGCGCAGCCTTCCCGTGGATGATCACCGTATGGGCGGTTTCACCGAGCTGCGCGCTGCGTTTCCACACCTTTTCCACGAAGGGGCAGGTGGTGTTGTGCTTGAGCGGATCAATGCCCAAGGCCTTCAGCCGGGCCTCGGTCTCCAGCGTGGTGCCGAATGCGGGGATGATCACGATGTCGTCGCTTTTCAGTTCGCTCCAGTCCATGAGCATTTGCCCGTGCGTGTCCTGGATGAAGCGTAGTCCGCGTCCTTCGAGGTCCTCGTTCACCTCGGGGTTGTGGATCATTTGGCTCAGCAGGAAGATCCGCTTGCCGGGATTGTCTTCCAGCGCTTTGTAGCTGATCTCGATGGCATTTTCCACGCCATAGCAGAAGCCAAAATGCCGCGCCAAAATGAAACGCACCGGTCCCAGATCCAACAGGGTGGGAGTGAGGTCTTTTTTCTTCGGGTCCTGCACCTTGCGGAAGGCTTTGAGGCGGCCGATAAGGTTGGAACGGTAGTGGGCGGGGATGTCGAAGGAACGCATTGGTGAAAATTCCGTACAAGGCAGCCCGAACCTCTGTTAAAGGGCCGGACCGTGAAAGAAAATGGGCACGCCAAAGTTAGTTCCTCAGCAATTTGAGTCCTCGTATGCTCAAAGCCTATGCCCCTGCACATTTCATACACGTCGCATTGGGGAAAACCGATGCGGCCCGCGTAAAACAAGGCTAAAATCCGGAGTTACCATTGCAACGCATGAAATTTAATTTGTCCATTCCTTACGTCGCATTGACGGCGTTTGTCACTTCATTTTCACCAAGTTCCGCCATTGCTCAATCGTGTGATTTCAGTCTTGGCACGGATACTGCCGCCTGCTTTGGTGAAAGTGTGACATTATATGGTCCGCCCGATGCGCTTTCGATCGTGTGGCAGAATGGCCTTACCTCTTTGAGCATCCAAGCGGATACTGCAGGCACCTACTGGTGCTCAGGGATTTTTCCCGAAATCGGTGCTAATCTTGTTCAAAACGGGAATTTCTCCCAAGGTGATGTTGGTTTTACCACGGATTTTATTCCTGGAACAGGTGGTGGATTCGGCCTCTTATCGGCCGAAGGTACCTACGCCGTAACACCAGACGCGTCGTCGGCGCACACTGCCTTTTATGCCTGTGGCGATCACACAGGAGGGGGGCAGATGTTAGTGGTTAACGGGTCGCCGGACCCGGATGCAAATATTTGGTCTCAAACGATCGCTGTAGTACCGAATACGAATTATGCATTTTCTGCTTGGTTGGCTTCGGCAACCCCATACTTTCCTGCTGAAATGGATTTCTTGGTGAACGGAGTAAGCTTAGGCACGCCGCTTTTGGCCTCAGCCAACACCTGTGAATGGGACCAATTCTATGCCGTTTGGAATTCGGGTTCTTCGACCGCGGCAACAATTAGCATTATCAACCAGCAACTGGCATCCACTGGCAACGATTTCGCATTGGACGACATTTCCTTTTCCACCATGTGCGGGTTCACCGATTCCATTAACGTGACCATGCTTCCCCCGGCACCGGTCATTGACTTAGGCCCCGATGCCGCCATTTGTCCGGGCACATCCGTTGCGCTTACGCCCCAATTCGTTCCTGCCAATTGGCCTTATACCTCCTTGACGTATACCTGGAACACAGGAGCGCATACACCGTCTGTTAATGCCTTTCAGCCGGGCATGTACACCGTTACAGTTGAAGGTCCTTGTGTGGCAGCCACGGCTTCGGTAACCTTCATCGAGGACACCTGTGCCACCTTGCTCCGGATGCCGAACGTCTTTTCTCCGAACGGGGATGGCGTCAACGACGGTTTCGGCCCCATACTCACCGGCGACCCCGTGGACTTCTCCATGTTGATACACAACCGTTGGGGCCAACTGGTTTATTCCACGACCTACGCGAAAAGCCGCTGGGATGGGCGGGTAGAAGGGGGCCTGGTACCAGCAGGCACATACTTTTGGGTTGTACAATACGGCAGCCGTATGGATGATGGAAGCATTGTGCGTGATACAAAGACAGGTGCTGTAACCCTTATGGGCAATCCGTAGACCCGGCCAGGCCTTAAACGATTGTGATCCGATACTGGGCCGGAGCGCTACTTCCGTTCAGGAATATCATCGCACGGTAGAGACGGCATGTGGTTTGTCAAGCGCCATTTAAAGTTCGGACCGTCCTCCTAAATTCAGCCAGGCGCAGCCGAAAAATGAGGCCAGGGGGCTTCGTAAATAGATCCGGAAAGGCCCTGAGAACGTGACTTGCATCATTGTGTCAGCGGCTGGTTGATCGGGCCGCCTGATTTTCTGATCAAAATTCGTTATTTTCGCGCCCCCAAAACAGGGAACGTCCGTGTAGCGGCATGGCGGACGCAACAACCAAAAACCCTCGTGGGCATTGCCGCCCCGGCCTGCGATACAAACAGAAAGTGCATGTCATCAGTAGAGAACAACAAGGTCGTCTTCGCCGAACCACCCGCCGATTTCGATTGGGACGCGTTGGAAAGCAGCGGTCCCAAGGCCACCGAAGCCCGTGCCAAGGTGGAAAAGGCGTATGAGGATACCCTCAGCAGCATCACGGAAAAAGAGGTGCTCATGGGCACCATCGTGGGCTTGAACAAGAAAGAGGCCGTCATCAATATCGGCTACAAGAGCGAGGGCGTGGTGCCCTTGAGCGAATTCCGCTACAAGCCCGACCTCGCCATCGGCGACAAGGTTGAAGTGTACATCGAGAAGCAGGAGGACAAGACCGGGCAGATGATCATCTCCCACAAGACCGCCCGCGTACACAATGCTTGGGGCAAGGTGAACACCGCAATGGAAAGCGGCGAGATCATCACCGGCCATGTGAAATGCCGCACCAAAGGCGGCCTCATCGTGGACGTGTTCGGCCTTGAGGCATTCCTCCCCGGCAGCCAGATCGATGTGAAGCCCATCCGCGACTACGATCAGTACGTGGGCAAGAACATGGAATTCAAAGTGGTGAAGATCAACCAGGAATTCAAGAACGTCGTGGTATCCCACAAGGCGCTCATTGAAGCTGAGATCGAAGCCCAGAAGAAGCAGATCATCGGTGGCCTCGAAAAGGGCCAAGTGCTGGAAGGCACTGTCAAGAACATCACCAGCTACGGCGTGTTCGTGGACCTCGGTGGCGTAGACGGCTTGGTACACATCACCGACCTCAGCTATGGCCGCGTAAGCCATCCGGAAGAAGTGGTGAAGCTGGACGACAAGATCAACGTGGTAATCCTCGACTTCGACGACGAGAAGCGCCGCATCGCCCTCGGCTTGAAGCAACTCAGCCCGCACCCTTGGGATTCCTTGGACGCCAAACTCAATGCCGGCGACAACATCAAGGGCAAGGTGATGGTGATCACGGACTACGGTGCATTCGTGGAAGTAGCCCCCGGCGTGGAGGGCTTGCTGCACGTGAGTGAAATGAGCTGGAGCCAGCACCTGCGCAGCCCGAAGGACTTCCTGAAAGAAGGCCAAGAAGTGGACGTGCAGATCCTGAACATCGATCGCGAAGAGCGCAAGATGAGCTTGGGTATGAAGCAGCTCGCCAAAGATCCTTGGGAAGACATCGAATTCAAGTATCCAGTGAACTCGCGCCACACCGCCAAAGTGCGGAACTTTACCCACTTCGGAATTTTTGCGGAGCTGGAGGAAGGCGTGGACGGATTGATCCACATCAGTGACCTTAGCTGGACGAAGCGCATCAAGCACCCAAGCGACTTCTGCAAGATCGGGGACGAAGTGGAAGTGCAAGTGCTGGAAGTGGACAAGGAGAACCGCCGCCTGAGCCTCGGCCACAAGCAAGTGGAGGAGAACCCTTGGGAAGTGTTCGCTGACACCTTCAAGCCCGGCAGCGTGCATGAAGGCACCATCACCAGCCGCACCGGCAGCAACTTCACCGTGGCATTACCCTACGGCGTGGAAGGCACAGTGGCGCTGAAACACCTGAAGAAGGAAGACGCCAGCAAAGCCGAAGTGGAAGACAAGCTCCCGTTCAAGGTGCTCGAATTCAACGGAGAGGCCCGCCGCATCGTACTGAGCCACACCCGCACCTTCGAGGAAGGCGACGACGTTGTGGAAGCAGCACCAGCCAAGCGCGGCGCACGCAAAGGCGGCGACGATGGCCACGGCCAAAGCCCAAGCGTCCGTAGCGTGAACGAGAAAGTGGAGAAGTCCACCCTCGGTGACCTCGGCGTATTGAGCGACTTGAAGAACGCAATGGAGAATACCGAACGCGGTGGCAAGGCGCCGAAGCGCAAGGCCCGTCGCGTTGAGGAAGACGATGCCGACTTCGAAGACATGGAAGGCTAAGCCTACCAGCGCATAAAACGCAAAAGGGCGGTCCGCAAGGGTCGCCCTTTTTGCATGGACCAACAGAACCTAACTTGCCCGCCATGTTCCGTTACATTTCGATGTTCATCTTCAAACTGTTGGGTTGGAAGGTGATCGATAAACGCCCCAAAGCTGCGGGCAGCGCAGTCTACGAAGGCAGCGCAATCTATCTTGTGGTGCCCCACAGCAGCAACTGGGATTTCTTCCTTGGAATAATGGTAAGGAGTGTGGCTCGGATCCACGCTAACTACTTGGCTAAAAAGTCGCTGTTCGATGGGCCGTTCGGCTGGTTTTATCGCGGATTAGGCGGCTACCCGGTGGACCGTTCTAAAAACACCAACCTCACCGACCAAGTCGTGGCATACTTCAAGACCGTGCCGCGGTTTTCCATCGCTATTACACCGGAAGGCACGCGCACGAAGGTGGAAGAATGGAAGACCGGTTTTTGGCGGATCGCCAAAGAGGCAAATGTGCCCTTGATCTTATCCAGTTTCGACTATGGCAGAAAAGAAGTGACCTTGAGCGAGCCGTGGTCCGTAGGCGATGATATGCAGCAGGACATCGCCAAGCTGATGGACTACTTCAAACCCTATAAGGGGAAGAACCATTGAGGTACGGCACCATTCTTGCCAAGAACGCGTTGGATATCGAGCGAGCATTAAGGCTCGCGCTTGATCTTCAACCGGCCATCCAAATGCCCACGCTGCTTACCCTGAAGCTCGTGCGAGCGTCAACGCTCGTGTTCTTCGCATTCCCCGCGGTGCTTTTCGCGCAAGCACAATTTCCCGCTTTAAACGGTGAAACAACCGACGGCACCGAAGTTCGTCTTCCTGCTAACCCCAATGGCTCGTGGACCATTGTGGCCGTGGCCAGCGGAAAGAAGGCCCAGCCGTTGCTGGAAGAATGGTTCGCGCCGGCCTACAACCGTTTCGTAATGAAGAGCGGCCTGTTCGCCGCCAGTTATAACGCTGAGCTCTACTTAGTGCCAGTATTCACCGGGTTGGACAAAGCAGCATACGGCCCCAGCATGAATGCGCTGCGCAGGAACGTGGATGCCGACGTTGCACGCCGCGTCGTCTTCTTCAACGGTGATGCTGATGCACTGTTACAAGCCTTGGACATCAAGGACAAGGACGTACCATACTTCTTCACCGTGGATCCCACCGGCACAATAGTCCATCGCGAATCCGGCAAGTTCGATGTGGACAAGCTGGATGCTTTGGAAGAACCGATGCTTTGATCACACAAACCGGCTAACTAACTTCGCACCCCCATAAAACGACCATGAAAACCATGCAAATTACCACGATCGCAGCCTCAATGGCCCTGATCTTCGCCTGCGGCAGCAGCCCGGCGCCCGAGAGTAAAGTCCCCACAGCCGCTGCAGCCCCGGTGGAACAACCACAAGAACCGGTGCAACCTGCCGTGACCAAGGATACAGGTGACGGCCTTTTCGCGACCATCACCACCCGTTTGGGCGTTATCAAATGTAAATTGGATTACGAGAACGCACCAGTGACCGTGGCCAACTTCGTGGCGCTTGCCGAAGGCAAGCAGCACAACAGTGCCAAAGCCGACGGCACGCCGTTCTACGATGGAACCATATTCCACCGCGTTATGTCAGGCTTCATGATCCAAGGCGGTGATCCAAGCGGTAACGGCACCGGCGGCCCCGGGTACACCTTCAATGATGAGTTCAACCCCGCTTCGGAACTGTACAAAGGTGGCTACGCACAAGGTGTAATGGCCATGGCAAACCGCGGCCCCAATACAAACGGTTCGCAGTTCTTCATCATGCACCAGAACTATGCTCTACCATACAGCTACTCGATCTTCGGCAAAGTGGTCGCTGGCCAGGAAACCGTAAATGCCATAACGGAACAGCCGCAAAACAGTGCGAATAAGCCGAACGAGGACATCTCCATGAAGGTGCAGATCACCGCAGTGGGCAAGGCCGCAAAGGCTTTCAACGCGGTGAAAGTGCTGGAAGCGAACAAAGCTCAGTTCAAGCGATAATAAGGACTGCATATTTTGTCCTTAGCGCTTGCTGGTGAAGCAAAGTGGCTTGGGGAAACGGAACAGGTCCCATTCAACCAAAAACAAGTACAACGTGGAAAACAAAGCATTAGGCGAAGGGCTCTTCGCATCGATCAAGACGAATAAAGGCACCATCGTTTGCCAACTGGAATACGCAAAAGCCCCGATCACCGTGGCCAATTTTGTCGCATTGGCGAAAGGTGAACAGAAGAACACAGCAAAAGGAGCAGGCGAACCCTACTTCGACGGCATCGTGTTTCACCGTGTAATTTCCGATTTCATGGTACAATGCGGCGACCCCACCGGCACGGGCATGGGCGGCCCCGGTTACGTGTTCCCTGACGAGATCGACCGGAGCTTAACGCACAATGCACCGGGCAAGCTTAGCATGGCCAACGCCGGACCCGGCACCAACGGCAGCCAGTTCTTTATCACTCACGTGCCCACGCCTTGGTTGGACGGTAAGCACACCGTTTATGGCAACGTAATAAGTGGCCAGGATGTAGTGAATGCAATTGCACAAGGCGACAAAATCGAGACGGTGAACATCATTGCCAACGGCAGCGATGCTCAGTCGTTCGATGCCAAGAAAACGTTAGAGGCCGCAAAGGCCAAGTTCAAGTCGCGTTAACGCCTGCCGTGCCCACCACCGGAACGTCCGCCGCCGGACCTTCCCCCTCCTGAGCTTCCGCCGCGATGTCCGCCACCACCGGACCCGCGGCGGTTTCCGTTGGAACTGCTGCGCTTCACGCCTTCGGCTTTGTATTCCGGACCGGTACCGAACGATTCGGGCAAGGGCAACTTGTTTACCGAATAGCCGATGAGCGATTCGATCTTACCGAACTCGCGCATGTCCTTTTCGGTGACAAAGGTGATGGCCTGCCCTTTCTTTGAAGCTCGGGCGGTGCGGCCTACGCGGTGAACGTAATCCTCGGGGTCCTGCGGCACGTCGTAGTTTATCACAAGGTCGATGTCGTCGATATCAATGCCTCGGCTCACGACGTTGGTAGCCACTAAGATGCGCAGCTTGCGGTTGCGGAAGTCCAGCATGACCTGCTCACGCTCGCCTTGCTCCAAATCGCTGTGCATGGCCTGGGCATTGAAGCCGCGCTTCGCGAGGTGGCGTGCAAGGTTCTTCACTTCGACCTTTCGCCCTGCGAAAATAATGATGGTGGTGGCCTCGTTGGTCTTGAGGATATGCTCCATCACCGGCGCTTTCTGTGGTTCA
>Ga0209480_10001599_pt1 | contig 16436 bp, 9 predicted proteins | sample JI61114C2DNA_FD_187501 | JGI IMG/M metagenome (GOLD analysis project Ga0209480, IMG submission 187501) | Wastewater effluent complex algal communities from Wisconsin, to seasonally profile nutrient transformation and Carbon sequestration -... | ecosystem: Engineered > WWTP > Effluent > Algae...
AATTCGCCACTTCAATCCTCGACCAATTACTCAATTTTGTGATACTGTCACAATACGTAAAAAACACCTTTCATGAATTAACTTTTATCTAATAATTGTCATGCTTGGCAAAACAACATTTTTTTCGGGGATGCCAGCATCCGAAAGTTATTCGGGAGTTAACTCCCTCATGGGACGGATTTGGGAATACCTTTTTGGTTTGGTTTTTTGGGGGAATAATTAAAATATTTTTACATAAAGCTCTTGTGAAAAATTTGTATTTTGCTTGAAATTTTAACCCCTTATATCCCAACTGATTGAAAATGAAGTTTTTACATTTAATATTAATGCTAATTATCTCAACAATGGCACAAGCACAAGCTATAGAAGTTGAATGGGAAAAGAGTTTTGGAGGAATTAGCTATGAAGATGCTTATGATATTATTCAAACACCTGATTCTAATATTCTTATAGTTGGAGAAGGAGGACCTTGGGCAGCAGAATTTTCTGATTGTGGAGAATATGGTGGATTTATAATTGTGAAAATAAACGAAGATGGAGAGCTGTTATGGAGTAAATGTTACGGAGGAAATGAATACTCATTGGCACATGCAATTATAAATTCATCTGAAGGAGGTTATGTTGTTGCTGGCGAGACTTACGCAAGTGATGGGGATATAACAGGTGCTCATGGGAATTCAGACTTTTGGGTTATTAAAATTAGTGATACCGGTGAACTTGAATGGCAATTAGCTGTTGGTGGAACTTCCCATGATAGGGCGAGTGAAATTATTCAGTCTAATGATGGCAGCTACTTAGTTGTAGGAGATTCAAGATCTATTAATGGTGATATAAATGACCACCATGGGACTGAATCTACTAGCGACTTTTTGCTTGCTAAAATTAGTTCCGGGGGAGAGCTGTTATGGGTCAAATCATATGGAGGGCCAGATGACGATAATGGAGTATCAATAGCCAAGGATAGTCTTGATAATGTCTATTTAACTGGTTTTTCTTTTTCTGCAAGTGGTGATGTACCTGAAAACAAGGGAAGCACAGATTTATGGGTGCTAAAAGTGAATACTGATGGAGGAATTATTTGGTCAAAAACGTTTGGTGGATCTGAGACTGATATAGGAAATGATATAGTAATTAGCAACGGTTATATTTATACAGTTGGAGAAACGTATTCTAATGATTATGATGTTTCTGGTAGTCATGGTGGTAGAGATGGATGGCTTATAAAATTAACAATTGATGGCGAATTAGAATATCAAAAATGTTTTGGTGGAAGCAGTTTTGAAGAATTATTTGAGGTTGAATTTATTTCTGGTAATGAAATTTTACTAACTGGGATATCTGGATCAAATAATGGTGATTTAACTGAACATTTTGGACTTTCCAGTAAATCAGATTTTTGGGCACTAACTATTGACACAATAGGAAATATAATATGGCAAAAATCACTTGGCGGTTCACTTGGGGAATATGCTTATGCTGGCCTACCTTCTAATGTAAACCAATTTATTATTACTGGCACTACCTATTCCTCAGATGGCTATGTTTCTGAAAACGGGGGTGGCTCAGATATGTGGACAGTAAAACTAAAAGTATGTTATGACAAATATTTTGCAGATATTGATGGTGATGGATTCGGCGATGTTAGCAATGACTCTATTGCTTGCAACATACCCATAGGTTATGTATCAGACTCCACAGATTGCAATGACACAAACCCCGATATCCACCCTTTACTTTTAGATATTTGTAACAGCATAGATGACAATTGTAACGGAGCAACGGATGAAGATGCAATTGTCACCACATATTATTTAGACAACGATGGAGATTTATTTGGAAATATATTATTCGATTCCACATCATGTAATGTTTTAGTTGGTTATGTTGAAAATAGTGATGATTGTAATGATGTAAATGCAGAAATCAATCCTTTAATAAGTGAAACCTGCAATGGTATAGATGATAATTGCAATATTGAGATTGACGAAGGGTTAACCATTTATACACTTTATGCCGATATAGATGGTGATACTTTTGGTAATCCGGACGCAGCAGTTGATACATGTATTGAAACAATTGCCGGATATGTAAATAATAGCCTTGATTGCAACGACACAATTGCAGATATATATCCCGGAGCAATTGAACTCTGCAATTACCTCGATGATGATTGTGATGGGTTAGCCGATGAAAATTTAGCCTATATTTTATCATACCAAGATAATGATGATGATAATTTTGGCAACCCATTAATTGATTCACTTGCGTGTGAATTGCCTTTAGGATACATAGTAGACAATACCGATTGTGATGATACAAATGCTGATATTTATCCTGGTGCAGAAGAATTTTTGAACGGACTTGACGATGATTGTGACCAAATAGCTGACGAAGGATTATCAATTATTGACCGTGAAATTAATACCTTCTCACTTCACCCAAATCCAACATTTTCTACAATACAAATAAATGCAATTTTTAGTGATGTTGGAACCTATACTATTTATTCATCGGCAGGACAATTAATTATTAGTGGAGTTTGGAACAGTGGTGATCAGACTATCTCAGTCATTACTCTTGCTCCAGGCGTATATTCAATACAATTAGAGGCCAGTAATTCAATCTCCTCCGGATTCTTTGTAAAATTATAACCTCAAATTTTATTTTAGGCCGCTCTGCATACATTACCTATATAAATTTGAAATATAAAAACATAAAAAAAGCCCGTCATAAAGACAGACTATTTTAAGTACTGGAAGCGGGACTTGAATCTGCCTTGATTTCGATGTGCATTTTATTTACGATGTACTTTTATAATGAGAAGAATTAAATAATATAAAATTCAACATGCGGCAGACAGGCCCGCATACCTTAATATTTAATACGTGAAATATACGAACATAAAAAAAGCCCGTCATTTAGACAGACTGTTTTTGTACCGGAAGCGGGACTTGAATCTGCCTTGATTTCGATATGCATTTTATTTACGATGTACTTTTATAATGAGAAGAATTAAATAATATAAAATTCAACATGCGGCAGACAGGCCCGCATACCTTTTTATTTAATACGTGAAATACACGAACATAAAAAAAAGCCCGTCATTTAGACAGACTGTTTTTGTACCGGAAGCGGGACTTGAATCTGCCTTGATTTCGATGTGCATTTTATTTAGGATGTACTTTTATAATGAGAAGAATTATATAATATAAAATTCAACATGCGGCAGACAGGCCCGCATACCTTTTTATTTAATACGTGAAATATACGAACATAAAAAAAGCCCGTCATAAAGACAGACTATTTTAAGTACCGGAAGCGGGACTTGAACCCGCATACCTTTCGGCACACGCCCCTGAAACGTGCGTGTCTACCAGTTCCACCATTCCGGTATGGGTTGCAAAATTATAAAAATAAACGAAATTGTGAGGTTACCCGGATGAATAAGGGTGAAATTAGTTGACCGTTGTTTCCGGTTTTACAGGAAGGGTAAAGTAAAATGTGCTGCCCTGGTCTTCCTTACTTTCTGCCCAAACAGTACCGTTGTGACGTTTGATAATACGCTCCACGATGGCAAGCCCTACGCCGGCACCTTCATATTGTTCTTCACTATGCAGGCGTTTAAATGCAGTAAATAATTTATCCTTAAGGTCCATGCTGAATCCAATTCCATTATCGCGAATAGCAATGGTGGTGGTTGCATTTTTAGTGTATCCAAAAATTTCAATCACCGGATTTTTGCGCATGCGCGTATATTTAATAGCATTACCAATCAAATTCATAAATGCCTGACGCAACATTTGGTAATCGCCATACAGTTCCGGTAAATCGCTGATTACAATTTTGAATTTTAGCAGTTCGTCTCTGTCCCTGAACATCGTTAATACATCATCAACAATATCTCTTGTATCCAGCATGCCATACCTTTGGTCAGAACGACCAATTTTAGAAAATATCAATAGATTATCTATAAGCGAAGTCATTTTTATGATACTTCTCCTTATTTGTCTCACATTTTCCAGACCATCTTTATCTAATTGATTACTATAATTTTTGTCGAGGAAATAAGCAAAAATATCAATAGAGCGAAGTGGCGTTCTTAAATCGTGCGATACGGAATAGTTAAAAGTTTCTAATTCTTTATTAGCAGACTCAAGCATGGATGTTCTATCGCGAACCTTGTTCTCTAACTGGTCGTTAAGATGACTAAGCTGCTGTTCTTTGTTTTTAATTTCAGTAATATTCATCGAAACTGAAAGCACTTCAGTAAACCCGCCATCATCGTTGAGCAAAGGAATTTTAATTGTTTTAAACCAATAGGTTATATTTTCAACCGGATGTAAAATAGATTGTTCTTCAATGAGCACCGACTTATGGGTATAAAATACTTCCCCGTCACGTTCGGTAATTTTTTTAATAATTTCGATAAATGGCGCATGCTTGTTGCCATTAAAATGGAGTAATTCCTCTGCCGAAATACCCAAGAATTGTGTTAGTGCAGTATTAACTGTTACAAACTCATTATTCGCATTTCGAACATAAATTAAGTTTGGCGTAGCATTAATTATTTCCTGCAAAAATTTACGCTGATAAATTAATTGTTGCTGATAATCTCGAATTGTAGTAACATCCTGATGAATACCCGATGCACGAACAGGATTACCTTCTTTGTCCCATTCGGTCACTTTTCCTTTATCTAAAATCCAACGCCATTCGCCATTGCTAGCTAACATTCGGACTGTTGATTCATAGAATGGTGTTTCTCCTCTTAAATGTGCCTGAAATGCTGAATAGGCTTTTTCCTTGTCTTCGGGATGAATAAATTTTTCCCAAAACTGTTGGTTCACGATGGTATTCTCGAAGTAATAACCTAACATTTCGGCCCAACGTTTATTATGCACCATTTTATTTTCAGTGATATAAAAATCCCAAACACCTAAATCTGCTCCTTTTAACGCTAATTCTAATCGAGCCTCACTGTCCTTTAATGCTTGCTCCTGACGTTTGCGTTCTGTAATATCTCTACCGATTCCCTGCACCCTGCCGTCCGGGAAAATGCGAGCACTAATTTCAGCAATTCGTTCTTCGCCGTGTTTATTCACGAAAATTCTTTCGCCGAAATAACCGTCTTTATATTTTGAATTAATTCTTGCTCCGGGAATTTTACCGATAAATCTTTTTGGCACTAAATCAGCCGCACTCATCGTGAGTAATTCATTGCGTGAATATCCCGACAATTTGCACATGGCATCATTAACTTCCACGAAACGATCGTCGGAGTCTAACATGATAACGGCATCAGAAGCTTGTTCTATGAGTGTGCGGTATAAATTTTCACGTTTGATTAATTCGTGCTGAGTTTGACTTAACAAACTACTTTTATGCGCAAGTGAAATAAAATCCGCAATAGAACGGGCAAATGATTGATCCTCCAACGACCATTTATAATATTTACCTCTGCTTTCTACACAAATAACGCCCCAAATTTGTTCACCTTTACTAATAGCTACATCAATCATTGAATATATTTGATGCGGTATATTGTATAGTTCATTAAACTCATTTACACTAGGGTCGTTGATAGCATCATCAGCCACAATAATCCTGTCGCGTAACAATGTTTTAAAGTAAATTGGAAATTGGTCTATCGTTAACGCATTACCTTCAACAAATTTCTTTTCGTTGTTATTATAATTTGCTAAACAATTTAACACCGAATAATTTTCGTTAAATGCCCAAACATTTACACAACTTACATTCAAAGTTTCGGCAGTTACTTTAACAATTTTTTCTAAAGCCTGATGAAAATTCCCATTTATAATGGACTCTTCTTTGGTGAGTGAAACGAGTATTTGCTGATGGTGTTTAATGGTGCGCTGAATTCGTTTTACTTCCAGGTCAGTAATTTTTTTATCATGTATATCTCTGATAATACCGTTTATTCCAATAATTTGATTGTTATCATCAAAAATGGGTTTTAAACTCACTTCAACAAATCGCTGGTCCTTATTGGCAAGTAATAACAATAAGTCGTGCTGAATATCCTGAGCGCCGTATAACAATAACTTTTTTACTTTAAGTAAAAATGCTTCGTTGCCATGCACATGAAATAAAAAATCGAAACATGATTTTCCAAGACTATCAGCAATTTCATAACCGGTTAATGTTTTCCATGATGCATTTAAGTAAATAAATTTTGCATCAATATCCGTTTGGAAAATAACATCTGTAAGATTTTCTACGAGGTTATAATATTGTTGTCTACTTTTTACCAGCTGATGTTCAGCATTTTTTCTTCCTGTTATATCGGTGAAGATGGATTTAATGGCAAATTCACCATTATAGTTAACAGGGAAGGCAAAAACTTCTACATCGAGCATTGTGCCATCCATTTTAATAAATTGCTCCTCCAGTGGTTCTGCAGGTGAATGATGGTCGATGATCATTTTTATTCGCTCTGCCACTTTTGCTTTAAAAGCATCTGATACAAAAGGCCATATTTCTTTTCCTTTTAAACTTTCTGCTTCCGGCAAACCTGCTAACAAATCAGCACGTTTGTTGGAATATACAATATGACCATTTTTATGAATAATTACGCCCGTATTAGTAAAATTGAGCATTTGAAGATGATGCTCACTTAATTCCTTTATCGGTTGCAGTCGCTCTCTTTTAGAAGTAACATCGATACACGAAACTGAAAGTAATTCCAGGTGGTCGAAATTTTCATCAATTTGTGACACCTGTAAATCGTAATATTTATTGGTAGCCGGTTGCTTCAACTCCTCAATCAATATGAATTTTGCGGCTTTTGCCCCGGATTCTGCTGAAAATAATCCCTGTAAGAAATCCGGGAACACTTCCATTAAATCTTTTGGTGGGAAAACCGCATCTATTTCTTGCAACAATGAAGCAAAGGCTGTATTGAAATGCACGAGCCTGTATTGCCCGTCAACCAATACCACCGGGTATTGTACAAGTTCCAACGCCTGGTACTTGAGCGGCAATTTTAGGGAATGCATTTCGGATGCCATAGGAATATCAAATTTCAGCTATTGAAACCGAAATTTGGCATAAATATAACAAGTTTTGTGACAGGAAAAAACGGGATTAATTACTACTTACCAAAATGCTAGAGAACCCGTTTACAGGCTGTTGCGCGTTTTCCAGCAGCATTTTGATGAAGTCCGGCCCGAACTTCAGGTACCAGGCTGTAAAGTTTTCGGAGCGCTCCTGCAAGCCACCGTTAGGGAAAAGTTTGGTTAGTAACCCTTTAATCTGATTAATCTCCACTTCCATTTTGGCCTTTTCTGCCTTCAGCAGTTTGGCTTCGAGTTTAGCAAATGAGGTCATTACGGCCTGTTGCTCTGCCATAACTGCTTTATCCAATGAAGTATCTATAGAGGTTGCTTTAGTTATTATGCCGGAAAACAATTCGGAAATTGCCGTTTTTTCAGCATCCAGATTAATGGCATCACTGCTATGTGTTTTTACATAGTCGGCAATTACATGCTGCTCTTCACCAAATAAGTGGTCTACAGAAATTTCGAGTTTGTTTAATTTTTTTTGAGCTGCTTCATCTACCAATAAAAACGAATCTCTCAACAATAACATGGGAAATTGAATATGGTGATATTCAAAAAGTGATTTCAATTGCAACCAATATGCTATTTCTCCCCCACCGCCAATATACGCTAATGAAGGCAACACTTTTTGTTGAAACAACGGGCGCAAAATAACATTAGGACTAAAATTTTCAGGATGCAATAGTATTTCTTTTTTGAGTTGCTCCGGTGAAAATGTAATCGACGTATTATTGATTTCAAAAATATCTTTATCCGAATGATAAATAATACGTTCACGCAATTTGGGTTGCAAATAAAACAAATTTACATTGCGCGGTTTTGCCTGTGCTTCATAAGGGAATGTAGCTAATACTTTATTTACAATTTTTTCGGACGATTGATTAAACAATTCATCCTGCATAATAGTAGCGCAGTTTGCTTTAAATTGAGTGTCATTACCGTCCACAATCACTAAGCCATAATCCTGAAATAAACTATTGAGTAGAATCCTTGTCGCATGTGCTAAATTATGCCCATGCAAATAAGCTGCTGTAAATATATTTTTTAATGATGCTGCATGTGGTCCATCGCCAATTGCTTCGAATAAGGTGTTACACAATTCGGCAATAGAGGTGGTGGAATATTCGCCGCAAGCCCCGCCCTGTTTATCTTCCCAGGTAAATGACTTACCAAATACTGAGGTGTGATTTATTTCTTCAAAGTCATGGTCTTCACTTCCCAGCCAAAAAACCGGCACAAACTGATATTGAGGAAATTGTTGTTGTAAAGTTGAACAAAGTTTAATGGCAGAAACCGTTTTATATATCACATACAAAGGGCCTGTAAAAATATTAAGTTGATGTGCAGTTACAATACAAAATGTATTTGTTTTACCAAATGCCTGAATATTGTTTTTAACCTGTGATGAAGTTGTTGTATTAGCATATTGTTTTTCCAGCACTTCAACCAGTTCAGCACGATTGAGAAATTCTTCTTGTTTGCCCTTAATAATTAATTCGAAATTATTACTATCAGGTGCATAGGTATAATAAGGAGATAAAACATTATCGGCGTTCAAATAATCGGTAATTATTTTGCTGAATCGGCCTGTCTGAATAAATGGCGTAGTTAATTTTTGCATGTTGGTGGACAACACAATTTTATTTACACAGGTTCCCCAAAAAGGTCAAATTCTTCGGCGCGTGTAATTTTTATATTGGCAAAATCGCCTATTCTTAAATAATGTTGAGAGGCATCAATAAGCACTTCATTATCTACTTCAGGTGAATCGAATTCGGTTCGTCCAATAAAGTTGCCGCCTTCTTTCGAGTCGATAATTACCTTATAAATCTTGCCTACTTTTTCCTGATTTTTATCCCAGGAAATTTGTTGTTGAACCTCCATGATGCGGCTTGCTCGTTCAGCTTTTTCCTCATCACTCACCGTATCAGCTAATAAATAACCACTGGTGCCTTCTTCATGCGAATAAGTGAATACACCTAATCGTTCGAAGCGCATTATTTTAATAAATTCAATTAATTCCTCTATATCTTGTTCAGTTTCTCCCGGGAATCCAACCAACATGGTTGTTCTCAAACCAATATCCGGAATTTGTGTTCTGATATCCTCAATAAGTTGTGTTGTTTCTGCTCTGGTAATTTGTCTGTTCATAGCCTTCAGCATATTATCTGAAGCATGTTGCAATGGCATATCCAGATAATTACAAACGCGTTCACAATTTTTAATGGCATCAATTATTTCCATTGGGAATTTAGATGGATATGCATAATGCAATCTAATCCATTCAATACCATCAACTTTATTTAATTCGTATAATAAATCGGCAAGTGCTCTTTTTTTATAAATGTCGAGACCGTAATACGTGAGCTCTTGAGCAATCAGCATTATTTCTTTTACACCAATAGAAGCTAAATATTTCGCCTCTTTAATTACATCTTCAATTGATTTCGAAACATGATTGCCGCGCATTAAAGGGATGGCACAAAACGAACAGGTGCGGTTACAGCCTTCCGAAATTTTTAAATAAGCGTAATGGGAAGGTGTGCTGATACTGCGTTCGCCAATTAATTCATGTTTATAATCCGCATTAAATTTCTGCAACATTTTCGGGAGGTCGAGTGTGCCAAACCAAGCATCCACCTCAGGAATTTCTAATTGCAATTCATCCATATACCGATGGCTCAAACAACCGGTTACATATAATTTATCTATTTCACCACTTGCCTTTGCATCGGCATAATTTAAAATGGTATCAATAGATTCTTTTTTAGCATTATCAATAAATCCGCAGGTATTAACGATAATAATATTACAGTCGTCTTTTTCACGCTGGTGATGTGCTTCAACATCATTAGCGCGCAATTGCGATAACAATACTTCGCTGTCCACAGTGTTTTTACTGCAACCAAGCGTTACAATATTGACCTTATCTTTTTTTAATGTTCTTGCTTTCAATTGCGAAAAGTGAAAAATTAATTAAATAATGCGTTTACAAATTCCTTTTTGTTAAACACTTGCAATTGATTCATTTTTTCCCCAACGCCAATATATTTTACAGGAATTTTAAATTGGTCGGCAATGCCGATAACTACGCCACCTTTTGCAGTGCCATCCAGTTTGGTTAAAGCAATAGATGTAACATCGGTAGCGGCAGTAAATTGTTTGGCTTGTTCGAATGCATTTTGTCCTGTTGAAGCATCGAGTACTAATAACACATCATGAGGAGCATCGGGATATACTTTTTGAATTACCCTTTTAATTTTAGATAATTCGTTCATCAGATTTACCTTATTATGTAAACGACCTGCAGTATCAATTAATACCACGTCGGCGTCATACGATTTTGCGGCGTTCACAGTATCGAAAGCCACAGCAGCAGGGTCGGCACCCATTTGTTGTTTAATGATAGGTACATCTACCCGCTCCGACCATATAGTAAGTTGGTCGACAGCAGCTGCGCGGAAAGTATCAGCAGCACCTAGCAACACCTTTTTACCTGCTTGTTTAAATTGGTAGGCCAATTTGCCAATGGTTGTTGTTTTACCTACACCATTTACGCCAACAATAAGCATGATATAAGGTTTTGCATTAACGGGTATTGAAAATTCGGTGTAGTCCGGGGTATTATTTTCAGAAAGCAGGGTAACAATTTCATCTTTCAGAATAGTATTCAATTCTTCGGAGCCGAAATACTTTTCTCTGGAAACCCTTTTATTGAGGCGGTCGATAATTTTTACGGTAGTATCTACGCCAACATCGGAAGAAATGAGGATGTTTTCCAATTCGTCCAAAAAGTCGTCATCTACTGTACTTTTTCCGGCAATAGCCTTAGAAATACGGGAGAAGATACTTTGTTTGGTTTTTTCGAGCCCTTTGTTAAGGTCTTCTTTTTGTTCTTTCTTAAAAATGTCGAATAATCCCATAATGGGTTGATTATGTTAAAATTGTGTTCAAAGTTAAAGGTTTGTGCCCATAGGTTAAGCATGGTTTTGAAGGAATTGGGCACAAAAAAAGCCTCTACGTTGATAGAAGCTTTTCAAAGATTTTTTAGTTCGCTTATGCATTGCCTTTAAGGACATCTTGCACTTTGTCTTTGTGCACGATACGTTCTTTAAAGATATAGGCACCGGTTTTAGCAGATTTTTCGGTAACAATTACTTTCACCATTTCTTTACCACCGCCGGCAACTTTTGCTTTTGCACCACCCGATACACGGGCGTTTTTAGATATTTTTCCCATTGTTTATAGTTTTGGGGTTATTTGATTTCTTTGTGAACCGTAACTTTTTTCAAGTTCGGATTATATTTTTTCATTTCGATTCTGTCCGGTGTATTACGACGACTTTTAGTCGTGATATAACGGCTAGTTCCCGGAACATCAGTGTTCTTTTGTTCGGTGCACTCCAGAATTACCTGGATCCGGTTGCCTTTGCTCTTCTTTGCCATAAATCAGCTATTTAAATGTTAATAGTTTTACCTGCTTGACGCAATTCTTTCAGGTATGCACTGATACCTTTTTTGTTGATAGTCTTCATGGTAGTAGTAGCTACCTTTAAAGTTACCCAACGGTCTTCCTCAGGAATATAAAAACGTTTTACCTGTAAATTCGGGTAAAACTTGCGGCGTGTCTTACGATTAGAGTGAGAAACGTTGTTTCCACTGATCGTTTTTTTGCCGGTTAAATCACAAACTCTTGCCATGTTCTTTAAAATGAGAGTGCAAATATCGGATGTTTTAATGAAAAACCCAAAAAAATCGCCGATTTTGCTGAATAATTGGTGTTTATAACCCCTGACAGGCATGGTACAGGCTCAGGTTCGCCCGCCAAAGCCTTGATAACTAGCGTAATGTGAGGTTGTTTCCACTATTAATTTTTTCGATTACATCAAACATTTGACTGGGTTCAATTTGGGTAAATGCTAATTCTACCGGTTTCTTAGAGCCTGTTTTGATAGTTTTCAGGCAATAGCTTAATTGACCGTTTTCATTTCGCAAAGCAAAAATGGTGCAATCGAGGTTATAATCTATATTGCTAACTTCACCTCTGCCCAGTGCAGGTTCAACCCTACCGTTTATTACGATTCGAGCCCCATTTACGATTAGTGACCATTGTGTTTCACCTTTTGTTGGGAAGGAAACCACAACATTTGTATTTGCAACATTATTCTGTATATATCTGTCACAGTTTACAAAACCCAAATTTGCAGTTGCCAAAATACGGTCTGAATAAAGGGCTAAGCCTTGTCGAGTTTGCGTTAATTCGGTTATCTTATTATTTAATTCAATTAAAGTATCCATACCCTCAAGTGTAAATGGATTTATTTCACCGGAAGCCTGCTCTTGTTTATTTCGTTTTGTTTTGGAAGCCTTCTTGTCCATTTGCACAATTGCCATATCCAATGCATCAAATCGAACTGGAATATCATAATTCGTATTAACAAATTTGTCATCTTGTGTTGCAGGTTTCCATTGGGGCATTTCGGCAATTACTTTTAAAGCAATTGAGTCATAAGCCGGGTGCAAACTTTTTTTAATTGCCGAATTAGTTACATAACCATTTGAATCAATTATACAGGAAATTATTACCACGCCATCCAGTGTGGGATACTTGTCTAAATCAGGATATTTCAAATTATTTTTAAAATAATTTTGCATTTCAACACCACCGCCCGGAAACCTAGCCGGAGGTCCGTAATAGGTATAAATCACATTAGATTCTGCTGCAGGTTTGATTACATTTTGTGCTGCATACCACACAGAATTACTATCTGTTTCTTTCAGGTAAAAAATTCCCATGTCCTCTTTTTCATCAGCAAATTTTATTTCAATTTGTTTACCCGGCATGAGTTCAAGTTTTGTATTACCGGCAAAGGCTTCAAGGTGAACCATTCCGCCAGACTCTAATATTCCGGCATCTCCAAGGGTATGTAATTTTGCCGTTACAATATCTGCAATATCATAATATTCGGTTACAGCAAAAGTTAAATCTCCAATATATATATCTTTTCCGTTGGCTGTAAAAGCATCTTTTGGAATAATGAGTTCAGTGCCTTGCAGGCATGTTATTATTTCGCCGTTGCTATTATTGACAGAAAATTTTTGCGGCTTGGGTGCCAAACTGCTTAATATTTCAGCCAAAGATGGTGAAGCAGTGATATCAGTTGGTGGTTCACAAGGTGGCAGGCAATCGGGAATCGGCATAATACTCACATAAAAAGCATTATCGGGTATGTCTTCGGGAACAATTTCAGTTTTAGCATTTCGGTTCTCAGTAGTTATTGTATCAATTTGGATGACAGCTGTGGTCAATGGGTTAGCAGAGTTAACAGAAGGCGATTCATCCGTTGCGTTGTTGCTGCAAGCGGACAAATAAATTGTTATCGCTGCAAAGAAATACGTTGGTAGTAACTTTTGCATAGGAGTAATTTAGGATGTAGATGCAGCACTTGGTTAAATTCCATAAAAAAAACGCTACATTGCTTAAACGAAATGTAGCGTTTTAGTAGTATTGAGTGCTTTAGTTACTTCACAATCTCAAAGTTCTCTTGCACAGTTGTCAAACTTTCAGCGGTAAATTTGATAATATATTTACCCGGCATCAAATAAAACAATTTATTATCCGCTGCCTTTATGTTGGCCACTTCTCGGTAACCTTCAACCGGTAAACCATTCAAATATTCTTCATACGCAGATTTGTATTTTGCATCGAAGGTAAGTGCATAGTCAAGGTAATTTAAACCGGCCTCACTATTGTCCGTAAATTCATGAATAACAGTACCATCAACAGTGGCAATAGTAATTGTAGTAATACCTGCATTTTTCACGTAATACGGAAATTTGTAGGTAGGTTCATAAGGTTTATCGAATACGTTAAATTGTTTACCTGCATTTTCATCATATTGGAATTTTTCGGTAGCAAAAACATGGATGTCTTTATTCGAAATAAAATCCAATGATTGAATTTCATCTAAACCAACTTTATATAAACTTCTTCCGTGGGTAGCAATTACCATTTCGTTATCGCGTTCCTGAATAGCAATATCATGAACAGCAACTCTTGGCAAATTACCATTAAATGCCATGAAATTTTTTCCGCCATTTATTGATACGTATAAACCATTATCGGTTCCCACATAAATGATATTCGGATTTTTAACATCTTCTTTTACCACATTAATTGGTTCGTATGGTAAGTCTTTACCTATTTCGGACCAAGTTGCACCATAATCGGTACTCACAAATAAATATGGTAAAAAGTTATCGTATCGGTATCCGTTTAATGAAACATAAACAGTTCCTTCATTGTGATTGCTTGCAGCAACACGACTCACCCAGAGCCCATCAGGAATTGCATTAAATACCGGAGGGGGTGTTTTACTTTTAACCGGAGGTAATTCTTTTTTAATAAATACATTTATTTTATTCCAAGAATATCCGCCGTCTTTACTTACCCAAATATTGCCATCATCAGTTCCGCAATACAATAATCCGAAACGTTTTGGTGACTCAGCAATTGTGGTAATTGTTCCGTAAGGTACATCACCGGTTTTTTTGCCATTGGTTAAATCGCCACTTAATGTGGTCATATTTTCGCCCTTGTTCATTGAGCGATGAAATTTATTTGAACCATAATAAAGAATATCCTGATTATGGCGACTTAATAAAATTGGTGTTTGCCAGTTATAACGCAATGGTGATTCACCAAATTTATGTGAAGGACGAATAGCAATTTCTTCTTGAGCAGTTGCATTATTTACGCGGGCATAATAACCAAATTGATAACCTGTATACACAGTAGCATTGTCGCGGATATCAACCTGCACCTGCATACCATCGCCGCCGTATAACGGTTGATACGGATATTTTCCGGCAGCTTGCCAGTAATTACTTTTTTCGTAATCGGAAGGTCCCCACCATACGCCATTATCTTGCAAACCGCCATACACATTATATGGTGTTGCATTATCTACTGCCACTGAATAAAATTGACCTACTGCAGGGTTGTTGGCAAAAAACCAATTGGCACCATTGTCGTATGAAATATTTACACCACCATCGTTTCCAACAATAATATGTTTGTCGTTTGCAGGATTAAAATAAGCCGCATGATGGTCGGGATGTACATTTGGTCCATCAATATTTTTAAATGTTTTTCCGCCATCTTCACTTAATAAAGCATTAAATGCAGACACCAGAATTTTATTATCATTTTTAGGACTTACTTTAATAGTAGCGAAATAATATCCATAAGTATAAAAGGCACCATCTAAATATCCTTCGTGTGTTTTATACCATGAGGTTCCGCCATCGTCGCTGCGGTAAACTTCACAACCTTTAATCGGTAAATTAAATACATAACCACCGTCGTTTAAATAATCAGTTAATACAGTTGGTGCATATTCGCCGGTTGCCACTTTTGCTTTGATGGCTTGAGCAGTATATTCTTCAGGAAATTTATTATCCTTTAAAAATTGTGTAAGCGCTGTTTCATCGAGCGTAGCAAATTTTGCAGCGGTAATTATTTTTAAACTGTCGAGATTAAAATCAGATGTATCCAGTTCACGTTCACGCAAAGCTGGGTCTTGTTCTTTCGGGTTTTGATTATCTACCACAGCATACACAATATTATTATGCAGTGGAGCAACTGTAATACCAATACGTCCAACATTACCTGAAGGGAAACCGGAATTTCCGGTAGTTAATAATTGCCAAGTTTCGCCGGCATCAACTGATTTATAAATATCTGATGATTGTCCGCCTTCCACAAAATTCCATGCACGACGTTCACGATGCCAGGTTGTTGCGTAAAGAAAATCAGGAACATTAGGGTCCATTAATAAATCAACTACACCTGTATTATCATCAACAAACAATGTTTTTTTCCAAGTTTTACCACCATCAATTGTTTTATATACGCCGCGATCTTCGTTAGGTGAATATAAATGACCTAACACGGCAACAAATACATTTTCAGGATTTCTAGGATTGATAGCAATACGTCCAATATGATGCGATTCAGGCAATCCGCAATAAATCCAGGTTTTACCCATATCTTCCGATTTATATACACCAATACCAGCGTAACTGGAGCGAGAGCTATTTACTTCACCGGTTCCAACCCAGATAATGTTATTTGTCCAGTCAACTGCTATGTCACCAATTGTGATAACATCTTCATTATCGAATACGGGTTTAAACGATTGTCCGTTGTTATCTGTGTACCATAAACCCCCGCTGGCATATGCCACATAAAATTTAGAAGCGTCCTTAGGATTGACATCTAAGTCTGTCACACGACCGCTCATAATGGTAGGTCCTATACTGGTGAAACTCAGGTTTTTAACTAAAGATGCGG
>Ga0209480_10001601_pt1 | contig 16409 bp, 10 predicted proteins | sample JI61114C2DNA_FD_187501 | JGI IMG/M metagenome (GOLD analysis project Ga0209480, IMG submission 187501) | Wastewater effluent complex algal communities from Wisconsin, to seasonally profile nutrient transformation and Carbon sequestration -... | ecosystem: Engineered > WWTP > Effluent > Algae...
GGCTCGATCCGGCCGCCGTGGTCAGCCGCCTGGGCGCCGGCAAGGTCCTGCTCAAGCCGCTGTATCCGGGCGTCTCCGATCCCGCGCAGCTCGGCCGCGAGGCGATCCGCGACCTGGTGTTCACCGCATACGCGCGCCGCATCGCCTACCTGCACTCGCAGCAGGCGCCGACCTGGCGCTACTACTTCAGCCACGTGCAGAGCGGCTTGCGTCCGCAGCCACCAGGCGTCGGCCATGGCGGTGAAATCGCCTTCGTCATGGGCACCGGCGATTCCTGCCGCTGCCTGCCCACCCCGTTCTCGACCAACGATCGCGCGCTGTCGCGCAAGGTCGGCGACTACTGGTTCGCGTTCGCCCGCCATGGCGCCCCGGCGGCGAAAGGCGCACCGGCCTGGCCCAAGGACGCAACGCGACGGGCGCAGGTGATGGAATTCGGCGCCGCGCCCGCCGTGCGCACCAACTTCATGCAGGCTCGCCTTGACGTGCTGATCGGCGCGCTGAAGGGCATCGGTGGTTATCTGGGCAGGAAGGAGTAGCCGCGAGCCAGCGTTCTGCGCTCGCGCAACTCTCGAGCGCAAACATCTTCATGGTGTAGAGCCCCCTTGGTAAGGGGGCGCCCCGAAGGGGCGGGGTTCGGAGGTACATAGCGGGGCCCAAAGTTTGTTTTTCAAAAGGCTGCGCATAAAAAAGCCCCGCAGTCAGGGGGGGACTGCGGGGCCGGTGGAAGGCAGGTTGGGGAGAACCTGCATTTCCGTGATCACACCAGGGGAGGGGTAGTGATCGGTAACAGGCATTGCACCTGTTACGCGACATATGACCACTCCGCACATGGATGGTTCGTGAAGATTCGAGTTAAAAAACTGTTGGGTTCAGGAATGATTCATTGCGATTTTCCAGAACCGCAGGAACCCGCATTCCAGAGCGGTTTCCCCGGCCGCCTGACGTCCCGTTTGGCGCACCCGGGCGCACCAGTTCAGTGCGCTTCGTCCCAATTGTCGCCGACCCCGCTATCGACCACCAGCGGCACCCGCAGTTCGGCCGCCCCTGCCATCAGCGCCGGCACCTGCGCCATCAGGGTCGGCAGGAAGTCCTCGTCGGCCTCGAAGACCAGTTCGTCGTGGACCTGCAGGATCATCAGGGCGCGATCGCGGTAGTCCTCGAGCCAAGCATCCACCCGCACCATCGCGCGCTTGATGATGTCCGCCGCCGTGCCCTGCATCGGCGCGTTGATCGCGGCACGCTCGGCACCGGCGCGCTGCGCGGCATTGCGCGAGTGGATGTAGTCCAGCGCAAGGCGTCGCCCGAACACGGTTTCGACATAACCGGCATCGCGCGCCTGCTGCCGCGTGCGCTCCATGAAGTCGCGCACGCCGGGATAACGGCTGAAGTACAACGCGATGTAGTCCTGCGCCTCACCGCGGGCGACACCGAGCTGGCGCGCCAGGCCGAACGCACCCATGCCGTACATCAGGCCGAAGTTGATCGCCTTTGCCGCGCGGCGCTCGTTGCCGCTCACCTCGTCCAGCGACTTGCCGAACACTTCCGCCGCAGTCGCGCGGTGGATGTCGGCACCGCTCTCGAACGCGCGCACCAGCGCTTCGTCACTCGACAGGTGGGCCATGATCCGCAGCTCGATCTGCGAGTAGTCGCAGGCCACGATCTTGCGCCCCGGCGGCGCGACGAAGGCGGTGCGGATGCGTCGTCCATCCTCGCTGCGGATCGGGATGTTCTGCAGGTTCGGATCGGAGGACGACAAGCGCCCGGTCGCAGCACCGGCCTGGTGGTAACTGGTGTGCACGCGGCCGGTGTCCGGATTGACCATCTCCGGCAGCTTGTCGGTATAGGTGCTGCGCAGTTTCGCCAGCCCGCGGTACTCCAGGATGATCCTCGGCAGTTCGTGCTGGTCGGCGATCGCCTCCAGCGCTTCCTCGTTGGTCGAGGGCGCGCCGCTCGGGGTCTTCACCAGCGCTGGCAACTTGAGCTCGTCGAACAGCAGCGCGCCGAGCTGCTTGGGCGAATCCAGGTTGAAGCTGCGCCCGGCCAGTTCGGTGGCCTTCTGTTGCGCGGCCAACATCCGCCGCGACAGGTCGGCGGACTGCCGGCGCAGTTCCTCGGCATCGACCATCACCCCATTGGCTTCGACCCGTGCCAGCACCGGCACCAGCGGCATCTCGATGTCGCGGTACACCGACAGCAACGCCGGCTCGGCCTGCAGCTTGGGCAGCATCGCGCGATGCAGGCGCAAGGTGATGTCGGCGTCTTCCGCCGCATAGCGGGTGGCATCGTCCAGCGCGACCTGGGCGAAGCCGATCTGCTTCGCGCCCTTGCCGGCCACGTCCTCGTACTTCACGGTCTGGTAGCCGAGATGGCGCTGCGCCAGGGAGTCCATGTCGTGGCGGGCGATGCCGGCGTTCAGCACGAAGCTTTCCAGCATCGTGTCGTCGGCATAGCCATGGACATCGACGCCGTGGCGACGCAACACGTGCAGGTCGTACTTGCCGTGCTGGCCGAGTTTCTTCTTCGCCGGATCCGCCAGCAGCGGGCGCAACGCATCGAGCACCACGTCGCGCGGCAATTGCGCGGCCACGCCCGGCGCTTCATGCGCGATCGGGATGTAACAGGCCTTGCCGGGTTCCACGCTCAGGCTGATGCCGACCAGGTTGGCGCGCATCGGGTCCAGCGAATCGGTCTCGGTGTCGAAGGCGAATTCCCCAGCCGCCTGCAGCCTGGCCACCCATGCATCGAGCTGCGCCATGCCGAGGACGCATTCGTATTCGCCGGGCGCGGACAGCACCGGATCGAGTCCCGCTTGCGATGCCGACGCGCCCGGCGCGACGAAAGCGTTGCCGCGCGCGATGCCCGGCTCCTTCTCCACCGCCGCCGGTGACGCATTCGACGATGCGCTCCCGTCGAGTTCCTTCAGCGCCTGGTTGAAACCGTAGCGCGTGTACAACGCGCGCAACGCCTCGACATCGCGCTCGCGCAGGTGCAGCTCGGCCGGGGCCTGGTCCAGCGCCACGTCGGTCTTGATGGTGGTCAGCACGCGATTGAGTGGCAGCCGCGGCAGCGCTTCGCGCAGGGCCTCGCCGATCTTGCCGCCGACCTTGTCGGCGTTTGCGATCACGCCATCCAGCGAGCCGTATTCGGCCAGCCACTTCGCCGCGGTTTTTGGCCCGCATTTCGGGATGCCGGGGATGTTGTCGATCGCATCGCCCATCAACGCCAGGTAATCGACGATCTGGTCGGCGCGCACCCCGAATTTCGCCATCACCGCTTCGTCGGAATCGAGCTTGCCGCCGCTCATGGTGTTGACCAGCGCCACGTGCGGACGCACCAGTTGCGCCATGTCCTTGTCGCCGGACGACACGGTGACATCGATGCCGGCTTCGGCGCCGCGCACCGCCAAGGTACCGATCACGTCGTCGGCTTCCACGCCATCCACGCGCAGCACGGGCAGGCCAAGGGCGGCGACGATCGCCATCATCGGTTCGACCTGCGCGCGCAGCTCGTCCGGCATCGGCGGACGGTGGGCCTTGTAGTCTGCGTAGAGGTCGTCGCGGAACGTCCTGCCGGGCGCATCCATCACGAAGGCGATGTAGTCCGGCTTTTCCTTCAGGTGCCCGCGCAGCATGTTGACGATGCCGAACAGCGCACCGGTCGGCTCGCCGGCCGCGTTGCTCAGCGGCGGCAGCGCGTGGAAGGCGCGATAGAGGTAGTTGTATCCGTCGATCAGGACGAGCTTGGCCATGCCGCGATTGTAAGGCGGGTGTCTCGCGGTGGTGCGCTGGCACAATGACCGCATATCGCACGAGTCAAACCGATGCAACGCTGGTTCGAATCCCGCCTCGATCCCTTTCCCGATGCCCCGCCGGCGCAGCCGCCCGCGACGCTGTATGCGTTCTGCCGCCACTACACCCGCGGCGCCGAGCGCTGGCTGCTGCTGCTTACCATCAGCACCGGCCTGATCGCGCTGGCCGAAGTGGCGCTGTACGCCTACGTGGGTGCGCTGGTGGATCGGATGAATGCGGTCGGTCCCGGCGCGTTCATGGCCCAGGAAGGGCCGCGGCTGGCCTGGATGGCGGCGCTGGTATTGGTCGTACTGCCCAGCTTGGTGCTGCTGAATTCGCTGGTGCAGCACCAGACCCTGCTCGGCAACTTCCCGATGCGGATCCGCTGGAACGTGCATCGCTACCTGCTGCGGCAGTCGATGGGCTATTTCCAGGACGAATTCGCCGGGCGCATCGCCACCAAGCTGATGCAGACCTCGCTGGCGGTGCGCGAGACCGTGGTCAAGCTGCTCGACATCGGCAACTACGTGCTGGTGTATTTCGGCGGCACCCTGATCGTGGCGGCCAGCGCGGACTGGCGACTGATGCTGCCGTTCGTGGGCTGGTTGGGCTGCTACGCGCTGCTGATGCGCTGGTTCGTGCCGCGGATGGGCAAGGTCTCGCAGCAACAGGCCGACGCGCGTTCCGACATGACCGGGCGCATCGTCGACAGCTACACCAACATCGCCACGGTCAAGCTGTTCTCGCATTCGCAGCGCGAGCAAGCCTACGCGCGCGACGCGATGGGCGGCTTCCTGCAGACCGTGTACCGGCAGATGCGGCTGGCGACCAACGTCTACAGCCTGCTGTACGCGCTGAACATGGCGCTGCTGTTCGCCGTGGCCGCGCTCGGCCTGTGGCTGTGGCTGCACGGCCAGATCAGCGTGGGCGCTGTCGCGGTGGCTTCGGCGCTGGCGCTGCGCCTGCTGGGCATGTCGCACTGGATCATGTGGGAACTGTCGGCGCTGTTCGAGAACATCGGCACCGTGCACGACGGCATCAGCTCGATCTCACTGCCGCCAACGGTGGACGATGCGCCGGGCGCACCGGCCTTGCCGCGCGTCGCCGGCGAGATCCGCTTCGAGGACGTGGCCTTCCATTACGGCAAGGGCAGCGGCGTCATCGAACACCTGCAGCTGCACATCCGCGCCGGCGAGAAGATCGGCGTGGTCGGGCGCTCCGGCGCCGGCAAGTCGACCTTGGTGAACCTGCTGCTGCGCTTCCACGATGTCGAAGCGGGGCGGATCACCGTCGATGGCGTGGACGTGGCCAGCGTGCAGCAGGATTCGCTGCGCGCGCAGATCGGCGTGGTCACCCAGGACACGTCGCTGCTGCATCGAAGCGTGCGCGAGAACATCCTCTACGGCCGGCCGGATGCCAGCGAAGGCGAAATGATCGAGGCCGCGCGGCAGGCGAATGCCGACGGCTTCATCGCCGAGCTGGTCGATGCCAAGGGACGTCGCGGTTTCGATGCGCAGGTCGGCGAACGCGGGGTCAAGCTGTCGGGCGGGCAACGCCAGCGCATTGCGATCGCCCGCGTGCTGCTGAAGAACGCACCGATCCTGGTGCTGGACGAGGCGACCTCGGCGCTGGATTCGGAAGTGGAAGCGGTGATCCAGGAAAACCTGTACCGGCTGATGCAGGGCAAGACGGTGATCGCCATCGCCCACCGGCTCTCGACCATCGCCGCGATGGACCGGTTGGTGGTGATGGATGCCGGGCGCATCGTCGAGGAAGGGACGCACGAGCAACTGCTGGCGCGTGGCGGCCTGTACGCGCAGCTGTGGCAGCGGCAATCGGGCGGGTTCCTCGCACTGGCTGCCGATGCGGACGAGGGCTGAGTCGATGCGCTTCACAGCGAGCGGCCGCCACCATCGCGCATACTTCCATCACCCCCTGCAGGAGCCCGCCATGCGCCAGACACTGCTGATCCTGTTCGCTTTCGCACTGTCCGCCTGCAGCACGGTACCGCCGGAAGAGATGCTGGCCAACGCCGAGCCGGTGACCCGCAAGGAAGCCAACGGCGACACCATCACCGAGTACCGCGTGGCCGGTGCGCTGAAGATGGTGAAAGTGGTGCCGTTCCGCGGACCGACCTATTACATCCACGACCGCGACGGCGACGGCAAGCTCGACTGGAACAAGGGCGAGGCGCCGATGACGTACTACAAGCTCTACAGCTGGTAGCGCTTACGCCGGCTGCAGGTTGGCGTAGGCCAGTACCAGCCACTTGCTGCCGGCATCGTCGAAGTTGACCTGGATGCGCGCATGCGCGCCGCTGCCTTCGACGTCGGTGACGAAGCCGGTGCCGAAGGTCGGGTGGCGCACGTTGGAACCAAGGCGGACCGCCGGCACTTCGATCGCGGCGTGGCCGCGGTCGCGCGGGGTGAAGCGTCCAGCCTGCGCGTAGCCGCCACGCGGGGAAAAGGCAGGGGCCTGCGGCTTCGGGCGGATCTCGCGCAGCAGCGGCTTGGGGATCTCGCGCAGGAACCGCGAGGGCAGGCCGTACAGGTCGCTGCCATGGATCCGCCGGCTCTCCGCGTGGCTCAACACGAGTTGCTGGCGCGCACGGGTGATGCCGACGTAGGCCAGCCGGCGTTCCTCGGCCATGCGCCCAGCCTCCTCCGCCGACTTCGCGTTGGGGAACAGGCCTTCTTCGAGCCCGGCCAGGAACACCAGCGGGAATTCCAGGCCCTTGGCGCTGTGCAGGGTCATCAGCTGCACGCCATCCGCACCGGCCTCCGTTTGTCCTTCGCCTGCTTCCAGCGCGGCGTAGCTGAGGAAGGCGACGAGTTCGGTCAGGCCCGCGGCCTCGTCGTCGTCGCGACGGCTGAAACGCGAGGCCACCGAGACCAGTTCGTCCAGGTTCTCGATCCGCGATTCGGAATCCAGCCCGCCACGCCCTTCCTTCGCCCAATGCTCGCGCAGGCCGGAGCGCGCCAGCACGTGGTCGATCTTTTCCGGCAACGGCATGTCGGCGGTTTCCGCCGCCAGCAGGTCGATCAGCTGGCCGAACCCGGCAAGCGCATTCCGCGCTCGACCTGCCAATGTGGATTGCTCGCAAAGCCGGCGCGACGCCTTCCAGAGCGATTCGCGCTGCTCGCGCGCGGTCCGACGCACCTCATCCAGCGTGCGTTCGCCGATGCCGCGCGTCGGCGTGTTGACCGCACGCTCGAAGGCCGCATCGTCGTCGCGGTTGGCGACCAACCGCAGGTAAGCCAGCGCGTCCTTGATCTCGGCGCGCTCGAAGAAGCGCATGCCGCCATACACGCGGTACGGCACCTGCGCCGCCAGCAGCGCCTCTTCGAAGGCACGCGACTGCGCATTGCTGCGATAGAGGATCGCCGCCTCGCCGTGGGCACCGCCATCGCGCACCCATTGCGAGATCCGCTCGACCACGTAGCGCGCCTCGTCGATCTCGTTCCAGGCGGCGTACAGGTCGATCCATTCGCCTTCGCCGGCATCGGTCCACAGCTGCTTGCCGAGGCGATCCTGGTTGTGGGCGATCACCGCGTTCGCGGCATTGAGGATGTTGGCGCTGGAGCGGTAGTTCTGTTCGAGCTTGAGCGTGGCGGCGCCGGGGAAGTCGCGCAGGAAGCGCTGCACGTTCTCGACCTTGGCGCCGCGCCAGCCATAGATCGCCTGGTCGTCGTCGCCGACCACGAACACCTGTCCGGTGTCGCCCGCCAGCAGGCGCACGAAGCCGTACTGGATCGCGTTGGTGTCCTGGAACTCGTCGACCAGCAGCTGGCCGAAGCGATGCCGGTAATGCGCGAGCAATGCGGGGGTGTCGCGCAGCACTTCATGCGCGCGCAGCAGCAGCTCGGCGAAATCGACCAGCCCCGCGCGTTCGCAACGCGCCTGGTACTCGGTGTAGGCGCTGAGCATCGCCGACGCCCACTCGTCCCCTTCCGGCTGGATGTGCTGCGGCCGGCGGCCCTCGTCCTTTTGCGCGTTGATCCACCAGGCGATCTGCCGCGGCGGGAAGCGCGCCTCGTCCAGCTCCAGCGACTGCACCACGCGCTTCACCAGCCGCTGCTGGTCGTCGCTGTCCAGCACCTGGAAGCCTTCCGGCAGCTTCGCGTCCTGCCAGTGCAGGCGCAGCAGGCGATGGGCGATGCCATGGAACGTCCCGACCCACATGCCGCGCGGCTCGCCGCCCAGCTGCGCGGCGATGCGCGCGCGCATCTCGCCGGCCGCCTTGTTGGTGAAGGTCACCGCAAGGATGCCGTGCATCGGCACGCCGAAGACTTCGTGCAGCCAGGCGATGCGGTGGGTAAGCACGCGGGTCTTGCCGGAACCGGCACCCGCGAGGACGAGATAGTGGCCCGGCGCAGCGGACACGGCCTCGCGCTGGGCCGGGTTCAGCCCGTCGAGGAGGTGGGAGACATCCATCGCACCGATTTTAAACCGGTATGCCGACCGGCGCGTGGCCGGATGCGGCCGCCTGAAGGCAGCGAGGCGGGTGTTCGCCTCGCCGCTCGAAGTGCCGCCGCGCGAACGCCCGCCGCGCTGCTTTCACGCTTGATGCTAGTGCGCGTGCGTTTCGCGCTTGCTGCTGCTTCCGGTCATCACCTTGTCGGTCCAGGCGATGCCGAGCGCGGACAGGATGAAGATGGTGTGGATGATGGTCTGCCACATCACGCCGATGGCGGTGACCTTGCCGCAGGTGGCGCCGACGTAGCCGGCCGCCAGCGCATCGGCCGCCGCGGTGAAGGCGGCCGAGGTACCGCACAACGGGATGCCGCCCAGGGTGCCCGCTTCGATGAAGGTCTTCAGCAGGTGGATCGAGGAGATGCCGATGATCGCCATCGCCAGCTTGACCTTGAGCACGCTGGCGTTGACGTGGCTCAACCATTCCGGCTGGTCGGGGTGGCGGTCCAGGCGCATGCGCGAGACGAAGGTCTCGTAGCCGCCCACGATCACCATCATCAGCAGGTTGCTGATCATGACCACGTCGATGAGGCCCAGCACCAGCAGCATGATGTCCTGCTCGCTGAGGCTGGTGGCGCCATGCACCAGGTGCCACAGCTCCTTGAGGAACAGGATCACGTAGACGCCCTGCGCGACGATCAGCCCCAGGTACAGCGGCAACTGCAGCCAGCGCGAGGAGAAGATCAGCGCAGGCAGCGGGTTGAGGCGGGAGTTCGGCTCGGACATGGGGGTGGCATCGCGCGTCGGGATGCTGCATTGCAACGAGTGTTCGCCGGCCCGTCAACCTTTCGTTGCCGTCCCGATCTTCGCTGGCAATCCAATTTGACAGCGTTGTCAGGCGGCCTGTACAAGCCTTCCCACGCCTGTTGTACTGGGCTCAAGGGAAGCACGGCAACCGGCGCCGCCGGCGCTGTCGTGCCGCAACGACAACCACGACTCGGCAGGATCCCATGGCCCACCAGCAAACGCGTTGGTCGCAGTTCAGCGTCCTGATCACGGTGTTCTTCTTCTGGGGCTTCGTGGCCGCCAGCAACGACATCCTGATCCCGGTGTTCAAGAAGGCCTTCGACCTGTCGCAGACGCAGAGCCAGCTGGTGTCGTTTGCGTTCTACGTGGCCTACACGGTGGGCTCGCTGATCTACTTCGGCGCTTCCAGGATGATCGGCACGGACGTGCTCAACCGCATCGGCTACAAGAACGGCATCTGCCTGGGCCTGTTGATCTCCGCGCTGGGTTCGCTGCTGTTCTACCCGGCCGCCAACAGCGGTTCGTTCACCCTGATGCTGTCCGGCCTGTTCATCGTCGGCCTCGGCTTTTCGCTGCAGCAGATCGCCGCCAATCCGCTGGCGATCGTGATGGGCAACCCGGCCACCGGCGCGCAGCGCCTGACCATGGCCGGTGGCGTCAACAATTTCGGCACCACCATCGGCCCGTTGCTGGTCAGCTTCGCGATCTTCGGCAGCGTGGCCGCCGGCGGCACCGAAGCGAGCATCGAGAGCGTCAAGATCCCCTACCTCGTGCTCGGCGCGGCGTTCGTGCTGGTGGCGCTGTTCCTGAAGTTCTCCTCGGTGCCCAACCAGATCGACCTGGAAGGCGTCGCGGCCGACGAAGCCACGGATGCAAGCAAGTTGGCCCACAAGTCGTCCGCGTTCGCCTATCCGCAACTTGCGCTGGGCATGATCGCGATCTTCGTCTACGTGGGCGTGGAAGTGTCGACGATCAGCAACCTGCCGGCCTACCTGGAGCTACCGGTCGCCGACGGCGGGCTGGGCATCGAGACCGCGCTGATCGCGCCGTTCGTGTCGCTGTACTGGGCCAGCCTGATGATCGGCCGTTGGGCCGGCGCGGCGGGCGCGTTCGATGTCGGCAAGCGCGCCAAGTGGATGCTGACGCTCCTGCTGCCCTACCTCGCGTTCGGGGTGTTCCTGGCGGTCAACGCCTTCGCCCGCCACGAGATCTCGCATTTCTTCATGTACGGCTTCGTCATCGTGCTGATGATCGCGGCGACCTTCGCCAGCCGCGGCAATCCGGCGCGGATGCTGCTGTATTTCGCGCTGTGCGGCATCGCGGCGCTGCTGCTCGGCATGGTCACGACCGGCATGACCAGCGTGGTCGCCTTCATCAGCGTGGGCCTGTTCTGCAGCACGATGTGGCCATGCATCTTCACCCTGGCGATCACCGGCCTGGGCAAGCACACCAACCAGGGCAGCAGCCTCTTGATCATGATGATCATGGGCGGTGGCGTGGTCAGCATCACGCAAGGCGCGATCGCGGACAGCATCGGCATCCACTACAGCTTCGTCATCGGCGTGCTGTGCTTCGCCTACCTCGCCTTCTACGCGATGGCGGCGCGCCGCGCGCTGCAGAAGCAGGGCATCGACCTGGACGCGCTGACCGCGCAGGGCGGGCACTGAGGCCGCGACGCTCGCACCGCCGGAGATCCGCATGAGCCATGCCATCACGACCACCGAGCTGTTCCTGGTCGCGATGGTGGTCATCTTCGCGGTGCCTTACCTGGTCTGGCGGGTGTTCCGCACCGACTACTGGGCGCCGCTGGTGGTGGTGCAGATCATCGCCGGGATCCTGCTCGGTCCCGGGGTGCTGGGCAAGGCGTTGCCCGAGTTGCATGCCACCCTGTTCAACCGCGACGTGATCCTCGCGCTGAACGGCGTTGCCTGGTGGGCGGTGATGCTGTTCGTGATGATCGCCGGGATCGAACTCGACGTGCGCAAGGCCTGGGCAAGCCGCCGCGACACCGGCGTCACCGCCGGGCTTGCACTGGGCCTGCCGCTGGTGGCCGGCGCCGCGGTGGCCGCGGTGATGCTCGGCTTCACGGGCTGGATCGGCGACCAGGGCCAGCCATGGCAGTTCGTGGCCGGGATCGGCATGGCCTGCGCGGTCACCGGTATCCGGATTTTTCTTCACACGCGCCAACGTGCTGGCGACCGGTGCGGCGGCATTAGGAGGCTAGATTGACAGCGTTGTCAAACTGCACTGCAACAGCTCCCTCCTGCCCGTGCTGCAGCGTGTTCCATGAGCAAGAATTATTGCGCCGCAACATCGGGCGGAGGCCGGACCTGCGCAACCGTGCGCCTGCGCGGATGCTTCAGTCCGCCGCGGGAACGGGTCCGGTGGAACGCCGCAACTGCAGCGCGTACGGCACGTTGACGATGCCGCCGCTGCCCAGTTCGCGGACTTCCTTCAGCAGTTCGGTGGCGGCCAGGCGACCCATCTCGCGGGTCGGCTGGCGCACCGTGGTCAGCGCCGGATAGATCTGGTGGGCGATCGGCGTGTCGTCGAAGCCGCAGACCGAGATGTCGCCCGGCACCGACAGCCCGCGCTCGCAGATCGCGCAGATCGCGCCGGCCGCCATGTCGTCGTTGGCGGCGAAGATCGCGGTCGGGCGATCCTCCAGGTCGAGCAGGGCATTGGTCGCGGCATAGCCGGACTCATAGGAGAACTCGCCGTCGACCACCAACCTCGCGTCGTAGCGCAGGCCGGCGCGACGCAGGCCTTCGCGATAGCCTGCCAATCGCCACGCGCTGGCGCCGTGCGCCGCATGGCCACGGATATGGCCGATGCGCCGATGGCCCAGCGAGGCGAGGTGGGCCATCATCGCGCAGACCGCGCCGTGCTCGTCCACGACCACGCCCACATGCCGGTTCTGCTCCTTCGCCGAGATGCTGGCGTACGGGATCCCCAGCTCCTCCAGGCGCCGCAGCAGGGCCACGTCGTCGGTGATCGGCGGGGTCAGGATCACTCCGTCCAGCTGCGCCTGCATCACCAGCGCCTCGACCTTGTCGATGATGTCGTTGGCGTCGTAGACCAGCGGCGCCAGCATCAGGTTGTAGTGCTGGGCCTGGCAGGCATCCAGCACGCCCAGTTCGATTTCCATCAGGTAGTTGCTCGACGGGTTGTCGAACAGCATCGCCACCAGGTACGAACGCCGGCCGGCGAGCACCCGCGCCGACGGCAACGGCCGGTATCGCAGCTTTTCGACCGCCGCCTCGACCAGGCTGCGGGTGCGCGGCGACACGTTGGGCTCGTTGTTGAGCACGCGCGACACCGTCTTCATCGACACGCCGGCCGCCTCGGCCACGTCCTCGATGCGCACGCGCCCGGCCTTCGCCCGCGCCTGCTCGCTCGCGACTTCGTCCGCCGCTGGTTTGCTGTCGCCCATTGCCTGTTCCCCGCACCGGCTCGCCGGCCGCAACGAAAGTGTCCTGTCCCGCCACGCAGCGAAGGCTTGCCGCTCTGCAGCAAGCCTTCGCCGGTCGTTCCCGTTATTGTGCGCCCGTGCTGACAACGCTGTCATGGCGCTGCGCACCAATTCCATATCCTAACGCCACGCCGTCACAGGAACCGCCGACATGACGTCGCATCACGCCCTCCCCCGCCTCACGCGCCACGCCTTGCGCCGCAGCCTGCTTGCCGTGGCGCTGCTGGCCGCGACCGCTGCGTTCGCCGCGGATGATCGTGCAGTCGCGCCTGCCGCCACCATCAATCCCGCGCACTGGCCGCAACCCGCCTGGCCGCTGCCGGCCGATGCCGCACTGGAGCGGAAGATCGACGCATTGATGGCAACGATGACGGTCGAGGAAAAAGTCGGGCAAACCATCCAGGGCGACATCTCCACTATCGTCCCGGCCGACCTGCTGAAGTACCGGCTCGGCTCGATCCTGGCCGGCGGCGGTTCCGATCCGGGCAACGCCTACAACGCGCCGCCACAGGCCTGGCTGGATCTCTCCGACGCGTTCTGGGAAGCGTCGATGGACACCTCGCAGGGCGGCAAGGCGATCCCGGTGATCTGGGGGATCGACGCCGTGCACGGACAGAGCAACATCGTCGGCGCGACCCTGTTCCCGCACAACATCGGCCTGGGCGCGACCCGCAACCCCGACCTGATCCGCGAGATCGGCCGCATCACCGCGGTCGAGACCCGCACCACCGGCATGGAATGGACCTTCGCGCCGACCGTGGCGGTGCCGCAGGACGACCGCTGGGGACGTACCTACGAAGGCTATTCGGAGAACCCCGCAGTGGTCGCGATGCTCGCCCCGGCGATGGTCGAGGGCCTGCAGGGCAAGGCCGGCGCGAAGGACTTCCTCGACGACCACCACGTGATGACCACGGTCAAGCATTTCCTGGGCGATGGCGGCACCACCAATGGCAAGGACCAGGGCAATACCGAAGTCAGCGAGGACGTGCTGCGCGACGTGCATGCGGCCGGCTACGTGCCGTCGATCGCCGCTGGCGCACAGTCGGTGATGGCCTCGTACAACAGCTTCCACGGCGAGAAGATGCATGGCCACAAGGGCCTGCTCACCGGCGTGCTCAAGCAGCGCATGCACTTCGGCGGCTTCATCGTCGGCGACTGGAACGGCCACGGCCAGGTCAAGGGCTGCACCAACACCGATTGCGCGCAGGCCTACAACGCCGGGCTGGACATGCCGATGGCGCCGGACAGCTGGAAGGGCCTGTACGAATCGACGCTGGCGCAGGTGAAGTCGGGTGCGATCCCGATGGCGCGCCTCGACGACGCGGTGCGCCGGATCCTGCGCACGAAGTTCCGCATGGGCCTGTTCGAGAAGCCCAGGCCCTCGCAGCGCGCGCTGGGCGGCAAGTTCGACCTGCTCGGCTCGCCCGCGCACCGCGCGGTGGCGCGACAGGCGGTGCGCGAGTCGCTGGTGCTGCTGAAGAACCAGGGCGGCCTGCTGCCGTTGTCGCCGAACGGGAAGATCCTGCTCGCCGGCGACGGTGCCGACAACCTGACCAAGCAGACCGGCGGCTGGACACTGACCTGGCAGGGCGACGGCACCAGGCGCGCCGACTTCCCGAACGCGGATTCGATCGCGGACGGGTTCCGCCAGCAGGTCACCGCCGCCGGCGGCAAGGTCGAGCTCGCCGCGAACGGCAAGTACGCGACCAAGCCCGATGTAGCGGTCGTCGTGTTCGGCGAAGATCCCTACGCCGAATTCCAGGGCGACCTGCCCAACCTGATGTTCAAGGCCGGCAAGTCCGGCGACCTCGAACTGATGAAGAAGCTCAAGGCGGATGGCATCCCGGTGGTCGCGGTGTTCCTCAGCGGTCGCCCGCTGTGGATGAATCGCGAACTGAATGCCGCCGATGCGTTCGTGGCTGCGTGGTTGCCGGGCTCTGAAGGCGCCGGCATCGCCGACGTGTTGTTGCGCGGCCGGGACGGCAAGGTGCAGCACGACTTCCACGGCAAGCTCAGCTACTCCTGGCCGAAGCGCGCCGACCAGAACGCCAACAATGTCGGCCAGAAGGACTACGACCCGCTGTTCCCGTTCGGCTTCGGCCTGACCTATGCGGACAAGGCTGCTTTCACCGCGCTGAGCGAGGATCCCGGCATCGACCCGGATGCCGCGCGCACCAACCTGTGGTTCGACAATGGCGTGGCGACCACCGGCTCGACCCTGCGCCTGGTCGGCGCCGACGGCAAGGCGATGGACATCGTCCATCCCATGGCCACCACCACCGATGGCTCGCTGGCGATGGTCGCGATCAACACCACCATCCAGGAAGGCGCGCGCCAATTCGCATTCAAGGGCGATGGCGTGGTCGAAGTGCGCTCCAACACGCCAGTCGATCTGGTCCGCGAGACCAATGGCGACGTATTCGTGGTCGCCACGGTCCGCGTCGATGCGCTGCCTGCCGGCGCCAGCGCTGCCATCGGCTCCGGCTGCGGGACGGGCTGCAAGGGCGAGGTGCCGATCGGCGATGCCCTGGCGAAGCTGCCGAAGGGCGAATGGACGCGGCTGGGCGTGCAGCTGAAGTGCCTGCGCGTGGCCGGCGCGGACACCGGCAAGCTGGACATGCCGTTCTACCTGCGCGGCAGCAATGGCCTGCAACTGGCGCTGTCCAGGGTCGTCGCGAGCACCGACTTCGACCACAAGGTCGAGTGCCCGATCCGCTGACATGCACGCCGTCGCATTGGCCTCGCTGTTGCTGCTCGGCGACGATCCCGTCGCCACGGCTGCCGCGCCTGCACCGGCAACGTGGGAACTGGCCTGGCGCGACGAATTCGACGGCGACGCCATCGACCCTGCCAAGTGGGAACTGGAGGAAAACTGCTGGGGCGGCGGCAACGCCGAACAGCAGTGCTACACACGCCGCAAAGGCAAGTTCGCCAATGCCTTCGTCGCCGACGGCCTGCTGTACATCGTCGCCAAGCGCGAGGCGTTCACCGCCAGCAACCAGCCGGACGGTGGCGGTCGGCTCAAGGCCACCCTGCCTTACACCTCGGCGCGCCTGCGCACGAAGCACAAGCAGGAGTGGACCTTCGGCCGCTTCGAGATCCGCGCGCGCCTGCCGCACGGGCAAGGCGCCTGGCCGGCGATCTGGATGCTGCCGACCGATTCGCCGTACGGCACGTGGGCGGCGTCCGGCGAGATCGACATCATGGAAGCGGTGAACCTGGGCACGCCCACCGACGAACCCGGCGCGCCGCCGGGCACCCGGGAAACGCGCGTGCACGGCACCCTGCATTACGGGCGCGCAGCGCCCGGCAACGTGCACACCGGCACCTGGCATCGGCTGGCGAACGGAGCGAGTCCTTCCGACGGCTTCCACGTGTACGCGCTGGAGTGGGAAGAAGGCGAGATCCGCTGGTATGTCGACGGCGTGCACTACGCGACGCAGCGCGCGGACGGCTGGTGGTCGCAGTCGCGCAAGGGCGGCGACTGGATCGATGCGCCAGCAGGCGCGCCGTTCGACCGCGCGTCGAAGTACCACCTGCTGCTGAACCTCGCGGTCGGCGGCAACTGGGCCGGCAAGGTCAACGCCACCGGCATCGACGACGCTGCGTTCCCGCAGGGCATGCTGGTCGACTACGTCCGCGTCTATCGCTGCAGCGCGGGGACGCCGGATGGTCGCGGCTGCGCGACGATCGGACCCGACGCGAAACGGGTGCGGCCGGAACAGGCGCAACGCCGGCCCGAACGAGGTGCCACCGCGCCCTGAGCGCAACGCTGCGTTGCCGGCGCCTGCACGATGCCGTCGCTACAGTGGCGCTCCCACGTTGACGGAGCGCCGCGATGATCGACCTGTACTACTGGCCCACGCCGAACGGACACAAGATCACCCTGTTCCTGGAGGAGGCCGGCCTCGACTACACGATCAAGCCGG
>Ga0209480_10001602_pt1 | contig 16403 bp, 14 predicted proteins | sample JI61114C2DNA_FD_187501 | JGI IMG/M metagenome (GOLD analysis project Ga0209480, IMG submission 187501) | Wastewater effluent complex algal communities from Wisconsin, to seasonally profile nutrient transformation and Carbon sequestration -... | ecosystem: Engineered > WWTP > Effluent > Algae...
AAGGCAGCACATGGAACGGCTTCGGTGGCGACACCAGCGTCGCCCAGTCGGCGTTGTCGAGCAGGCGCCGGCTGTACGGGAAGTCGGTCATGAACACGTCGACGCGGCCGGACTCCAGCTCGCGCTCACGCGTGGCCGGCGGCTTGACCACCACCATCGTGGCCTGCTTGAGCGCCTGCGCCATCACCGGCTCCATGAAGGTGCCGGCCTGCACGGCCACCTGCACGCCGGGCTTGTCGATGTCGGCCCAGTCGCGCACCACGCGGTTGCTCTTCGTCGTGATGCCGTAGATGTCGCTTTGCAGGTAGGGCTTGCTGAAGGCCAGCTGCGCGGCGCGCGCGGGCAGCACGGCGACAGCGAACATCGCGACGTCGCAGCGGTCGGCCTTGAGGTCGTCGACCAGCTTGGGAAAGGAGGTTTCGACGTACTCGATCTTCGCCTTCAGGTCGCGCCCGAACTCGGCGGAGAGATCCACGTCGATGCCGCCCAGCTGCTGGGTGCGCGGGTTGCGGAAGGTGACACCGTAGTAGTCGGGCCAGATGCACACGCGCACCGACTGCGCCGCCTTGACGCGGTCGAGCACGGGGCCGGCATGTGCAGCGGCTGCGCACAGCGCCAAGCCGATCGACGCCAGGGAGGTTCTGACAAGGGGAATGGTATTCATGTCGTGGGCTCTCAGTGTGCGTCACGCGGCACGATGCGCAACGGCACGTCCTGCGTGAGGTCCTCGAAATCGAGGCGGTTGCGGGTCACGCTGTCGCGCAACTCGATCATGTCGGCGATGTTGTCGAGAAAGCAGTCGACCACGCGGGGATCGAAGGCTGCGCCGCGCTCGGCACGCAGCATCTCGATGGCGCGGGCGTCGCTGAACGCGGGCCGGTAGCAGCGGTCCATGGTCAGCGCGTCGAAGAAGTCGACCACCGCGACGATGCGCCCCGACAGCGGGATCGCCTCGCCGGCCAGCCGGCTCGGGTAGCCGGTGCCGTCCCAGCGTTCGTGGTGCGACAGCGCCACCTCGGCGGCGAGCTGGAAAAGCGGGATGCGCGAGCGGCCGAGGATCTCGGCGCCGATCGCCGGGTGCTGGTTCATTACCGCACGTTCCTCGGGCGTGAAGCTGCCGGGCTTCTTCAGCACGCCGTCGGGCACGCCGATCTTGCCGATGTCGTGCATCGGCGCGGCCTTGCGCAGCAGTGCGGCGTAGGGCCTGCGCTGGCCCAGGCGCAGGGCCAGAGCCCAGGCCAGGTAGCCGATGCGCACGATGTGCACGCCGGTGTCGTCGTCGCGGTACTCGGCGGCGCGCGACAGGCGCAGCAGCGCGTCGTGGTGCGCGCGCGCCACTTCCTGCAGCGCCTCGTTGCGCTCCTGGTACATGCGGCCGAAGTCGAGCACCATGCGCTCCATCTGCGCCGCGGCGGCATCGCCGAAGCAGTTCGCCTCGGGCACCGGGCCCTCGTCGAACAGCGCCGGCAGGGTGTCGAGACTCATGCCGCCACCGTTTCGTCGTCGACCAGCGCGAGCAGTTGCATCGGGCTGAAGGGCTTGACCAGGTAGGCATCGGCGCCTGCGCGCAGCCCGGCCTCCCGGTCGGCATGGGTGCCGCGGGCGGACAGCATGATCACCCGCGTGGCGGCCAGCATCGGCTCCACCTTCAGCGCCAGGCACAGGTCCAGCCCGTGGGTCTCGCCGGGCATCATCACGTCCAGCAGCACCAGGTCGGGCTTGAACTGCAGCGCGAGTTGCCAGCCGGCCACGGCGTCGCCGGCTTCGCGGATCTCGCAGTCCTCGAACTCCAGCGTCATGCGGATGAGCCGGCGGATGTCCGCATGGTCGTCGACGATCAGGATCTTCTTCATGGTGGGGCTGGGTTCGGTCAGGTGTCGTTGCCTGGAATTATCAGGCAAATCATCTTTAGCATTTAACGACGGCTCGCTTCCCGGAACGGAATCCGGCAAAATTACGCAATGGCGAGCGCTGATTCGAACGACAGTCCCGATCCCTACACGACCATCGAGGTGGCCGGCCTGCTCGGCATGGCCGTGCGCTCGGTGCAGCTGATGGTCGATCGTGGCGAACTGGAAGCCTGGAAGACGCCTGGCGGGCACCGGCGCATCTCGCGCGCATCGGTCGAGCGTTGGCTGGCTTCTCGCCACGCCGGCATCCGCCCGGGCGCCGAAACCGGCACCACCGCCCCTCGCGGCGCTGCGCGCCGTGGGCCGCGGGTGCTGCTGATCGAAGACTCGGTGCACTACCAGAACCTGGTCCGGCTGCTGCTCTCGCAGAAGTTTCCGCAGGTCGAACTGCACATCGCCGACGAAGGCTTCGCCGGGCTGGCGATGGCCGGGCAGCTGCAGCCCGAGGTGCTTCTGGTCGACATCCTGCTGCCCGGCATCGATGGCGCCACGCTGATCACCAGCCTGCGCTCGCATGCGCAGTTCAAGCACAGCCGGCTGATCGTCATCACCTCGCTGGACGAAGGCCAGCGCGAGCCCTACAGCTTCGCGCTGGCCGGCGTGCCGGTGGTGCACAAACCTCAACTGGTGGCCGAGTTGCCCGGCCTGCTGGCCGAGGCGCTCGGCTCGCAGGCCGGCGCCGCACCGCCTTCACCATGAACCGGCCGCGCGTGCTGCTGGTCGACGATGACGCGTCGATCCGCCGCTTCGTTGCGCTGGCACTGGAAGAACTCGAGGTCGATCTGGTCGAGGTGCCCGGCGTGGCCCCGGCCCGCGAGGCCCTGGCCGCGGGCCGGTTCGACCTGATCATCACCGACCTGATGATGCCCGGCGAGACCGGGCTGGACCTGCTCCAGCACCTGGCCGATCACCCGGCACAGCGCGGCGCGGCGCGGGTGGCGGTGTTCAGCGCCGGGCTGACGGCTGCCATGCAATCGCGGCTGGACACCTTCGACGTATGGCGGCAGCTGTCCAAACCGATCTCGCTGACGGCGCTGGAAGACTGCGTGCGCGAAGCCGTGGCCGCCCGTTCTGCGGCACCGGCGGCCCCGAAGGCGGCTTGCGCGGCAGGCGACGAATCGCTGAGCGACGACGAGCGCCTCGCCATCGATCACCACTTCGGCGGCGAGCAGGCGCTCTTCATTGCCTTTCGCGCCAGCTGCCGGGCGCAGTTCGCGGCCGACCTGCAGGCCGGGGACGCCGCCGTGGCCGGCGGTGATGCCGCTGCATTGCGCCGGCTGGCGCACAGCCTGAAAAGCGTGCTGGCCACGCTCGGCCACCCCGGGCCGGGCGCCACGGCGAGAACACTGGAAGACGCCGCCGCTGCGGCCGACTGGGCTTCGGCTGTGCCGCTGTGGCAGCAACTGCGCGCCCATCTCGCGACAGCACATTGAGTGGCCTCGGAATCCGGCAAAGAAGCGAAGACGGCACGCGCAGATTCAGGCTTCAATCTGATGAAAGCATAAATATCAAAACTATCGACTCGCCATTGATTCGGCGGTCACGCCTGGGCTGCCACCTCTTGGAGGAACCAAGAACAGGCCGAAGATCTCGACGTGGCGAAAACTTCTTGCCGCGCAATCGCGCCCATTGCCCGGCCTTCAGGCTGAACACAGGCTAACCCAGCTCGCGGCTGGCCAGCGCCGCCGCGGCCGAGCGAGTCTCGACGCCGAGCTTCTCGAACACATGCTCGAGGTGCTTGTTCACCGTGCGCGGGCTCATGCCGAGGATCTCGGCGACGTCGCGGTTGGTCTTGCCCTTGGCGATCCATGACAACACCTCGGTCTCGCGCGGCGTCAGCGAGGCGATGGTCAGCCGCGACGCTGCCGTTTCACCGGCTCCGCGTTGGCGCAGCAGCCACATCGTCTCGCCCAGGCCCACCGCGCCGAGGCGCCGGGCCAGCAGCGCGCGGCCGTCGGGCGCCGTGCGTTCCAGCTCGGCTTCGGCGCCGGCCGGGTCCTGCGGCTGCAGCCACTCGATGCAGCCGGCGTCGTCGGCGTGCGGAAAGTACTCGGCCAGCCAGCGCTGCGCCTGCGGCGAGCGCCACGCCAGGCGGCCGCGCGTGTCGACCACCAGCACGCCCATGCCGCCGACGTCGACCGCCTCGCGCGCCAGCCGCGCCGCACGCGCGTTGCGCACGTGCGTGGCCAGGCGCGCCAGCACCTCCTGCGCGCGCACCGGCTTGACGACGTAGTCGACTCCGCCGGCATCGAAGCCGGCGACGATGTGCGAGGTCTCCGACAGGCCGGTCATGAAGATCACCGGGATGTGTGCACAAGCCGGCTGCGCCTTGATGCGGCGGCAGGTCTCGAAACCATCGAGCCCCGGCATGCGTGCGTCCATCAGGATGGCGTCGGGCGTGACGAGGTCGAGGCGCTCCAGCGCCGAGGCGCCGTCGGGCGCCACCAGCACGGTGTAGCCCTCGGCCTCGAGCTCGCTGCACAGCGCGCCCACCGACTGCGGCACGTCGTCGACGACGAGCACCACGTCGCGCGTCACAGCGCCTCCGCGTCGGTGACGTCGAGCGCGCGCGTGAGCTGGTCGATCAGCTCGTTCCAGGCGAAACGATCGACGAGCACGCGCAGCATCGCCGCCTGCGCGCTGCACTCCGGGTGTTGCTGCGCCAGCGCCTCGAGCGCCTGCAGCAGGCCCTGCCGGTGGCCCAGGCGCGCCAGCCGCACCAGCGTGCGTGCATGTTCGTCGGGCAGGCGCACCGGCCGAGGCAGCGCCGTCGGCGCCCAGCTCGGCACCGCGAGCTCGGCCACCCATTCGAGCTGCAGGTGGCGCTGCAGCGCGGCGAGCAGCTCCGACTCGATCACCGGCTTGTCGACGAAACCCTGGCACCCGGCCGCGACCAGTTTGTCGTTCTGGTTCTCGAAGGCGTTGGCCGAGACCATGATGATCGGCAGGTCGGCCACGCCGGCGGCGCGGATGCGGCGCGCGGTCTCCCAGCCGTCCATGTCGTCCATCGAGATGTCCAGCAGCACGGCATCGGGCGGCTGCTCGAGCACGCTTTCCAGGCACTCGTTGCCGGTGGCGGCCTCGCGGATGCGAAAGCCCAGCGGCAGCAGCATGCCGGCAAGCATCTGGCGCTGCGTCGGCTGGTCGTCGACCACCAGCAGGCTGCGCCGCTCGCCGATGTAGCCGGTCACCGGCCGGTGCGGCACGCCGCGCGGAGCGGCCGGCTCGGTGGTCTCGCTCAGGTACAGGCGCACGGTGAAGGTGCTGCCGTGGCCGGGCGTGCTCTTCACCGTCAGCTCGCCGCCCATCAGCTGCGTGAGCAGGTGGGTGATCGTCAGGCCCAGGCCCGTGCCCGAGTCGCCGGTGCGCCGGCCGGCGCTGCCGCGCTCGAAGGGCAGGAAGATGCGCTCCAGGTCGGGCTCGGCGATGCCGATGCCGGTGTCGATGACCTGGAAGCGCGCCACCTCGCGGGTGTGGTCGAGCAACAGCGTGATGCTGCCGCGGTCGGTGAAGCGCACCGCGTTGCCCAGCAGGTTGATGAGGATCTGGCGCAGCCGCCGCGCATCGGCGCGCACGAAGGGCGGCACCCGGCCCTCGGTGCGCAGTTCGAAGTGCAGGCCCTTGGCCGCGGCCTGCGGCGCCACCATGCGTGCCAGGTCGTCGAGGAACTCGTGGGTGGACAGCGGCGCCGGGTCCAGGCGCAGCTTGCCGGCCTCGATGCGCGCCAGGTCGAGCAGCCCGTCGATGAGGCCGTGCAGGTGCTCGCCGCTGTGGCGGATGGTGTCGACCGCGGCACGCCGCTCGCCGCGCACCTGCTCGTCCTTGAGCAGGATCTGCGCATAGCCGAGGATGCTGTTCAGCGGCGTGCGCAGCTCGTGCGTCATGCCGGTCACGTAGCGCGTCTTCGCCGAGTTGGCGGCCTCGGCCAGCTCCTTGGCGGCCTGCAGCGCCGCGTCGGTGCGCCGGTGCGCCTCGATCTCCTGCGTGAGCAGCAGGTTCTGCCGGTTCGACTCGTCCTCGGCCATGTGGCGGCTCTCGCTGCCCAGCACCATCCACCAGGCGCCCACCGCCACCACCAGCGAGAGCAGCGCGAAGGCCTTCAGGAACGGCCCGGCCAGCGCCGCCTCGTCAGCCACGTGCAGCGCGGTCTGCTGGTCGTAGACCACGCCGAGGATCACGCCGAGCAGCGTGATCAGCGAGACCGCGACGACGAGGTAGTGCGCCACGCGGAAGTTGATGCGCGCGCTCAGCCGCTGCGGCAGCACCGCGGCGAGTGCGGCGCGCACCTGGTCGGCCGCGCGCGAGTCGGTCTTGCAGCGGTCGTGGCAGCGCGATTCGAGCGTGCAGCACAGCGAGCAGATCGGTGCGCCATAGGCCGGGCACTGCGCCATGTCCTCCGACTCGAAGTGGTTCTCGCACACCGAGCAGCGCACCGACTCGCCGGGCTTCCACAACGTGGGCGCCGGACGCGCCTGGTAATAGCGGCCGCGCGTCCACCAGGCCAGCAGCGGCGAGATCGCCATCGAGGCGAAAAGCGCGATGAAGGGAGCGTAGGCCTGCGCCACCTCGCCCATCGCGCCGGCATAGGCCACCACCGCGAGCACCGCGGCGGTGAGCATGGCGCCCAGCCCGACCGGGTTGATGTCGTACAGGTGCGCGCGCTTGAATTCGATGTGCTTCGGGCTCCAGCCCAGCGGCTTGTTGATGACCAGGTCGGCCACCAGCGCGCCGACCCAGGCGATGGCGACGTTGCTGTACAGGCCGAGCACGCGCTCGAGCGCCTCGAACACGCCCAGTGTCATCAGCAGCACCGCGATCAGCACGTTGAAGACCAGCCAGACCACGCGCCCCGGGTGGCTGTGCGTGAGCCGAGCGAAGAAGTTCGACCAGGCCAGCGAGCCGGCATAGGCATTGGTGAGGTTGATCTTCACCTGCGAGACGATGACGAACAGCACCGTGGCGGCGAGCACCCAGCGCGCGTCGTCGAACAGGTAGGCGTAACCCGCCAGGTACATGTGCGTGGGCTCGATGGCCTTGTCCGGCGGCAGTTGCTGCTGCAGCACCAGGAAGGCCAGGAAGGCGCCGCCGAGCATCTTCACCATGCCCGGCACGATCCAGCCCGGCCCGGCCACCAGCACCGCCGTCCACCAGCGCACGCGGCTTTGTTTCGTCTTCTCGGGCAGGAAGCGCAGGTAATCGACCTGCTCGCCGATCTGCACGACCAAAGAGAAGGCCACCGTGGCGGCCGAGCCGAACATCAGCGCATCGAAACCCGAGCTGCCCGACACCCGCCCGGCGAGCGTGCCGAACTCGGCGAACTTGCCCGGGTCCTTGGCCAGCACCGCGGCATAAGGCAGCAGGAACAGCACGATCCACACCGGCTGCGTCCACAGCTGCAGGCGCGAGATCAGCGTGATGCCGTGCATCACCAGCGGCACAACGCCGAGCGAGGCGATCAGGTAGCAGATCGACAGCGGCCAGTCGGTGTACATCTGCAGCGCCAGCGCCAGGATGGCGGCCTCGAGCGCGAAGAAGATGAAGGTGAAGCTGGCGTAGACCAGCGAGGTCAACGTGGAGCCGAGGTAGCCGAAGCCCGCGCCACGCGTGAGCAGGTCCATGTCCAGGCCGTACTTGGCCGCGTAGTAGCTGATCGGCAACCCGGTGAGGAAGGTGATCAGCCCGACCACCAGGATCGCCCACAGCGCATTGGTGAAGCCGTAGCTCAGCGCGATGGCGCCGCCGATGGCCTCCAGGGCGAGGAACGAGGTGGCGCCGAACGCGGTGTTGGCCACGCGCGCCTCGCTCCACTTGCGGAAGTGGCGCGGCGTGTAGCGAAGGGCGTAGTCCTCCAGCGTCTCATCGGCGACCCAGCTGTTGTAGTCGCGGCGGATGCGGAAGATCTTCTGCGGGGCGAGCGCCAAAGCAATACCTCGATGGCCATGACGGCCCCTGCCGGCTTGCAAGAAGCAGTCCCGGCGGCCGCGCGAGTCTGCCGCGCCGCGCCGCGCGGCCCGCTACGTCGAATGACGTATTCGGCCTGCGCACCTGTTCTCGTACCTTGGCGACATGCCGGAAGCGGCCAGGCCTCCAGAGCTTGCACAGCGATGGTGCCCCGCGCACGGAATTGTCCCCACCCCTCCAGGAGAGCCGCATGTCCCATGACAAAGATCAGGATCTGAAATCGCTGCAGCGCCGCCGCCTGCTGCAAGGCGCCGCCGCGCTGCCGCTCGCCGGCATCCCGGCCTGGGCGCTCGCGCAGCAGTTCCCCACCGCGAAGGTGAACACCACCAAGCTCGCCATCACCGACACCGAGGTGACGGTGGGCCAGCTGCACTCGGCCACCGGCACGATGGCGATCAGCGAGACCGGCTCGATCCAGGCCGAGCAGCTCGCCATCGACCAGATCAACGCGATGGGCGGCATCCTCGGCCGCAAGATCAAGGTCATCAAGGAAGACGGCGCCTCCGACTGGCCGACCTTCGCCGAAAAGAGCAAGAAGCTGCTCGTCAACGACAAGGTCGCCGCCGTGTTCGGCTGCTGGACCAGCGCCTCGCGCAAGGCGGTGCTGCCAGTGTTCGAGAAGGAGAACGGCCTGCTGTACTACCCGACCTTCTACGAAGGCCTGGAGCAGAGCAAGAACGTCATCTACACCGGCCAGGAAGCCACCCAGCAGATCATCTGGAGCCTGGACTGGGGCGCCAAGGAGAAGAAGGCCAAGACCTTCTTCCTGGTCGGCTCCGACTACATCTGGCCGCGCACCTCGATGAAGATCGCGCGCAAGCACATCGAGACGGTGGGCAAGCTCGGCAAGGTGGTCGGCGAGGAGTACTACCCGCTGGGCAACACCAACTTCAACTCGCTGATCAACAAGATCAAGGTCGCCAAGCCCGACTGCATCTTCTGCGCGGTGGTGGGCGGCTCCAACGTGGCCTTCTACAAGCAGCTCAAGGCCGCGGGCATCACCGGCGACAAGCAGTTCCTGCTGACGCTGTCGGTGACCGAGGACGAGATGACCGGCGTGGGCGGCGAAAACTTCACCGGCTTCTATTCGTCGATGAAGTACTTCCAGTCGCTGGACAACGAGAACAACAAGAAGTTCGTCGCCGCCTTCAAGGCCAAGTACGGCAAGGACGCGGTGATCGGCGACGTGACGCAGGCCGGCTACCTCGGCCCCTGGCTGTGGAAGGCGGCGGTCGAGAAGGCCGGCAGCTTCGACGTCGACAAGGTCGTCGCGGCATCGCCCGGCATCGAGCTGAAGACCGCGCCCGAGGGCTACGTGAAGCTCGACGCCAACCACCACCTGTGGAGCAAGGCGCGCATCGGCCAGGGCCAGCCCGACGCCACCTTCAAGGTGGTGGCCGAGTCGGCCGAGCTGATCAAGCCGGACCCGTTCCCCAAGGGATATCAATGACCCACCCCCGGAGCGCCTGACGGCGCTCCCCCTCAAGGGGGCCACGCCAGCGGCCCGGCGAAGCCGGTTCCGCGGCGTGTGCTTGATCCCTCGTTCCACCGTGGAGTCGTGCGATGAGTTTTTCCGAGATGATGAACATCGGGCTGATGCAGGGCTTTGCCGGCCTGAGCCTGTTCTCGGTGCTGCTGCTGATGGGCCTGGGCCTGGCGATCATCTTCGGGCAGATGGGCGTGATCAACATGGCGCATGGCGAGTTCATGACCATCGGCGCCTACACCATCTTCCTCGGCTCGACACTCTCCGAGAAGTTCGCTCCGAGCTTCATCCCCTACTACTTCCCGGTGGCGATCGGCGTGGCCTTCGTGCTCGCCTTCATCGCCGGCTGGGTGGTCGAGTGGGCGCTGATCCGCCACCTCTACAAGCGCCCGCTCGACACGCTGCTGGCCACCTGGGGCCTGAGCCTGGGGATCCAGCAGATGTTCCGCACCGGCATCGGCCCGAAGGAAGTCAGCCCGACACTGCCCGACTGGCTGCTCGGCTCCTGGGCACCGCACCCCGGCCTGGACATCCCGATCAACGGCCTGTTCGTACTCGCGCTCACCGCCTTCGTCACGGGCGCCGTGATGCTCGCGCTGTACCGCAGCCGCTGGGGCCTGCGTGTGCGCGCCACCGTGGCCAACCGGCAGATGGCCAACGCAGTGGGCATCAACACGAGCAAGACCGACCGCCTGACCTTCGCCATCGGCTGCGGCATCGCCGGCGTGGCCGGTGCGGCCTTCACCACCATCGGCTCGACCGGCCCGACCTCGGGCTCGCTGTACATCGTCGACGCCTTCCTCGTCGTCACCTTCGGCGGCGCGGCCAGCTTGCTGGGCACCGTGGCCTCGGCCTTCGGCATCGCGCAGACGCAGTCGATCAGCGAGTTCTTCCTGAGTGGCTCGATGGCCAAGGTGCTGACGCTGTCGATGATCGTGCTGATTCTGATGATGCGGCCACAGGGCCTGTTCGCCTCCAAGGTCCGCCGCTGAGCCGCTTGCCGAACTGATCCGGAGACCCTGCATGAATTCCCTCAAGACCTGGCTCGCACGCCCCGGCGTGGGCAGCACGATGCTGCTGGCGGTGCTGCTGCTGGCGATCCTGCCGTTGTCGCTCGACGCCTTCCGGCTCAATCTGGTGGGCAAGTACCTCACCTACGCCTTCGTCGCCGTCGGGCTGGTGATGGTGTGGGGCTACGGCGGCGTGCTCAGCCTCGGCCAGGGCGTGTTCTTCGGCCTGGGCGGTTACGCGATGGCGATGTTCCTCAAGCTCGAGGCCTCGGACCCGATCAGCACCAAGATCCAGTCGACGCCGGGCATCCCCGACTTCATGGACTGGAACCAGCTCACCGAGCTGCCGCTGTTCTGGCTGCCGTTCAAGAGCCTGCCGCTGACGCTGATCCTGGTGATCGCGGTGCCCACGCTGCTGGCCTTCATCATCAGCTACGCGATGTTCAAGCGGCGCGTGGGCGGCGTGTACTTCGCGATCATCACGCAGGCGGTGGCGCTGATCCTCACTGTGCTGATCATCGGCCAGCAGGGCTACACCGGCGGCGTCAACGGGATGACGGACCTGAAGACGCTGCTGGGCTGGGACATCCGCACCGACTCGGCACGCCTGATCCTCTACTACGTGTGCTCGGGGCTGCTGCTGGGCAGCATCGTGCTGTGCGCCTGGATCCAGAAAAGCAAGCTCGGCACGCTGCTGCTGGCCATGCGCGACAAGGAAGACCGCGTGCGCTTCTCCGGCTACGACGTGGCGATGTTCAAGGTAGCAGTGTTTTGCCTGGGCGCGGCGCTGTCCGGCATCGGCGGCGCCATGTTCGCCCTGCAGGTCGGCTTCATGTCGCCGAGCTTCGTCGGCATCGTCCCGTCGATCGAGATGGTCATCTACGCGGCAGTGGGCGGCCGCATGAGCCTGGTCGGCGCGGTGGTCGGCGCGCTGCTGGTCAATGCCGGCAAGACGCTGTTCTCCGAGACTTTCCCGGACCTGTGGCTGTTCCTGATGGCGGCGCTGTTCATCGGCGTGACCATGGCCTTCCCGAACGGCCTGGCCGGCCTCTTCGAGAGCCACATCAAGCCGTGGTGGACGAAGCGCCAGGCACAGCGCGCCGGCCAGAAGGAGGCACTGGCCGCGGCGCAGGCCGCCTACCCCGAGGCCCCCAAACCGGCGCCCGCTGCGCCGCCCACCCTGCCCCCGGGCGTGAGCAGCCAGCAGGCCTGAGGAGAGCCCCATGAGCAACACCGACTTCGCCCTCGCCGTGGAAGACCTGACCGTCTCCTTCGACGGCTTCAAGGCCATCGACGCGCTGACCCTGTACATCGACAAGAACGAGCTGCGCGTGATCATCGGCCCGAACGGCGCGGGCAAGACCACGCTGCTCGACCTCATCTGCGGCAAGACCAAGGCCAGCGCCGGCAGCATCAAGTTCAAGAACGAGGAGCTGACCAAGCTGCCCGAGCACACCCGCGTGCGCCGCGGCATCGGCCGCAAGTTCCAGACGCCCTCGATCTACGAGAACCTCACCGTCTTTCAGAATCTCGAGGTGTCGTTCCCCAAGGGCCGCTCGGTGATGGGGGCGCTGTTCTTCAAGTGCGACGACGAGGTGAAGGCGCGCGTGCAGGTGGTGGCCGAAGAAGTGGGCCTGGCCGAACTGCTGCCCACCGAGGCCGGCCTGCTCAGCCACGGCCAGAAGCAGTGGCTGGAGATCGGCATGCTGCTGATGCAGGAGCCCGAGCTGCTGATGCTCGACGAGCCCATCGCCGGCATGAGCGCGCGCGAGCGCGAGCTCACCGCCGCGCTGCTGCAGCGCATCTGCAAGAACCGCTCGGTGATCGTGATCGAGCACGACATGGATTTCGTCAAGCAGATCGCCCACAAGGTCACCGTGATGCACCAGGGAAAGATCCTCGCCGAGGGCTCCATGGAGAAGGTGCAGAACGACCCGAAGGTCATCGACGTGTACCTGGGCCATTGAGGAGACCCCGATGCTGAGCGTGAAGGACCTGTTCGTTGCCTACGGGCAAAGCGAGGCGCTGCACGGCATCTCGTTCGAGGCGGCCTCGAAGGAGACCGTGGCCATCATGGGCCGCAACGGCATGGGCAAGACCACGCTGTTCAAGAGCCTGATGGGCGTGCTACCGACCAAGAGCGGCTCGGTCACCGTGGCCGGCAGCGAGATCAGCCACGACGAGAGCTACCGCCGCGTCGCCAAGGGCATCGCCTACGTGCCGCAGGGCCGCATGATCTTCCCGACGCTGACGGTCGAGGAGAACATCCAGACCGGCCTGGAGAACGCGAAGGACAAGCGCATCCCCGACGAGATCTACGCGCTGTTCCCGGTTCTGTGGGACATGAAGCGGCGCAAGGGCGGCAACCTCTCCGGCGGCCAGCAGCAGCAGCTGGCGATCGCGCGTGCGCTCGTCACCAACCCGAAGGTGCTGCTGCTGGACGAGCCGACCGAAGGCATCCAGCCTTCGATCATCAAGGACATCGCGAAGGCGCTCAACGAGATCCGCAAGCTGCGCGAGATCACCATCGTCGTGAGCGAGCAGGTGCTGAGCTTCGCGATGGACGTGGCCGACCGGCTGTTCGTCATCGAAGGCGGCCGGCTCGTGCACGAGACCAGCCGCGCCGACACCGACGCCGCCCACATCAAGCAGTACCTGTCCGTCTGACCCCCCGAGACTTCATCCCCGAAGGAGCACAGCCATGCCCGAAACCCTGATCAAGGTCGACCTTTCCAAGCCCGCACCGTCCAACGAGATGGTGCACAACCGCTGGCACCCGGACATCCCGATGGCCTGCTGGGTCAAGCCGGGCGACGAGTTCGTGCTCGAGACCTACGACTGGACCGGCGGCTTCATCAAGAACAACAACAGCGCCGACGACGTGCGCGACATCGACCTGTCGACGGTGCACTACCTCTCCGGCCCGGTGGGCGTGAAGGGTGCCGAGCCGGGCGACCTGCTGGTGGTGGACCTGCTCGACATCGGCGCAAAGGACGACAGCCTGTGGGGCTTCAACGGCTTCTTCAGCAAGAAGAACGGCGGCGGCTTCCTGACAGAACACTTCCCGCAGGCGCAGAAGTCGATCTGGGACTTCCACGGCATGTTCACCACCTCGCGCCACGTGCCGGGCGTGAAGTACGCCGGCCTGATCCACCCCGGGCTGATCGGCTGCCTGCCGGACCCGAAGATGCTGGAGATGTGGAACGCCCGCGAGCAGGCGCTGATCGACTCGGACCCGGCCACCAGCGGCCTGGCCAACCCGCCGTTCGCCGGCACCGCGCACATGGGCAAGCTGACCGGTGACGCGAAGGCCAAGGCCGCCGCCACCGGCGCGCGCACCGTGCCGCCGCGCGAACACGGCGGCAACTGCGACATCAAGGACCTGTCGCGCGGCTCGAAGATCTTCTTCCCGGTCTACGTCGATGGCGCGGGCCTGTCGGTGGGCGACCTGCACTTCAGCCAGGGCGACGGCGAGATCACCTTCTGCGGCGCCATCGAGATGGCCGGCTGGGTGCACATGAAGGTCAGCCTGATCAAGGGCGGCATGGCCAAGTACGGCATCAAGAATCCGATCTTCAAGCCCAGCCCGATCAAGCCGGTCTACGACGACTACGTGATTTTCGAAGGCATCAGCGTCGACGAATCCGGCAAGCAGTACTACCTGGACGTGAACGTGGCTTACCGCCAGGCTTGCCTGAATGCGATCGAGTACCTGAAGAAGTTCGGCTACTCGGGGGCGCAGGCGTATTCGATCCTCGGCACGGCTCCGGTGCAGGGACACATCAGCGGCGTGGTCGACGTGCCCAACGCCTGCGCGACGCTGTGGCTGCCGACCGCGATCTTCGACTTCGACATCAACCCGAGCGCGGCCGGGCCGACGAAGTTCATCGACGGCAGCATCCAGATGCCGCTGTCGCCCGACCTCTGAACTCCGCAGGAGCCGCCGCATGCCGACCTACGACTACGCCTGCCCGGCCTGCGGCGGCTTCGACGCGCTGCGCTCGTTCGCGCAGCGCGACGAGCCAGCCGCCTGCCCGGATTGCGCCGCGCCCTCGCCGCGGGTGTTCGCCGCGATGCCGCGGCTGGCCTGCCTCAGCAGCGAGACGCGCCGGGCGATGGAGACCAACGAGCGCGCCCGCCACGAGCCGAAAATCTCGGGCAGCTACCAGCGCATGCGCCACCCGGCCGGCTGCGGCTGCTGTTCGACGGGCAAACGCGGCGCCACGGTGACCGCGGCGAACGGCGCCAAGGCCTTCCCGAGCAAACGGCCCTGGATGATCAGCCACTGAACGTGTCCTGATCGGCCGCAAACCCGGCGGCAGGCGCCGCCGGGCGCAGGGTGCTAAGCTTTCCGCCCCAAAAGCGAAAAGCGCCCCTGCGCACGGAGACCCTCATGCCCGGATTGCTGCCCGACGTCGACCCCGATGGCCTGCTCGAATACTCGGTGGTCTACACCGACCGCGCGGTCAACCACATGTCGCGCAAATTCCAGGGGGTGATGCGCGACATCTCCGGCGTGCTCAAGGAGGTCTACAACGCGCGCTCGGCCGTCGTCGTGCCGGGCAGCGGCACCTACGGCATGGAAGCGGTGGCGCGCCAGTTCGCCACCGACCGCCCGGTGCTGGTGATCCGCAACGGCTGGTTCAGCTACCGCTGGACGCAGATCTTCGACATGGGCCGCATCCCCTCGTCGAGCACGGTGCTGAAGGCGCGCACCGCCGGCGCCGGCCGGCAGATGCCCTTCGCGCCGGCGCCGATCGACGAAGTGGTTGCCACCATCCGCAAGGAGAAACCGGCGGTGGTGTTCGCGCCGCACGTCGAGACCTCCGCCGGCCTGGTGTTGCCCGACGACTACCTGAAGACCGTGGCCGACGCCGCGCACGAGGTGGGTGGCCTGTTCGTGCTCGACTGCATCGCCTCCGGCGCGCTGTGGGTGGACATGAAGGCCACCGGCGTCGACGTGGTCATCAGCGCGCCGCAAAAGGGCTGGACGGGCTCGCCCTGCTGCGCCTTCGTGATGCTCGGCGAGCGCGCCCGCACCGCGATCGACAGCACCACCAGCAACAGCTTCGCGATCGACCTGCGCAAGTGGCTGCAGATCATGGAGACCTACGAGAGCGGCGCGCACATGTACCACACCACCATGCCGACCGATGCGCTGACGCGCACGCGCGACGTGATGCTGGAAACCAAGGCACTGGGCTTCGAGAAGCTGCGCGCGGCGCAGCTCGAGCTCGGCCGCAAGGTGCGCGCGACGCTGGTGCGCCGCGGCTTCCCGAGCGTGGCAGCCGAGGGCTTCCAGGCGGCCGGCGTGGTCGTCAGCTACACCACCGACGACGGGCTGCACAGCGGCAAGAGCTTCCTCGCCGAAGGCCTGCAGTCGGCCTCCGGCGTGCCGCTGCAGTGCGACGAGGGCCCCGACTTCAAGACCTTCCGTCTCGGCCTGTTCGGCCTGGAGAAACTGCAGCACATCGACCGCACCGTGCAGAACCTCGAAGCGGCGCTCGACCGCATCGCCGGCGCTGGGCAGCGCGCCGCCGCCTGATCAGTTCTTCAGGCCCCGAGGCAGGGGCAAGCCGCGCGCGCGCATCACGGCGCGGGCGCGGTCGGGGTAGTCGGTGATCAGGCCATCGACACCCCAGCCGATCAGGCGTTCCATGTCGGCGCTCTCGTTGACTGTCCACGGAATCACCTGCAGGCCCAGCGCATGGGCCTCATCGACGAGGCGCGCGCTCAGGTCGTAGAAGTTCGGCGACCAGATCGTGCCGCCAGCCGCCTTCACCATCTTCGGCAGCGTGCCGTGCTCTGCGAGGCGAAAGCCGGCGGTCCACGCGCCATCGGCAATCGTGTCGAAGCGCGGCGTCTGCGCCGACAGGTAGGCGGTGGGCAGGCCCGGCACGCGCTGCTGTACGCGTTGAAGCGCCCGCCAGTCGAAGCCCTGAACGGTCACGCGGTCTTCCATGCCGGCCTGCTTCACCAAGGCCAGCAGCGCATCGACGATCTGCTCGAAGGCCGGCGTTTCCTCGGGCCGGTGCG
>Ga0209480_10001603_pt1 | contig 16401 bp, 13 predicted proteins | sample JI61114C2DNA_FD_187501 | JGI IMG/M metagenome (GOLD analysis project Ga0209480, IMG submission 187501) | Wastewater effluent complex algal communities from Wisconsin, to seasonally profile nutrient transformation and Carbon sequestration -... | ecosystem: Engineered > WWTP > Effluent > Algae...
GGCCATCATGAAAATTCAGGAATCGACGGTGCAACTCTCGGCCAGCCATGAAGCGAGCCGCAGCCAGACGCTGGAAGTGAGCACGGAGCAGAGCTTCCGGCGTATTTTCACCGAGCTGGCGACCGACACCAATGATGCAGAAACCAGCGCCAGCAAGCGGGTTCAGAAGCTGCTGCAGTCGCTGATCGACGCCATTATGGCGGCAATGGATGGCAAGAAGTGTGAGGCAAACTTTGCCGCTTGTGATGCCATGCCGACGGAAACGGCGCAGCTTGCCAGCGAACCGGAAATCAGTTGGCAGCGCAGCATCAAGGAAAGCATTTGCGAGTCGGAAAAGACCACGGTTTGCGGTAATGGCCAGGTCAAAACAAGCGATGGAAAACTGATCGAATTCAATTATTCGTTAGCCATGGCGCGCGATTACGCCAGTGAAAAAACGACCGAGGAAAGCGGCACCATCAAGTTAAGCGATCCGCTGATGTTGAGTTTCAACGGCAAAGCCTGCGAACTGACCAAGGATTGCATCGCCTTCGATCTGAATGCCGATGGCACGCCGGAGCAGATTCCCGGCCTGGGCGCCGGCAGTGCGTTTCTAGTTTTCGACCGCAACGGCAATGGCAAGGCGGACAACGGCAGTGAGTTGTTTGGCGTTGCCAGCGGTAACGGCTTTGCCGATCTGGCGCTGCTTGATGGCGATAAAAACGGCTGGATCGATGAGGCCGATGCGGCGTTCAGTCAGCTTGCCGTGTGGTCCGGCGACAGTTTCAACTCGCTGAAGCAGCAGGGCGTGGGTGCCTTATACACGGCTGCGGTCGACGCGCCTTTTTCGCTAAAAACCAGTTCCAACGAACTGCTCGGGCAGATTCGGGCGGCCGGGCTTTATCTTTCCGAAGCAGGCGAGGTCGGCCAGATGCAGCAGGTCGACCTCGCGGTTTCAGCGTTGCCGAGCGGGCAGGAACATCCAGCCGAGGGCGAGAAACTGGCCGCCTAGCAACAGGAAAAAGGCGGCACGGAAGGAAGCTTCCACTGCCCAGCCGTTGGCCTGCAGGGCACCGACCAAGCCGCCGATGCCCCATTGCAGGCCGAAGGCGCCCGCGAAGACGAGCAGATTGAGGGCGGTGTTGGCGCGTCCGGAAAGGGCAGCGGGAAAGGCCTGAGCGACCAGCGAATAGGAGACGTTGGAGAGCGAGAAGCAGATGCCGAGAATCGGCCACAGCAGGTTGCCGGCAAAGGTCGGCAGGCTGCTGATCAGTGCCAGCAGGCTGATCGCCATGATCATTGCGCCGAGATAGACCTTTTCCAGCTTGATGCCGCGGTGTACCAGCTTGGTGGCAAAAAATCCCATGAACAGGAAACCGGCCAGCATGGCGCCGCTGATCCAGGTCAGGCGGGCCGCAATCGCTGCGCCGTCCATGCCTTCCAGCACCGACATCCAGCGCGAGGCCCATAGACCCTGCACGGCCATGAAGCCGCCGGTGAACCAGAAACCCATCGGGGCGTAGCGCCAGAAATGGCGGCTGGAGAAGATGGTTTTGACGCCAGCCAGTTGTTCGGCAAAGCCGGCACCTTTCTGTTCATTGGCTTTGTCCGGCACGAAAAACCAGAGCAGGCCAGAGACGAGCAAAGTGGTGACGGCCAGGCCAAGGGCGATTTCTCGCCAACTCGCGAAGCCAAGCGCCAGCTCCAGCGGTTTCGACGCGGCGAGGGCGCCGAGGCCGCCGGAAGCCATGATCCAACCGGTCAGCGAAGCCTGGCGTTCGGGCGGAAACCATTGCGAAAAGGCCTTGAACGAAGCCATCAGGCAGGCCGAAACACCGAGGCCGATCAGTGCCCGGCCGGTCGCCAGACCGCCCAGCGTATCGGATAACGCAAACACCGCCGCGCCGGAGGCTGCCAGCAATAGCAAGCCGGCTTCGACCCGACGTGGGCCGAAGCGGTCGAGTAGCATGCCGAGCGGCAATTGCGCCGCGCCGAAGGCAAGGAAGTAGGTGCTGGTCAACAGGCCGAGCGCGTTGTCGCCGAGGTTGAGTTCTCGCGCGAGGACTGGGCCGATGACCGCGTTGGCCGTGCGGTAAAGATAGGAAAGGAAATAGCCGGCGGCAAACGGCAGAAAGAGCCTGACCCACAGGCCACGGGTATCCGGATTTGTCATGCCTGCTCCGGTTTGACGTGGAACGCTGGCGGCGGTGGCGCCGCGATATTTTGTCTCAGCCATTGGCAGCGGGTTTCGATTTTCTGTTGCCAGTGGCTGGCGATGCCGGGCGTTGCCGCCAGCTTTTCCAGCTCGCTCAGGGCCGGGCGGTGGGTTTGCCAGAGCTGCATGGCGGCGGCCAGCGTCATCGCTGCCGAGGCTGCAGTTTCGAGCCGCAATGCATCATCCGGGCTGACTTCGCCAGGGGTCACGACGCGCCAGTACCAGCCGGTCAGACCGTGTTCGGCGATGTGGGCGGCCATGCCGTCGCTGGCAAAGCGCTCATCGATTTTCCAGCACGGGTTGCGGGGCTGGCAGACTTGCAGGCGGGCGCTGCCGAGTTGGTAAATGTCGCCGATCTGAACATCGTTTTCATCGAGATCGGGGGTGGAAATGTTTTCGCCAAGACTGCCCGGTAGCAGTTGTGCGGCAGCATCGGGAAAACGTGCGGCGAGCTTGGTGTAATGGGCGGCCGGATAGAGATGGACGGCTTTTTCGGGGCCGCCGTGCACGCGCCGGTCGGCTTGCTGATCGCCGATGAACCCTTCCGGGCCAATCCTGACGCGGCTCGTGACCGGCTGTTTGTAGATGCCGGTCGGCCGACCGGATTCAGGGAGCGGGCGAATGCCGCCGATGAAGAGAGAGATTTTTGCCATGATGGCCCGATTTTGCCATCAATTCCATAACCACGCAGCGCCACGGACCCCCGAGGAATCCCCATGCTCAGGCGGCAGGATTCGGGTCTGAAAAACATCGGAAAAAACGTGTTGACCGCAGCAAGCCGGCAAATTGCGATAGAGCCGCTGCATTTTGGACAAGCCACCACCCAGCACAATAACTTGCGGATCGAGAATGTTGATGACGCCGGCCAGCGCCCGCCCGAGCCGGTTTTCGTAGCGTTGCAGCGTCGCTTCGCAGGCCGCGTCACCAGTCGCGGCGTGTTGCTCGATTTCTGCCGCTGACAGCTTTTGGCCAGTGCGCTGGAAATGGTCAGCGGCCAGCGCCGGGCCGGAAAGATAGGTTTCGACGCAGCCCGAACGCCCGCAATAGCAGGCCGGCCGCGGAAAATCCTCAGCCTCGCAGCCGGGCAGGGGATTGTGACCCCATTCGCCAGCGATGGCGTTGGCACCGGTCAGAGCCTGTTGCTTGATGACGATGCCGCCGCCCACGCCGGTGCCGAGAATGACCCCGAACACGATCTCGGCACCACGGCCACTGCCGTCGACCGCTTCCGAGAGCGCAAAACAGTTGGCATCGTTGGCCAGCCTGACTTGCCGCTGGAGCAGGGCTTGCAAGTCACGGCGCAGCGGCTGGCCGATCAGGCAGGTTGAATTGGCGTTCTTGATCAGGCCCGTGGCCAGCGATTCGGCACCGGGAATGCCGATACCGACCGTGCCGCGCTGGCCCAGCTCGTTCTCGGTACTTTCAACCAGTTCTGCGACGGCTGAAACGGTAGCCCGGTAATCACCTTGCGGGGTGACGATTCGTTGGCGAATGAGTTCGCGGCCATCGCTGTCGAGCGCGATGATTTCTATTTTTGTGCCGCCGAGATCAATGCCAAGCCGGATCGGCATCTTCATCTTTCCCTCACCCATATTGGCTTGGCTGGCTTTCACGGCTCAACTGTTGCGCGTGTAGGCAAACATGGCATCGGGAATTTTGTTCAGTGGTATTACCTGGTCGACGCCGCCCAGTTTGATGGCTTCTTTTGGCATCCCGAAAACAACGCAACTGGCCTCGTCCTGGGCGATGGTTTGGGCGCCAGCATCGTGCATTTCCTTCATGCCACGCGCCCCGTCGTCGCCCATGCCGGTCATGATGATGCCGAGCGCGTTGCTGCCGGCAAACTTGGCTACCGAACGGAACAGCACATCCACTGAGGGTTTGTGGCGATTCACCAACGGCCCATCAACCACTTCCACGACATATTGCGCGCCGTTGCGTTTCAGCATCATGTGCTTGCCACCGGGGGCGATCAGGGCGCGGCCGGGAATTACCCGGTCACCGTTCTGGCCTTCTTTCACCTCAATCGCACACAAACCATTCAAACGCTCGGCAAACATGGCGGTGAAGTTTTTCCGGCATGTGCTGGACGATGACAATCCCGAGACAAGTTGCCGGCAGCCTGGTCAGCACCGCCTCAAGCGCCTGTGTGCCGCCGGTTGAGGTGCCGATGGCGATCAACTGGTCGGTGGTGCGCGCCATTGCGGTCGGTGCCGTAGCGGAGAGAAGCACATCGGCGCTGAGTTTCGGTCGATTGAAATTAGGCGTGGCGGCCACGGTGTTTCCTCGGGGTAAGGCGCGCAAGTTGGCGTGGACGGCAGTACGCACGGCTTGCACGATATCGTTTGAAGCATCGAGCAAAAATGATTTCAGGCCAGCTTTAGGCTTGGTAATGATACTCACGGCGCCGGCGGCCATCGCATCAAAAGTAGCCTGAGCGCCGTTTTCTGCCAGCGACGAGCAGATGATTACCGGCGTCGGGCGCTCGGTCATGATCTTGCGCAGGAAGGAAATGCCATCCATCCGCGGCATTTCGATATCGAGAACGATGACATCAGGCCATTTCTGACGCAATTTTTCGATCGCAAAAACGGGGTCGGAAGCGGTGGCGATCACCTCAATCCCGGGCTCCCTGGCCAAAGCCTCCGAGACAACCTGACGGACCAGGGCTGAATCGTCCACGATCATCACCTTGATCGGTCCGGCCATCCTTAATTTTTCCGGTAGATGGTCGGCCGGACGGCAGTGACGGCGGTATCCAGTCCATTCAACGTTTCCGAATGGCCAATGATGAAATGGCCGCCGGTGACGAGATGCGGCAGCAGGTGGTTGACCACCTTGCGTTTGGTTTCCATGTCGAAATAAATCATCACATTGCGCAGAAAAATCACCTCGAACCTGCCGAGGCTCTTATCCACCGGCAGTGTCAAATTAACATGCTCGAAGCTTACCCGCTGGCGTAGCTCTGGTGCAATCAGTAGCGTGTTGGCGTGCGAGCGAACGCCTTTGAGACAGTATTTGCTGAGGAACCTGGGCGGGATACCTTCGGTGCGGTTCATCGGGTAATGGCCGCGCCGCGCTTTTTCAAGCACTTGCGTGCTGATATCCGAACCGACCACTTCCCAGGGCGTATTCGGTAGGTACTCGGCCAGCATCATCGCCAGCGTGTAGGGTTCTTCACCGCTTGAACTGGCGGCGCTCCAGATGCGGAAAGTTGTCGGGCTGCGCCATTTGAGCAGTATCTCGTCACGCAGATAGTCAAAGTGCTTTGGCTCACGGAAAAAGTAGGTTTCGTTGGTGGTTAACAAATCAACCATCGTTTGCAGCTCTTCCGGGTTGTTGCCATTGGCCAGCATCCGGTAATACTGCGAAAAGGTGTCCAGTTGATGGTGGCGCAGACGCTTTTGCAAACGGCCGACGAGCAAGACCTTTTTGACATCGGAAAGGCTGATGCCGGCGATCTTGTAAATCAGGCGCTGAAAGAGGGCAAATTCCTGGTCGGTGATCAGTGATTCGTTCATCAGAACAGTTCGATCTTTTTGCTGGTTGCGCTCGACGACTTGTTGAGCAGGGATTCGGCGTAGGCTTTCTCCTCGCGGCGCAACGAGTCAATATTGATCAGGCTTGAGGTGACCCGTTTGCAATAAGCGTCGCCGTTCTTCGGCACCAGCAAAACTTTGCGTGACCACGGCCCGAGAAAGTCGGAGGCGGTGATTGGAATATTCTCGCGATCCAGCCATTCATGGGTGAAATCGGCATTGCGTTTGCCGATCGACAGCGAACTCGGCAAGTTGGCATCGATCACCGTGCCGCCGCCAAAAGCCTTGGCCTTGATCCGGTGCTTGGCAGCGCCCTGTTTCAACATGGCATTGAGCAAGGCTTCCATGCAGGCATCGCCAGCGAGCAGCACATCCTCGTCGGCGTTCGTGCCTTTTTTCATTTGCGGCAGCATGAAGTGGTTCATCCCCGCCAGTGGCAGGCCGCTATCGTAAAGGCACACCGCAACGCAGGAACCGAGTAGCGTTGAAATCGGGCGCATCGACTCAATCGCCCATTCGCCGGGTTTGATATTGCGGGAAAGTCGCTCGATTTCGCGGCTGGGCAGTGTGGTGTAATCAATCATCGGTAGTGCCGTTTATTCCCCTCATCCACCGCAAAGAACTCCATCAGTTGCTGCAGTTGTCCGGCCTGCCCGCCGAGCTCTTCCGCCGTGGCGGCCAACTCCTCGGACGCCGACGCATTCTGCTGGGTTGCCTTGTTCAACTGGCCCATGGCCGTATTGATCTGCGCCACCCCCGTCGACTGCTCCTGCGACGCCGAGGCAATCTCCTGCACCAGATCCGACGTCTTCTGGATACTCGGCACAATCTCCGTCAGCAAATTACCCGCCCGTTCCGCCATCTTCACGCTGGAGCCAGCCAACGTCCCGATCTCCTGCGCCGCCACCTGGCTACGCTCGGCTAACTTGCGCACCTCAGCCGCCACCACCGCAAAACCCTTGCCGTGTTCGCCCGCCCGCGCTGCCTCAATCGCTGCATTCAGCGCCAACAAATTCGTCTGATACGCAATATCGTCAATGATGCCAATCTTGTCGGCAATCGACTTCATCGCATCCACCGTCTTGCCCACTGCATCACCGCCTTCACCGGCCTCCTTGGCCGCTTTCGACGCCATCGAATCCGTCACCTTCGCATTCTCGGTATTCTGCGACACCGACGCCGTCATCTGCTCCAGGCTCGCCGTCGTTTCCTCCACCGAAGCTGCCTGCTCAGACGAAGACTGCGACAAGGACTGCGCCGTCGCCGACACCTGTCCTGACGCATTCGACAACGCATCGGCCGCCGTAATGATCTGGGCAATCGTTTCCGACAACTTCGCAATCGTATTGTTGATGGCTTCCTTCAGCGTCGCGAAATCACCTTGATACTGCTTGCTGATGGTTTGGGTCATATCCCCCTGTTCCATCGCACCCATGACCCGCTGCACATCCTGAATCGGTGCTACCACCGCATCCAGTGTTTCATTGATACCCTGCACGATCTTGCGGAAATCACCCTGATGCTGTGTCGCATCAGCGCGGGTTTCCAGTTTGCCGGCAACTGCAGCTGCAGCCAGCAGATTGGCATCACCGACCAGCTTGTTAACCGCATCAATGCACGTGTTGAGATTGTTCTTCAACTGATTGAAATCGCCGTTGTAAGAATCGGTAATACGCTCAGGAATATCACCCTTGGAAATCTGATCGACGTAATTGGCCGCCACATTCAGTGGCCCAATCACCGCATCCAGCGTCTGATTCACGCCAGCGACAATCTTCTGGAAGTCACCCTGATGTGCCGCCGCATCCGCCCGTGTCGCCAGTTTGCCCTCAACCGCTGCGACGGAAAGCATCTGGGCATCCGCCACCAGCTTGTTGACCGCATCGATACAGGTATTGAGATTGTTTTTCAGGATATTGAAGTCACCGTTGTAGTTATCGGTAATCTTCGGTGGGATATCGCCTCGGGAGATTCGATCAACATAACCCGCCGCCACATTTAGCGGCCCGATCACCGCATCCAGCGTTTGATTGACGCCAGAAACAATTTTCTGGAAATCGCCTTGGTGTTTGGCGGGATCTGCTCGGGTCGAAAGCTTGCCATCCACTGCTGCCTGGCTCAGCATATTCGTATCGTCTTCCAGCGCGTTCAGCGAGTCCTGAATCTCCACCATCGCCTGTTGCAGGTTGGCCAGCTCATTCCTGCGGTCAACCACGATTTTGTGCGCAAAATCACCAACGGCCAGGCGGCTGATATCGTCCTGCGCCGCCTTCAAACCACGGAGCAGGCGAATCAGCACCCACAGAAACAAGGCATTAAAAATCAGGCTGACCGTGATCGCCGCAATCGCCAGCCCCATCGCGGTTTTGGCTTCCTGGCGCAAAGCGCTGACCTGATTGCTCAGGTCCGTAACCAGATGGTCCTCAATCACTTTCAGGTGGTCGATCTTGGCGGTAATCGTTTTGAACCAGAGTGATGCTTCAACCCCATATTCACCTTCGGCCCCTTTGTCGAAAACGACCTGACGCATTTTTTCGACATCCAGATTCGTGCTGTTGCCGAGCAGGCTTGCAAATTCACCCTTGCGCTCGGCCGAAGCCACCGACTTGAACAAGTTTCCGTAGGAAGCCTGGGCCGAAACAACGCTGACCAGCGTGCGTAATTGGGCCGGCGCCAGCGGCTTATTTCCGGCAAAAATGGCGTTGACCGTAGCACGCTCGCGCCCGGCGTTCTCTTTGGTGCGCAGGAAGAGATCGAGCGAAATCAGTGCCTTGGTGGTGATGTCGTGGGTGCTGATCTTGCCGCTCTCGGTCACCATGTCGAGCAGATAATCGATGGTCGTCGTGTAGTAGCCGAAAGAAGCCGGCCCTTCAAGCTGTAACTGATCAATCGCCTTGCGCTTGTCGGCAATCTGCCCCATCGCCTTGGTGCTCTGGCTCAGACGCTCCCGGGCGCTGTCGCGCAACTGGTTGGCGTCAATCTGGGTTGAAAGGCTATTGAATTCGCTGAAAGCTTTGTCGGTGAGCCCGCGCTGGCTGAGCAGCGTGTCGCCAAACTTGGTCCCTTTGGAGCCGATGAAGCCGGCCGAAAGACCGCGCTCCTTTTGTAACTCGTGCGCCAAACTGCCACTGATCACCGCAATTTGCTGGGCATCGGTGACGCGGTCGAGCGACTTTAATTCTTGCCAGTGCTCAACGACTGCCGACACCGCGAAATAAAACATGGCCAACGACAGTGCCAGAAAAACACCCAAAAACTGGGTCTTCAGGGAGTGTAGCGTACTGTTTTTTTGGGCCATGGCATCCTCGTTAATTCACTGGGGATCGTTAAAGCCTGTCACCCCGCCAAGGCGTGGGTGACAGGGCTTGATCAGGCGCCGCCTGGATCAAGCGTTTTCTGCAGCGTTCGCTTCCGTGGCATGGGTCAGCATGGCAATTTCCTCAACCGACAGCACCCGCGCCACATCAAGGAGGATGACGAACTTGCCATTCACCTTGCCCATACCGGAAATAAAGTCGGTACGGATTTTTGCGCCGAAGCTCGGCGGCGGCTCAATCTCGGCCTGGGCGATTTCCAGCACCTCGGAAACCGCATCGACCATCACCCCGATATCCTGCTTGATATCGCCTTCATTCAACTCAACGATGACGATGCAGGTTCGGCGCGCCACTTCGGTTGCCTTACCGCCAAAGCGGCAGGACAGATCGATCACTGGTACGACCGCGCCGCGCAGGTTGATCACCCCGCGAATAAAGCCCGGCATCATCGGAATTTCAGTCACTGTGCCGTATTCGATGATTTCCTTGACGTTGAGAATGGCGACAGCAAACATCTCGCCACCCAGCGTAAAGGTCAAATATTGCTGCGGCGCGTTGTCGACCGCAACCGCGGCGACCGGTGCCCGGGATTTCCCCGGGCTTTGGACGACTTGTCCCATATTCGCAGCCTCCCTGGATCAGAACTTCTCGAAATCGGATTCGTCCAGCGCTGCCGACACTGCCCGGCTACTGGCCGAACGCGCCTTGTGCGGGGCGGCAGTACGGGCGGCAGGTGCCGTGAAGCTGGGGCGACGTGAGGAATTCCCCTCATCCACCGCAAAGAACTCCATCAGTTGCTGCAGTTGTCCGGCCTGCCCGCCGAGCTCTTCCGCCGTGGCGGCCAACTCCTCGGACGCCGACGCATTCTGCTGGGTTGCCTTGTTCAACTGGCCCATGGCCGTATTGATCTGCGCCACCCCCGTCGACTGCTCCTGCGACGCCGAGGCAATCTCCTGCACCAGATCCGACGTCTTCTGGATACTCGGCACAATCTCCGTCAGCAAATTACCCGCCCGTTCCGCCATCTTCACGCTGGAGCCAGCCAACGTCCCGATCTCCTGCGCCGCCACCTGGCTACGCTCGGCTAACTTGCGCACCTCAGCCGCCACCACCGCAAAACCCTTGCCGTGTTCGCCCGCCCGCGCTGCCTCAATCGCTGCATTCAGCGCCAACAAATTCGTCTGATACGCAATATCGTCAATGATGCCAATCTTGTCGGCAATCGACTTCATCGCATCCACCGTCTTGCCCACTGCATCACCGCCTTCACCGGCCTCCTTGGCCGCTTTCGACGCCATCGAATCCGTCACCTTCGCATTCTCGGTATTCTGCGACACCGACGCCGTCATCTGCTCCAGGCTCGCCGTCGTTTCCTCCACCGAAGCTGCCTGCTCAGACGAAGACTGCGACAAGGACTGCGCCGTCGCCGACACCTGTCCTGACGCATTCGACAACGCATCGGCCGCCGTAATGATCTGGGCAATCGTTTCCGACAACTTCGCAATCGTATTGTTGATGGCTTCCTTCAGCGTCGCGAAATCACCTTGATACTGCTTGCTGATGATTTGGGTCATATCCCCTTGTTCCATCGCACCCATCACTCGCTGTACATCCTGAATCGGTGCCACCACCGCATCCAGTGTTTCATTGATACCCTGCACGATCTTGCGGAAATCACCCTGATGCTGTGTCGCATCAGCGCGGGTTTCCAGTTTGCCGGCAACGGCGGCGAGCGACAGCATGTTGGTATCGGCCACCAGCTTGTTGACCGCTTCGATACAGGCATTCAGGTTATTTTTGATGGTGTTGTAGTCACCCTTGTAGGTGTCGGTAATCTTCGACGGGATATCCCCCTTCGAAATCCGGTCCACATAATTCGCCGTCACATTCAAGGGATTGACGATATTGGTAATGGTGTCATTGATCCCCTTCACCAACTGGTTCCAGCCGCCGACAAACATATCGGCATTGGCCCGCTTGTTCAGTTCGCCATCGGCAGCCGCCTGAATGATGATCGAGGTTTGCGCCAGCAGATCGCTCATCATCTTGACGACGTTATTCAGGTTGGTCTTGATGACATTGAAGTCACCGTTGTAGTTGTCGGTGATGATCGGCGGGATGACGCCCTTCGAGATATCATCCACGTACTTGGCGGTGACGTTGAGTGGCCCGATCACCGCATCCAGCGTGTTATTCACCCCGGCCACAATCTTGTTGAAGTCGCCGTGGTGCTTGGCAGCATCGGCCCGGGTGGCCAGCTTGCCATCGACGGCAGCCTGCGCCAGCAGGTTCACATCTGCAGTCATCGCTTGCACGGCCCCTTGCACGGCGGCGACGGCGCGAACCACTTCACCCACTTCGTCTTTGTTGTTGCTTTCCAGTTTGAAGTTGAAATCGCCGACTGACATCTTCTTGGCGGCATCAACCACTTCCCCGACCGGTTTGGTAATGCTGCGCGTGATCAGGTAACCGATCAGGGCGGCAAGCAGCCCCGCGATAATCGCCAGTGTCATGAGCAGGCTTTCGGCAGCCGCTGCGGTGGTTTGGGCTTTTTTGCCGGTTTCGACCATGGCCCTGGCCTGGAAGTCGACCAGCTCATTAATCGCACCCATGTAGCCGGCTTGGGCTTTGCGCAAATCACCAGCCAGCAAAGTGACAATTTCTTCGCGCTTGTTGGCTTTTAAAAGCTCCATGAATTTGTCTTGCTGGGCCACATAATTAAGGCGGTTCTCAGCGATTTTCTTGAGGATTGCCTTGCCGGCGTCGCTGCGAACACTCTTGTCGAGCTTGTCGAGGTTGTCAGTAATGATCTTGCGTTGTTCGGGAATGGCATCCAGCGCCTTCTGCTGCTCGACACCTGAGAAGATGTAGGCGTTGCGTAACTGACGCGCGACATTGTTGATCGCATCAATCATATTGTTGGCCTGTACCGTTTTGGGAAAGCGGTCGTTCGCCATGCTGTCGATTTCAAGATTAAGCGCGCCAATTCGCGTATAGCCAATAACGGCAATGGCGATTAACAAGGCTAGCGTTACGGCAAATCCAATCCCTAACCGGACGCCAATTTTCAGGTTGTTCAACATAATTCCCTCCTGGTTACCAAACTTCAAAAATTGTTAGTTTTGTGCCGTTGACCGTGGCAATGCCGCGTTTAGGCTCATTTCACGTTCTTCACTGCGTGCGTTGCGTTGCACCAAAGCCTGTACATCCAAAATAAGCGCTACTTCGCCGGTGCCGAGAATCGTCGAGCCGCCGATGCCGCGCAGGTGGCGGAAGATGCTCGACAGCGGCTTGATCACGGTCTGGAATTCGCCCATCAATTGATCGACGACGATGCCGGCTTTTTGCCCGGCGTACTGAACGACGACGATGTTCTCGCGGGCCGGTCGCTCACCCTCGATCTCGAACATTTCGCGCAACCGGACAAAAGGCAGCACCTCGCCGCGCAGATTGTGGAAATCGCGGTCAGCGGTGTCATCGCGCTGCTCGATACATTCAATCACCATATCGAGCGGTATCACGTAGCTGGCTTTGCCGACCCCGACCAGAAAGCCGTCGATGATGGCCAGCGTCAGCGGCAGGCGAATGGTGAAGGTGGTGCCTTCGCCTTCGATGCTGGAAACGTCACAGTTGCCGCGCAGGCTTTGGATATTGCGCCGCACGACATCCATGCCGACGCCGCGCCCGGAAAGGTTGGTGACTTGATCCGCCGTTGAAAAGCCCGGCTCCCAGATCAGGTTGATAATTTCCTGGTCGGACAAGGTTTGACCGGCCTGGATCAGGCCCTTGTCGATCGCCTTGTTGTAAATTTTGTCGCGCGGCAGGCCACCGCCGTCATCGCTCACTTCGATGACGATGCTGCCTGAGTCATGGTAAGCGTTAAGTTCGACCCGGCCATGCCGCTCCTTGCCCTTGGCTTCGCGAGCGTCAGCGGATTCGATGCCGTGATCCATGCAGTTACGCACCAGATGCATCAGCGGATCGCCGATTTTCTCAACCACGGTTTTATCGAGTTCGGTCTCGGCGCCGGTGATGATGAGGTCGATTTCCTTGTTGATTTCCTTGGAAACGTCACGCACCACGCGGTTGAAGCGGTTGAAGGTTTCGCCGATCTGGACCATGCGCAGTTGCAGGGCCGAGTCGCGGATGTTTTCAACCAGGCGCGAAAGTACCGAAGTCGTTTCCATCAAATCGCTCTGGCCGCTGCGCGTCGCCAGCAGATGGGCGGAGGCGCCGGCAATGACCAGTTCGCCGACCAGATCAATCAGTTGGTCGAGTTTGTCGGCCTGGACACGGATCAGCCGCGCTTCGACCGCTTTTTTCTCGCTTACCTGCGTTTGTTTGCTGATGGCGGCATCGACCACTTCTTTGTGGATGACTTTTTGATCCACCAGAATTTCGCCAATTTGCGGCTTCGCAACCGGCGCTTCGCCTTCTTCGACAGGCGCTTGTTCGCTGCTTTGCTGCGAGGTCAGGCCGTCATCGAGTTCGCTTTGGGTCAGGGCACCGCAACGGACCAGAATTTCGCCGAGACGCATGTCGTCTTCCGGCAGTTCCTTGATCAGCTTGAGGTATTCGGCCAGCTTGCTGTCCGGCGGCAGGATGCGCAGTTCGCAATCATCGGCGCAGAAATTGAATACACGCTCGATATCGGCCTTCGAGGCACGGGTCTGCAGGCGGATTTCAAAGCCGAGATAGCAGGATTCCGGGTCCATCTCATCGGCAGCCGGCATGGCGTCCGGCACGGTTTCCAGGCCGAGAATTTCGCCGAGCGACGCCAGGTAGCGAATGAAAGAAAGCGGGTCCATGCCGCCGCGCAGCACGTTCGGGCCAAAACGCACGGAAATGTGCCAGGCATCGGTAATCACCACGCCGCCGCCGGAGGCGTGAAACTCTTCGGCGCTTTCGACAATCTTGCCGCCTTCGACCGGGGCGGGGCCGCCGGTGTAGGTCGTCAATTCAAGCTGCAGGGCTTCGCCGCTGGCGGTCACTTCGTCTGCGGGTGTTGGCTGGCCGGCTTCGAGGACATCCATCAGGCGGCCAAGATGGTCGCAGCAACGCAGCAACAAGCCGGTGAGGTCGCTCGACACCCGGATTTCGCTGTTGCGCAGGCGGTCGAGGACGTTTTCCACCTTGTGCATGAAGCCTTCGATGAAGTGGCATTCAATGACGCCGGAAGCGCCTTTGACCGTATGTGCCGCCCGGAAAATGGTGTTGATGTTGTCCTGGTCGTCCGGGTTCTGCTCCAGTTCAAGCAGGCCGTTTTCCATGGCCTGCAATTGCTCGCGGCCTTCCTGGATAAATACGCTGGTCAGTTCGTCCATGATCTGCCTCAGGCTTGTTCGCGGGCGGTGATGATCACCGGGTCGCCGAAGAAGGCGGTCAGGTTGCAAAAATCGAGGGTCTGGCGCACGGCCGGGCTATGCGCCACGATGGACAGATCCTTGTTCAGATGGGCCGCTTCGCGCTTGGCGAGAATCAGCAGTTGCAGGCCGGCAGTGTCGATTTCGGCGACCTGGGAAAGATCGAGTTCCAGACCGTTTGCTGCCTGCAGGGCGTCGAGCAATTGCTGCTTGTGGGCCAGGGCATGATAAATGGTCAGGTCTTCGATGATGGTCAGGCGGTTGTTGGCGCTCATAGGGCCTCGGTCAGAACAGTTCAATTTTGGGTGAGCTTGCCGCCGGGCTCGCGCTGACGCCGGACTTTGGCGACTGGTGCGTTGCCTGCTGGTGGCTGATACGCTGAGAATCCATCACGTAGGAGCTATAAAGCTCATCCAGATGATCGGCCAGCGGCGTGTATTTGTAGTTTTCGCCTTCCGATGCTTTGATCCGGCGGGCCAGGTTTTCAGCGTGGTCGTTGAGTTTTTCCATGGCGTTGAGCACCAGCTCGATCTGCTGCCGGGTAATGTCCTGGAACTGCACGCTGGAAAGTACATCCATGAACATGCCGGCCAGTTCGGAACTCGATTGCTTGACGGTATCCAGCGTATTCCTGTCATGTTCGAGCAGCACCTGATAGCCATCGCCAAGCTTGCTGAGCTGGCCGGAGAATTCGTTGAGCGCGGCGCGTTCGGCGTCGACATTGCTGTGGGTGAGCTTGTCCTGGAACTGCTGGCGAATGTTGTCGGTGACCGAATTTATGCCCTGATTTATCTGGTTGACCGCAGCATCGGTCTCGGTCGAGAGCTTGCGTACTTCGTCGGCAACCACGGCAAAACCACGGCCAGCCTCGCCGGCACGGGCGGCTTCAATCGCGGCATTGAGGGCAAGTAGATTGGTTTGCCCGGAAATGTGCTTGACCAGTTGTACCAGCTTGCCGAGATCCTGCGCCTGGGCAACGACCTGAGTAATCCGCACCTGATCGCTGCTTGCTTCGTCGATGCGCTTGGTGATGTAGGTTTCCATCTTGTCGATCAGCCGCTTGTTGCTGACGATGTTCTCTTCCGAGTTATGCGCAATCGTTGAAGAGTTTTCTGCCGTTCTGGCCACGAAGTTGTCCAGATTGGTGACGACGGCATCGATGGCGAGCAGGCGATTGGTAATGTCGAAAGCCGCTTTTTCAGTGGCTTCGATGATGCCGTTCAACTGGTTGCGCAGCACTTCGTTGTAATTACGTACGCCTTCCAGTTCCTTGGCGACTTCCTCGCCCACCGTTTCAACGTCGGCCACCTTGCTGAAGACTTGTTTCTGCTCGATGGCGATGCCGAAAAACATATCCTTGAAGAAGGCCATCGAAACAGCGCGTTGGGCAAAGTAGGCAATGACAACGATCAATGCCGTACCAAAAGCATCCGCTGCCGGGTTTTCAAGGCCGATAGCAGGGGCAAAGGTCCGGTGAAACCAGTCATTCAGGAGATAAACAACCGCAAATGCGGCGGCGGCGACTCCCCCGGCGACCAAGGCTCCCCGTCTTAACAGATCGTTGACCTGCATGAGATGCTCCTAGCGCACGACGAGCTTGATGGTATTGATCAGTTCATCGGCCGTGGCGGGCTTGACGATCCAGCCGGAAGCGCCAGCCGCCTTGGCTTCCACTTTGCGCGATTGCTGCGATTCGGTGGTCAGGAAGAGGATGGGCACGAACTTGTAGGCGGGAAGTTTGCGAACCTCGCGGATCAACTCAATGCCATTGATGCCGGGCATGTTGAGATCGGTGATCAGGAGATCAATCTTGATGCCGGCCTGGAATTTCTTGAGGGCTTCTTCGCCACTGCTGGCTTTTGTTAGTGCAACATCCCTTCTGTAAATTCTTTGGCTGTTGGTTTTGCGCGGCTGTGCTGGCTGGAGCGCTGAGGGCGTGTAGCGCCCGAGGCGCGGAGGACGGCACAGCCGCGCGGCGAAACATCGAC
>Ga0209480_10001604_pt1 | contig 16400 bp, 14 predicted proteins | sample JI61114C2DNA_FD_187501 | JGI IMG/M metagenome (GOLD analysis project Ga0209480, IMG submission 187501) | Wastewater effluent complex algal communities from Wisconsin, to seasonally profile nutrient transformation and Carbon sequestration -... | ecosystem: Engineered > WWTP > Effluent > Algae...
TTTTGCTTTGCTTGCCTGCCATCTTCGCCTTGCCGCGCATGCCGGGCATGAAGCGAATTCTCGGAAGTATTGTCGTGCTTGGGTTACTTGTCGCCGTGCAATTCGGTCTTGCCGGAATTCTGGAGCGTTTTGACCACGGCATCGGCGACCAAACACGAACCCAGATGGCGCAAATCAGTATTGAAGCCGGAAAAGCCTATGCACCAATGGGCTCGGGGCTTGGCACATTCCGGCAGGCCTATGCCGTTTTCGAAGCCAGGCACGAAGACAGTATCGACCATACCACCACCAACCATGCACATAACGATTATGCCGAGTTGTGGCTCGAAGCCGGTTATGCGGCGCTGTTGGCAATGGCGGCTTTCTGGATCCTGTTTTTGATACTCGGATACCGTGTCTGGATCGCGCAGAAACAAACCGATACTTTCGCGGTTCTGCTATCGCGCGTTGCCTGGGTCAGCCTGCTAATGGCATTGCTGCACTCGTTTGCCGATTACCCGCTAAGGCCCACGGCAAATTCCGCCGTCTTTGCGCTATTGCTGGCGCTCGCCCTGGCCGCCAGCCAAAAAAGAAAAATGTAGAAATTTTCCAGCCACGAAAAAGGCAATTCCAGTTTTCACGCTCATGCTGAAAATTAGAATATCCGCCGAAATCCAGCCTTGATTCGCTTGAATAGCAGACCGATCCAATTCGTTTCGCCGTAGCGCATTTTCAAATAAGCCGCATTGGCGAATAGCCGTTGTCGCAACCAGCGCATGCGAAGTGGCCAGTTCGGGAATGCCATGAAGCTCATATATTGAATGTAAAACCAGCGATGCATCTTGCCGGTCTTCATGATTTCATTTTTTTCCGCGCGCAACAGCGAGGCAAGAATAGCGTCGGGCACGATGGTGTGGAATTCGTGTTGTGCTGCCAGCAGGCCGTCGCGACAGGCGCCTGCTAGGTTACGCTCGATCGCGATATCAAGCATTGCCTGCCATTGCGACGGAGCAAAACTCGAGCCGAGCAGATGCAAGTCGTAAAGCCATTTCAAACTGTTTTCGCTGCCCTCCGCCATGTTCTGAATGCGATGCATGCAGGCATTGAAAAAGGCATGCTCGGGCGATAGGCCGCGTGCGAATTCGCCCAGCTTCGGCAATGAAATGGCTTGCCGGTTCAATTCGTCGAAATGAAAGCGATAGGCAAATATCGGCGAGCTGGAAAGCTGCCAATGCAGATCGATTTCCAGACCCGTGCCGCTGACCGAATTGCGAACGCAAGTGTGCTCAAAGCTCACCAGATCGCCTGCAAGCACAGGGTCGCGAAGACGGTAATCAAGCACTTCAAGACATGCGATCGCCCTGAGTGTTTCGGCATGCGATGAAAACAGCAGATCAATATCGCTGCAGTCCCGCAAGTGTGGCGACGGGTAGGCCCAGTAGGCGAGCGCCGATCCTTTCAATAGCAACGCATCAATACCGGCACTATGCAGATGGCTCAGTATTTTTCGGCACTCGGCTTCACGCATCAGGCTGAGTTGTGCTTTTGTGCGTGCAAGTTCGGCAATATGTTCCCGGAACGAAACGGGTATGCCGGTCTGGCTGTCGGCAGTATTTATACACTCATGCAACAGAGCGAGAACACCCTCGGCATTCGCCTCGTCCGAAATGGTGTCGTACGCTACAGCCTCCGGAAACGCCCAGTGCGGATTGTCACCACGCAGCATTGCAGCAAGCCATTCACGAATCATCCGGGCAACACCTTTTCCATGTTCTTCAATCATAGCGCGGCAATCCGTCAAACCCTAAGCAGCAGGAAAAATAGGGCATGGCATCATCTTCGGGGTGCGCAAATACCGGCGTTGCGCTAAAGTAGCAAGGCCCGTTTCGCCATGAACCGGACCACATTTCGAGGATGATGAATGCAGTCGGTAGAGAAGTGTCGAATAGGCATTTTAGGTCTTGGCTATGTGGGGTTTCCGCTGGCGCTGGAATTTGGCAAGCAGTTTGACACCGTGGGTTTCGATATCGATGCCGAACGCGTCCAGTCACTTCGCCAAGGCGAATTCCGGCAAGCGCAGCGATTGACGATTAGCGATGCACCGCAAGATCTCGAAACTTGCAATGTATTTATTGTTACAGTGCCCACTCCGGTGGATGAGGCCAATCGACCCGATTTCGAGCCCTTGCTGTCTGCCTGCAATACCATAGGCCGGATGCTGAAACAGGGTGATATCGTCATTTACGAATCCACCGTCTATCCGGGAACCACCGAGGAAGTTTGCATCCCGGTGCTGGAGAAAATTTCCGGCCTGGTGTTCAACCAGGATTTTTTCTGCGGCTACAGCCCTGAACGCGTGAATCCCGGAGACACGAAACATCATCTTACCAATATTAAAAAAATCACGTCGGGCTCGACGCCCGCCGCAGCGGATTTTGTCGATGCGCTGTATAAAAAGATCATTATTGCCGGCACCCATCGTGCGCCCTCGATCAAGGTCGCCGAAGCGGCAAAGGTCATCGAGAACACGCAGCGTGACGTCAATATTGCCTTGGTCAACGAACTGTCGATGATGTTCGACAAGATGGGTATCGATACTCGCGACGTACTCGAAGCCGCCGGAACAAAATGGAATTTTCTGCCCTTCAAACCTGGCCTGGTCGGTGGCCATTGCATCGGCGTTGATCCTTATTACCTGACGCACAAAGCGACCGTGCTTGGCTATCATCCGGAACTGATATTGGCCGCGCGCCGTATCAATAGCCGCATGGGTTTGCATGTGGCGCACCAGGTGATGCGCCTGATGGCAAACAAGCGCATTCATGTGGTGGGTTCCAGAATTTTGGTGATGGGCCTGAGCTTCAAGGAAGACTGCGAGGATCTGCGCAATACACGCGTGATCGATATCATCAATGAACTCAGGGCAGCGCATGCGCAAGTTGATGTGCATGATCCGGTCGCCCGTGCCGCAGATGCCAAACGGCTGCTGCAAATGGACCTGGTGTCGGCTCCCGAGCCGGATGCCTACGATGCCATCGTGCTGGCAGTTGGCCACACCTGCTTTGTCGAAATGGGCTTGCCGGCTGTTCGTCGTTTCGGCAGGGAGAATTGCGTGATATTTGACGTCAAGTCCGTGTACGGTAACGAACACGTCGATGGGCGACTGTAATGCGAGAATGTACCTCGAAATTCACAACCGTAGGGGCGCCTGCTTGCTGCGCCCATGGATTTTGATAATGCCAGGGCGCAGCAAGCAGGCGCCCCTACGGTTAAGATCGGAAATACATTCGCGGCAATGATTAATGACGCAATCGAAACCAGAATTCAAAAAAGTGGACTACCCATGAGAAATTACGAAGCAAGAAAACGCATTCTGGTCACCGGTGGAGCCGGGTTCCTCGGCTCGCATTTGTGCGACCGTCTGCTTGAACGCGGCGATGAAGTGGTGTGCGCCGATAATCTGTTTACCGGCAGCAAACGCAATATCGAACACCTGCACGGCAATCCCCGTTTCGAATTCGTGCGACACGACGTGACGTTTCCGCTCTATCTCGAAGTCGATGAAATCTACAATCTCGCTTGCCCGGCATCACCGGTGCATTACCAGCATGATCCGGTACAGACCACCAAAACCTCGGTGCATGGCGCCATCAATATGCTGGGTCTGGCGAAACGTCTTCGCTGCCGCATCTTCCAGGCATCCACCAGCGAAGTGTATGGCGACCCGGCGGTGCATCCGCAGACCGAAGGCTATTGGGGCAATGTGAATCCGATCGGCATCCGTTCCTGCTACGACGAAGGCAAGCGTTGCGCCGAAACCCTGTTTTTCGATTACCACCGACAGCACGGGCTCGATATCAAAGTCGCGCGCATTTTCAATACCTATGGCCCGCGCATGCATCCCAACGATGGCCGCGTGGTATCGAATTTTATCGTGCAGGCGCTGCAGGGTAATCCGATCACGATTTTCGGCGAGGGTCAGCAAACGCGCTCATTCTGCTATGTCGATGATCTGGTCGAAGGTTTTTTACGCTTCATGGATACCGATGCCGGCTTCACGGGGCCAATGAATCTGGGCAATCCGGGTGAATTCACCATCCGGCAATTGGCCGAAAAAGTCATTGAGCTCACCGGCTCGAAATCGACGCTGGAATTCAAGCCGTTGCCATCGGACGATCCACTGCAACGCAAGCCCGACATCAGTCTGGCACAGGCAAAAATAAACTGGACTCCTGAAGTACAACTCGAAGCCGGCCTGAAAAAAACCATCGCCTATTTCGATTCGCTGCTGGCCGGCCAAATATGACCGGCCTTCATTCTTGCTGATGTCGAAACTTCTGTTCGCACCAAAATGTCGCTGAAAGATTCCGCCAAGAAAGCCATTCTCTGGTCCGCAGGCTTGAACCTGTTTCGCGACGGGCTGCAGTTTGTTCAGATGCTGGTGATGGTACGTTTGCTCGATCCCGATATTTACGGCATGGCAAATTACGGCAGTACGCTGATCGGTTTTATCGGTCTCATTTCCTTCCAGCATATTTCGGCGCATATCGTGCAGGTGCGTTCCGAAGCACAAGTCGACTACGACCAGCACTTCACTTTTGGCATGTTCCTCAATCTGTGTTTGTTCGTGCTGACAAATCTGCTCGCGTTCGCGGCGGCCTATGTCGGGCAATACGCCAAAATGCAGCCGATACTGCACGTACTCTCCTTTTCCTTTTTGTTCAGCGTGCCGATGGATTTGCGGCAACGCATGCTGGAACGCGAGCATCAATGGGAAAAACTGCGGCCCCTGCAGATGGCGATGATGGTGGTCTCGGTCGTTGCCGGTATTTCGATGGCATTGGCCGGTGCCGGCGTTTATGCCTTGATCGTGCCGGGTATGCTTTCGATGATGGTTTTTTCCTATGATCTTTTCATCGTGCTGAAATGGCGGCCACGCTGGACCTGGAATCGCGATGCCTATCGCGATGCCCTGTATTTCGGCATGAATCGCATGGCCTCCAATGTAATGAACAGTGGCCGGAAAATGGTCGAGAGCACGGCCATTACGCATTACTTTCTTTTCACCGGTCTCGGCGTTTTCGGCAGAGCAGAAGGCTTGGCGAATATGTTCTGTGGTCGAATCGGGCAGCAGGTTGTTTCCGCACTCTATCCGATCATTACCCGTGCCGATCCCGCCAGTGAACGCTTTCAGAAAATCGCCGGTCTGGTATTACGCAGCGTTGCCTGGGTGATTATTCCCATTGCCGTCTGGTTCTCGTTTGAAGCCAGTGCCATCACGAATCTGCTGTACGGCAACAAATGGAATTCCGTGATCAGCTTGTTGCCGCTGACCATGTTGATCGGTTGCGCGCAGGCGCTTGGCGGTTGCACCTATTCACTGTTGCTCGCTAACGAAGCCCGACGCCAATGCATTCGTTCCGATGTTTTTGCCATGCTTCTGATCGTGGGCTGCGTACTGGTCTTGATGCCGATGGGATTGAAGACCTATCTCGCCGGTGCAAGCATCGCCCATATTATTATCGGCATCGTGTTGTTGACTCTGTTGGTGCGGACCGGCGGCATCCAATCGAAAGGTATGCTGATTGCCCTGTTTCCGCCCTTGCTGGCTTCCGGCCTTGGTATTGCCGTGATGCTGGCGGTCGGCAAAAATATCGCAATGCCGGATTCCTTGATCGTGAAGACACTGATAGCCGGAACGCTATTCGGTGTGATCTATACGCTGGTGATCCGCCAGTTTTTCCGCAATCATCTGCGGGAGTTGCTGGACTACATGCCCGCAGGCCAATGGGCAAAGAAAATGCTGGTGCTGGCATGATTCGACAAATGCATTTCTGCGCGGGAGAGCTTGATTGAAACTGCTGTTCATCTTGCCCGAATACCTGCCGCATTCCGGTGGTGGCATCATCACTTTTTATCGCGCCTTGCTGCCGCAACTGGTCGCCATGGGACACGAAGTCCGAGTCATTGTAGGCAGTGCCATGTTCGCCGAAGAAAAAGCGAACGCCACTCTGGTGGATGGCGTCAAAGTTGAATCGCTGGAACAGGGTTTGCGTGACAAATATTTCGAGCAATTCCAGACCTATGCCTCCATGCCCTGGTTGCGCAAACATCTGGCGGCGGCTTGGGCCATGTATGAGCAGGCTGGAAAGGGCGAAGGCTATGACGTAGTCGAAGCAACCGACTGGGGCCTGTTGTTTGTGCCCTGGGCATTGCAGCAATCCGCCTCTTTGCTCGTTCGCATGCATGGCAGTATCGGCCAAATCGATATCCATGACCCGGTCGCGGGCGAAGAAGCCCAGGGCCAGCTTGTTCGCCTGATCGAACGGCAGGCACTTTCGTTTGCCAACACCGTGCAGACTTACAGTCCTGCGAATGCCATGTTTTGGGAAGCCCAGACAGGTCGCGAAGTCGATTGTCTTTATCCGGCATGGCAAGCTTTTTCCAACGCGCCGCAAAATACTGACAGAAGCGATCGTGGTCTCGTCCTCGGTCGCCTACAACGCTGGAAAGGCCCGCAGGTTTTGTCCGAAGCCCTGCTCGCGCTCGGCAACGCAGCACCCATCGTCGAATGGATGGGGCGCGATACCGCCTACGACAATCGCCAACGCACCACCGGGCAATATCTCGCGCAGAACTTCCCGGGCATCTGGCAGCAGCGCTTGTTGCATTGCCCGCCACAATCGCCGGAACTGGCGGCGGCCAGACAAGCCTCCGCCGCATTTGCCGTGGTGCCATCGTCCTGGGACGTTTTCAATTTCACCTGCGTCGAAGCCATGGGGCAGGGCGTACCTGTAATTTGCTCGACCGGTGCCGGTGCCAGCAGCTTGGTTGAAGACGGCGTCAACGGTTTTGTGTTTGAAAACGGAAATCCCCATGCACTGGCCAATGCGATTTCACGCTGCACCTCGATGAGCGAAGCGGAACGTATTGCGATGGCAGAAGCAGCACGATCAACCATCGAAAGGGAATTGAATCCGGCACGTGTTGCCGAAAAATATCTGCAGGCCTATCTGATGACCACGAAAAAATCGCGTAAGCCGATAGCACAGGACAATTGGCTGCGGCGTGCCTGCGCCCCCGACAACCTGCAAGTCGAAGCACTGTCATTCCTGGACACTCTGCCCTTGAAGGCATTGATGCAGTACGTCTGGCAGCGCGGCCGGAAAAAATGGTCGCCATGAACCAGCACGCACGCAATGGCAAGCTTGCCCTATGCATTCCGGCCTATAACGCCGAAAAATTTCTGCCGCGTCTTTTAACATCGGCTCGGCAGCAACACATTCCGTTCGATGAAATCTGGCTCTACAACGATTGCAGCACCGACGGCACTGCCGAACTGGCGGCGCGTTTGGGCGCCAAGGTAGTCAGCGGTGAAAAAAACATTGGCTGTAGTGCTGGCAAAAACCGGCTCTTGCAGGCAACCACCTGCGAATGGATCCATTTTCACGATGCCGACGATGATCTGAAACCCGACTTCACCACGCTCGCAAGAAAATGGATCGACAAACCGGATGCACCCGATGTCGTATTGTTCAATTATGAAAGCCGCCGTTACGAAGACGAACATCTTTTAATGTTGCGCGAATTCGATGCGCAGGCCCTGCGGACCGATCCTGCCCGTTACGCTATCCGTAATCAGATCAATCCTTATTGCGGTCTGTATCGCCGAGAGTCGCTGTTGCGCGTCGGCGGCTACGACGAAGACCCGGCCGTGCTGTACAACGAAGACTGTCGCTTTCATATGCATCTGGCATTTTCCGGATTGAGTTTCGATGCCGAGCCGCAATTTGCCGTGATCAATCTGGAACGCCAGGGCTCCATGTCCGGCGCCAACAAGGAAAAATGCGCCCGCGCCCGTCTTGCCGTGCTGCAAAAAGCGGCGAGAGAGGCATCGCCGAATCTGCACCGTGAAATCGGACTCGAGGCTTGGTTGAATGCCAGGCATCTGGGTGCCTTCAAGGCCTGGGATGCGATGAATGAAGCCATTGATCTCGCAAAAAAAATGGGCGTGAGCATTCCCGAGGAAGAAGATAAAGCTATCCTCAGAATGTTCGCAATGTTGGCACCTAAGCTCGGCTTCAAACTGCGTGCACAATTCGTGGCGCGGCGAGATGGGAATAGGATTGCATGGCCGTAGTGAAATACATGAAATGCGGGGAGTAACCGATGGGGATTCTTGATCCGATCAGAAAATTGACATCGCAGTCTGCCGTTTGGCCTCCGATTGATTATGAATTGATGGAAGCGAAAAAAGCCGGCTATCTCAAAGGCAAGGTCTTGAATGCGGGCGCAGGCTGGCGGGACTTATCGCATCTTGTGGATGGCGAGCTGATTAACCAGGATATTACCTGGCCTGATGACGACAGAAAAAACATCCATGTTTTTTCGCCGATACACAATATTCCTGTTTCCGAGAATACGTTCGACACTATTCTTTGCATTGCTGTGCTTGAACACGTGGAGAATCCCGAGGAAATAATTCCGGAATTTCTTCGCGTGTTAAAGCCGGACGGTGTTGTGGTGGCATCGGTACCATTCATGCAGCCAGAACATAAAATTCCTACCGACTATCAGCGTTATACCAAAGATGGTCTGGAAAGATTGTTCCGTCACAGAGGTTTCGAGATCGTATCTTCGAAAAGTGTTTTTACCGTTTATCACTCACTGCACTGGATCGTTTATGAGTGGCTTCATTTGAGAATTACGCTGGCTTACAAGTTTTTGCGTGTGTTGTTACTCCCTCCCTTGGTGTATCTGGCCAGACATTCAAACTTGAGTTCGGATAAGCTGGCATCGGTATTCCAGGTAATTGCAAGGAAAACACTGAAGCCATGACTTTGCCGCTGGTCTCTGTAGTCATTCCCTGCTACAACGCTGAGCGTTGGATAGTCGAAACGCTTGAGTCTGTGCGGAACCAGACTTGGCAGAATATCGAAATTATTGTTGTCAATGACGGGTCAACAGATAAGAGCGTCGATTTGATCAAGTCCTTCGAGTTTCATGCCTTGAGATTGATCGAGCAGGAAAACAAAGGCCAAACCTCGGCATTGAATACCGGCTTGGCTGCAGCCCGTGGTGACTATATCCAATACCTCGATGCAGATGATTTACTGCATCCCGACAAAATCGAAATACAGCTTAAGCGCCTTCTTGCAAATCCTGATTGCATTGCATCTGCAGAGTGGGTTCGCTTTTACGATAAAATCGATGGGCAGGTCTTCAGGCCGGACGACACCTGGCAGGATTTGGAGCCGGTTGAGTGGCTGGAAAGATCATGGAAAATTGGTGGCGGTATGATGTATCCAGCCATGTGGTTGCTACCGATAAACATTGTCAGGAATGTTGGGCCATGGGGCGAAGAGCTTAGCTTAAACAATGACGCAGATTATTTTGTCAGAGCAATTTTAGCATCTAGGCGCATACTGTTTTGTCCATCTGCTAAGACATATTACCGTTCCGGAATCGCAGGCAGTTTGTCGGGAATAAAAACTGAAAAAGGCTGGAAATCCCAATGGAAGGTTCTGGAAAACTGTGAATCTTATTTGTTCGAATACGAAGAATCTGAGCGAACAAGAAAATGCATGTCCTTACTCTGGCAGCGTCTAGCCTACAATAGTTACGCATATTCAAAGGGGTATGCAAATGAAGCATTCGCGCGGGCGAAAAAATTGCACACTATAAAGCTTGAGCCAGATGGCGGAATGTTATTTCAATCACTGAAAACAATTCTGGGGTGGCGAGCTGCATTGGTTCTCCAGAATAGCTACTATAAATTCAGGTACAAGAAGAATTGAAGCGTTGGATTGTTTCTTATCACAGAGAGCGGCATGGATATTACAGCTAGGAAAGACATTCTATTCATAACTGACGTAAGCCATATCCGGTCTGTGCGCGATGGAGGAGTTCAGATCTGCACGAAAGAATATGCGTGCCTTCTTCAAAAGGCGGGGTTCGATATCCACGAGCACGCAATCAGGCATACACGAAAGTTATATAAACGATTCAAGATAAAACTTGGCATTGGGGTGTATGACCGGTATGACTTCGAAGAGCTATTTTCTTCAATAGAAGAAAAATTACTGCAGAAAAAAATTGAGTATGTCGCTTTGAATCAGGTGGCGTTGTCTGGATTTGCGGAAATGATCAAGGCTAGGTTTGGAAACACCATCACAATCCTGTTGCTCTCACACGGAAACGAAAGTGGAGACTTTCTTCATGAGATTGTCAGGGCTGAAAGCAAGTCACTGATTCATAAGGCACGAGACATCATCAGGCTTGGACTTTTTGTTTTCAAGGAGTCAATTTTCTTTGCAAAACATGTTGATCTGGTTCTGTCGATGTCGTCAACTGAGTTTGAGATCAACAAATGGCTTGGTGCGAAGGCTGGCTTGTTCGTGCCGCGTACATTTTCGCCCGACTTTCTGGATTTAATGCCTAGAAATGACAGGGTAGGATTCGTTGGTACGCTTGATCATTTGCCCAATAGCGCAGGGCTGGAACAATTTTTAACGGAATTCGAAAAAGTAAATGTTAATAAAGTCAAGCTTAGGCTCGTAGGCGGTCCTGCAACGATAGGACTTCTCCTGGAGAATAAATTCTCATGCGTCAAATATTTGGGTTTATTGGATGACGAAGCATTGAAGCAAGAAGCGGCGTCTTGGTCTTGTTCTATCAATCCGGTCTTTTGGTATTCCAGAGGAGCTTCGACCAAGCTTGCCCAGTTGCTGAACTGGGGGCTTCCTGTGGTGACTACTGAAGCTGGCAACAGAGGATACACTTGGACAAACGGGATACTGCAGAATGCCCGCGATGCAAAAGATATGGCGGGACTCTTAGTAAAGATTTCTGCGGACTCAAAATTGATTGAAGATTGTGCCCGGCAAAGTCGGTTGGTGGCCAACAGCGGCCCTGCAATGGAAAATATAGCGTTGAAATTAAAAAGCGCTCTGCAAGATCTAAAAAAATATTGAAACGATCAGGTTGAAATTTATGACAAAGTTCGTGGCAGCTTTCAAAAACCGGCTAAAAACCGTATTGCAAAATAATGGCTGGTATTTAAGAAAGTCGAATGGTCTTTCATATGGCGTCGATCTTTTTACGGATATCTCAAGACTGGGCGTTACGAATATGAACTACATATTCGACGTCGGGGCGCATAAAGGTGAAACAGCTGTCACGCTGAGTATGTTGTATCCAGAATCAGCCATTTATGCATTTGAACCCGTCATTGAAAATTACGCAGTTCTGGAATCAAGCACGCAGAAATGCAAAAACGTGAGTTGTCTGAATTTGGCCGTTGGTGAAACGTGTGAGTCGCAAATTATCGAGCTTAGGAGTGATTCGCAAACCCACAGTCTCAAGCATGTCTTGTCTGCTGGTGATGCCAATCTGCTGGGGTACAAGTCGGTCGAAGTGACTACAGTTGACTCAATGATGCTGGAAAAGCTGATTGAACGAATTTCGTTGTTGAAAATAGATACAGAAGGTTACGAGCTCAGCGTTCTGAAAGGTGCAAAAGATGCGCTATCTGAAGGAAAGATAGATTTCATTTACCTTGAGGCAAGCGTATTGCCATCGGATTCGGCTCATTCATCCCTGTTTGAAATCCGAGACTTTCTGGATAAATTTGGCTATTCACTTACGGCGATTTACGAACAAGTTGTCTGGAAATCTCCGATAAGACTTGCATATTTCAATGCGTTATTTTCTCGAGACACCATCTCTAAGCCAGGCGGGACATAATCTCATGCAGGTTCGCATTCACGTAGTGACATACAGAAGGCCGCACTTGCTTGAGCGTGCGCTGAAAAGTTTGATTTCACAGACATGCACTTCCTGGGTGTGTGAAGTGTTGAATGACGATCCTGCGGATGGCCGAGTTGCGGAGTTAATCAACAGGATTGGAGATTCGCGAATTAGGTTGTCATTACCACTGCTAAAGCGGGGAGGGACAGGCAACTTTAACTATGCATTTCGACGGATTGACGAACCATTTACAGCAATACTTGAGGACGATAACTGGTGGGAGCCAGGCTTCCTCGACATCATGCTAGATGTATTGAGTAAAAATGCGAATGCAATTGCAGCATGCTGCAACGAGAGAGTCTGGAGAGAATGTGAGGATGGCTCATGGGTGAATACCGGAACAACAATTTGGCCGATAAGCGACGCTGTAGAAGAATTTCCTTTTCGCGCATCGGATAAATGTGGTAGCGCGAAAATATGTAATAGCGCGATGCTTTATCGGACAAATAATCCATACGATCTGCAGACACCTTCAAGTATACCCATTGATGTGACTGAGCACTTTCGCGAGCGTGTTATTCCTCATCCGATTATTCTCGTCTATTCGCCACTAGTAAATTATGCAGAAACTCTGAAAACACATCGCTCACAGGATAGTGCATGGTCGGTATATCAAACTCTACTAATCGCGAGTGTGTTTATTTTATCGGACGAAAATCAGCGAAGACTATTGGCTGATGAATTATGGTGCCGCGCAAGAACTGAGCAACCCTTGCTGAAAACCGCACTTCTGGCGGCGGGGTGTAGTTACAAGGAAGGTCGGATTCTTTGGCGGCAGGGAAGTGTATCCGAAAAAATGCGCTATTTAATGCATGTGCTTAGACATCCAGTTTCTGCCTGGGCAGTATATAGATCTCGTTCGAGCCGGAGCGAAGAGCTACAATGGCTCCTAAACGGTGCTTTCGTCGAGTTTGTTAGAGAAAAATCAAAAAATATTTCCGGCCAAATGAAACCAGGAATATGAAACTATAATGTCGCTCAAAAAAAGTTCAGCACTGCTTACACTGCTTAAAAACCTTATTCCATATGATTTTAGGCAGTCTTTAAAGCGACGAATTTTTCATGTCAATGATATGGAATTTCGCCTGATTAATATCCGTCGTGCCGGCTTCCAATGCACCGGGCTAATTGATGGGGGTGCCAATGTCGGTGACTGGACACGTCACTTCTGGAAGATCTTTCCCGGTGTGCCATCGATCATGGTCGAGCCCTTGCCGGAAATGATGGATGTACTGAACGGGCTGGCTAGAAGCGTCGAGGGATCGATGGTCGTAACTTCTGCGCTTGGTGCCGAACCGGGAAAAGTAAAGTTTCGTTCAAGTGATACCAATAGCGGTGTTGTCACATCAGTTGAAAATACCACCGATACAATTATTGAAGTTAATGTCGTCACCATCGACAGTGTTCTGGAAAAGAGTTCGATCAAACCCAACCTGTTAAAGCTCGATTTGCAAGGGTTTGAGCTGGAAGCCATGAAAGGCTGCCGCTCGCTTGCCGATTCGTTCGAAGTGATTATTACCGAGGTGTCGGTATTGCGTATTGGCGATGTGCCGATCTTTACGGAAGTAGATAAGTTTCTCGAGCAGAGAAATTTCCGTCTTTATGACGTAGTGCCACAGTATTACCGGCCGCTGGATGGTGCCTTGTGGCAGTGTGATGCGATCTATGTACGAAAAGATTCCCCACTCATAAAATCAAGGGAATGGAATTGAGCGTGAGCATGGCATCAAATATAAAAATGCGAATTCTATTGACTGCAGATCCGGAATTGCCGGTGCCGCCCAAACTGTATGGCGGCATTGAGCGTGTGATTGATTTATTGGTGCAGGAGTTTGTGGCTGCGGGGCACTACGTCGCCTTGCTGGCACACCCCGAATCGACCAGCGCCGCCAGCGTGAATTATTCCTGGCCGACACAAAGCAGTCAGGATGCTAGACCGAATGGCAAGGCCTTGAGCAAGGCGGTGAAAGAATTTCAACCCGATATTCTGCACAGCTTCTCGCGTCTGCTCTGGTTATTGCCACTGTTGGGTAAACCATTTCCGAAAGTGATGTCGTACCAGCGTGAGCCAACGGGCCGCACGGTGCAGTTGTCGAACTGGCTGCATCGCGGGCGTTTGCATTTCACCGGCTGCAGTGAATATATCTGCGGCAATGGCCGTGCGCGCGGTGGTGGTGACTGGACAGCAATTCATAATGCGGTCGATGCTAGTGCTTACCAATGCAAGGCACAGGTCAGCGATGATGCACCCTTGGTATTCCTAAGTCGTATCGAGCCCATCAAGGGTTGCCATAATGCGATTGAAATCGCGAAGCGTTCCGGCCGCCGACTGATCATTGCCGGCAATCATTTCGAAGAGGGCGAATTCGGCGACTACTGGCGCCAGAAAATATTACCGGAAATTGGCATGAACAGAATCGAGCATGTCGGGCCGGTGAATGATCAGCAGAAAAACGAATTGCTGGGTCAGGCCGCGGCGATGGTGGTACCGATTGAATGGAATGAACCCTTTGGCATCGTATTCGCTGAAGCACTGGCCTGCGGAACGCCGGTGATCTCTTCGCCGCGTGGCGCGCTGCCGGAAATCATCGAGCAGGGGCGGCATGGATTTCTGGTGAATAATATCGAGGAAGGTGTTGCAGCCGTGAAGCAGCTCGACACCATTAATCGAACCGAATGCCGCGAACATTTTGAGCGGGCATTTTCGTCGAAGTTTATTTCCGAAAAATATTTGAATCTGTATCGCAAGCTGATTCAGCAGCATGCAACAAGCACCTGAAAGGGATGATGCCGCTTTGAAACGCGTACTGATCATTTCACCTCACTTTCCACCCCTCAACGCGGCGGATATGCAGCGAGTCCGCATGCTGCTGCCTTTCTTCCGTGAAAACGGATGGCAGGCCGAAGTGTTGACGGTATCGCCGGACCAGGTCGCGATGACGAAAGATGCCTGGCTGCTGGGGGGCATACCGGATGACATTCCGGTTCACCATGTGAAAGCCCTTGGTTTGGCATGGACAAAGATACCGGGGTTTGGCTCGCTGGGTTTTCGCGCTTCGCGCGCCTTGGCGAAAGCGGGAGATCAAATACTGGTGGGTAAAAAGTTCGACTTGATCTATTTTTCCACGACGGTATTCCCGGTACACAAACTCGGGCCGCGCTGGAAGAAAAAGTTCGGCGTTCCCTTCGTGATGGATTATCAGGACCCCTGGGTCAACGATTATTATCGCGAGCATCCGGAAATCACGCCGCCCGGTGGCCGGCTGAAGTACGGAATTGTGGATCGTCTGCATCGCCGGATGGAGCCGGCAGTGCTGAGGGAATGCGCGGGCATTACCAGTGTGTCGGAGGCGTATCCACGACAACTGGCATCGCGCTATCCCGATATTCCCATCCCGCCTGCGTTGGTGCAGGCATTTCCTGGAGCGAAACGCGACTTCGAGCGATTGGACTCGGTCTCCATTACCGATGTATTCGACAAGGCCGATGGCAATATCCATTGGCTCTATGTCGGGCGCGGCGGTGCGGATATGGCAACGGCCTTGCGTGGATTATTCACCGCCATTCGTGATCATGCCGATGAGGATTTGCGAAAACGCTTGCGCCTGCATTTCATCGGTACCTCCTATGCCGCCGCCGGAAAGGGAGTGAAAACGGTTTCACCGATTGCCGCCGAGTTTGGTCTGGACAATATCGTGCTCGAAAATCCGGATCGCATGGCCTATTCGAAAACCCTGCAATGCCTGCGCGAAGCCGATGCCCTGATCGTGCCGGGTTCGAATGATCCGGCCTATACCGCATCGAAGATATATCCGTATTTGCTGGCGCGGAGGCCTTTATTGGCGATTTTTCACCGCCAAAGCAGCGTGGTCGATTTGATCGGACAGGTGGGCGGCGCCGTATGCGCAAGCTTTGAAAGCGATGATTCAGCAGAAACGATCGCGGAAAAAATTCGCGATAAATGGCTGGGCAATGAAAATCATGCGCGTATCGTTGATTTGGACGAGGCTGCCTTTTCCGGATACACCGATGCCGGCTGTGCAAAACAGCTTGCGAACTTTTTCAATGAAATTACCGCAGATGCTTGAGTCTATTTTTCAAAATGCCCTTGCAGGAATTTCGTCAGGCGCTGCAAGGCCATTGCCAGCAGGAAAGTGACGAAGGCAAAGAAAAGAATATTCAGCGGAAAGGCAATGGCGGCAAAGACCGCGATTTCCAGCAGTACGGCATGCACGAGATAGATTTCCAGACTCAGGCTGCCGCTTTTGGCGAGAAAGGGCCCGACAAGGGGCCACTTCAAGACACGTGCCACCAAATCCGGCGCACATAATAATTTCAATGCCAGCAGGCAGAGCAACAGTACTAGAACATGCAGAACGGGATAGGCGATGGCGCCGATGCCGCGAACTACCATTGCGTATTTGATGCCGACGTAAAGCGTCGTCATCAGAACAGCAAGCCAAAACCAGGGCCAGCGGAATCCGGCAACACTGTGTCTGCTTGCGAGCATGCCGCCAAGACAGAAGGCAAAACCGAAATACGCATAGGACACCAAAGGCAGCAAGGTTCCGATGCTCAATTTCGTGTCCGCATGAAAGCTCTCCATGCTATGG
>Ga0209480_10001605_pt1 | contig 16400 bp, 17 predicted proteins | sample JI61114C2DNA_FD_187501 | JGI IMG/M metagenome (GOLD analysis project Ga0209480, IMG submission 187501) | Wastewater effluent complex algal communities from Wisconsin, to seasonally profile nutrient transformation and Carbon sequestration -... | ecosystem: Engineered > WWTP > Effluent > Algae...
CCGCTTCAACCCGGCCTACGAGGAAGCGGCGCGCGACCAGGGCGCCACGCCGTGGCAGACCTTCGCGCACGTGGTGCTGCCGCTGATCGGGCCCTCGGTGGTGGGCATCGGCATGTTCGGCTTCACGCTGAGCTGGGACGAGATCGCGCGCTCCTCGCAGGCCATCGGCGACCTCAACACCCTGCCGCTGGAACTGCAGGGCCTGACCACCACCGTCACCACGCCGGCGATCTACGCGCTGGGCACGGTGACCACGCTGATCTCGCTGGTCGTCATCGCGCTGGCGCTGGGTGCCGCCGCGTGGCTGGGCCGGCGCAACCGCCGCCGCTTCGGCGGCTGAGCGCGTGCCGCGCCGCACGCTGAGCGCCCCGCCGGCCCCGGCGATGGCCGCCGACCGGGTCTACGACGCCATCTACGCTGCGGTGATCGACCACCGCCTGCCTCCCGGCGCGCGGCTGCGCGAGGAGGAGCTGGCCCAGACCTTCGCCGTCTCGCGCACGCTGGTGCGCCAGGCACTGCACCGGCTCGCGCAGGACGGCGTGGTGGTGCTGCGGCCCAACCGCGGCGCGCAGGTGCCCGAGCCAACACGCGCCGAGGGTGCGCATGTGTTCGATGCGCGTCGCGTGGTCGAGTGCGAGGTGGTGCGCCGCCTGGCCGGCTCGCTGGAGAAAGCGCAGGTGGCAGGCCTGAAGCGCCTGGTCGACGCCGAGGAGCGCGCCACCGCGGCGGGCGACCACCGCGAGGCGATCCGCCTGTCCGGCGCCTTCCACGTCGAGCTGGCGCGGCTCAGCGGCAACCCGCTGTTCGTGCGCATGCTCGAGGAGCTGCTGCCGACCACTTCGCTGCTGATGGCGCTGTACAAACCAGCGGGCGAGCCGATGTGCGTGGCGCACAGCCACCGCGTGCTGCTCGGCAAGCTCGAGGCCGACAGCGCCGCGGCCGCCGCCACCGAGATGCGCCGCCACCTCAATGAAATCGAGCGTTCGCTGGACGCGCCGGCCGCCCGTGCTACACCTGCATTGCGCGACGTTTTCGCGCCGTACAGGGAGGGTGGATGAGCAGACCCTACGGGCCGCTGCCGGGCCATGGCCGCTTCGACTACTCGGGCATCGGCGAGCGCATGCGCTTCGGCTGGCCGGGCGGCGCGAAGCTGGCCTTCTACATCGGCTTCAACATCGAGCACTTCGCGTTCGGCGAGGGGCTGGGCGCGACGCTCGCGCCCTCCGCGCCGGTCGACGTGCTGAACTACGGCTGGCGAGAGTACGGCAACCGCGTCGGCGTGTGGCGCTGCCTGGACCTGTTCGACGACCTGTCGCTGCCGGTGGGCGCGCTGGTCAACACGGCGCTGTACGACCACTGCCCGCAGGTGGTGATGGCCTTCGCCGAGCGCGGCGACGAACTGATCGCCCATGGCCACACCAATGCCGAGCGGCAGGGCGGCTGGCCCGAGGCGCAGGAGCACGCGCTGCTGCAGCAGTGCCGCCACCGAATGACGCAGGCGCATGGGCGCGCGCCGCAGGGCTGGCTGTCGCCGTGGATCTCGGAGAGCGCGCTCACGCCCGACCTGCTGCGCGAGACCGGCTACCGCTACACGCTGAACTGGTGCCACGACGACCAGCCGGTGCCGATGCGCACGCGCGGCGGCGGCACGCTGTGGTCGGTGCCCTATCCGCAGGAGCTCAACGACATCCCGATGATCGTGGCGCGCCAGATGGACGGCAAGGATTTCGCGCAAATGATCGTCGACCAGTTCGACGAGATGCTCGAGCAGACGCAGCGCAACGACGACGCGCCGTCGCTGGTGATGGGCCTGGCGCTGCACCCCTACCTGGTCGGCCAGCCCTACCGGCTGCGCCACCTGCGGCGAGCCTTGCAGCATGTGGCGCGGCACAGCGAGCGCGAGGTGTGGATCACCACGCCGGGGGCGATCGTCGACGCGGTGGCCGGCCCGGCGGCTTGATTCCGGACGCAGCGACACCATCTTCGCGCTCACGGGCATGGTGCCCGGCTGGAGTGTGGCGATGCTGGAAACGGTCACGGTGGTCGCGGCCAACCCCTGGTGGTGGTTGCTGGCGCTTTCGCTGATGGCGGTGGGCGTGGCGGGCGCGATCCTGCCGGTGCTGCCCGGCACCATCCTCGTGCTCGCCGGCGTGGTGCTGGGCGCCTGGATCGACGGCTTCGCCAAGGTGTCGGGCTGGACGGTCGGCTTCATCGCCGTGCTGGCCGTGCTGGCCTGGGCCACCGACTATGTCGCTGCGCTGCTCGGCGCGAAGAAGGCCGGCGCGAGCCCGGCCGCGGTGGCAGGCGCCGCCCTGGGCACGCTGCTGGGCATCTTCACGGGCTTCGTCGGCCTGCTGTTCATGCCGCTCGCCGGCGCGATGGCCGGCGAGTACTGGAGCCAGCACCGCAAGCTCGGCGGATTCGCCAGCCCGGCCGACCATGCGCTGGCCAGCCGCCAGGCCACGCGCGTGGGCGTGGCCACCTGGATCGGCCAGCTGCTCGGCACCGTGGTCAAGCTGGTGCTGGTGTTCCTGATGATCGGCGTGTTCGCCGTCGCCTGGCTCGTCTAGGCCGCTCAGGCCGGCGAGAAGCGCAGCACGCCGTCTTCGCCGAGTTCGCGCTTCAGCTCGCCGCGCAGCCACAGCGCATGCAGGTGGGCGATAGCCTCGCCCATCGCGAAGGTGGTCTGGTGCAGGTCCAGCGGCCGGCGGAACAGCACGGGCAGCAGGCTGGCGGCCGTCTGAGGCGCCTGCGCGCAGGCGGCCATCAGGTCGGCGAAACGTTCGTCGTGGTGCGCCACCAGCTGACCGACGCGCGTGTGCAGGCCGCGGAAGGGCTTGCCGTGCGAAGGGAGCACCAGCGTCTCGGCCGGCAGGGCCAGCATGCGGCCGATGGACGCCAGGTACAGAGGCAGCGGGTTGGCCTCGGGCTCGAGGTCGATCACGCTCACGTTGGTGGAGATGCGCGGCAGCACCATGTCGCCGCTGACCAGCACACCCAAAGCGGCGCAGTGCAGCGAGATGTGCTCCGGCGCGTGGCCGTAGCCGGCGTGGCAGGTCCAGTCGTGCTCGCCGATGCGCAAGGTGTCGCCACCCATCAGGCGGCGAAAGCGCGCTGGCACCTGCGGCACCATGCTCGCGTAGTAGTTGCTGCGTTTGCGCACCTTGTCCAGCGCGTCGGGGTCGGTCAGGCCGTGGCTGGCCATGAAGGCTGCGGCGCTCTCGCCACCGAAGCCGGTGGTCGACTGGCTGGCCAGGCGCGCGGCGTTGTAGTCGGTGGCGCTGATCCACAGCCGCACGCCCCAGCGATCGGTGAGCCAGTGCGCCAGGCCGATGTGATCGGGGTGCATGTGCGTGACGATCACGCGCAGCACCGGCAGGCCCTGCAGCTCGCTGGCGAACACCTGCTCCCAGGCGGCGCGTGTGGCGTCGTTGGCGATGCCGCAGTCGACGATTGCCCAGCCCTCGCGGCCCGCCTCGTCACGGTCGCGCAGCAGCCACAGGTTGATGTGGTCCAGCGCGAAGGGCAGCGGCATGCGCAGCCAGCGCACGCCCGGCGCCACCTCCAGCGTCGTGCCGGTGGGCGGCAGGGCATCGCCGAAGGTGTAATGCAGCTGTCGTTCGTCGGGATTCATGAGGGGCAGGCTTCGCTACACTTGACGTAAACGTCAATCGAGCCAGTGTAAGCCGCCATGTCCGTAGCCGCTGTCGCCCAAGCGTCGCCCTCTTCCGGTGGAGCCACCTTCACCATCGGCGAACTGGCGCGCGAGTTCGATCTCACCACCCGCGCGATCCGCTTCTACGAGGACTGCGGGCTGATCACGCCGCAGCGCAGCGGGCGCAACCGCGTCTACACCGCACGCGACCGCACCCGGCTGAAGCTGACGCTGCGCGGCAAGCGGCTCGGCCTCACGCTCGCGGAGGTGAAGGAGCTCGTCGACATGTACGAGTCGCCGCGCGACACGCAGCCGCAGCTGAAGAAATTTCTCGTCGTGCTGGCCGCGCACCGCGCCCAGCTCGAGCAGCAGATGGCCGACCTCGATGCCACGCTCGACGAGGTGCGCGCCCACGAGAAGGAAGCGCGCCGCCTGCTCGCCGAGGGCGAACGGCGCAAGGGCGGCTGAGCCGCGCTCAAGTCCGCCGGTGGCGCCAGGCCAGCCAGGCCAGTGCCGCGGCGATGGCCGTGTAGTTCAGCGCCAGCGCGGCCGGCGTGTTCCAGGCCCAGCCGTCGAATCCGCGCTGCGTGAATGGGTACAGCACCGGCACCGCGTAGTAGTCGGCCGAATGGGTGGGCACGTCGACGACGATGTGCGACCACCAGCCCAGCAGCGGCAGCAGCATCGCACGGCGAAAGCGCCAGGCCAGCGCCGTGACGACGCCGGCGACCACGGCGCTGTGCATGATGCAGTGCAGGTGGTGCGTCAGCAGAGCGACGAGCGGCGGCAGCCCCGGCTCTTGCCCCGGAAGTGCGAGCCCGAAGGCCGTCAGGTCGGTCAGGTGCCCGCCCCCGACGGCCGCCCAGCCGAGCAGCGGCAGCCACTGCAGCACGTCCGGTGCCACCGCGAGCGCGACGGTGGCCACCGCCTGCCGGCGCGTGATGGCGAAACGCGGCTGCATCGCTGCGATGCCGATGGCGGCCCACAGTCCGTGCGCGAGGGTGTCCATGACGCTGCGAGTGTCGCGCGAACGGCCGGATCGCGGTGCTTCCGGTATCATTGACGTTTACGTAAACGTCAACTGCGAGCCGGTCTCGCACGGAGGCCTTGCATGCACCCTCACGACGCCGGCTACGCCCAGCGCACGCGCGACTCCTTCGCCCGCCAGGCCGCCATGGCCACGCTCGGCGCGACGCTGGAATCGGTGGAGCCGGGCCGCGTCGTGCTGGCCATGGCGCACCAGGCCTCGCTGACCCAGCAGCACGGATTCATCCACGCCGGCATCGTCTCGGCGGCGCTGGACTCGGCTTGCGGCTATGCGGCGTTTTCACTGATGCCCGAGGATGCCGCGGTGCTCACCATCGAGTTCAAGATCAACCTGCTCGCGCCGGCGCGCGGCCCGCGCTTCCGCTTCGAGGGCGTGGTCATCAAGCCGGGGCGCACCATCAGCGTGGTCGACGGCCGTGCGACGCAGCACGACGAGGACGGCGGCAACGAAAAGCTGATCGCCACGATGACCGCCACCGTGATGACGGTGCGCGGCCGCGAGGCGCTGAAACACTGAGGAGACCCTTCGCATGAACGACCTGCCCGGACTCAACTTCCAGCTCGGCGAAGACATCGACGCGCTGCGCGACGCGGTGCGCGATTTCGCGCAGGCCGAGATCGCGCCGCGCGCAGGCGAGATCGACCGCTCGGACCAGTTCCCGATGGACCTGTGGCGCAAGATGGGCGAGCTCGGCGTGCTCGGCATCACCGTGCCCGAGGAATACGGCGGCGCCAACATGGGCTACCTGGCCCACATGATCGCCATGGAGGAGATCAGCCGCGCCAGTGCCTCGGTGGGCCTGAGCTACGGCGCGCACAGCAACCTGTGCGTCAACCAGCTCAAGCGCAACGGCAGCGAGGCGCAGAAGAAGAAGTACCTGCCCAAGCTGATCAGCGGCGAGCATGTCGGCGCGCTGGCGATGAGCGAGCCCGGGGCCGGCTCCGACGTCATCTCGATGAAGCTCAAGGCGGTGGAGAAGGGCGGTGTCTACGTGCTCAACGGCACCAAGATGTGGATCACCAACGGCCCGGACGCCGACACCATGGTGGTCTACGCCAAGACCGAGCCCGAGCTCGGCGCGCGCGGCGTCACCGCCTTCATCGTCGAGAAGGGCATGAAGGGCTTTTCCACCGCGCAGAAGCTCGACAAGCTGGGCATGCGCGGCAGCCACACCGGCGAAATGGTGTTCAACAACGTCGAGGTGCCGGCCGAGAACGTGCTGGGCACGCTCAACGGTGGCGCCAAGGTGCTGATGAGCGGGCTGGACTACGAGCGTGCCGTGCTTGCCGCCGGGCCGATCGGCATCATGCAGGCGGTGATGGACAGCGTCGTGCCCTACATCCACGACCGCAAGCAGTTCGGCCAGAGCATCGGCGAGTTCCAGCTCGTGCAGGGCAAGGTGGCCGACATGTACACCGTGCTGCAGGCCGGCCGCGCCTTCTGCTACACGGTGGGCAAGAACCTCGACATGCTCGGCGCCGAGCACGTGCGCCAGGTGCGCAAGGACTGCGCGAGCGTGATCCTGTGGTGCGCCGAGAAAGCCACCTGGATGGCCGGCGAGGGCATCCAGCTGTTCGGCGGCAACGGCTACATCAACGAGTACCCGCTCGGGCGCTTGTGGCGTGATGCCAAGCTGTACGAGATCGGCGCCGGCACCTCGGAAATCCGCCGCATGCTGATCGGTCGGGAATTGTTCGCCGAGACGATGTGAGCGGGGCGCCTGCGTAAACTGCCTGTCCATGAGCACCTCCCTCGACGAACTGTTCGAAAGCAACCGGCGCTGGGCCGCCGACACCGAGCGCCGCACGCCCGGTTTCTTCACCAGCCTGCTGGCGCAGCAGGCACCGCAGTACCTGTGGATCGGTTGCGCCGACAGCCGCGTGCCGGCCAACGAGATCCTCGGCCTGCTGCCGGGCGACGTGTTCGTGCACCGCAACGTGGCCAACGTGGTGGTGCACTCCGACCTCAACGCGCTGTCGGTGATGCAGTTCGCCATCGACATGCTGCAGGTGCGCCACATCATGGTGGTGGGCCACTACGGCTGCGGCGGCGTGGCCGCGGCGCTGCACAACCGGCGCGTCGGCCTGGCCGACAACTGGATCCGCCACGTGCAGGACGTGCGCAACAAGCACCGCACCTGGATCGACGGCATGGAGGACGAGACGCTCAAGCTGAAGGCGCTGTGCGAGCTGAACGTGCTCGAGCAGTCGCTCAACGTCTGCGAGACCACCGTGGTGCAGGACGCCTGGGAGCGTGGCCAGTCGGTGGTGGTGCACGGCTGGGTCTACGGCCTGCACAACGGCCTGCTCGAGGACCTGAAGATCACCGTGGCGAACGCCAGCGAAGTGGCGGCCGCCTACGGGCTGGCGCTGGGCGCGCTGAAGACGCGCTTCGACGCCATCCGCAAGAACGGCAAGCCCTGAACGAAGGCGCGCGATGTTCCCGACCCGCCTCACCGACTCACGCGGCTTCGACATCGCGCAGGCGTTGCTCGACGGATTCAACCGCCACTACCGGCTGTTCCGCGAGACCAGCGCGATGGCCAAGCGCCGTTTCGAGCAGGCCGACTGGCATGGCCAGCAGCGTGCGCAGCGCGAGCGCATCGAGTTCTACGACAAGCGCGTCGACGAGGCGGCCGAGCGGCTGCAGAAGGAATTCCAGGCCTCGACCCTGCCGATGGACGTGTGGCAGCAGGTCAAGCTGCACTACATCGGGCTGCTCACCAACCACCACCAGCCCGAGCTCGCCGAGACCTTCTTCAACTCGGTGACGACGAAGATCCTGCACCGCAGCTACTTCCGCAACGACTTCATCTTCGTGCGCCCGGCGGTCAGCACCGAGTACATCGAGAACGACGAACCGGCCTCGCTGCCGACCTACCGCGCCTACTACCCGACCAAGGACACGCTGCGCGACACGCTGCTGCGCGTGATCGACAACTTCCAGCTCGCGCGCGAGTTCGAGGACCTCGGCCGCGACGTCGACCACGTGCTCGCCGCGGTGATCTCGCGGCTGGGCGAGTTCCGCATGCGCGCGAACTTCCAGCTGCAGGTGCTGTCGTCGCTGTTCTACCGCAACAAGGGTGCCTACGCGGTCGGCAAGATCATCAACGGCTTCAACGAGGTGCCGTTCGCGCTGCCCATCCTGCACACGACCCACGGTCAGCTGGCCATCGACGCCGCGCTGTTCGGCGAAGACGACCTGCTGATGCTGTTCAGCTTCGCGCGTGCCTACTTCATGGTCGACATGGAGGTGCCTTCGGCCTGCGTGCAGTTCCTGCGCTCGATGATGCCGCGCAAGCCCAAGAGCGAGCTCTACAACGCCATCGGCCTGCAGAAGCAGGGCAAGAACATCTTCTACCGCGACCTGCTCTACCACCAGCGCCACAGCAGCGACAAGTTCCGCATCGCGCCGGGCATCAAGGGCATGGTGATGCTGGTGTTCGACCTGCCGAGCTATCCCTACGTGTTCAAGGTCATCAAGGACTTCTACCCGGCGCCCAAGGAGACCTCGCGCGAGCTCATCAAGAGCAAGTACCTGCTGGTGAAGACGCACGACCGCGTCGGCCGCATGGCCGACACGCTGGAGTACAGCAACGTGGCCTTCCCGCGCTCGCGCTTCGAGGAAGAACTGATCGACGAGCTCAAGCACTATTGCCCCAGCCTGCTCGAGGAAGACGGCGAGACGCTGGTGATCCGCCACGTCTATATCGAGCGGCGCATGATCCCGCTGAACATCTACCTGCACGAAGCCAGCCCGCGGCAGATGGAGCACGCCGTCATCGAGTACGGCAACGCCATCAAGGACCTGGTGCGCGCCAACATCTTCCCCGGCGACATGCTCTGGAAGAACTTCGGTGTCACGCGCCACGGCAAGGTGGTGTTCTACGACTACGACGAGATCGAGTACCTGACCGACTGCAACTTCCGCCGCGTGCCCGAGCCGCGCAACGAGGAGGAAGAGATGTCCGGCGAGATCTGGTACCACGTCGGCCCGCGCGACGTGTTCCCGGAGACCTTCGGCCCTTTCCTGCTCGGCAACACGGCGGTGCGCGAGGTGTTCCTGAAGCACCACGCCGACCTGCTCGACGTGGCCTTCTGGCAGGGCCACAAGGAGCGCATCCTCGCCGGCCATGTGCACGACGTGTTCCCCTACGAACAGCGCAAGCGCTTCCGCCACCAGGCGCACACCGAGGCCGAGGCGCTCGAGGCCGGGATCTGAGACGCCGATGAACCGGCGCCACGATTCCTGCAACGTACTGCCGCCGCTCGCGCTGCGCGGCGCATCTCTCATCACACAGTGAAGGAGCCTGCCATGTCCGAATCCATCGTCATCGTCTCCGCCGCCCGCACGCCCATCGGCGGCCTGCTCGGCGACTTCTCCAACCTCGCCGCCTGGGAGCTGGGCGCGGTGGCCATCAAGGCGGCCGTCGAACGTGCCGGTGTACCCGGCGACGCCGTCGACGAGGTGCTGTTCGGCAACTGCCTGATGGCCGGCCAGGGCCAGGCGCCGGCACGCCAGGCGATGCGCAAGGCCGGCCTGCCCGACAGCACCGGGGCCGTCACGATGAGCAAGATGTGCGGCTCGGGCATGCGCGCCATGATGTTCGGCAACGACATGCTGGTGGCCGGCTCGGCCAACGTGGTGCTGGCCGGCGGCATGGAGAGCATGACCAACGCGCCGCACCTGATGTTCGCGCGCAAGGGCATCAAGTACGGCGCCAGCGCGCTGTACGACCACATGGCCCTGGACGGCCTGGAAGACGCCTACGAGCGCGGCAAGGCGATGGGCGTGTTCGCCGAGCAGTGCGTGGGCAAGTACAACTTCACCCGCGAGGCGATGGACCAGTTCGCCATCGCCTCCACGCAGCGCAGCAAGAAGGCCAACGAGGACGGCAGCTTCGACTGGGAGATGGCGCCCGTCACGCTGCCGGGCAAGGCCGGCGACACGGTGGTCAAGTGGGACGAACAGCCCTTCAAGGCCAAGCTCGACAAGATCCCGGGCCTCAAGCCCGCGTTCAAGAAGGACGGCGCGATCACCGCCGCCACCTCGTCGAGCATCTCCGACGGCGCCGCTGCGCTGGTGCTGATGCGCGAGTCCACGGCCAAGGCCATGGGTGTCAAGCCGATCGCCCGCATCGCGGCGCACGCCGTGCACGCGCAGGCGCCGGACTGGTTCACCACCGCGCCGGTGGGCGCGATCGAGAAGGTGCTGAAGAAGACCGGCTGGGGCGCGAAGGACGTCGACCTGTGGGAGGTCAACGAGGCCTTCGCCGCGGTGACGATGGCCGCCATGGCCGAGTTCAAGCTGCCGCACGAGATCGTCAACGTGCACGGCGGCGCCTGCGCGCTCGGCCACCCGATCGGCGCTTCCGGCGCGCGCATCGTCGTCACGCTGCTCGGCGCCTTGCGCAAGCAGGGCAAGAAGAAGGGCGTGGCGGCGCTGTGCATCGGCGGCGGCGAAGCGACGGCGCTGGCCGTGGAGATGCTTTGAGCCATGCGCTGATCATCGGTGCCTCGCGGGGCATCGGCGCCGAGTTCGTGCGCCAGTACCTCGCCGATGGCTGGAAGGTCACGGCCACCGCGCGCAGCGAGGCGGCGCTCGCCGACTTGCGCGCGCAGGGTGCTGCCGCAATCGCGCTGGACGTGACCAGCACCGAGAGCACCTCGCGCCTGGCCTGGCAGCTCGACGGCGCCGCGTTCGACGTGATCGTGCACGTCGCCGGCGTGCTGCAACGCCAGACCGGACTCGAACCGCCGACCGACGCCGACTTCGACCACACCATGCACGCCAACGTGCTGGCGCCGATGCGCGTGCTGCCGCAACTGGCCGACATGCTGGCGCCGGGCGCGAAGCTGGCGCTGCTGTCGTCGAAGATGGGCTCGATCGGCCAGCGGGCGGCCACCGGCAGCTGGCTGTACCGCGCTTCGAAGGCAGCGGCCAATTCGGTGCTCAAGGACATCTCGCTCGAGTGGGCCGGCAAGGCCTGCTGCGTGAGCTTCCACCCCGGCTGGGTGCGCACCGAGATGGGCGGCGCGGGCGCCGACATCACGGCCGAACAGAGCGTGGCGGGCATGCGCGGCGTGATCGCCGCGCTCACGGCCAAGGACAACGGACGCTTCCTGAACTACGACGGCAGCGCGATCGACTGGTGAGGGAATCCCGATGCTCTTGAGCGAAGACCACCTGGCGGTGCAGGACGCCGTGCGCAGCTACGTGCAGGATCGCATCGCGCCGCACGCCGCGCGCTGGGACAAGGAGCACCACTTCCCCGCCGAAGAACTGAAGGGCCTGGCGGCGCTCGGCTGCTACGGCGTGGCCGTGCCCGGCGAATGGGACGGCGCCGGGCTCGACTACCTGGCGCTGGCCATCATCCTGGAGGAGATCGCAGCCGGCGACGGCGGTACCTCCACGGTGGTCAGCGTCAACAACTGCCCGGTCTGCTCGATCCTGATGGCCTGGGCGAACGACGCGCAGAAGGAGCGCTGGCTCAAGCCCCTGGCGCGTGGCGAGATGCTCGGCGCCTTCTGCCTGACCGAGCCGCATGTCGGCTCGCAGGCCGATGGCCTCAAGACGACCGCCGTGCGGGATGGCAACGACTACGTGCTCAACGGCGTCAAGCAGTTCATCACCAGCGGCAAGCACGGCGACGTGGCCATCGTCATGGCCGTCACCGACAAGGCCGCGGGCAAGCGCGGCATCAGCGCCTTCATCGTGCCCACCGCCACGCCCGGCTACACCGTGGCGCGGCTGGAGGACAAGATGGGCCAGCACAGTAGCGACACGGCGCAGATCCTGTTCGAGAACTGCCGCGTGCCGGCCGCGAACCGGATCGCCGACGAGGGCATGGGCCTGAAGATCGCGCTGTCGGGCCTGGAGGGCGGGCGCATCGGCATCGCCGCGCAGAGCGTGGGCATGGCGCGCGCCGCCTTCGACGCGGCGCTGGCCTATTCGAAGGAGCGCGTCGCCTTCGGCCAGCCGATCTTCGAGCACCAGGCGGTGCAGTTCCGCCTCGGCGAGATGGCCACGCAGATCGAGGCGGCGCGCCAGCTCATCCACCATGCCGCGAGCCTGAAGGACGCCGGCCGGCCCTGCCTGAAAGAGGCGGCGATGGCCAAGCTGTTCGCCAGCGAGATGGCCGAGCGCGTGTGCAGCGCGGCCATCCAGACGCTGGGCGGCTACGGCTACGTGAGCGACTTCCCGGTCGAGCGCATCTACCGCGACGTGCGGGTGTGCCAGATCTACGAGGGCACTTCGGACGTGCAGAAGATCCTCATCGGCCGTGCACTGGCATAGTTCGCACCGAAGTACGGTGCGGACACCATGAACATCATCATCCTCGGAGCGGGCCGCGTGGGCGAGAGCGTGGCCGAGAGCCTGGTGTCGGAGAAGAACGACATCACGGTGATCGACACCAACCCGCAGCGCCTGCGCGAGCTGGAAGACCGGCTCGACCTGCGCGGCGTGCCGGGCAACGGCATCCAGCCCTCGGTGCTGGAGGCGGCCGGTGCCCGGGATGCCGACATGCTGATCGCCTGCGCACCGCTGGACGAGACCAACCTCGTGTGCTGCAAGGTGGCGCACGACGTCTTCAGCATCCCGACCACCATCGCGCGCATCCGCTCGCCGGAATTTCCCAACGACGGCCCGCTCATGTCCAACGAGGGCTTCGCGGTCGACCAGGTGATCTGCCCCGAGGAGTCGCTCACCAGCTACATCCGCAAGCTGATCGAGTACCCCGAGGCGCTGCAGGTGCTGGAGTTCGCCAGGGGCACCGTGAGTCTGATCGCGGTGCGCGCCGTCACCGGCGGGCCGATGGTGCGCCACGTGATCAGCGAGCTGCCGCAGCTCGTGCCGAATGTCGAGATGCGCTTCGTGGCGATCTACCGCACCGATGAGCTCGGCCAGGACCACCAGCTCGTGTGCGACGGCACCACGCGCATCGAACCGGGCGACGAGGTCTTCGTGCTCGCCGCCACGCGCGACATCCGCCGCGTGCTCGATGCGCTGCGCCGGCGCGACGAGCCGGTGCGCCGCGTGATGATCGCCGGCGGTGGCCGCGTCGGGCTGCGCCTGGCCCGCGAGATCCAGGACGACTGCCACGTCAAGGTGATCGAGTCGAACCTGAGCCGCTGCGAGTACCTGACCACGCAGCTGCACAGCGAGGCGCTGGTGCTGCAGGGCGACAGCACCGACGAGGAGCTGCTCGAGACCGAGAACGTGCAGGATACCGACCTCTTCCTGGCGCTGACCAGCGACGACGAGGACAACATCATGGCTTGCCTGCTGGCCAAGCGCATGGGCGCGCGCCGCGTGCTCGCGCTGATCAATCGGCGCGCCTATGCCGACCTGGTGCAGGGCACGCAGATCGACATCGCGCTGTCGCCGGCGCAGACCGTCATCGGCGAACTGCTGGCCTATGTGCGGCGCGGCGACGTGGAGGCCGTGTACAGCCTGCGCCGAGGCGCCGCCGAAGCCCTGGAGGCGGTGGCGCACGGCGACCGAAAGTCCTCGAAGGTGGTGGGGCGCCGCATCGACGAACTGCCGCTGCCGTCAGGCGCCCAGATCGGCGCCATCGTGCGCACGATCCACGATGCCGAGGTCTACCAGCGCGTCATCATCCCGCACCACGACACCGTGATCGAAACCGACGACCACGTCATCGTGTTCGTGCCGCGCAAGCGCATGGTCCGCGAGATCGAAAAGCTGTTCCAGGTCAGCGCGACCTTCATGTTCTGATGACCTCGCCGCTCGCCGTCGTTGCGCTGGTCGGCCGCATGGTCGTGCTGTTCTCGCTGCTGATGCTGGTGCCTCTCGCGTTCGGCCTGACCGGCCACGACGCGGCCGAACACGCCTTCCTGGTCTCCACCGGCGTGACTTTCCTCAGCGGCGCGCTGATGAGCCTGGCCACGCGGCGCTTCCGCCGCGAGCTGCAGCCGCGCGACGGCTTCGTGCTGGTCGGGCTGACCTGGCTGGTGCTGCCGGCCTTCGGCGCATTGCCGCTGCTGCTGGCGATCCCCGGGTTGAGCGTGACCGACGCCTACTTCGAGGCCATGTCGGGGTTCACGGCCACCGGCGCCACCGCGCTGTCGGGCCTGGACGCACTGCCGCTGTCGGTCAACGTGTGGCGCTGCTTCATGATGCTGATCGGCGGGCTGGGCATCATCGTGCTGGCGGTGGCCATCCTGCCGCTGCTGGGGGTGGGCGGCGCGCAGCTGTTCAAGGCCGAGACGGCCGGCCCGTTGAAGGACGCCAAGCTCACGCCACGTATCGCCGAGACGGCGCGCGGCCTGTGGACGGTGTACTTCGTCGTGTCGGTGCTTTGTTTCTTCTCCTACCGCGCCGCGGGCATGAGCTGGCCCGATGCGTTCATGCACATGTGCTCGACGATGGGCCTGGGCGGCTTCTCGTCTCACGACCTGAGCTTCGGCTACTGGAACTCTCCGGCCATCGAGGCGGTGGCCGTGGTCTTCATGATGCTGTCCGGTGTGAGCTTCGCGCTCTACTTCGTCGCCTGGAAGCAGCGTTCGCTGAGCGTTCTGTGGAACAACGTCGAAGTGCGCGCCTTCTACCTGGTCGTGATCGCGACGGTGGCGCTGATCTCGATCTACCTCACCGTGCACGGCGTCTACCCGGACTTCCAGGAATCGCTGCGCCACACCGTCTTCCACGTCGTGTCGATCGCCACCACCACCGGCTACGCCTCGTACGACTATGCGAAGTGGCCGCTGTTCGCCCCGCTGCTGATGATCCTGCTGGGCTGTTTCGCCACCTGTGCCGGCTCCACCGGCGGCGGCATCAAGATGGTCCGGATGCTGTTGCTGCTCAAGCAGTCGTATCGCGAACTGGTGCGCATCGTGCATCCGAACGTGGTCAACCCGGTGGTGATCGGCGGCGCGGCGGTGAGCCCGCGAGTGATCCAGAGCGTGATCGCCTACATGATGGTCTACGGCGCTTCGCTGGTGGCGCTGACCATGCTGCTGCTGTTCAGCGGGCTGGACGTGGTGACCGCCTTCACCGCGGTGATCGCCTGCGTCAACAACATCGGCCCCGGGCTCGGCGATGTCGGCCCATCGGTCAATTACGGCGGGCTCAGCGACTTCCAGATCTGGGTGTGCACCTTCGGCATGCTGCTCGGTCGGCTGGAATTGCTGGCGGTGCTGGTGCTGTTCACGCCGCAGTTCTGGCGCGGCTGAGATTCAGTCCTTCGGCAGGTAGCGCGCGTCGGACCAGGTGGCCAGCCACTCGGGCTTGAAGGCCACGAAGATCGCCACCAGCATGCCAGTGGAAAAGGCCTCGCCCCAGGCCATCAGCCAGTGGCCGAGCAGCACCGAGCCGAGCTCGGTGCTTTCGGGCGGCGGCTGCACGTAGGCCGACATCGTGCCGGCGGCCATCATGGCCAGGGCGGTGACGATGAAGCCACGCCCGAGGATGAACACGAACGGGTGGTGGGGAAGCCAGCGCCGTGTTGCCAGCCCGATGGACAGGGCCAGCGTGGCCGCCATCATGCCGTTCCAGGCCAGGTGGTCGAGTGCCTGTGGCCAGGCGATGCCGCCCAGCCAGGCGCCGATCGCGGCGATCGGCAGCAGGCTCAGCACGGCCAGCGGCCAGCCGACCATCAGCACGAGCAGGCAGGCCCCGGAGAGCTGCACCGACACGCCACCGGGCATGACGCGCTGTGCCGCCCACACCCAGGGCAACAGCACCAGGCAGGCCAGCCACGGCTGCAACACGCCATCGGCGCGCAAGGCCCGCCATGGCCGCAGCGCCAGCGCCACGGCCAGCGCGGCGACCACGATTGCAAGCGACAAACCCATCGCGTGCATGCTAGCGGCCCTGGCTGGCGGCGGCATGACGCTGCGCAAGCAGGCCGGCCTGCACGCGGGTGAGGGAAATCGACCACGCGAGCATCATCGGCAGGCGCTACGCTGTCACCCATGACGACCCTGCCGCGCCCGATCGACTTCTACTTCGACTTCTCGTCGCCGTACTCGTACATCGCTTCCGAATGGATCGATGCGCTGGCGGCGCGCCACGGCCGCACGGTGAACTGGAAGGCCATCCTGCTGGGAGCCACCTTCCAGGCCGCCGAGCTGAAGAGCCCGGTCTCGTACCCGATCAAGCGCGAGTACTCGCTGCACGATTTCGAGCGCTCGGCGCGTTTTGCCGGGGTGCCGTTGAAGAATCCGGACAAGTTTCCGATCCCGACGCAGAACGCGGCGCGCGTGTTCTGGTGGCTGGCCGACCAGGGCGGCGACCGCGCCACCCAATGGGCGCGCAACTGCCTGCGCGCCTACTTCGCACGCGGCGTCGACTTGAGCGACCCGCAGCAGCTGCGCCAGCTCGCCGAGGATTTCGGCATCGGCGCTGACGCCGCCGAGTCCGTATGGAACGACGCCACCTGGAAGCTGCGCCTGAAGCAGGAGAACGAGGCGGCCATCGCCGCCGGCGTGTTCGGCGCACCGTTCTTCATGGTCGACGGCGAGCCCTTCTGGGGCAACGACCGCCGGCCCCAGATCGAGCGCTGGCTGGAGAAGGGACCGTTCTGACATGAAGAAGACTGCCGCTGCCCTGGTCGAAGAAGCCATGGCACAAGTCACCACCTACACCGTCGAGCAGGCGCGCGCGCTGCACGGCCACCCGGGCGTGGTGTTCGTCGACATCCGCGACGTGCGCGAGCTCGAGCGCGAGGGCGTC
>Ga0209480_10001608_pt1 | contig 16388 bp, 8 predicted proteins | sample JI61114C2DNA_FD_187501 | JGI IMG/M metagenome (GOLD analysis project Ga0209480, IMG submission 187501) | Wastewater effluent complex algal communities from Wisconsin, to seasonally profile nutrient transformation and Carbon sequestration -... | ecosystem: Engineered > WWTP > Effluent > Algae...
ATCTTATTGCCGGTACCTTTACACCCAATGAAGCAGAGGAAATTTTATTGGAAATGATTAAATCTAAAATCAATTTTCACAATCTAAAAAATTTTACTTCAATGGTAAAATATGACGAACCGGATTGCCTTTCAAAACAAAGAATAAAAGAGCTAAGTGAATTGAGAGAAGAAGTTATCCATTTTACCCGGGAGGCCAGAGAAAGTAACAGAAACCTGAAAATCTATTCGGAAATTTGCATACAGTTCGAAGATTAAACTTCGGACTGTATCATTTCAAATCCATCATCAGCGGCAGTAAGAAATAGCAGGCTAATGTGATAAACAGAATGCTGATAACATTCATCGCGAAGCCTGTTTTTAACATGTCTTTCAAAGTGATTTGTCCGCTGGAAAAAGCAATAGCATTGGGCGGTGTACCCATGGGCAGCATACCGGCACAACTGGCTCCCAGACACATTGGGATACCGAGCAGCAAAGGATTAATATTTAAAGAAACAGCTAAGGCTGTCACGACGGGTGCGAAGATAATTACCTGTGCCACATTACTCATCACTTCGCTGATAAAGACAGACAATGTGGTGATTAAGAGTATCAGTAAAAATAAATTATCGGGTGCTATTTGCGCCAATACATTTCCCAGCAATTGTATCAATCCTGCTTCTTCCAGTCCTTTTGCCAGCGCTAAGCCGCCGCCAAATAAAATCAGGATTCCCCAAGCCATTCGCTTCGTATCTTTCCATTCTAAAATTGGCAAGTAAGCAGCATTTTCTTCGTCTTCATTTTTCATTCCGGAAGGAACGGAAAACAACAACAACGCACCGATGAGCGCAATAATGGCATCGTCTAATTTCAGCTGAAACAATTTATTCCAGATGGCTTGTGTAATCCATAAAAATGCGGTCAGCAAAAAGATAAGCAGCACGCGCCATTCGGTAACGGACATTTTACCGAGTTTATTTATTTCTTCCTTAATGTAAGTTGCCGTCGCTTCGCTTTTCTCCATTTTATTAGGATATAAAAAACGCGTGGTAACGATGTACAGCATCAGCAATAATGCTATAGACAAAGGCATACACAATTTCATCCAGTCGAAAAAATCAATGGAATGATGCAGCTTATCTTTGATAAAACCAACATAGGCCACATTGGGCGGTGTACCAATAATCGTAGCAATACCTCCTAAATTGGAGGCATAGGCAATGACCAGCATCAGTGCGATAGAAAAATTCTGCTGATTTCCCTGCGTATGATTTTCTTTCATTACCAGTATAACAGATGTTGCTATCGGAAACAACATCATGGTGGTCGCCGTATTGCTCAGCCACATACTGATGCCGCCTGTTGCCATAATAAAACCTAAGATGATACTGTTGCCGTTGGTTCCGGAAATGCGGACTATATTGAGCGCAATGCGTTTATGCAAATTCCATTTTTCGATGGCGAGCCCGAGAAAAAATCCGCCCATAAATAAAAAGATGATTGGATCGCCGTATGATTTCGCCACGTCTTTTACCGGCATGATATCCAGCAGCGGAAACAACACTAATGGAAGCAATGCTGCTGCTGCCATGGGTATCGCTTCTGTAATCCAGAGAAAAATAACGAGGAAGGCTATAGCTAATACTGCTGCTGCTTTATCATCCAATTGTAAGGGATTTGAAGTAAAAAGAAACAAGGACAACAGAATGCCGATGACAATAAATACCTGATGTTTATAGCTTTTTATCATAAAAAATCAGAATGCTGTTTATCCTAATATTCAAATACAAATCTCTCCTGACTGATTATTTTCAAGGTAGAAATATTTACAGAACTAGTGGTTAAACTCGCAAGTCTGCCTTTGATATCTGCTGTATAACTATAAGTCACAACAATCTCTCCGTTTATCACTTTTCTCGGAATATAATAATTATAGGTAGATATAGGTAAGGCATATAACAAACCCGTGCTAATGGATACATTACATTTAGTGTAGAAATTAAGCAATAATAAATAAGGAAGCTGACTGTTAAATCTTTTACCGGTTAAAAGAATGGTATCCGTTGTCCGGCAACTTGCATCCTCAAAACTTTTATACTGAAAAATAGTATCGTATTTGTAATTGTATTTAATAGTAAAATTTAAAAAAGAGCTTACTGTATAATATTGCAGTTTATTTATTCTGCCTATGGAATCATATTGGAGCAAAGTGGAATCCGTGGCAGGCGAACCTATTGTTGTGTATTTATGCAGCACATTATTTTGAATATCAAAAAAGAGCTGGTCATACTTATTGGAAATATCGGAATAATCTGCTTTTACAATATAGTCGGAGGGGAAACGTGTATAATCAAAAACAAAATTCCTGGTTTGTCCGAAACGGATGCTGTCGTATCGTTCTTTTTCAAAATTATAATACAATGAAATATCGAAAGCCTTACTCTCAGTGCTTATGGCTGTATCGTATACATATTTTGTAATTTTAGAAGGTTGCTGCCGTGTGAGAATTCTCGGGTCGTTATCATCCTTTTTACAGGCAAACAAAAAAAGCGACAGGAGAAAAATATATTTCTGCATGTGTTTTATTTAGGCACCACACCGTTACCAACAACGTTGGATCCTTTTTTGCCCTTACCGCTATTCGGATTTTTAGGGCTTTTTAATTGTTGTTTTCTGTTCGCTTCAATTTTTTTCCAATCGTTGTACTGGTCGGCAGGGCAGCCAACACCTTCGTGACAAGACATGATAATTACTGAACTAAAAAACAGCAATAGTAAGTAGGCAAGGTTCTTCTTCATGCCAATAAAGATAAAAAACTATCCTTTAATATGCAACTATTCGCTGAGAATCGCCGTAGCCTCTATTTCTACGAGCAAATCATCAGAAATCAGTTTAGAAATCTGATACATACCGGTTGTGGGTTTTATTTCTCCGAAGAATTCGCCGTGTGCTTTTCCGATGGCTTCCCATTGTGAAATATCCGTGCAAAAAATACGTGTACGAACCACATCCTTCATAGAAGCACCTAATTCGTTTAGCACTTTCTCAAATTTTTGCAGAATACATTTTGTCTGCTCGTATACATCCCCTTTCCCTACAACTTCGCCGTTTACACTGGCGGTGGTTCCGGATATTTCAATTACATTTCCGATTTTTACGGCTCTTGCATAACCAACGATGGGTTCCCATGGCGAGCCTTCTGTGTACGTTTGTCTGTTCATTATTATAAATTTATTTCTTTCAGTGCTTCAATAATTAATTCCATTTCATAGCCCTTTTGCATAGCATATTGCATCAGTTTTTGCTTCTTTTTAAAAACATCGATTTCTTTTATTGTTCTTAATTTCTTTTCCAGCAAATCCTGCAAGCGCACAAAATACTGCCCTTCATCTATATTTTCAATACTTTGCAGTATCTTTTTTGAATCAATTCTTTTTACCTGCAGTTCCTGAATTATTTTTCGTTTGCCCCAGCTTTTGATATTGAATTTCCCGCGTGCAAATGCTGCGATAAAACGGTCTTCATTCAGGAAATTATTTTCTTTCAAATAGTTTATGTAGAAATCCGTTTCTTTTACATCTACCGCCAACTGATATAATTTTTGTTTTACTTCCGATTCACAGCGTTCTCGGTAAGCACAAAAAGATTCGAGTTTTTTGATGATTTGTTCTTCAGAAAGCGGAGCAGATTTCATTACTTACAACTTATTACTTACGACTCACAACTCTATTAAATATCCCATACAGGGTTTCGTTTATTATTAATCATATAACGCATATTGAGTATAAATGTAAGAATGAGGTAAATGATAATGGGAGAACCTAATGCGATGAAAGAGGTGTAAATAAAGAAGAGTCGCACACGCTTGGAAGGCATGGATAATTTTCTGCCGAGGTATGAACAAACGCCATATACGCTCATTTCTATTACGTCACGCAACGAACGGGATTGAAATAATCTGAACGGTTTTTCTAACATGTTTTAAAGTTATAAATTATTTGCAATAAGTTCGGGATTATTCGTGCGTAAAATTTTATGTCCGATGGCACATTCCAGACATCGTTTGCGTGTACAGTAGTTATCGTATAACTCTATCATTGCCTGTGTATCAAATGCGTTTTCATGTTTAAATTTAGTTGATTCGAAGACTTTTGTCTTCGTGTTCGACTCGCCATGTATTTGATACAACAACTGGAACGCTTTATCCGTATAACTATCATCATTCCGGTATTTTCCATAGGCAAACAAAACCGGCGCAAATACATTGATCTTTAGAATGGATTTGAAATCTTCGCCTAAGGTTTTGGATTTATGTTTGCTTAATTTATCTAATACATAGTGTTCGTTCCAGTATTCGGACACCTCAATATTATCTAAAAAATGATTTTCTTCTTTTGATTCTAAAATGGTATTTAACAAAGGCATTTGCTGCATTACTTTTGCAAACCAGGCAATACGTATCGTCGGAAAAGAAACCGGCCGAATGCGCAGAAACTGCCAGTGGTGTTCCTGTATTTGCTTCAAGTCGTATTTATGCTTCAGAAATTCATACTCCTGCTTAAGTTCTCTTGGATATATTTCGACAAAATCTTTATTTAAAAACCCTGCAACACCAAACAGCAAGGCTTCCAGCTGAAAAACATCTTCTTTGTGCTTTAATAAGATTTTGTAATCTAAGAAACGGGTCAGTAATTCAAAGGGTTCCTTATTGATATGGCTTCCGAAATATTTACCAAGCAACTGATAACACGTTTGTTCCCAGTCGTTATTATTTAATTTCAGATTCTCTAAAATTTCTGCTGACTTTCTTTCCATACGCTCTATTACGAGTCTTTCTTTCCAGTTTTCAAACGTAAACTCATCAATAGTATCGAATAAATTTTCACAGATTAAATCTTTCTGAGAAAGCATCATGTCTTCATATTTATCTAATAAAACAGCAGGAATACGGCCGTTTAACTCTAATGAAGGAAGATTAGAAACGGGTTCATCATTAAAATATATGACATGCAAAATTACATTGTTATATTTTTTATCCTGTTCGTGTTTATGCAACTTCCAGTCGGACGCATGTATATGCAATTCAATATTTCCAATCAGAATAACATCGTCAATTTTGATTTTTGCATTCCAGAAATCGGGACCTCCGTCTGTATTGTATTTTCCAAAATCAAGAATCTGAAGCTCGCTGCCGTTCAGCGTTTTTAAATCCTTTGTATTAAATAATTTATTCTGCCAGATAAAGTGTAATAATCGCTCCTGCATAAATGTATCTTCTGTCTATTGAGATACATTTAACAGGCAAATTCCATAAATCAAGCTGTCTTTTTTGCATAAAAAAAGCCTTCCGGGTAAATGGAAGGCTTTTGATTCTGTTTATATCTCTTTAGAACGGACAGACTTTACAAGGGTCTACCTGCATGTCAAATCTCTCCAACGACTTCACGTTGATGTTACCGCCTACGACTCTGAACTCCGTTCTTCGGTTTCGCTGGTGTTCATACTCCGAACAAGGTACACCATCCGTACAACCGTTTCTCGGCTGCGTCTCTCCATAACCCTTCGGCTTCAGTCTCGATTTGCTTACTCCTCGTGCTATCAGCCAGTCAACCACACTCTGCGCTCGGCGCTGTGACAGCTTGATGTTGTAATCAAACGGTGCTCGCGCATCCGTATGAGAGCCTATCTCTACTACTGCATCAGGATTCTCTTCCATAAACCCTAAAAGCTTACCTAACTCTCTTTCACTTTCTGTACGGATATACCATTTATCAAAATCGTAATAAATATCTTTCAATTCAATTGATGGACCAAATTCATCAGGTATACCATCACCATCTGTATCGACACCACCGGGAATTTTATCGAGAATTACTTCCACTTCTTTTGGATTAACGCCACACTTGCGATCAATAATACATTCACCATCATCTTTAATTACAGTTGTACTACCAGGAAGGAAACCTTGTGCATTCGCTACAATTATATAATCACAGTCACATCTAACTACTTCACAAATTTTACCATTCTCGTCAGTTGTTAAAGCTTTAGTCCATCCTTCGCATTGACTTGACAATAATATTTTTGCATTTGCTAATGGCTTTAAATCGTAATCTTCTACAGATTTGGGTGATTTATCATCTACTGATTTATCCGCAGGTGATTTATCATCTACTGATTTATCTGCAGGTGATTTATCGTCTACTGATTTATCTGTAACAGATTTACTTCCTGGCACTTTTGGTGTTTTACCCAAAACCAATACGCTCATCGCATACTCTTTTTTCTTAGTTAATGGGATTTTCACAAAAACTTTACCACCTGGTGCAACACCTTTAGTTGTAGCACAAACTTTATCGTTTGAACTATATCCTTCAGCACTACCGACAAAGCAATAATCTGTATTTCTAACAACATTAAATTCGAATTCACCATCACATTCTGTTGTAGTTCTACCTCTTTCGGAATCATCAAATTTTGCTTTCATGACGACATTACTTTTGCAAATAGGTTCTCCGGTTTCTGCATCTACAACAATTCCTTCCAGATAGATGCCATCATCGTTAAAACTGTATATGTCATCCAAACCCTTTCCATCTGGTCTATCAGAAGTAAAATAACCGTAACTTTTATCCTTGCCAAAATGCATAGCGAAATCATCATAGCTACTATTAATTGGTGAACCAATATTTCTTAATTTCCCCCATTTGCCTGTTTTAGAATTTTGTTTAACCCTAAAATTATCTAATCCACCTAAACCTCCGTGACCATCTGTAGCAAAATATAATTCACCTTCTGCATCAACATACGGGAACATTTCTCTTCCCTCTGTATTAATGTCTGGTCCAAGATTTTTCGGAATACTCCAATTGTCTCCTTCTTTTTTAGAAACATAAATATCCGTTGCACCATATCCGCCTGGCATATCACTTACAAAATAAAGTGTATTTCCATCAGGTGTTAGGGCAGGGTGACCTACACTATACTCATTATTATTATAAGGGAAATTTTTATCATTTTTCCACTTATTCCCTTCAACTTCTGATTCAAATATTTTTAATTTTATAACCTTGTCTGTACTAGATTTAGCTTTGCCATCAAAATAATTATTTCTGGTGTACATTACTTTTTTATTATCAGGTGTAAAAGTAGCTACACCTTCGTGATAAATAGTTACTGCATCGCCCTTCATTCTTTGTGGTTTTCCAAAATTAGTTTTTTCACCTTTTACATACCACATATCAAAAAATTGGGTGCCAGTCCAAGTGTGTTCTCTGCTTATTGCTTTTGCACTGTCTCTCGAAGATGAGTAAATTAATCCGTTATCAAATCCAACAGAAGCAAAATCATAACCAGGTGAGTTGAAACTTAAGTTTTTTACCGTATATCTATCTCTAGAAAGTAAGAACTGTCCATAATCTGAACATGCTTTCATCTCGTTAGTAGAACGTCTATCCTCTGGTACTTCCTGTATGTATTGTGCATACCATTTTGCAGCTTCATCATATTTCCCATTCATTTGTAACATTTGGCCATAAAAAAGTTTATACTTTGGTTCCACACCACCTTTTTCCACAGCCTTACTATACCAATATTCAGCTTTATCGTATTTAGAAGTTAGTCTATAGCAGTCTCCTAAGTGCGCCATGGCTCTTGTGCTATCATGCTTTTTTAAATATGCTTCGAAGAGCGGGATAGCTTCGTGATAAGCTAGGTCTTTATACAACTTTTCAGCTTTGGAGAATCCTCCGATACTGCCCAGTTGAAAGTCTCCACCTTCAATATCTTGTGCGTTAAGTTGATTTGCCGATACTAGTAACAGGAAAGCAACTAATAGCTTTGTGATAGTTCTGGAAATTTGATTGGTATTCATATGTAGCAAAATTCTATTTGTTTGGTATGCTTTGGGTAATTAATTTCTAAAATTTAAGTATTATAGTATTCTAAAAATATCTTGGAGTAATTACTTTCTTTTTATTAAATCCAAAATCGTAACCTAATATAACTTCATGACTTCCATTGTTATAGTTGCCTAATTTAGTTAAAGTATAATCATAAGCATAACCTATCATAAGTTGTTTAGTCGGCCATGCTTCTATCATTGCCTGAAATGAATCAGGGTTTAATAATTTGATTCCGTTACTTTTATTTCCAAAACTTGTTCGATATTGACCACCAATATTAACTCTATCATAAATTAATAAACTTAGGTTAAAATCGAAAGTATGTGGTATTCGCTGAACTGCGCTTGCAATATAACGATATTGAATCTGTGGTCTGATTTTAAGTACTTTACCTGCTGGTATCACACCACCTGTCATTAAAACAAAATGAGGTGTACGTCTTGAATCTCCTGTAATAACATTCTTATTATTTAAGTCACCTTTTATAAAATTAGGAATGCTGGCCCCAAAATAGAAATTAGGATGGTACAAGTATAATCCCGCACCTACATCAGGTAATACTCTGCTTACATTACTTTGTAATACCGGATCTCCAGATTGAGCAGCAATCTCATTTAAGGCATTATATTTATACCATAATATTCCAGCATTGATACCAATACTAAGTTTAAACTTCTTTCCAAGCGCAACTCTATAAGCATATGAAAGATTAAACTGATTCTTGTGTTCCTGACCTAAACGATCATTAACATAGAAAAATCCTAAAGCGAAGTGTTCTTTCTTTAAAGGACTATGGATAGTAAACGAAGCAGTTTGAGGAGCACCAGTAGTACCTCCATTTCTATTGCCTACCCATTGTGCCCTGTACAATGCACGAATGCTTAATACTTCTCTTGCGCCAGTATATCCAGCATTCTGTGGCAATTTATTATACATAAATTGCGTGTATTGTGGATCTTGTTGCGCTTTTGCACTCAAATAGGTAATAACTATTAGAGCTAGTGTTGAAAGCGTTTTTTTTCTAAAGTATTTTATCATTGCTTATACTATTTATTATTTCTTATTATGGTAATGGAAGAGACAGTAAAGACTATCTCTTCCTAACCAATTTTTCTATCTATGTATTGTCAAATAATGAGCTTTATTAATTGCTTCATTTTTATCATTAGTGTACTTAATCACATAATAATAAGTACCGTCTGGTAATGGAGAACCTTGGTAATTACCATCAAAGAAATTTGAATTTTGTCCATAATTCTCATTTCTGTAAACTTCAATACCCCATCTGTTAAACACACAGAAACTAATAGGTGAACTAGATGGACAAGAGACCACAAATACATCATTAATACCATCACCATTAGGTGTAATAACAGTTGGTAATTGACAATTAGTAATTGTAATATAAACAATTGCAGTGTCTATTCCTTCTGGATCACAAATTTGATAAATAAAGCTATCAATTCCAGTGTATCCTTGGTTAGGTGTGTAAGTTATAGTACCGTCTTGATTAACAATTACAGAACCATTAGATGGTGTCATAACTATAGCATCCGGACATAATGATAAGCTATCCTCATCTGTTTTTATATCATTATTTAATACTGATATAACTACTGGAGTATTTGGATCTGTAATTGTATCATTTCTGATAGCAACTGGTGGCAATCCGGTTACAGTAACAATAACAGTAGTTTCGGTACAGATTTGTGTTTCGGTATTGCAAACTTTAATGCAAAGTGTATCTGATCCTTTTATTGGTCCAGCTGAGTAGACTAAGCATTTATTAGCGTCAATAGACCATAAACCAAAGTTAGCCTGACCAACAGTCATTCCATCACAATTAGTAACAACTACATTTGCCGTATCAGCAGGTACAAAGTCACATACAGTAAGTATCGTAGTTACTGGTGTTGTATCACGAATAGTATCTCTAACATCTCGAGTGATATTAGAAATTATGACTCTAGTTGTATCACAACTTCCCAGACTGTTGCATGCAACAACGCAAAGAGTATCTAAGTTGTAACCTACTGTGCTGCTACGAATTATTAATATACATGGTGGATTTACAGATAACAGTGCATAAGTATTTCCACTGTTGTTATTATACCCACAATTCACTATTGCAGCATTTGTTACGGTACCAAATCCTGGTTCAACCGGCATACAAACAGATGTATTAGTATTAATATAATTTGTATCACGAATTATATCTGTGCGTGGTGTTACAGTAATAATAACAGGTACTGTATCACAAATACCTTTTACAGTATCACACTTAACAATACACAATGTATCATTACCAACAGTTGATCCTGATTGGTATACTAAACAATTAGTTGAATCTATTGACCAATTTCCTAATAAAGTAGAGCCTTGTGTATTACCGTCGCAACTTGTAACTACAACATTAGAGTCAGCAGGAGTTACTAAATTACAAATAATTAGAGTATCTCTTACCGGTATTGTATCTCTTATTGTATCTGTTGGTGTGCAACTTCCAATTACACAAATTGTAGCTGAATCTCTGCAACCAGTAACAGTATCAACTAATGTTACTACATGGCAACCTCTTGGTACATTAATTATTGAACCTGTATATGTTGTTTTGTCGTTATAGCGTACTGTATAAGATGCGGCTTCAGGATCTTCTGAGAAGAACTGCAATCCAGAACCCTCTCTGTAGGCTGCATCTGGGTTTGTCGCTTTAATGTTTAATCCATCAACATACCATAATGCTTCAGGAACTATACTATTCATATACATTGCCAAATCATCTAGTGTGTTGAAATTAATGTTTGGAGATAAAGTAGTTGCGGCATCAATACCCCAAGATTCTAACAAGTGAGGTACATCATCAACGTAATCTATTACTTCAAAATTAAATCCTGCATCAACTATTGTTTGACCACAACCTGATTGTGAACTGAATTGCTGTGCTGAACGAGTTCCATCAATGAAGATATTGTATTGTCTGATATTAGCTAATGATAATGAAACACATAATCCTGCACCATTTCTGCTAGTACATTCTATTGTTGTATCACTTATTAAATCAGGACAACCAGGTGTGTTACTAAATATTGCTATTGTTGTATCACATAAACCATCTTCATTACATTTCACAATACATAGTGTATCAAGATTGTAACCCACATTTGTACTTCTAACTATGTTAATACAGCCTATGCTATCAACAGTATAAATATTACCGCTGTTATTGTTATGACCACAGTTCACAATTTCTGTACTAACCGGTGTGAAACCAGGTTCATTAGGTACACAAACAATGTTAGTAGTTTCAACCTGGTTTGTATCTCTTAAGGTGTCTACTTTTGGTGTATTTGTAATAATGATCTTAGTGGTATCACAAATTCCGTAAACGGTATCACATACTACTACACATATTGTATCGATATTAGCACCAACTGTATCACTGGTTTGTACATTTATACATGTTCCGCTTGCGGTAGTGTATACATTTCCACTATGAACGCCACCACAATTATCGAGAATCTCAATAGTATGACCTGTCAAACCTGGTTCAACAGGAACACAAACTAAAGCTGAATCTCTTACAGGAATAGAATCTCTTATTGTGTCATTTGTTACACATCCAATTACACAGATTTGTGCACTATCAATACATCCAGTTGTTGTATCAACCATCACAACATTATGACATCCTTTAGATAATTTCAATAATGAACCTGTGTATGTTGTTCTGTCGTTGTAACGAACAGTGTACGTTGCTGCTTCCGGATCTTCTGAGAAGAATTGTAAGCCGCTTCCTGCTCTGAATGCTATATCCGGATTTGAAGCTTTTATATTCAAACCATCTACATACCATCCGCCAGTTGGTTCTACACTATTCATATAATCTGCTAAATCACTTAACGTGTTGAAGTTAATGAATGGTGACAATGTATTACCTGCATCTATACCCCACTCTTCTAATAAGTGTGGTACATTATCTACATAATTTACAACCTGGAAGTTATAACCTGCATCCACTATTGCTTCGCCGCAACCTGTACGTGAAGAGAACTGCTGTGCTGAACGGGTACCATCAATAAAGATATTGTATTTTCTAATATTAGCTAAATTCAATGCTATGCATAAGCCTGCACTGTCATTTGCATTACATGATAATACTGTATCTCTGATAACATCCGGACATGGATTTGGTATATTACTAATTATACCAATAGTTGTGTCTTTGATACCTGTGATTGGATCAGTAATTATTATACAAATTGTATCTAAACTAAATCCAACAGTGTTTCCTCTAACAATCTCTACACAATTACTATTTGGTATTGCAGTATAAATATTTCCGCTGTTATTAACGTGACCACAGAAATTAACTTCAATATCACCACCAGTCATACCTGGTTCTAAAGTAATACATAAGGTATCAGTTGTATTAACAACATTCGTATCTCTTATAGTATCCACCTTAGGTGTATTGCTGATGATTACTGTTGTAGTGTCGTCTATTCCTTTTGTCGTATCTCTTACTATAACACATAACGTATCTACATTGTAGCCTACAGTAGTGCTGCGTACTATTTCTATACAGCCGTTTGACAATGTGTTATATGTATTTACTGTCGTTAATGGTCCGCCATTGCAGTTCGTGATGATCACTGTATCTGCATTCATGCCTGGGTTAACATTCATACATAAGGTATCTAAAGTTGTTACCGTGTTTGTATCGCGTATCGTATCGCGTACAGGTAAGTTACTGAAGATGCCTACTGTCGTATCGGTTATGCCCGTTATAGGATCTGTCATCACTAAGCATAGTGTGTCTAAGTTGTATCCAACTGTCTCACTTCTTGTGATTGTAATACATCCATCTATCGGTCCACTTGTGTAAACATTACCACTGTTATTAACGTGACCACAGTTAACTACTTCTACAGGGCCTGCTGTCATGCCTGGTTCTATATCTACGCATACCGTTACTGTGCTGCCTACTACATTCGTGTCTCTCAACGTATCCACCTTAGGTGTATTGCTGATGATAGCAACAGCAGTATCAGTAACATCTTTTATAGTATCTGTTATAATAATACATATTGTATCTAAATTATAACCTACTAAAGTGCTGCGTACAATAGTTATACAATTTGTTAAAGGATCAACTGTATATGTATTTCCACTTGTATTTGTATGTCCACAATTAACCACTGTGACCACTACATTATCTAACACAGGATCAATTACAGGACAAATAGTATCAACGGTTGTAACAGTATTTGTATCTCTGATTGTATCAATTGCACAATTATAAACATATAAATTCAACACTAGTGTATCTGTACATGGTGCATTATTGCTTATAATTTGGTAAGTACCTGTTGCATCAAATGTTTGGTTCATTAATGTTACAGACTCGCCATCACATATTGTACTGTCTAACGTTGATTTGCTTGGTGTATTAACCACTAAGTTTAATGTTACTACACTATCACAGCCATTGCTGTTCGCTAATGTTACTGTATGCGTACCTGCAGTTGTGAATGTTGTATTACCTACTACTACTGATTGACCTAAACAGATTGTTCTATCTATCGTTGTAGCACTTGGTGTGTTCTCAACTACTGTTAATACCGTTACACCGGAACATGGTGTGTTTTGTGTTATAGTGTATTCTCCTGCTGCTGTGTATGTTGTTCCATTAAATGCTACGCTTCCACCTGTACAGAATGACAATGTCAATCTTGCTGTATCATTTGGTGTTATTACGCTTAAGTTCAATGTTACTAGACTATCGCAACCTGCTGCATTTGTTAATGTTACTACATGTGTGCCTGTAGTATTGTATGTGTTGCCACCTACTGTTACTGTTGAGCCCGCACATATTACACTATCAATTACTGTTGCACTTGGTTCATTAACTGTTAAGTTCAATGTAATTGTACTATCACAACCAACACTATTTGTTGTTATAATAGTAAATGTTCCGCTTTGTGTATAGCTGTTGCCTCCAACATTTACTATAGTGCCTGCACATACAGCTGTTGTTATTGTTGATGTAGTTGGTTGGTTAACTGATAAAGTTAACTCTACCACACCTTCACACTGTCCGTTAGTTACAGTTACATAGTGAACACCTGCTGTCATAAATGTTTGACCACCTACGGTTATACTTCCACCGTCACAGATTGATTCTGATATACGTGATGTATCGCTGTTGCCTAACACTACTAAACTTATATTTACTGTACTATCACAGCCATTTGTTGCGGTTAATGTTGCAGTGTAATTACCAGCTGTACCATATTTAACACCACCTACTGTGATGCTATCGCCTACACATATTGTTGCATTAACATCTGTTAAATTCGCAGGTAATACAGTTAAGCTTAACGTTACTAAGCTATCGCAACCGTTGCTTCCTGTAAATGTTTCTGTGTAAACACCGCTTGTTGTTAATACTTGCGTTCCTAACGTTGTAGTATCTCCAGAACATATCGTTGCAGTTGCTGCACTTGATGTTGATGGTGATACCGTTAAGTTTAATTCATCAACAGCTGGGCATTGACCATTTGTTGTTGGTACATAATATGTTCCAGTAGCATCATAAGTAATACCATTTACTACTACTGTTTCACCAGCACATATTGTTGTATCAATTGTGCGAATTGTATCAATAATACATACTAAACCAGCATCAATTGTTAAGTTATCTCCATTATGAGGATCGAAGCTGAATACAGGTGTAACGAATGTGGCAGGAATAATATCACTATCAGTAGAATCATTACCACCTTGATTTAGAGGTGAACCTGTATATGTATTTCCAGAAGTTGAAGGATCAAATGCAACTTGGTAATTTCCTTGAGGAACATTGGTAAATACATATTGACCATTAACATCTGACAAAGTTGTTGCAATTGTATCACCTGTAGAAGCATCTATCAAGTAAACTGTAACACCTTCAATACCAGATTCTGTTGAATCTTGGATACCATCAGCATCTGTATCACTCCAAACATAATCACCTAATGAAGCTGTTACTGGAGTTATTGAGATAATAAAGATTGTTGTATCAATTCTACCATTACCATCAATTGTTACTACGCATACGGTATCTACATGGTTACCAGGTAAGTTATTACTTTCATAATATAAACAACCATCTAAACCTGCGCTCCAAGTACCATAGATACTAGAACCTGTATTTCCACCAGCACATAATGCTGAAGTTAAACTTCCATTTACTCCATTTTCTAAAACCAAGTCACATACTACAGTATCAGATAATGTTGGTAAGCTGAAATAGATTGTATCATGAACTGTTGGTATTACTAAACCAGCATCGTGTGTACTATCAAACGGTGTTACCGCTGGATTGAAGTAGAATACCGCTGTTGTACCTGTTGTATTTGGATCACTATCTTTTGTATCATCACCACCTAAATCTTGACCGGTAAATTCATAACCAGTACCTGTTGTTGATGGATCAAATGCTATTGAATAGTTACCTTCCGGTACATTCGTAAATACATATTGTCCGTTTGCATCCGTTGTAGTTGTTGCTACTGTATCACCTGTTGCATTCAACAAGTATACGGTTACGTCTGCTACTCCAGATTCTGTTGCATCTTGTACACCATCTCCGTTAGTATCATTCCATACATAGTTTCCTATGCTGCCTCTCGGTGTAATTGAGACAATGAATATTGTTGAATCAACTTTTCCAGTTACTGTATCCACTGTTTGAACACAGATCGTATCAACATTATTTCCTGGTAAGTTATTACTGTTATATGTTAAGCATCCTGACTCACTTACTGACCATGAACCATAAACACTGCTACCTGACAATGATGTACCATCACATAATGTAGTTACTGTATTTGTTCCTACACCATTTTCTAATACTAAATCACATATTGTTGTAGTGCTATCTGTTGGCAATGTAAATCTTATAGTATCTAATACTGTTGGTATTACTAAACCAGCATCGTGTGTACTATCAAACGGTGTAACCGCTGGATTGAAGTAGAATACCGCTGTTGTACCTGTTGTATTTGGATCACTATCTTTTGTATCATCACCACCTAAATCTTGACCGGTAAATTCATAACCAGTACCTGTTGTTGATGGATCAAATGCTATTGAATAGTTACCTTCCGGTACATTCGTAAATACATATTGTCCGCTTGCATCCGTTGTAGTTGTTGCTACTGTATCACCTGTTGCATTCAACAAGTATACGGTTACGTCTGCTACTCCAGATTCTGTTGCATCTTGTACACCATCTCCGTTGGTATCATTCCATACATAGTTTCCTATGCTTCCTCTTGGTGTTACTGTTACTATAAAGATTGTTGTATCTGTTCTTCCTAAGCTATCTGTTGTAACTACACATACTGTAGCTACATCATTGCCTGATAAGTTATTACTATTGAATGTTAAGCAACCAACTTCATTTACTACCCATGTACCATAAGCATTGCTGCCTGATGTTCCACCTTCGCATAAT
>Ga0209480_10001609_pt1 | contig 16383 bp, 12 predicted proteins | sample JI61114C2DNA_FD_187501 | JGI IMG/M metagenome (GOLD analysis project Ga0209480, IMG submission 187501) | Wastewater effluent complex algal communities from Wisconsin, to seasonally profile nutrient transformation and Carbon sequestration -... | ecosystem: Engineered > WWTP > Effluent > Algae...
TGTTTTTAGCATTTTGGGAGCAAAAGGCAAGAAGAATGCGCGCTTGACTGTTCAAAACATCGAACACAATAATTCAGTAAGTAGTTGAGTTAGGAAGTTTAACAACACCAAAAAACAGCACAAGCATGAAATCAGTAACCATGATTGCTTCTGCTACTCTGCTCTCCGTTTTGTTTATTTATCTCCCCTGGCCCGAGGCCGAAATGATTGAATCCACTTCTGAAAAGGAAGTACTAAAAGTGGAATTGCCGTCTAGTGATTCGGTTTTAAAGGCGATAAGCCTGTCGTCAGAGACTGCTTTTATTAAGCCTATACAAAATGGCGAGGATGTCACCTCAGATGCTATTTTGATTGATCCCACAAAGGACAATTTTGTCTACGGAAAAAAAGGGACTGGTTTGTTTTTTCCTGCGTATTCGTTTCTGGACGAAAGCGGGAATGATGTAACCAAAGAAGTCGAAATTCAGGTAGATGAATACTACGATATCCCCGAAATAATTCAGGCGAATTTGACCACGACAAGTGACGGAAGATTGATTGAAACGGCGGGCATGTTGAATGTTCATGCATACTCCGCCGGGAAAGCGATTAGTCTGAACAAACAGGCGTCATATGAAATTTATTTTCCAAAGAAGGGTTCGACAAAGAAGGGATTCCAACTTTTTTATGGAGACATCCTCTCCAGTGGCGATATAAACTGGAAGTTGGCGCCGAGTCAGGCTGAGCAAGGCAATGCTGAGCAAGGTGTTTCGATAGCTGAAAACTCATTACCGGAGGGTTTGACAGACATGTATCAAGATGAATTGCAAATGGAAGTGAAACCCCCGGCTTATAAATCGCTTCTAAATGATGAAGACAACTGTTTTCTGCAGATTTGTGAAAGCTATTTGCGACGCGGAACCAAAGTGAGTGAAATGGATTTTTTCAACTGGCAATTGACAAATGGACAAACATTGAATCAATGGTTCGTGGCCAATTTTAATCCTGATTTAGAGATGCTGGATCGATTTTGTATTTTAGGAATGCGGTCGGAAATTACGTTTAAGGTTGATCGTGATGGCGGTTTTGAATCTTATTATATTTCAGAATCATCTGATCCCATATATGATAGAAAGATTGCGGATTTTTTAAGCACTATGCCATCCTTGGATCTCAGTCAGTTAATGCCTGTTTATACTGCGGATCACTCTTGTATTCTGACATTCGGAGGCAAAGAATCGGGTAATCAGGATGAGTTCGCTGCGGCGATCAGAAAAAAGTTTTCGGATAATCCAGATGCAAAAGTCTCGGGTGTAAATGCATCAACGTTGGATTATTTCGTTTTTGCAAGCAGCGAATTGGGCTGGATTAATTGCGATCGATTTTTGTATGATGAAAGTGTTTTGGTGGATTTCAGCGTTCAGAATAAATCAGCACAGAATGGAAGTGTGAATCTTATTTTCGATGATATAAACAGTGTAGTGAAGGGAGTAGTTCAAGGTGATGTTGTTACTTTTTATGGCGTTCCTGCAGATAAAGAAGTGCGACTTGTAGCCCTTGACCAAATAGATAACAAACCACTTATGTGTGTGAAATCTTCGAATACGAGTAGTAAAACAACCGTTTTGACTAGTTACAAACCATTCACAATAAAAGAATTAGAGTATGAATTTGCAAAAAGAAAGAACTGATTCTTCGGTTGAGTTTAAGGTTTTTATATACCATATTTTTTGAGAACCGTTGTTATTTCTCTAGCCCAAACTAAGTAAGCGGCTGCGGATAGGTGCAATCCATCCGTAGTATACTCGTCTTTTATTTCAAGGCTATCTGAGGCTATAAAAGGATTGAGATCAATATAATCGAGATTGTTTTCTTGTGCATACTTGATAACCAATGTGTTCAGCTCTTTTATTTTATGGTTTACAACTCGGTAGTCTGTAGTGTGCATTTTTATAGCATTTACTTTTTTAGATAAGTAGTTAATGAGCACAATGACAGGAATGGAATTTTCCGCCTTCACGAAGTCAACGATTTCTTTATAATTATCCAGAAGTTGTTCTCCGGATGCACGTTGAAGATCATTGATTCCCGCTTCGATGAACCAAATTTTTGCGTTTTTGTTTTTCAAATACTTCAAACGTTTGCATAAACAGGGAAGCATATCGCCGGCAATACCACGATTATTAATATCCTCGCGAGAAAGAAGCTGTTGCCAGTTGCCCCTGGAGATGAGAGAGTTTCCAAACATTATAATAGACGGCGTATCACAATCGTGAATATAATGAAAGCTGTAATGGTCAAGACTATACTCGCATGTTGGATTATATGCAGTGGTGTTCTGAGGGATTTGTTTCGTGCTTTGCATTTTATGTTTGATTTTGGCGAACCAACCATATCGGTATGCTGCCGCCGCGATTATGAGTAGCAGCACGACGTTCGAAATGACCAAGATCTTTTTTTGTGTCATTGCACAAAATTACATGTTTGTTTCACGAGGAACGTTCGCTATCTAAACTGAAACGAGTGTTCCGGTTCGCAATACTTTAAATTGATTGACAAGTAATGTTTATCACCAACGTTTGTGACGTACAGTATTATTTTTGCGCCACAATTTTTTTATATGAGCACAGCATCTATTCAGTCAAGCGTACACATTGAAACCAGTCTTCTGCAGTTAGGGTTGAAGAAGAATAATCACGGAACAAGCACTGGTCAACTATTTTTCTCAAGTGGAGAAGACTTGAACTCATATTCTCCGGTGAATGGTATGCTAATAGGGTCTGTTAAGTCAACCACTGCTGATGACTATGCTAAAGTTATTGAATCCGCTCAAGAGGCTTTTAAATATTGGCGGAATGTTCCGGCGCCGAAAAGAGGTGAAATTGTAAGGCAGTTCGGTGATCGTCTGAGAAAGTACAAGCAGCCGCTGGGAGAGCTCGTGTCTTATGAAATGGGAAAATCCCTTCAGGAGGGTTTGGGTGAAGTGCAGGAAATGATAGATATCTGTGATTTTGCCGTAGGATTGTCTCGACAGCTCTATGGTTTAACGATGCACAGCGAAAGACCGGGACATCGTATGTATGAGCAATGGCATCCGCTTGGTGTGGTTGGAATTATTTCCGCGTTTAATTTTCCTGTAGCCGTTTGGAGTTGGAATAGCGCTTTGGCTTGGATATGTGGCAACGTTTGTATATGGAAGGGATCAGAGAAAACGCCATTGTGTTCAATCGCATGTCAAAATATTTGGAACGAAGTTGCAGCGGAGAATAATCTTCCTGAAGGCATATCAAGCATCATTTCTGGCGATGTTCGTGTTGGTGAAATGTTAGTGAGTGACAAACGAGTGCCGTTAATATCTGCTACTGGTAGCACGCGGATGGGTAGAATTGTTGGAGCTAAGGTGGCTGAACGTTTTGGCAAATCTCTCCTAGAATTGGGCGGAAATAATGCGATAATTGTTACGGAAAATGCGGATCTCAAAATGACAATTATTGGCGCTGTTTTCGGAGCATGTGGCACTGCCGGTCAGCGCTGTACCACTACGCGGAGATTGATCATTCACGAGAGTGTTTATGAAGAAGTAAAATCCAAACTGATTGCAGCTTATGGACAGTTGCGTATTGGCGACCCTCTTAATGAGACAAATCATGTGGGGCCCTTGATTGACAAGGCCGCTGTATCTATGTTTTTAAAATCAATTGGTGAAGCAAAGGAGCAAGGTGGCGTAGTGATTACTGGCGGTGAAGTGCTTGAGGGTGAGGGATATACGGGTGGATGTTATGTTCGACCTTGTATTGTTGAGGTAAAAGATTCTTCATTGCCAGTTGTACAGCACGAAACGTTTGCACCGATTCTTTATATTATGAAATTCAATTCATTGGATGAAGCTATTGCTATGCAGAATGGCGTGGTACAAGGCTTATCTAGTAGTATTATGACTACGAATATGCGCGAGGCTGAACGCTTTTTGTCTGTTGAAGGAAGTGACTGTGGTATCGCCAACGTTAATATTGGTACCAGTGGAGCAGAAATTGGAGGCGCTTTTGGTGGAGAAAAAGAAACGGGAGGAGGCCGTGAATCTGGTTCTGACGCCTGGAAGAATTACATGCGAAGACAAACAAACACAATCAATTATTCCAGTCATTTGCCGCTTGCGCAAGGCATTAAGTTCGATCTGTAATGGATTTTTAGATCAAGACTTGACAACAGGTTTGTATTATTCAATCTTCTTGCGAATCCGCGAAATTCGTTTGTTTTCGGAGAATATTTCGCGTTTTACCGTCCGATGTGGACCATCAGTACGGAAATATCTGCAGGGCTTACACCGCTGATTCGCGAAGCTTGACCAAGAGTTTCTGGACGTATCTTTTGAAGTTTCTGACGAGATTCAGTGCTAAGATTTGTGATAAGTGAATAATCAAATTTTTCCGGAAATCGAATATGCTCCAGTCTGAGCATTTTTTCAGCCATTTCGCGCTCCTTGTTGAGATACCCGCTGTATTTTGCTTCAATTTCAACTTGTTCTAGTATTTCAGAAGCCGATTCCCCATACTCGACGAGGTTTTCATGAATGAATGGAAATAAGGCGGCTATTTCCGACAATCGCACCTCGGGCCTGGCAAGAACATTACTAAGGCGAACTTTTTGCGTTAATGGGGCTGTATTGAGGTTTAGGAGATAATTATTGAGTTCATCAGGAGATCCGGACGTGTTTTCTAGCTTTTTGATGAGGCTTTGTTTGCCGGCTAGCTTTTGTTCCACGTGAAAAAGACGCTCATCGGATACAAGTCCGATTTTATGAGCGAGGGGAGTTAGTCTTTCATCGGCATTGTCTTGTCTAAGTAGCGTGCGGTATTCAGCTCTGCTTGTAAACATGCGGTAAGGCTCTTCTGTTCCTTTGGTGATTAGGTCATCGATTAGCACTCCGATGTATGCCTGGTCGCGGCTCAGAACGAATGGTTCTTGTTCTTTGGTGAACAGTGCTGCATTGATTCCTGCGATCAAGCCTTGGCAAGCTGCCTCCTCGTATCCTGTAGTTCCATTGATTTGACCTGCGAAAAACAATCCAGGTAAGTCTTTGGATTCAAGTGTATGTTTTAGTTGATCCGGTGGGAAATAGTCATATTCGATGGCGTATCCCGGACGAAACATTTTCGCTTTCTGAAAACCAGGAATTTGGCGAAGCGCCGCTAGTTGCACATGGTCGGGCAGACTTGTTGAAAACCCATTGACATAGATTTCTACCGTCTTCCATCCTTCTGGTTCTGCGAAAATCTGATGTCGGTCCTTATCTGCGAAACGCGTGATTTTATCTTCGATAGAAGGACAATATCGTGGGCCTATTCCTTGGATGCGGCCTGTGTACATGGGGCTTTGTGCAAATCCGCTGGCTAGAATTTCGTGCACGTTTTCATTTGTATATGTTATCCAGCAGGACTTTTGAACTTGGAGTGGTTTTGTGTTTGAGTAGCTGAATTTGGAAGGGCTTTCATCGCCAAGTTGTTCTGTCATTTGGTCGTAGTCCAAAGAGCGCCCGTCAACTCTTGGGGGCGTTCCAGTCTTCATTCGTCCGCTTCTAAAGCCTAAGGCGTTCATTTGCTCCGTGATACCTGTTGCCCCTTTTTCTCCTATTCTTCCGCCGCCAAATTGTTTTTCCCCAATGTGAATTACCCCATTTAGAAATGTACCGCTGGTTATGATCACTGCTCGGCACTTGAAACTCATGCCCATTCCGGTGAGCACTCCGGTGACATGATTGTTTTCAATGGTAATTTCTTTGACCATATCCTGCCAGAAATCAACCAGTGGCGTTGATTCAAGCATATTGCGCCATTCCTCCGCGAATAGCATTCGATCATTTTGAGTCCTTGGGCTCCACATGGCGGGACCTTTGGAACGGTTGAGCATACGGAATTGTATTGCGGATTTGTCAGATACGATACCTGAATAACCCCCAAGCGCATCGATTTCGCGAACGATTTGACCCTTGGCTATACCTCCCATTGCTGGATTGCAACTCATTTGTCCAATCTTGTTCATGTCCATGGTTATCAATAGAGTACGCGATCCAAGATTGGCTGAAGCTGCGGCTGCTTCATTGCCAGCATGACCAGCACCAACTACTATTACATCATATTCAGAATACATATTTTTCTTCATTTTACGTTCCACGTGAAACGTTACTTTATAATTTGACTTTGAGTTTTTTGAGGCATTTATCCTCTTGAATTTTCATTTGTTTTTTCTCTGATATTTTCTTATCATTGTATCCGCATAAATGCATAACTCCATGAATAATAACACGATAGATTTCGTTTTCAAATGAAACCTGATTTGTTTTTGCGTTGTCTTTAACACGATCTACACTGATGAATAGATCACCGGAGATCTTGGTTGAATTATAATTGAATGTGATTATATCGGTGTAGAAGTCGTGATTCAAATGAGTTTGATTCATCTTCAGCAAATAGTCGTCAGAGCAAAGAATTATGGTGATGTCTCCGCAATGAAGATGCTCAGACGTGATGCATGATTCTATCCATGCTTTGATTTTTCTTTTTTCTTTTAAGATAAACCGGATGTCTTCTGTGTGAAAGGAGATTGCCATAAGAGTGCAAAGGTATGTGTTTGAACAAACCCGAAGTTATCAACAATAGGAAAAGTGTGCACCCTGCAGATGTTTAGAAGCGATACACGGGATTCAAGTGTTTTTCACGTGAAAACGCCTTACAGGGAGAACTTCAGCCCTCCGGGAATACATACTTGTTTTTGATAACGAGAAATAGCGTTATCCGCGATATAAAATGGAGAATAGAGCAGCCCAGAAGCCGATAAGATCGATTCTTGCGGCTTACCGCGACGTATTAATAGAAATGGAATGATTGGGCCTACTGGTCCAGCGTGATTTAGGAAGCGATGTCTTTATGCCGTTTGAACTTCGAGGACAGCAAAATCAAGTATAACAATGCGGCCACTATCTAAAAATTCACAAGCGTCAGCAAGTTTTCTCATTAGAAACACACCACGACCATGAGGTTTCTCGATATTTTCTGGTGCAGTGGGGTCTGGAAGGTTTGAATAATCAAATCCAGGCCCTTCATCTTCTACGGTAAAGCGCATGTTTTTATTATCAGGCACATCAAATGTGACAGTCACCTGTTTGGATGGATCCAATTTATTGCCATGCACGATAGCATTGTTCACGGCCTCTGTCATGGCAATAAGCAGTTCGCCATAATAGTCTTCTTTGATTTGATATTCAGCGAAGACATCATCAATAAGCTTTTCTGCCAGATGAATATTCTCCAGAATTGAAGGAAATTTCAGGGTTCTTTTTGCAGATGCCATAGGGTTGATTCGGGATTATTGCGCGCCTAATTTATTGAAGTACGAATTTACTTTGTCTTTGTAGTATGGTTTCAAAGATGGAGGGACAGTTTTCAACAGTTCTGTTTCCTGTTCCTTTTTACGCATATAGTCCGCATACTTCATCGGGTTTGAAGTTGGAGAATCCTTTGCCTCGTTGCTTTTGCGCTCATTGTCTTTATCCCTGGTACGCTCGGCTTCTTCGGCTTTTAGCAAACGAATTTCGATATCCTTTTGACGTTTTATAGTCTCTTCATTGATTTGATTGTTGACGATATCGCGCTGAAGTTCTTCCATTTGTTTGGAAATTTCTTTCAGTTCGTTGCCGTTTCCGCTTCCATCCTGGTTGAGTTCAGCAGCCTTTTCTTCAACAGCTTTTCGAATTGCCGCTTGTTTAGCAGCCATTTCTGCTAATTGCTGACTCATCTGTTGGCCCTGGCCTTTGCTTTCTCCCTTGTTCTTTCCTTGCTTTTTCATTTCCTCAAGCTGTTTGGAAAGACCTTCTTGCATTTTTTTCATCTCGCCAGCGCTCGGCTTTGGCTTACTGCCGCTGCCTCCGGGCTTGTTGCAACTTCCTTTACCGGGTTTGCTATTGGCAGATTGCTGTTGCATTTGTTTTAGCGCTTCATCCAACATCAATGCAAGGTTGTTGAAGCTTGTCATGACGTACTGCTGCGATGTTGTAATTTCCGGTGTGCGATGGTCCGGAATGTTCTCTAGAGCCTTTCCCATGTATTCATTCACAAGATTGATCTCATGGTTCACAGCGGCACTAATTTGAGGTACACGTTTGCTCAATGCAAAAAGTGAGTCTTCAACCATGCGTGCATCGTCTTTCAATTTGCGTTGTGTATGACCGAGCTTTTTGTAGTTGGGGTCTTTGTGATCGATAGAAGTAAACTTAGACATGACATCTTCTTGATCAAAGCTGAGCGTAATGATGTTTTCCAGCAATGCGCGCAAAGCTTCCATGTCCATTTCTTGTTGCTCTTGCTCGCCAGATTCCATGGCTAGATCCATTTGCTCAGCCATTTGTTTCATTTTCTGACCGGCGCTTTTTTGGGATTTTGATGCGTTGCTTTTTTTGTTTTTAGAAAGTTCTTGCGAACTCTTTTCTTGTTCCTGATCGATTTCCTTTTCCTGATTTTCGGTATCAGGCATGCCATTCGGTGTTTCAAGCTCTTCGTTCAGTTTTTCAAGCTCCTCCATTTCCTTCTTGAGCTCATCAAACTTCTCATTCAATACTTCTTGTTTTTGCTCTAGTTCCTTACTGTCGGCATCTTTTTTCTCGCTCTCTTCACTTAGTTTTTCCTGCTCTTCACCTAGCTTCTCGAGTTTGTCAATGGTTTTTTCCATCTTCTGTTCCCACTCCAGTTGTTTGAATTGCTCGAGCGCACGGTCCAGTTCCTTTTCCATGTCCTCATTGGTGAGATCCATTTTTTCCAATTCCTTCTGGATTTCGTCTTTATTTAATTCATCCATGAGCTTTTGCATTTCTTCCATGAGCTTTTGTAACTCAGGCGTCATGACTTGCTCCATCAATTCTTCGAGTTGTTTTTGTTTCTCGAGAATCTTTTCATTGGGCTGGTTGAATTCGTTTTGCTGTTTGTTTTTCTCCTGATTTTGTTTTTGAATTTCATCTACTTGTTTCTGAAGCTCTTGTTGTCGCTTCATCAAGTCTTCTAACTTTTTCTTGTCCTGCCAGCTCATCTCATTTTTTTCGAGCAACTGGCGCTGAAGCTCTTCAAGTTGTTTCTGAAGTTCCTTGGCGTCTTTTACACTTTCCTCTAGTTTTTCTTTGATGTCTTCGTTTTGCTGATCCGTTTTTTCTTCCAGTTCAGCTTCAGTAGGTATGGCATATTCGCGAATACCAGAAGTGGCCGATTTAGACCCATTGAAGCCATCATTGTCCCAGATTTCAAAGTAATATGAAATCTTATCACCTGGTTGAATATTGAGTGATCTTAAATCCCATGTGTGGAAGAATTGGTCTATGCTATTTTCTGAACTTACCGGTAGTTCAACGGTGTGCAACTCGGATTCTTCGCTTCCGTCTTGATGAGAAGCGAAGCGATAGTTGAAAGTCAATCTGCGGAAGCCATAATCGTCTTTTACTTCGCCTGTGAAATACATGTTCAGATAGGATGAACTATCTTTTTCTTCATCAACTAAAATGGAAGGATGTAAATCGGGTACTACTTGAATTCTATAGGACATACTATCGCCAGAAGGGATGTATTTGTTACCGGTAACAACAGCATAAATCGTTGACTGCACTGCGGTTTGGGAGAATGAACACGCATCATCTCCTGATGGAAGAACGTAAAGGCTATCGTTGAAATTAATACTTAACAGGTCTGTGTTTTTAGTTACAAAGTCCCAGGTAACAAGGGTTCCCTCAGGAATGACCAGATCTCCGGTGTTGCTCATTTCCTCGTCTGGGCGCTTGAGATAGGCTGGATAATCCAACGAAACACGAAAGTCGACAAGACGAGGCGCCGGAATTACTAAAAGTTCATACTGATCGCTATAAAAGCCATTCGCCAAGAAAGCAAATTCGAGATCCTTTTGAACATTTCGAAACGTGTAATTAAATAAAATTGGACTCGATTTTTCCAACAAGTACTGTTGCCCAGCCAATTGCACATATACTTTATCCGGAATTTCATTGCCAGAAACCTCTATTTCGACTGTGTAGTCGGTGTTTTCTGGTGTGGTAAGTCTGTCGTTGGTGACTCGAATTTTGAATGGAGCTTCTTCTGCGATGATTTGTCCATGACGAATAAGCCGGTCGGTAGGATTGGTAAGAATACTTGGGGCGGCAAAAAGAAGGATGATGATGATGGCCAGCGGTGGCAATGCCCAACGAAGATACTTTTTGTTTTCACGCAGATCAATGGCGCTGCTGAATGGAACGGGCCTGAGCTCCTTCATTTTTTGATGAATGCTCGCTTCAAGCAATGAGTTGTCATTCGATTTGTCAGAAAGTTCATTCAACTGCAGCGTGTTAAGCAGTTTGTCTTGAACATTCGGAAAGTGTTTCCCAATAATTTCCGCGGCTTGTCTGTGTGATATGATTTTCCCTAGCCTAAGCATTTTGGTGAGAGGCACGATAAAAAAGCGCACAACAACAAACAGCGCAGAGGCAATAAAAAGCCAGAACAAAAATGTGCGCATAGCAATGCTGAAACGTCCGAAGTATTCCAACAGAATGATAAGGAGATAGGTACCTAAAATTAGCGCTACGCTATAGATAGCGCCACGAATCATTTTGTTTTTGTAATACTTGCGGGTGAATTGATCTAACTTTTGGATAAGCTGACCAAATTCTTGTTGATGCTCTCTCATTTTATTCTTCTCATAGTGTTTCGCCTGTTGGCGAATCGCGGTACGTTTTGCTCGGCGAAAAGTTCAGTCCATTTCACGCCACAACGAAACGAGTGCTTCAAAAGTATGGAACACATGGCTGTGAATGGCGGAATGCTTTTTTTGTTTAAGAAAATTAACGACAACAAACCGAATTGTGAAAGTAAAACAACTGTTCTTTCAAAGCACGGCTAGTTAAGCATTTCGGATCAAAGCAGGTCGCTGCGTGATTTCATGGTAACAAATAACATCTTTGGCGAAGTAGTGGAAAACCATGCTACGACGGGTTTTTTTCTTGTCGTGATGTGGCTCACCCCCATGAAATAAGTTCGCATGCCAAATAAGTAAGTCGCCTTTTTCTGCTATAAACGTTTGTTTCGTAAGGCCTAATTCCTTGATTTTTTCCTGCATAAAATCTTCATACTCTGAATATGTTTTTTTCCCCGTCAAGAAGTAGCTCCCCGAATTCCCATAGTCGCTATTGAGGTAATAAGGAAGTTTATGACTTCCAGGATAGTAGTGGAGAGGCCCTTGATCAGGACCGATGTTTTCCAAAGCAAGCCAACACGCGCTAAGACCACCCAGTGGAAATGTCGTCATATGAATGCTGTCGCTATGCGTTCGTTGTTCACTGCCATGAATGAAGTTTATGCTTTGAAACAATACCGCCTCGCGCCCCATAAGAGCGCTCAGAATAGTAAGTAGATCTTTGTTTTCACCAATTGACCGCAAAAAGGCAGATTGGTATATCGCAAACATGATTTTGTTTGTGTATTTGAATTGGATTTTTTTGGATGAAAGAAGTTGATCAATTTCAGCATTGATCTGATCGATTTGTTCATGTGAGCAGAAGCCACGAAGAATAGTATATCCATTTTGTTCAAACCCGCGAACCGACTCTTTGTTTTCCGCGCTCAGTTGCTGAAAAGCATTTAACTTTTCTAAAGCGCTTAGATCAATGGTATTTGAAAGTTTTGATTGATTTAGAGTCTTGAAGTCTTTACTTGAAACGGGAGAGAAATAGTTTTTGTTAAGTCCGTTTTTTTTATAGCCCGGAATATTATGTTTGAGCTGACTGCGGTGAAAAACATTATAAAGTGCGTAAGCGGGTTTTAGTCTTCGAATAATTTCAAACATAGTAGCAGATGTGTAAGCGGTTATTTAAACTCGACGTAATTCCAAAGTCCGACCATTTGTTCGCGAATAAACTCCCGGGACTTTTCATAGACATGCTCCTGATTTACAAACCAGACTGTTTTATACATGGTTGTTTCAGCCTTCAACTTCGAAAGCTTCACGATCTCAAGGCCATGAATACTTGACTCCGCACTTTCAAGAAAGTCAATGTGATCAAGACCTTCCTGTTTGTCGCGATAGACAGTTCCGTTGCGATCTATGATTGCTTTTCTCACTTCTTTACAAATCGGATTTTAATACCATTAACAGCGGCGAAATAAATACCCGAAGGAAGATTTTCAACTGAAACGGCAAGTTTATTTTCCAATTGAGATGTTTTGAACGGCCCTATGGATCGTCCCATCATGTCGAATAGTTGAATTGTGTTGGAATTTATTTGTCCGAAAGAAGAAATAAATACTACGTCTTCCGCTGGATTGGGGAATGCCAAAGCACCAATAGGAGAGCTGTTTTCATCAACATTAACCGTGAGTGTGAAGACTTCACTTGTGACGTTGCAGCCGAAATCTGTAGTAGTCTCGAGCGCATAATTTCCAGGTTGAATTGCCGGAACATAAAATGTGTTCTCATTTTCTAACGCAAGCCCATTGAAGTACCATTGATAACTATCGTACACGTCTTCTACGTAGAGTTCAAGTGCTGCTTCGTCATATATCAAGGTGATTTCAGGACAGTAGATTATTTCTTCGGTGGTAGCGGAACAGCCGAATTCATTGGTCACAACGGCGTAATAAACTCCGCTTTCCTCCATGATAAAAGTGGAATCAAAAGCATCGTCCACTGCTATATCGTTGAAGTACCAGATGTATGTGGCTAAATCGGGATCTGGCAAAGAAAGCGTGCTGTCAATTTGCACAATGGAGGCATTGGCACTTGGAAAAACGTTGACCGTCACTGAATCAATAAACTGATTGGTTTCGATCAAAGTCACAGTAATGAATCCAACTGTTCCATTGCCAATATCAAAGAAGTTTTGACCTTCCGAAATGACGATCGGCGATGTGCCCAGGTCATCATCCGGCGTGATGTCATCTTCGTCGAAGAATTGGATGAAATATGGTGGACTTGAAAAAACTACAGGGGCAATGGGCCATGAAGTATTGGTTGTGTTGTCATTAGTAGCTGAAGTAAAAACAACATTTGCATTTGCATCGATCACGGTGAAGTAGGGATCTGCAGGACCGCTTAAAAAATCTTCATCACCACCCCAATTGTCGTTAAGATTGGAAACACTTACCGACTGAAGTGCAAAATCAGAAACAGTAGTTGTCAACTCCGCGGTGAAGGAACCAGGCTCGTCATATGTAATCGTTGAGGGGTTTGCAGAATCGGATGTTTGACCATTTCCAAAATCCCATGAATAGGAAGTGATAGAAGGAGCTGGTGCTTCGAACAGTGCGTTATAGTTTACTTCTAAGCCACCACAATCAGCAATGTTGTCATAAGAGAAAGTACTTGCGGCGCCGGTTCCCGGCTCAATGACAATCGTAGAGACAAAAGTTTCGACTTGATTCGTTTCAAAAAGCCCAAGTTGCACAAGCGCGTTAATGGAGATGATCACATCATAAATACCGGGCAAAAGAGGCGTTCCACACATGGTTGCGCAGCCATAGTTTTCGCCTGCCGAAGGATAAAATGTGGCGTCTGGATCATTGAGTGTAAACTGAATTCCATAGGGCATTCCAGTCACAGAAGTGATTTGGACCTCTATCAACGAAAAACTTATGCCGCTCTCCGGATCGGTTATTTCGGACGGCATAAAAAAGGTAAGCTGTTCTTCATAATATTCTCCAGCCACACCATTAACTGGCACAAGAGGACAAACAGTAGGAAGTCCCGTCGTGGTGTTGCAACTTTCATCGGGAATGCACGTGGGGCATTGTGCAGAAGACGATTTGGAAATAAACAACGAGACAAAAACAGTCATTATCAAATGGGTGCGAACAGTAAAAATCATGTGATGCATTTTGGAATGTGGTATCTGCAAAGTTGATAAAAGTTGAAGGAAATAAAGCAGAAAAGGGAAGGTTAAATTGATTCAATCCAATAAGCGAATAGTTGAAAATGGCATAACATAGTGCTAAATGGAATAAGACTCTTTGGATCGTCGCTATAAATTCGCTGCATGAATCAGATCAGAAAGCACCTGGAACAAGCACATGAGTTGTTGCAATTGATTTTGAATGACGAAAACTTCGTCGCTTCCGTGGAGAAGGCAGGTGATGTTATGGTGAGCAGTCTGAAGTCGGGTGGAAAAATAATATCATGCGGCAATGGCGGCAGTATGTGCGACGCGATGCATTTTGCAGAAGAGCTGACGGGAAGGTATCGTGATAATAGACCGTCAATAGCAGCGGTAAGCATAAGCGATCCTTCGCACATCACTTGTGTAGGAAACGACTACGGATTTGATTATGTTTTTTCCCGATACGTAGAAGGAGTTGGAAAAAGTGATGATGTATTACTTGCTATTTCTACAAGTGGTAATTCCAAAAACATTATTGAAGCAGTGCGCGCAGCGAAGGAAAAAGGAATGCGAGTGATTTGCCTTACTGGAAAGGATGGCGGGCAGTTGGCGAATCTATGTGATGTGGAGATTCGTGTTCCCTGGAATGGTTATGCAGATCGTATTCAGGAAGTGCACATCAAAGTAATTCATTCATTGATCGATTACATCGAAAGTCATTTATAGCATCCAGGTCGCACACGAGTTGTGACCATTGAGGAAAGTACTAAACCAAAATTTCATTGCATGTTAATCAAAACATTTGGCAGTGCCGTGTTCGGCGTGAATGCCACCACTATAACCATTGAGGTCAATGTTGACAAAGGCGCACAGATAGCTATTGTGGGTTTGCCCGACTCTGCGATCAAAGAAGCACAGCAGCGAATTCGCGCTGCGCTGATCAATTGTGAATACACATTGCCCATTCGCAACGTGACGATCAATTTGGCGCCTGCCGATATTCGAAAGGAAGGAACTGCATATGATTTGCCGCTGGCCATTGGAATTTTGGCTGCCAATGATCAGCTCAAGCCGGATCAGTTGGATCAGTTTATCATCATGGGTGAGTTGTCGTTAGATGGAAGTTTACGACCGATCAAAGGAGTTTTACCCATTGCAATACAAGCGAAGAAAGATGGATTTCGTGGAATGATACTTCCATCGAGCAATGCACGGGAAGCGGCAATTGTAGCCGATCTCGAAGTCTATGGGGTTGATGACATCAAACAGGTGGTGGGATTCTTCAATGGTGATTTGGTGATCGAACGAACGATTGTAAACACGCGTGAAGAGTTCAGTGAACACCTTGAAAATTTCACGGTTGATTTTTCGGATGTCAAAGGGCAGGAGAACATCAAACGTGCGTTTGAAATTGCGGCGGCGGGCGGACACAATGTGATACTGATAGGTCCTCCGGGAGCAGGAAAAACAATGTTGGCCAAACGGCTCTCCACCATATTGCCGCCGCTCAATTTGCAGGAAGCACTGGAGACAACCAAGATACACAGTGTAGCGGGCAAGTTGAGAAAAGACACATCACTCATCAATGAACGTCCGTTTCGTGCGCCGCATCATACCATCAGCGATGTGGCATTGGTAGGAGGAGGTAGTTTTCCGCAGCCGGGAGAAATTTCATTGGCGCATCATGGCGTGTTGTTCTTGGATGAATTGCCGGAGTTTAAACGCACGGTCCTGGAGGTCATGCGACAGCCGTTGGAAGATCGATTCATTACTATATCACGCAGTAAATTTTCGGTTGAATATCCGGCGAGTTTTATGTTGATCGCAAGCATGAATCCATGCCCCTGCGGATTTTTTAACCACCCTGAAAAGGAGTGTGTATGCGGAGTGGGCGTAGTGCAGAAATACTTGAACAAAGTGAGTGGGCCCTTGCTCGATCGCATTGATATCCACATAGAAGTGACTCCCGTCACATTCGACAAGCTCAGTGATAAGCGCGTAGGAGAAGGCAGTGCGCCTATCAGGGCGCGCGTCATTGAAGCGCGTAAAATGCAATCGGCGCGCTATGCAAAACGAAAACTGATTCATTGCAATGCGCAGATGGATAGTAAAATGCTGAAAGAAGTATGTGATATCGATGAAGCAGGCAGCAAGTTGTTGCGAGCGGCAATGGATCGATTAAAACTTTCAGCGCGTGCTTATGATCGTATACTCAAAGTAGCGAGAACGATCGCTGATTTGGACAGAAGTGAAAACATCCGCACAGAACATTTATCAGAGGCGATACATTATCGGAGTTTGGATCGGGAGAATTGGGCGGGGTGAGTTGAATAAACAGTTGATTTCAATACCAAGAAAACATCAAAGGAGGTTGTTTGAGAAGTGCTATTGGATTATGATTCGGCGAACAGTTTTTTGTGTGCTGTCTCCAACAATTTCAATATAATAAACGCCAGCAGGTTGATTAATATTGAAATCAAACAAACTACCCGGACCATACTCTTGGTTGA
>Ga0209480_10001610_pt1 | contig 16376 bp, 6 predicted proteins | sample JI61114C2DNA_FD_187501 | JGI IMG/M metagenome (GOLD analysis project Ga0209480, IMG submission 187501) | Wastewater effluent complex algal communities from Wisconsin, to seasonally profile nutrient transformation and Carbon sequestration -... | ecosystem: Engineered > WWTP > Effluent > Algae...
CACGGTGGTGAAGCTGCTGCACCTCGTTCGCCAGCACGCACCACGACAGCACCCGCAGGTCGACCCGATGGCCTACCCGCTGTTGTTCAACCTCGTCGCTGCGCCGAAGCGGGTGTCGGCCCTCGCAGAGGCGATCCACTCGGACGTCTCGACCGTGAGCCGCCAGGTCAGCACCCTGGTCGACCTCGGTTTCATCGACCGTGCGCCCGACCCGGACGACCGCCGCGCCCAGGCCCTCACCCTCACCGACGAGGGCCGCACCCTGCTCCTCGCCATCCGAGACGACCGCGACCGCTGGATGCAGGGCCTGCTCGCCGACTGGGACCCCGACGACGTCGCCCAGTTCTCGACCCACCTGCGCCACTTCGCCAAGGACCTCGAAAACTCCCTGACCGCCCTCACCTCAAGGACCACGTCATGAGCACCTCCTCCCCCGCCGCTGACGCGGCGTCCGCCACGGCGGTCGATGCCCCGGCCGGGCCGCTGAGCCACCGGCAGATCGTCACCATCCTCATCGGCCTGATGATGGGCATGTTCCTCGCCGCGCTCGACCAGACCATCGTCGCCACGGCCATCCGGACCATCGCCGACGACCTCCAGGGCCTGAACCACCAGGCCTGGGCGACCACCGCCTACCTCATCACCTCGACGATCGTCACGCCGCTCTACGGCAAGCTCGGCGACATCTACGGCCGCAAGAAGCTGTTCATCATCGCCATCTCGCTGTTCATCCTCGGGTCCGTGCTGTGCACGTTCGCCACCTCGATGGGCTCGCTCGCGTTCTACCGCGCGGTGCAGGGTCTGGGCGCCGGCGGCCTGTTCTCGCTGGCCCTGGCGATCATCGGTGACATCGTGCCGCCGCGTGAGCGTGCCAAGTACCAGGGTTACTTCCTCGCCGTGTTCGGCACCGCCTCGGTGCTCGGCCCGGTCATCGGCGGGTTCTTCGCCGGCCAGAGCAGCATCCTGGGCATCGACGGCTGGCGCTGGGTCTTCCTCGTCAACGTGCCGATCGGCGTCGCGGCCCTCGCCGTCGTGACCAAGACGCTGCACCTGCGCCACACCCGTCTGGATCACCGCATCGACTGGGCCGGGGCCGCGCTGCTCTCGCTCTCGCTCGTGCCGCTGCTGCTGGTCGCCGAGCAGGGCCGCGAGTGGGGCTGGGGCTCCACGAACGCGATCATCTGCTACGTCATCGGTGTCGTCGCCGCCATCGGCTTCTTCTGGCAGGAGCACCGCATGGGCGAGGAGGCGATCCTGCCGCTCGCGATGTTCCGCAACAAGACCGTCGGGGTGTCCTCGATCGCCTCGGTGCTCATCGGTGTCGCGATGTTCGGTGGCCTGGCCGCCCTGCCGCTCTACCTGCAGATCGTCAAGGGTGCGACGCCCACCGAGGCCGGGCTGCTGCTGCTGCCGATGACCCTCGGCATCATGATCGGCTCGATCCTGTCCGGCCAGATCATCTCGCGCACCGGCCGCTACCGGGTCTTCCCCATCGTCGGTTCGGCCCTGCTGACGATCTCGCTGTTCATCTTCCACTACGTCGCCTATGACACGCCGCTGTGGCAGACGATGATCGTCATGACGATGTTCGGCGTGGGGCTGGGCTTCAACTTCCAGCCGCTCACCCTGGCCGTGCAGAACGCCGTGCCGCCGCAGCAGATCGGCGTCGCCACCTCGACGGCCACGTTCACCCGCCAGATCGGTGGCACGCTCGGCACCGCCGTGTTCCTGTCGATCCTGTTCTCGACCGCGTCGGAGAAGATCACGACCGCGCTGGCCGCAGCAGTGCCGACGCAGGAGTTCCAGGCCGCACTGGCCGACCCGGCCAATGCTGCGGTCGCCGAGCAGTTCGCGGCGGCACAGTCCGGCGGTGGTGCGGCGACGAGCGTGCTGTCCGACAGCTCGTTCCTCACCGGCCTCGACGAGCGCCTGGCCAAGCCGTTCCTCATCGGCTTCTCCGAGGCGATGGACCTGGTCTTCCTCACCGGGTCGGCCGTGATGGTGATCGGCTTCCTCGTCATGCTGATGCTGCCCAACGTCGAGCTGCGCAAGAGCGCGGCCTACGGGCAGCGCGTGGCCGATGAGCCGGAGGCTGTCAGCCGGGTGAAGTAGGTGGGCTCGAGGGCCCTCCACTGGCGCTCGACGGTCTGTGCCAGGTCGGGGTCATCGTGCAGCACGCCCAGCTCGAGGTTGCGGTTCTCGGCCGACCACGAGAAGTTGGCGCTCGTCACGAGGATCCAACGCGCATCCACACTGAGGAACTTGGCGTGATTTCGAAGCGGATGCCGGTCACTCGCGGTCGTGCGGAAGACCCGCGCTCGCGGGTGGTTGGCAGCGAACCTGCTTGAGGTCTCGCGCGCCACCTTTCCGTCGACGTAGAGGTGCACCGACACCTCCGGGCGGTCTGCCACGTCGGCCAGCGCGGCCCACAGCGACGAGGACGGCTCGAAGTTGTAGGTCGAGCAGACGATCGTCGACCGCACCTGGTGCACGAGGTCGGCCACGGTGCTCGTGACCTGGCCCGACTCCACACCGCTCCCCGGTGCCGTGAACCACGGAGCGGCAGCCGTGCGGCGGCCCAGAGTGGCGGCGATCGCCCACAGCACCGGCCGGCGCAGCACAGGGTCGAGCGCCTCAAGTGCCGCGATCACGGCCGCGCGGCGGTCCGCCGCGATCCGGCGGGTCGCGAGGGCAACCGGCGCCCCGGGGGCCAGCCGCTCGGCGAGCAGCGCCGCCTCGGTGGCATTGACCAGCCGCGAGAGCTGCTCGACCGGCTCTCGATCGGAGCCGTGCCCCGCCCCGGGCCCGCCACCGGTCATGGCGTGCCGAAGAAGGCCAGGTCGTTGCCGGGGAGCGGGACGAGGAACCGGCGGTCGAGAAAGCGGTTCGAGCGTTCGCAGGTGGTCTCCGACGCGAACACACAGCAGTGGCAGGCCGCGCCGTGCAGGAAGTCCTCGGGGTCCTTGGGCTGTCGCTGAGCACAGATCGGGTCGCTCGAGCATCGGCGCGCACGCCGCAGCGCCTGCTCGATCCGGGGCCCGAGCAGGCTCGGGTTGCTGAGCCGAACCAATCCGCCGAGCGTGCCGTCGCTGTCGGACGCCGTCGTGGCGATGAGCAGACCGGCCGCCGGCGCGCGCTCCTCATCCCCTTCCCAGGCGTAGATGCGCTCGATCAGGCTGGCGGCGCCATAGCCGGAGTAGGCCGCCAGCTCGCGGATGAGGACGTGCGCGAAGGTGTGCACCAGCCAGTACCGGGGTGGCCGCAGCCGAGCCTGGATGTTCTCGATCTCCGCCGTCTCGGACCACCGGTTGGTCACATTCCGGAAGTGAGCCTCCTGGTGCGCCGTCCACACCTCACCACCCCGGACGCGTTGTTCCCAGGCAGCCACCGACGGCTCATGGAACTGCAGGAAGATCCCTTCGCCCAGGTCCTCGGTGCCCACGGTCCAGGCGGGGCGTCCCGTCCGGCTGAGGCGCACGAGGCGACCGGCGGCATCCGACACCCGGTCGACGTCATCGACTCGGGTGAACCCGAGAAGGGCGTTGACCTTCCGCAGCCGGTCGACAGCAACGACCCGGTCGATCTGCGGCCTCACTGCATCGGGAGTGTCGCGCTGCGAGAGCACGAGACCGCTGGTCTCCTCCTTCACCTGTTGGCCTTGGACCTCACGCGTGAGGTACGCCCACTCGGGCCGGAGCACGTCGATGGGGTCCCAGACCTGCCGGCGGGCATCCTCCTCCTCGGGGGTGGGCTCCGGCGCCAGGGCCAGCCGCACGAGCTCAGCCAATTGGTCGTCGCTGAAGTCACCGAGGTCGAGCGACGCCGGCAGCAAGGGCGTGGCCACCGTTCGCAGGCGGGCGGGCCGGTCGGCGTAGTCCTCGAGCATCTCCCTCCCCAGCGCAGCCACGAGGGCATCCGCTGCGGTGGCGTCCCGCTCGGCTCCGGCCACGGGCATGACGATGACTGACGCGCTCGCGGAGAACCACAGGTTCGAGGCTCCGACGAGCATGAGCCGGGTCTCGAGCCCGCAGCCAGCCTGCTCGTACCCGTCGAGGTGCGGATGCCGCCCGCGACACTTCGGGAGCTTGGCTCGCCCCGCCTGACCCTGGGCTTCGTTCATCCGTCGGCGCGCGCCGCAGGCACTGCACTCGATCGCCGCGGAGGCACCTTTGCCGCCGGTGTGGTCGACCATCCGCAGCGGCGGGTTCTCGGTGCACGGGCTGGAGCCGTGCACCCACTGCGAGTAGGGGAACTCGTCGAGGTGGCCGTCCAGACACACGAGCAAATAACGGGCGGGCACGGCATCCGGGTTCTTGCGCTTGGCCCTGGCGGGAGTCGTTGAACCAGCGCGTCGGCGGCCCGGGCAGGCGGCGTGCTCGAAGTGCGCCTCGTCAGGTCGGAACGGGTGCTGGTTGACGTACTCGAAGCGGGTGAGCGGCCCGAGGAAGTCGCACCCGGTGCACCGGAACCACTGGGGGAACACGATGGCCGGCACCCCGAGGTCGGCGCCGTCGCGGGAGTACGGCGAGGCGTCCTCCTGGCGCGGGTAGGGCCGGATCTCCTTGACCTGCCAGCCCAGCCAGGTGCGCACCTCCTCGAGCAGGCGCGGGGCGAAGAGCGGCGTCGGGGTCTCCGCGCGACGGTTCCACACGGGCTCCCAGTCGTCGAACCCCAGGGGCAGGACGGTGAAGTGCGGCAGGTCGAGTAGGGCGCCGGGGCCGTAGGTGTGGATCAACGACGAGGGTCGACTCGAGCCGACCTTGGCGTAGTTGTGCTTGACACCCTTCGCCGCCAGCGCCGCGGCGTCCCCGAGGGGGTCGTTGGGCCGCAGGTCGACCGGGGTGAATCCTTCGGTGGTCACGAGCCCTCCTCGGGGGCGGGCACGGGCATGACCCACTCGGGGTCGAGCAGCGCTCGGCGGTACAGGCGTTCGGGGTTGGGGCTGACGAGCACGTTGATCTCCGGCTGCACCTCACGCATCGAGTTGGCGACGCGAAACGGTGGCCCTTCGCCGTGCGGGTCGGATGCCGTCTCCGGGCCCGCCATGAGCGGCGCGCAGTCGCGCTTCTGGCCGGGTTTCTCGTAGGACAGCACACGACCCCCGGCGACGACCTCGTCGCGGCGTTTGCGCCACTGTCCGAGGCGGCTGGTGAGCCGACCGCGGGCGGCCGCCACGGCATCCGGCTCGGCCAGGGCGATGCGGTCAACGAGCCGGTCGACCAGGGCTTCGACCCGCGGGTGCTCGGTGGCGATCCGGCCGGCATTGCGTTCCGGCGAGAGCCCGTCGCCGCGGCGCGGCGCGTCGATGGCACGCGCGGTGCTGACGAGCACGCCGTCGAGTCCGCGCTCGAGGGAGGTGAGCGAGAACGGGGTGACGGACAACGCCTCGACCTGCTGGTAGAAGGTCTCGTGGAAGTGTCGGAAGGCCTCGAAGTGGGCGAGGTCGCGAGGCCGCGACCAGTTGCCCAGTGACACCACGAGACCGGGGCGCGACGGGTCTCGGCCGACGCGCGAGCTGGCCTGGATGTACTCGGCGGTGTTCTTGGGCTGGCCGACCATGAGCATCAGCCCGAGCCGGGTGACGTCGACGCCGACCTGGAGCATCGAGGTCGCGAGCACCACGTCGTAGGGGTTGGTCGCCCGTTCGCCCAGCTTGACGCCAGCGGTGCGCGCCGCGTTTCGGGCCTCGATGCGAGCAGCCCGCCCCGCGCTGGAGTCGAACTCCGCGGAGAAGGTCGCCGCAAGCTGGTCGAGGGTGCGGGTGATGTCGGCGCTGGATACCCGCGAGGTCAGCTCGTCGATGTTCAGGGTGCCGAAGTTCGTGCCGTAGCGCCGGGGCAGCAGCGACCAGGCGCGCCCCTTGGCCAGCAGGGTGCTGACGTCATCCGCGAGGTAGCGGGCCATGCCCGCGAGTTCGCGGGTGGCGTTGAAGTAGCCGACGAGCGTCAGGTAGGGGTCGGCCGCGTGGGGTGTGGTGTCGAGGTCGCGGTCGAGCAGCAGCTGCCCGGCAGCGAGCAGCACCTCGGCGATCCTGATCTCGGCCGCGGTCATGCGAACCCCGGTGGTGCAGACACCGATGTACCGGCGCCCCGGTGTCGTCGGCGTGACCGGCACGGTGACCGCGAAGAACGAGTCCCCGGCGTCGAGCACGAGCGGCGGGAAGATCGTCGTGTCCCGCCCGTAGAGGCTGCGTACCTGCTCGTGGGCGTTGCGCACCGTGGCCGACGAGGCGACGATGAGCGGCCCGGCCGGCCGCCCGTCCGGCGCCGTCCACGAGCACAGGGCGTCGACCGCAACCTCGAACAGGCCCACGGTGGTGCCGAGTGCCCCGGTGATGAGGTGCAGCTCGTCCTGGATGATGAGGTCGGGGGGCCGTAGCCGACCGGCCGGCATCCGGTGCGCCACAGGCAGCGTCCCTGACGCGTTGTGTCGCGATGCCGTGCACGAGGTCGAGTCGGGGTGCACCCAGCCGTGCCGGGTGCAGCGCTCTCCGACGTAGCCGAACAGCGCTGCGGCTTCACCCTCTCGGGCCAGCCGGGCGAACTTGTCGACGGTGGCGATGAGGAAGGCGGGGGTGAGCCGGTAGATCTCCTCGTCGGTGGTGAGCACCGGAAGACCCTCGGCACCGGAGAGGCCACCACTGCGGGCGCCGAACGGGCAACCCCCGATGCTGTCGGAGCAGTGCACCCGCACCCGCCCCTCACCGGTGGCGTCGATCGACACGTTCCGGGCGGTGACGGGGGCGCCGCACCACGGGCAGCGCTGGATCTGCAGCACCGTGAGTCGGTGCCCGCCTCGCTCGTTGACCTTGGCGAGTTCGGCGGCAGCCTCGGCGACGCGCTTGGGTGAGACATCGGTGCCGACCCACAGCCCGATGCGGAACGGCACCGCACCCCACGTCGCGGGGTCCGCCTGCCGCGCGAGCTCCGCCGCGCAGATGAGGGTCGTCGCCCGCTGGAACTGCTGGGACGTGAGCAGCCGCAGCGTGTAGCGCATGAGCACGGTGATGCCGTCGGTGCCGTCGAGCCGGCCGTCGGGGGTCTCGAGCGCGCCCTGGCGGCGGCGGATCGCGAAGGCGTAGGCCGCGAGCCCGAGGTACGCCTCGGTCTTGCCACCACCGGTGGGGAAGAAGAGCAGCTCGACGGTGGCCAACGTCGAGCCTCGCCGCTCGTGGGCCGGGTCGAGAAGCGCGGGGATCTGCATGAGCACGAACGCGAGCTGGAACGGGCGCCACGAGTGGGCCTTCGGCCCGTCGGCCTTCACGAGAGACAGCGCCTGGGCGATGGTCAGTGACGGGTTCTTGGCGCGCTTCTCGACGATCTGCGAGTGGATGCGCTGCTGGGCCATGACGTCGTTCATGAAGCGGAAGCACCGCACGGCCTCCGGGTCGTCGAGCAGCACCCGGATGCCGTCGCGCAGCTGGTCGGCGACGAGGTCGGCTTCGTAGAGCGCGGCTTCCGCGTCGGGCCGCAGGTGCTCGGGGAGGGCAGCGGCGGCTTCTCGCTGCTCCGACAGCCACTGGGCGTACGTGTCGGCGAGCGGTTCGAGCCCGCGGCGAAGATCCTCGACGGATGCCGTGGCGAGCACGGTCATGTCGGTGACGGCGCCGGGCACCGGTCGGGCGTCGGTCTGGGGTGTCTCGGAGACCGGCAGCCACGTGGTGCGGACAGCGGTGGCCCGGCGGATGGTCGGGTCGGGAACGGTCCAGTCGACGGAGCAGGTGCGCCCGACGGCGTACTCGAGCCGGTCGCGGTACTGCAGTTCGAGGCGGCGCTGCTCGGGGTCGCCGTCGACGTCGGTCTCGACCAGGGCATCACGAACGGGAAGGAAGACGGCAGCACCCTGCGCGTCGACGGCGAGGCGGGTCTGGTAGAGCCAGACGTGGGTGGGGATCGGCTGGGCGGCGATCGTGTCGTTGCACAGGGCCACCTCGATGAGGGCCCGGGGCGGGGAGGCGTCGAGGTCGTCGTAGCGGTCGACGCGCAGGATGACGGTGCCCTCCAGCACGACGTCCGCGGTCTGGCCGGGGGGCAGCGCGCTGAGCGCAATGGTCGTGGACACGTCGTGCGGGGTGCGGCGAAACCGCGTGCGCGTGGGGCGGGCACCGGGCTGGTCGGTGCCTTCCTCGCGGGCTTCGCGGGTCGGGGCGTAGGCGCCCCAGGAGGCGTGCACCGTGAACGAGTCGAGGTCGAGCGGTACCTGGAACCGCAACCCCATGGATGCCGGGATCATCAGTCCGCGCTGGACGGGGCTGTCCTGCAACCCGCTGTCCTCGTCGCCGACGGGGTCGGCCTCGTCGTCGGCGTCGTCGTCGAGCATGGGCTCGGCGATGCCGCTGTCTTCGGCGGGGGCGAGCAGCCTCACCGGGGCGATGCGACCCACGAGGTAGGGCACCTCGGGGCTGACGTCGAGAACCTCCTCGTCGCCGTCGCGGGGCCCGAGGATCTCGCGCGCGATGATGTCGGTGAGGTTCTCGCGCGCAGTCCACGAGGTGCCGTCGGGGGTGTGACTGAGGTCGTAGGCGGCTCGCTCGCGCGGTGCGTGCTCACCGGTGGGGGTGGCCGGGGTCGGGGTTGTCATGGCGCCACCCACGTGCGCCCAGCCACGGCGTGAAAAAGCCCCACCAGTCCCGGAGGACGGTGGGGAGCTAGGAGTTCAGCCTCCCCCATCCCCGCGGGCTGCGTCAATTCGGGCGCCGCGGTCGTGATCATCACGTGACCACCTTCGCACCGCGGTCTGACACTCGCGTGCCGAGTCACCGCCCGGTCAGTCATCACGCGGTCAGTCATCACCGAGCACCTCATCTCGGTCACCGTCGGTCGGGGGCGGGGCGTCCTGGAGGGCGGCCCGGCGGTGGTTCTCCTCGAGGAGCCGGTCGAGCAGCTCGACGCGCGCGGCCGGGCTGACGGTCCACCGAGTCATCTGTCGGTAGGTGTGGAAGCCGTGGTCGAGCGGCACGTCACTCCAGCCGTAGGCGGCGACGACGACCTCGTCGAGCTCGCGGTGGATCGCCCGCATCCGGGAAACGTCGGGGTCGACGACGTCGGGCAAGGTCGGGTCGTTGACGAGGTTGTAGAGCTTCGTCAGCCCAAGGTCACGGCGCAGCATGATCTCGCGACGCTCCTCATCGAGCGCCCGTCCTACTCGGTCAAGATTCGGCGTCGGCTGCGGCAGGGGAATAGTCGCGAAGACATCCGAAGGTGAGTAGTTCAGCCGGGTCTCGAGAGTCGAGCTGTACTTGGTCGCCCAAAGCTGATGGATCGAAGAGGACAAGACCGCTTGATCCGCGAATGACCCCGTCGCGAAGACGCAAAGCCTGTGGCTGAAGACCTGCCCAGTGGGCACGCGTACCGGCATGATGGCATTGCTCACGACTGCAATGACTAGCACCTCGTCAAGTCCGGAGATCGCCTTACGCATCGAGAGTTGGCGCTCGCCGAATTGCCACCAACGGTCTCGATATGTCGCGCGGGAGTTGGTTGCGCGCTCAGGGCGCACTCGATCCTTTACGAGTTCGAATGGACGCTCAAAGCGGCTCGCCTCGGCTTGGGTCTTGCTACCAAAATCGATGATCCAGCGACTGGCAGACGAGTCTGGTCGGGAGTTGAGGTCCTCACCGTTGAGGTATCGAAAGATCACCTGAGCATTGCCGGGGTCCTCCTCGATAAGTGAGGTCGCCTCAATTGGGAGAAGGACGAAGCCCATACCGAGAACCAGACAGCCGATGTGCGCAACGGCCCCGTTATCCGCCAGCCGAATGGGGTTGCCAGTGACTCGTCCCTCAGGCTCAAGTAGCGTCGAGATGCGTGCCACATCGATGTCGTCACAGGTCCGCGGCACATCGTCGGCTACCGGGCCCATAGCCCCCCACACCGCCGCGTACTCGAGGTTGGCCGACTTCGCCGGCCAGGACCGCGACTGGATCGCCCGGGTGATCGTCAGTCCTGATTCGACCATCAGGTCGAGGCCCACCTCCCGGGTGTCACCCTGGGCGATGGTGTTCGTCGCGATGAGCCCGATTGTGCCGCGCTCCTTGAGCAGCCCTTGGGCGCGCAGGAAGAAGTAGGCGACGAGGTCAGCATTGCCCTTGGCCCCGACCGCCAGCTGGTTGACCAGCCACTCGCGCGCGTTGCTCCCGATCGCACCCGACACCTTCTTGCCGCCGAGGAACGGCGGGTTGCCGATCACCGCGTCGAAGCCCGGCCGAGACCCGGTCATGACGTCCGGCACCTCGAGCACCCAGTGCAGTGGCCGCCACCGGGGCTCATCGGTGTCGACCGTCGGGGTCAGCCCCTCGGCGATGATCCGGTCGAGCCAGGTGTCATCGCCCTCGCCGCCCTCCGGCCACGCACGCTGGACGGCCAGGCGGAGGTCCTCGTACGCGGCATCCAACGCCTTCCCCGGCTTCCCGCCGAGGCGCAGGCCCGCGGCAACAACGCCATCGGCAATCCGGGCCAGCGGCGCGACCTCGGCCCGGCTCTGCTCGGTCTGGCGGCGCATCGCGGCACCGTCGCGCTCCGGGTCGTTCGGCTCGACGACATGGGTCAGCCCCTGGCGCAACCGGATCGCTGTGCCGATGCGCTCCTCGAGCCGGACCGTCTCGAAGACGCCGACCAGGGCGTTGTCGTGCGCCGAGAACGTCAACCCGGTCTGCACGTATCCCGCCACCACCGGGCGCGGGTCGATGTGCAGCCGCTCGAGCTGGCGGCGGTGCGTCAACCCCAGCAGCGAGTTGCCATGGAAGACCTTGTCGTCGACGAACGAGAACGGCAGCCCCCGGTCGAGGGAGACCAGCCACAGCGAGAGCTTGCACATCTCGACGGCCATCGCGTTGATGTCGGCCCCGTACAGGCACGAGGCAACGACGTGCCGGATCGCCGTGACCCGCATCGTGGCCTCGTCACGACCGGCCATCCGCCCCTGAAGCCTCCAGGCCTCGATGACCCGGTCGGCGAGGTAGCGCGCCGCGGCCACGAGGAACGCCCCGGAGCCGCACGCGATGTCGGCCACCTTGAGCGCGAGGATCTGCGTGCTGTCGCGCAGCACCCACTGCGACGCGTCAGCCGTCTCGTGCGGCCCCGGCGAGTAGACGAGTGGGGCGAGGGCGTGCGTGACGACCTCCTCCGCGAGCTTCTTCGGGGTGTAGTGGGCCCCGGCGTTGCGCCGCGACGGCGTCTCCACGACGAGCAGCCCGCCGGGCACGACAACCACCGGCCGCGAGCGCAGGTCGAGGCGGATCGCCCCGAGGAACGGTCGCACCCGGTCGCGCAACTCCTCGTCGTGCGGGGCCACCACCCGCAGCAGGGCCTCGGCCTGCTCCGGCACGGCATCGAAGGCCTTGCTCAGGGCCGAGACCGTCGGCGCCTTGGCACCCGGCTGGCTCTCCTTGACGTGGGCCAGCACCTTCTCGGCCAGCGCCTTGGTGCTCGACGCGCTCGCCGCGAACTCCTCGAGCCGGGCCAGCGGGACCTCCGGCTCCTCCCCCTCAAGCCGCTTGGCCGACCGCTGCCCGATGAGCCCGACGTGCACCTCGTCGACGACCTGCGCCGAGTACCCGAGCAGGCCCTCGTAGATGTAGCCGATCTGCTCGACGTCGATGTCGCGGAACGACAGCCGCCGAGCCTCGCCGTCGACGACGGCCACCTGCACCGAGCGCAACACGTGCAGCATGACCCGGTCCGAGACCCGCACCACGAGCCCGCGCGAGGTGGTGTCGGTGAGGAACGGAAAGCGCACCGGGTCGAACAACGACCCGCCGTACGACGGCATCCGAAGATCCTCGAAGCTCGACCCCTGGTGCAGCAGTCGCGACGTCGCGAGCAGCCGGTGCCACACCTGCGTCGTCGCGTCGAGCGACTCCTCGTGCTCGGCGCGGGCCCGGGCATCGAGATCGTCGAGGCACCCGGCCAGCCCATAGGCATCCGAGAACAACGCCGTCTCCGGCAGCAGCCCGCGCTCCTGCGCGAACAGCAGGAAGACGACGCGCATCATCACCGTGACCGCGGCCTCGTAGACGACCGGGCCCTCCGGCAGGGGATCGGGTGCACCGGTCTCACGGGTCTGTGCGCATGCCTCGGAGAACGCCGCGACGATCAGTTCCACCGCCCGGCGCACCTGCACCCCGAGCGAGACGGTGATGTCCTCGGCCCGCAGCGTCGAGGCAACGAACAGCCCGGGCAGACGGGTGGCCGGGTCGCCGAGCACCAATGTGCCCGGGTCGAGCAGGGTCATCCAGGCGTCGCGGGTGCGGGCCTCGGCCACCCAGTCCAGGGCATTGACGACGCCCGAGGCGGGCAGGGCCTCACCGCCGACGTGCACGAGCGCCCACCACCGGCCATCCGTCACGACGCCGATGCGCACACCCCCGGCGCGCAGCAGCGCCTCCATGCGGTCGATCGCGCTGGCGGCCCACCCGTCACCGGGTGAGCTGTGCAGCGAGTCGATCGGGTCGACGACGAGCACGAGGGCACCCCGCTCGCCGTCGCGGCTCAGGGTTGCAGTCGGGCGCACCTGGACGGTGCGGTTCGGCGAGAAGGCCGCGATGCCGGCATCCCCGCTGACGAGCAGATCCCCCCAGCCGACGACGTCACGCAGCACCACGTCGACGAAGGCGTCGCGCGCCACCCGGTAGGCCTCGAGCGTCGCGTCGTTGCGCGTGCGGTCCCAGGCGTCCCACGCCGTGCTGAACGGGCGCAGCTCTTCGGTGAGCAGGCTGCGCTCGAAGTCGCCGAGGCGCGGCATCCCCTGCGGCCAGTGCTGGCGCAGCACCGGCGCGGAGAGGAACGGCCCGTCGGTGTCGACCGCGGCCAGCCAGTCGCGGTGCGACTCGAGAACGGCGGTCGCCGTGGGCGCGGCGCCCCGGCCCCGGTGGGGTGCGCGGCCCGTGCGGCTGGCTGCCTGGCGGGCCATCACGCGCCACCCCTGTTGTCCGAACCCCAGCGTGTGGCGTCGGCCTCGCTGATCGCGAACACCACGGCAGCCGTAGAGACGAAGGGGCGCACGTCGGCATAGCGGGTACGCACGGCCTCGAGCTCGCGGCGCTCCTCGTCGCCGAGCTCCATGAGGCGCTCGCTCATCCGGCGCAGGTCCTCACGGCGCTGGCGCTGCTGGTCGTCGGCGAAGAGCTGGTAGGCCGCGTCACGTTCTTCCTCCTCGAGCCGGGCGATCGACTCGTTCAGGTTGCGCCGGAACGCCGTGAAGATCTGCTGAGCGCGCTCGGCATCGGCCCGCTCGCGCTGCGCGAGCTTGTCGGTGACGAGCTGCTGCTGGCGCACGGCCCGCTTGCCGGTCTCCGCCTGCAGGCGGGTGCGCAGGTGCGACTCGGCCTCGTTCCACCGGGTAGCGACGTGGGTGCGCACGCCCTCGTCCGCGACGGTGAGGCGAGCGCTGTCGAGCGCCCGATCGAGAAGGGTCAGCACGGCATCCTCGGCGACCGCCTGCCCCGAGAAGCGCACCCCGGTGACGAAGACCTCCTCGTGCAACCGGAGCCCGCCCCGGCCGACGAGCACCAGCCGCGAGACCGACGCCACACACGAGTACTCCAGCCCCGGCACGACGACGGCGGTCCAGCCGTGCAGCCGCGAGTCGGGGCGCAGCAGCTCGGTGCGCAACAGCCGGGCGCTGCGCTGCAGCAGCGGGTGGCCGAGGTGGATGTGCACGAGGTGGGCACGGTCGCGCTCCCCCCGGTCGGTCACGGCGGAGTCGTCGAACGTGATCGGCCGCAGCACCCCGGGGTCGAGGATGCTGTCGAGCCCACGCAAGCTGGACTGCCACCGGGCCGACAAGGTGGGCACGGCGAACACGGGGGCGTCGGTGTCCTGGCTGCCCTCTTCGACGAGGGCGGGCTGGCCGTCGAGGCGCAGCGCCGTGTCGACGACGCGCTGGGTGCTCTGCGGGGTGAGGTGCAGGGCTACCTTGCGCTCGCCGTACGACCGCGAAAGGGCGGTCAGCTCGGAGTTCAGCCGCATGCCGGCGGCGAGCTGCTCGGTGATGACCTTGGCGTCGGCCATGGCGCGCTGAGAGCGCGGGGCACTGCTGGCGCCTGTGCGGCGCGGCGCGAAGTGGTCGAGCACCTGCGCATCGATGATCTCGTTGACCGACCCGAGCTCGGTCTTGATCCGCTCGATCTTCCCCACCAGCCGGCCCACGAAGTCGAGGTCGGCTGCGTGGCGGCCGCTCTTCGTCGTCGGGGCGAAGGTGAGCATCACCGGGTTGTGTCGCTGGCCCCAGCGGTCGATGCGGCCGAGTCGCTGCTCGAGGCGGCTCGGGTTGAAGGGGACGTCGAGGTTGACGAGCCGGTGGCAGTAGGTCTGCAGGTCGATGCCCTCGCCTGCCGCATCGGTCGCGACGAGGATGCGCAGCGGCTCGGTGGTCGGGTCGGCCGTGAACCGGGCGCGGGTGCGCTCCCGGTCGTGTGCGGCATCCGAACCGCTGATCGTCGCGAGTCGCTCACCCCCGAGGCCCCGTGACTCGAGCACGCGCACCACCCAGCGCATCGTCTCGGTGTACTCGGTGAAGACCACGACCCGTTCGTTGCTCCACGTGGTGCCATCGGGGCGGCAGGTGGCGTTGAGGTACGTGATCAGAGCCGTGAGGCGGGCGTCGGGGCGGTGCTCGTAGCCGCGCCCCCAGGCGATGAGTTCGTCGAGGTCAGCATCGGATGCCGCGACGAGCGGGTCGGTGCCCTTGCTCGCCCGCAGCGCGGCGAACTCGGGCTGGGCACTCTCGCCCTCCTCCTCGTCGCTGGCGCCGCTGCCGAGGACCTGCTCGTAGTAGTCGTCGACGGCCTCCGGCCAGGAGCCGACCGCGCGGGCTTGGGTGTAGAGGTCGAGGGTCTGGGCGAACGACCACGGGCTGGAGAGGAAGCGCTTCTTGAGCAGCATGGCGAGCAGGTCGCCGGAGCGCTCGCGGCCGTTGCGCTTGGCGCTGTCGGTGAGCAGGTGGTGGAGCCGCTCGAAGTGCTCCTCCTCGCTGGGGTCGGGGTCGAAGGGAATCGACTGGAAGACCCGTGGGGGGAACGCGCCGTCCTGCGCGAGCGAGGACTTGAGGCGCCGCACGGTGACGTCGGCCAGAGCGGTGGCGTCGATGGCCGCACCTCGGGTGAAGCGCCGGTCATCGACCATCTCGAGGAGTGCCGTGAACGACTCGGAGTAGCCGTTGTGCGGGGTCGCGGTGAGGAAGAGCCGGTGTTCGCAGACCTCGGCCAGGGCCCGGGTGGCCAGGGTGCGCTGGCTGTCGACGGCATACCCTCGCCCCCCGCCCGCGGAGCTGGGGCTCGACGGGGCGACGTGGTGTGCCTCGTCGACGATGAGCGCGTCGAAGGCCCAGCGGCGTGCCGTGCCCAGCTGACCCAACCCTTCGCGGACGTCGCGGAAGAGACGTTGGGCGCGGACCCCGGGGAGCCAGGCCATGCTGACAATGACACGTGGGAAGAGCTTGAGGGGGTTGGCCGCCAGGCCGTGGCTGCGACGTACCTGCGCCATGAGGGCGCTGTCGACGATGACGAAGTCGAGGCCAAACTTCTCCATCATCTCGCTCTGCCACTTCAGCGACAGGCTCGGCGGGCAGACGATGACGACGCTGCGGGCGCGGTGGCGCAGGAGCAGCTCCTGGATGACGAGCCCCGCCTCGATGGTCTTGCCCAGGCCGACGTCGTCGGCGAGCAGGAGGTTGGTGCGCGGGGAGCGCAGGGCTCGGGCGAGGGGCTCGAGCTGGTAGGCCTCGACGGCCGCGCCGCTGCGGAACGGCGCCTGGTAGGCGTGGTCGTCGGCGCTGGTCACGGCGCCCCATCGCACGGCGTCGACGCACGCGCCGAGGATGGTGGGGTCGTCGACGGCATCCGGGTCGACGTGGGTGGGCAGGCCACGCTCGGGGTCGACACTGTGGCCGAGCTCGAGCTCCCATACCACCGAGAGCTCTTCGCCGAGGCGGTCATCCTCGAGAGACTGCAGGTCGACGACGTGCTGGAGGCCTGCAGCCGCCTCGTCTGCCGGGCTGCGCGGCAGGCCCTGGACGCGGACCTCGACCACTGCCCAGGTCGAGCCTCGGACCGTGACGATGCGGCCGGGGGCCGGCACCTCGGGGAGCGTGGCGGGTGACACCGTGGGCAGCGGAGGGCTGCTGTCGGTGCTCGCTGCCATGCTGGACATGTCACGCTCCGGAGTTCGAGGGGCGGCGTTGAGGGGGATTCGAATGACAGCCAACCATGGGGTTGCCATCTGGTCGGGTGCTGCCGCCGCCAACCCTGACACAGCATTGCGAAAATCGCAACACATGGCTACGGTGGGTCCCATGAGCACCACCGCAGAGCGGGTCCGCGAGGTCATCGAACGCAGCGGGCACAGCCATCGCGAGTTTGCCGAGCTCGTCGGGCTCGA
>Ga0209480_10001612_pt1 | contig 16364 bp, 12 predicted proteins | sample JI61114C2DNA_FD_187501 | JGI IMG/M metagenome (GOLD analysis project Ga0209480, IMG submission 187501) | Wastewater effluent complex algal communities from Wisconsin, to seasonally profile nutrient transformation and Carbon sequestration -... | ecosystem: Engineered > WWTP > Effluent > Algae...
AAAGAAAGGGCCTGTGTGAAATTACGGGCCGTTTCATCTGTGATCGCTCCCATAAACCAGTCATTTTTTCCTTTGGCCTTACGGGCAATAATCACATAATCACCGGGCTCGGCATCCAGGATTTTTGAATCATCCCAATCCACTGCCACGTCTTTAATAAACTGGAAAGCATCCATCCTGGCTTCATAGTTTTCCGGCAGATCAGCCGCCATCTGTAAAGGACTGTACATGGTCACATACAAGGCCAGTTGTTTGGTCAGTGTGGTATGTACCTGTTCTGTTTTTTCCGGATTATAATAACTCATTTTTATTTTGAAAATACCGGGGGTATAATCCATCGGACCACCCATCAGGCGGGTAAATGGCAGAATGGTTTCATGATCAGGCCGGTTGCCACTGCTCCAGGCGTTGAATTCATTTCCTCTTGCTGCTTCAGAAGCCAGCCAGTTGGGATACGTGCGGTGCAATCCGGTTGGACGGACAGGCTCATGCGCATCCACCATGATATGCCGTTCGGCCGTTTTGGAAGCTACCCGCTGGTAGTGACGGACCATCCACTGGCCATCATGATGTTCTCCACGCGGTATGATCCGACCTACATAACCGGTCTTCACGGCCGCATAGCCATGTTCATTCATAAATTTATACGCCGTATCCATCCATCGTTCATAATTCGTGGCGGATGCAGAGGTTTCATGGTGCATGATAATCTTCACTCCTTTGGCCGCCGCATATTGCTGCAGTTCCTTCACATTAAAATCAGGATAGGGTGTTACAAAATCAAATACATCTTCTTTCCACTGGCCAAACCAGTCTTCCCAGCCGGTATTCCATCCTTCCACGAGTACACCTTCAATCCCGTTCTTAGAAGCAAAATCGATATACCGTTTTACATTGGCGGTATTGGCACCATGCGGTACTTTACTGGCCTGTTGCGAACCCACCTGGCTGCCGCTGTAATCCCAACTGCTCTTGCCCACATGCATTTCCCACCATACACCGACCATTTTCTGGGGCTTCACCCAGCTTTCCGCATCGGGCACTTTGGAAGGATCATTCAGATTCAGAATCATTTTGGAAGCCAGTATCTCTGTGGCTTTATCACTTACAATCACGGTGCGCCATGGCGTGGAGAAGGGAGCCTGCAGGTAGGCTTTATTTCCTACCGCGTCGGGCACCAGGTGCGAACTGAACGTATAGTTTGTTTTGTTGAGCACCAGGTTCATGGCCGGATAATTCACCAGCGCGGCCTCATGCAGATTGATATAGAGTCCTTCCGCTGTCTTCATCATCAGCGGGGTCTGTACCGCGTTTTTATCAAAAAAGGTTTTGGCATGAATCTCCTGCGCAAAGCCGCCACCGGAGGCATCCACTTTACTCAGGGCACTGTTATAATACCCATACTCATTGGTATCGTAATCGCCGGGGATCCAGAAGGCATTATGATCACCGGTAAGCGCGAATCCACTCAGTTCATCCGCGATGATAAAATGATTCAGTTTATCCTGCTGCGGAAATACATAGCGGAATCCCACTCCATCATTGAATACCCTGAATATTACCTGGATCCGGATACCTGACCCCGATTTATCGGTCATGGATAACTGCAGTTGCCGGTAATGATTCTGTATCATGCTTTGCTCGCCCCAAACCGGTTTCCAGCTTTCATTGGTCAGCAGCGAATCCACATGATCCAGGCTGAATGACTGCAACAGTACTTTCGGGTTGGCGAGTTGCATCCCCAGCCCGGAAGGCGTCAGTACCGGTTTTCCTTTATAGGTAACTGCATACATCAGGGTACCATCGGCCCGGTGCTGTACACTTAACTGAATATTGTTATTGGGCGAACTGACGGTCAGTGACGCGTCGGCATGGGCTGCCTTTGCAAGGCCTGCGAAAAGCAGGACGGACAGCAATCGTTTTACTAACATAACCAGAAATTTTTTATGAAGGTAGTTCTTTTGTGTAAAAAGTACACATTCATATTATCTCTTTTCCAACAGCCACCAGAGCCGTTTCCGGGGCTTTATTTTGTAATTGGAACTGATATAGGTGGTGATATGGGCCATGGCTTCGTCCATATTATCCGTTAAAAGCACCAGGCTCATATCATCCGGAGAAATAGTGCCCTGCCGGGCCATATCTTCAATGGCCTTCATTAACGGGGTAAAATATGCAACGCCAAAAAGCACCACCGGGAACTTACTGATGGTCTTGGTTTGCACCAGGGTCAGTGTTTCAAAGAGTTCATCCATCGTACCAAAACCGCCCGGCAGGATCACAAAGGCATAGGAATATTTCACCAGCAATACCTTACGCACAAAAAAATGTTCAAACGTAACCGACTTGTGTACGTATGGATTTTCTTTTTGTTCAAAAGGGAGAACAATATTACAGCCCACCGATTTCCCGCCATTCTCAAAAGCACCCCGGTTGGCGGCTTCCATTATCCCGGGACCACCGCCGGTCATGGTGGTCAGTCCGGCTTCCGCAATGCGTTTGCCGAATTCACGGGCCTGCTGGTAATACGGATGATCTTCTTTAAAACGGGCCGAGCCAAAAACAGTGATACAGGGGCCCAGAAAATGCAGGGCCCGGAATCCTTTAATAAACTGCCTGAACACCCGAAAGGCAAACAGAAGTTCATAGCCCCTGCTCTTGGGACCCTCCAGGTATACGGGCTCTTTGGACGGAATAACGGGATGCGGCTTAGATTTGATGGATGCTTCCATAGTTAGCTGTAAATTGCCGGACAATTTAATCATTATTACAATGCGGATTATTTCTTATAACGTGAACGGCATACGGGCCGCCATCAAAAAAGGATTTATTGACTGGTTAAAAACCGATCCGGCGGACGTGATCTGCCTGCAGGAAACAAAAGCCGTGCAGGGAAATGTGGATATAAAACAACTGCATGAACTCGGGTATCATGATTACTGGTTCAGCGCGCAGAAAAAAGGATACAGCGGCGTAGCCGTCTTTACCAAAATAAAACCCGATGAAGTAATCACGGGCAACGGACACGGACCAAGTGATGATGAAGGGCGTGTGATCCAGCTGCAGTTTGGGGATACCCGGCTGATCAATGCCTATTTTCCCAGTGGTACCAGCGGAGATGAACGCCAGGGTTTCAAATATGAATGGCTGGATGAATGCCTCACCTGGCTGAATAAGCTCAAAAAGAAAAATCCCAACCTCATTCTTTGCGGAGATTACAATATCGCGCATACGGAACTCGACATCCATGATCCGAAAGGAAATAAAAATTCATCCGGGTTTCTTTTACCGGAAAGAGAATGGATGACGAAGTTCTATAAAAGCGGCTGGGTGGATACCTTCCGTGAATTTCATCCCGAACCGCACCGGTACAGCTGGTGGAGTCAGCGTTTCCCTTCTGTACGTTTAAATAACAAAGGCTGGCGGATTGACTATATAAATGTTACAGAACCTTTAAAAAAGCAGCTGAAAGACGCAGAAATATACCCGGATGTAAAGCATTCTGATCATTGCCCGGTATATTTAGATCTCAGTTTGTAATACTGCCGGCCACCACCTGTACTTTTTTTACCTCCTGAGCAAACGGCAGTGATTGGTCACCCAAATGCGCAACATGGAAGTTATTCTGGTACTTATCGTCACTATCCTGGTCATCTACTACCTGGTAAAACTGAACGACAAAAGTGACACACAGCAGCAACTGCTTGAATCACTGAACAGCCAGTTGAAACAACTGACGAATGAAGTGGTCAGGCTCCGGCAGCAGGAAAAAGAAACCAAACCGGCTCTGCCTCCCGTGGAGCCTGTAAAACCGGTTGTGCCTGAAGTGAAGAAAGAGATCGTCCCCAATCCGGTGATCATTCATACGGAACCGGTAATCCCTCCTGTTACCGGAAGCACAAAAGAAGAAAGTCTTACATTACCGGAGTTACTCAGGCAAAAACCGGTACTCCCGGAAAAAGAAAAAACACGGCCGGTATATCAACCCGCCTTTATCACAAAAGACAATCCGGCAAATACCGATCTGGAAAAATTTATCGGGGAGAATATTGCCAATAAAATCGGGATTGCGGTATTGGTGCTCGGGATCGGTTTCTTTATTAAATACGCCATCGATAAAGACTGGATACATGAAGCCGGACGGGTGATTATCGGACTGATCAGCGGGGGTATACTCATCGGACTGGCCCACTATTTCCGGAACAGTTACCGGTCATTCAGTTCCGTACTGGTCGGCGGCGGATTATCTGTGTTCTATTTCAGTATTGCATTTGCCTTTCATCAGTATCACCTGATCAGCCAGACAACCGCTTTTATAATCATGGTGATTATTTCCGGACTTGGCGTGCTGCTTTCCCTGTATTATAACCGGCAGGAACTGGCCATACTGGCCACCATTGGCGGCTTTATCACCCCCTTTCTCGTAAGCACGGGGGAGAATAATTATACCGCCCTGTTTACTTACTTAACCATTCTGAACACCGGACTGATGGTACTGGCCTGGTTTAAACGCTGGCCGGCGATCAACACGATTGCCCTCCTGTTCACCACGCTCATTTATGGCAGCTGGCTGACCGATCTCCTGCTGTTTGGCGATGAGCCTGTACCTGAAGCGGATGCCCTGCTCTTTGCCAGCATTTTCTACCTGTTGTTTATGGCCATGCATGTCATCAACACGATCCGGTTGAAAACAACATTCACCGGTTTTGATTTTATGCTGTTGCTGAGTACCAATACCCTTTATTACCTGGCGGGCATGCTGATACTGGACCCCGGCGAAGGATACAATTATAAAGGATTATTTACGGCATTAACGGGGCTGTTCAATCTGGCCCTTGCCTTCGTTTTTTATCACAAAAAAAGTACGGACCGGAATTTTGTTTCCCTGCTGATCGGGCTCAGTGTGAGTTTTCTTTCCCTGGCGGCCCCGGTACAATTAAACGGCAATCAGATTACGCTTTTCTGGGCGGCTGAAATGCTGGTACTGTACTGGCTTTACCTCAGGTCCGGCATCAGCCTGTTAAAATCCGGATCGGCACTGATCTGCCTGTTGATGCTGGCCAGCCTGCTGCATACCTGGCAGCTGGTCTATCTTTTCAGCAAGGATCTCATGCCGGTGATATTGAATAAAGGATTTATCACCACTGTAGCCGCCGCTGCCGCCCTGCTCCTGTACTATGTATTAATAAAACGTGACAGGAATGAATTGTTTTTTAAATCCGTATCCAACAGGGCGGTTGGCAATACCGTACTGAAAGCCGGCATAGCCAGTGCCTACCTGGCAGGCATACTCGAAATTGGTTTTCAGTTCAGCCTCCGCAACCCCGGTGTATCCGCCAGTACCATTCACTGGCAGTGTTATACGTATCTGTTTGTACTGATATTGCTGCAGGTGTTCAGCAACCACAAATCGGCCGCCCTCCTGCGTTTAGTGCTGACCCTTTACAGCCTGGGTATTTATATTATCGGTTTGCCTTCTGTACAAACCTATTCCCTGTACCTGGCTAAAAACAATCAGGGGATCTGGTTTACCGCACACTGGGTGGCGGTGTTGTTATTGCTCTGGTTGTTGTACCGGTTGATCCGGCTGCTCTTTGCCGCAGAAAATACCTCCTGGAAAATGTACCGGGACACGGCCGCCTGGCTTTCCGCGGCTGCCAGTATTCTGGTACTGAGTGTTGAAATGTATCAGCTGATCTTTCATAGCCATTACGGGTATACGGATGACCAGTCATGGTGGGAGAATTTATACTACAAAGCCGGCCTGAGTATATTGTGGGGGCTCTGTTCTTTTGCCATGATGTGGCTGGGGATGAAGAAGGACTTCAAACCCCTGCGGGTAATATCCCTGACGCTGTTTTCCGTCACCATCATCAAATTATTCCTCTATGATATTGTCAATATACCGCCGGGCGGAAAAATTGCCGCGTTTATTCTGCTGGGTGTTTTGCTGCTGGCCGTTTCTTTCATGTATCAGCGGCTGAAAAAAATCATTCTGGATAATAAACGGGAGGAGTAATTTGCGGTATGATTGTATATAATGTCACGACTAAAGTCAATCACGCCATAGCCGCCGACTGGCTCCGCTGGCTGAAAGAAGAACATATCCCGGACCTGGTGAATACGGGTTGTTTTACCCATGCGGTCATCCTGCACCTCGTGGAATCCGATGATGAGGAAGGCATCACCTATGCGGTACAGTACCATGCGGAAAGCAGGGCCCTGTATAACCGGTATATGGAAAAATATTCCGGCGTCATGAGGCAGAAAGCCATGGATAAATGGGGCAACGGGTTCATTTCCTTCCGCACCCTGATGCATCTTGTGCATTGATTGTGCAAAAAGAAAAAACCTGTTTCACGGCATTCCCTTCCCTGTAAACCCGCGCCAGCCCTGTGTTTTACCCGGCCATGCCACTGAAACCCTTTACTGTCAGGGGTTTCAGCCACAATGACCCGTAAAAACCGGTTACCTAAAACGGATCCGGCAGCTGGAATCCTTATTGGGTGCGGATTCCCGGAGATATAGAAGCGGTCATCCCCCGGATATTTTTTTTTGAGGGTATGAAAAAGCCTATAAATTTGCCGCCGTTACTAAATCACATAAACAACCATATCATGAACAAAGCAGAATTGATTGCGAAAGTATCTGAAGATGCAGGAATCACTAAAACACAGGCGAATAACGTCCTCGATTCATTCGTGGAAGCAGTAACCAAAACCCTGAAAGCCGGTGGGAAAGTGACCCTGGTGGGTTTTGGCACATTCTCCGTATCTAAAAGACTTGCCCGCAATGGCCGTAACCCGCAGACAGGTGCTGTAATCAAAATTAAAGCCCGTAAAGTGGCTAAGTTTAAAGCGGGCAAGGAACTTGCCGGAAAATTATAACTACCGCCATATTGAATAAAAAGCTCCTGTGGCTGCAGCAGTTACCGGGGCTTTTTTTATAGAAAGCCGTATTTTTGCACAAAATCAATTAAAAACAAACAATCATGGGAAGAGGAGATAAAAAAACCGCAAAAGGAAAACGCTTTAAGGGCTCATTCGGCAAAAGCCGCCCGGCCGTTTCTCCTGCTGTAAAAAAGAAGACAGCAGCCAAGAAAAGCAGTTAAGCGATTAGCTGAATAGCCCGGACAGGATTTCCTACCGGGTTATTTTTTTCCCCATGATGTAAAGTGGAATTAAAGATTTGATTTGCGCTGCATCAGCTGATCCCGTTCTTCAGCAATTACATTGAGCATGCTTTCCAGTTCACCAATCCGTTTGAGCTGGCTTTCCAGTTTTTTATTGGCATCCACCATTACCTGCATGTCACTGTTGAGTTCCTCCAGGTACATAACCCGCTTGTGCAGTTGCTGACGCTGAAATTCAGCTTCGCGTAACTGATCCTCCGTGGTATTCAGGCTGCTTTTCAACTGGCGGTTTTCTTCCGCAAAAGCGAGATACTTTCCTTTCTGTTCCTCAAAATCGCGGCTGATTTTCTGATGGGCTTCATTCAGCTCTTCATAATCGAGACTGAGTTTGCGCGAAGCGGCGACCTGCTGTTCGAGTTTCTGCATTTTATTTTGCAACACATTGAACTCGCTGTAAGCGCTGTCGAGCATAGCATTCATCTCCGTGGTCAGGTGTTCCTTTTGACGGATATTGCTGATCTCTTTGTCTTTCTGGGATAATTTGTACTGGAGTTCTTCCACCTGAATACTCAGTTCCTCATTCAGCTTCTCTAATGCCTGCTGCTTCTCCTCCGTTTCCTTCACCATATCAATCTGTCCCAACAGCTGACTGATCTGCTGATTATGTTCCAGCAGACTGGATTTCGCCTGCCTGAGCTGTTCCATATAATCCGGTTTACCGGATGCGGCCACCGCAGGTTCCTGCAGTTGCATATGTCTCAGCAATTCTATTTCCGTCTGCAGTTTCTGATTTACTATCCGGAGCTCTTCTATTTCCCGGGCATTCGCTTTACTGCCTGCTTCCGCCTCTTCCATCCGTTTGCGGAGTTGTTCCGTATCACGATGTGGCTGAGCGGGAGCCGGTGTGGCGGCTTTATTTTTCTTCAGGGCTTCAATTTCGGCACGTAACTGTTTATTACTGGCCCGCTGTTCCTCCGCTTCAATACTGTATATAGTTACATTCTCTTCCGCCTCTTCCAGCTGGCGACGCAATTCCGTCAGTTCCTGACCGGAGACCACCGGTGTACCGGCATGGCCTGAATGGAGCTCAGACTTCAGCCTTTTATTGGCTTCCCGCAATTCCTCCGCCTCAATAGAATAAATATTGCTGTTTTCCTCCGCATCCTGAACTCTTTTGCGGAGCTTATCCAGTTCACGGTCACGGTCTTCCGTATCATTAAAATATTTCAGCTTCCAGACTTCGAGTTCTTTATTCACTTTTCCGGCAGCGTCAGATGTAACATCCCTTAGGGATTTACGGCTGGTAATAAAGAAATGGATAGTGATGCCCAGGGTGATGGCACCCAGCATAAGTATAATGACCTCTATGACAGAAAGAGAGAGGGTGGGCATAAACAGGTTAAGTCAGGTTCGTAAACTATTAAAAATCCGGGAAATAGGTTTCAATAGTTTTTCACAGGATGTGCTTTTAGCGCGGGCACAAGATAGTATTCCCTGCGAACAAAAGCATCGTAAATACACTGCGGAAAAACCCTTATTTATCCTCTGACGAGGGTACCCACTTTTTCACCGGTAACCACCCGGCGCAGGTTGTCGATCTTGTTCATGTTAAAGACAATGATGGGCAGGTTATTCTCCATACAAAGGGTAAATGCCGTCATATCCATTACTTTCAGATTCTGGGACAGACACTCCTGGAAAGTAATGACGTTGTACTTAGTGGCAGTCGGGTCTTTTTCGGGATCGGCTGTATAAATGCCATCCACCCGGGTGCCTTTTAAAATTACATCGGCATTTATTTCAATGGCTCTCAGTGAGCCGGCTGTATCTGTTGTGAAATAAGGGTTACCGGTACCGGCACCAAATATCACCACACGGCCCTTTTCCACGTGACGGATCGCCCGGCGGCGGATATAGGGTTCTGCAATCTGTTCCATTTTAATAGCGCTCTGAAGGCGGGTATACACCCCGATACGCTCCAGACCGGCCTGCAGGGCCATCCCGTTGATGACGGTGGCCAGCATGCCCATATAATCTCCATGTGCCCTTTCGATTCCGGTATCGGCCTCATTCATTCCCCGGTAAATATTACCCCCGCCAATTACCACGGCAACCTGGACTCCCAGATCAGTGATGGACTTGATATCCTGTGCATACTGGGCTATCACATCGGTATCAAAACCAAAACTTTTATTACCCATTAAAGCTTCACCGGAGAGTTTGAGGAGGATGCGTTTGTACTTTGGTAACATAGAGGAGAATTTTCGCTGCGAAGATAAGGGATTTGATTATTGTTTAACCGCACGTATGCTATAGACCATCGGCAGTTTTCCTTCCATGCCTTTGATTTCCCATTTACCAGGAGCTGTTTCTGCCATATTCCGGAAACAGTTATACGGAGAAAACATATGTTCATTAAACATCTCCAGCCGCAATCCGGCCCTGATCAGCGCATTCAATACCTCACTGATACTGTGATTCCAGCTGTACTCTTTTCCTGTAATCGGTGCATTCCGGTCTGTATACGTCCCCTGATTTTCCGTAATAATGATTTCCCTGTTCTCATACGAATACTGTATACGGGTGAAATCATCATCAAACATCCAGAGCACCGGATGGAATTCAGCAATATAAAACAGTCCCCCGGGTTTCAGGTAACGGGCAATCAACCCGGCCCATTTGTCCAGATCGGGCAGCCAGCCAATGGTTCCATAGCTGGTAAATACCTGGTCGAAGGTTTCATCCAGGTGCTGTTCCAGATCATATATATTACAACAAACAAACCGGGCCTCCACACCCGACTCTTCACTTAATTGCCGGGCTTCCCGGATCGCTTCATCGGATAAATCCACACCGGTGACCCTGGCCCCCAGCCTGGCGAGGTCCAGACTGTCCATTCCGAAATGACATTGCAGGTGCAACAGGGATTGTCCCGCCACATCCCCCAGTTCGCCCAACTCAATCGGGGTGAGTACGCGTGCGCCGTTCAGAAAACCTGCCCGGTTATAAAAAGCCGAATCACGATGCGCCATGGTGCGCTGATTCCAGAGCTGACGATTGGCTTCAAAATATTCGTTGTAGTCATTCATTGCTTTGTTTCAGGTCATGTTTGATTATAAAAAACAGGATGCTGCGTGACCTTGATCACTAAAGATAAAATATATTGTTCAACCTGTTCTCCCCAATGAAAAAAAGAATGGAAAAGCAGCTGTTCTTCGTGATATATGTCACGGCAGCAACCTTGCCGCACGGATAGTTTTGCTCAAAATTATCCGCGCATGAATTATACAAGGAGAAAACAGGTTAACGTGGCTGCAGGACTGGTAACAGCCCTGCTGCTGTTTATGACCACCACCCATGCACAACAACCCGCTGTGTATTTAACCCTGCAGGAAGCTACCGACAGCACACTGGCCAATAACCAGGACCTGGGGCTGTCCAGACTGGATGAAAAAATAGCCTCCGCTAAAACAAAGGAAATGGACGCTATCTACCTCCCGCAGGCTGATTTTTCTTTCACGGCTTTAAGCAGTAATAATCCACTGAATGCCTTTGGCTTTAAAATGCAGCAACAGGTTGTGCAACAAAAGGATTTTAATCCGGATCTGCTGAACAACCCCGGTGCTTCCGGAGATTACAGCGGCCGCCTGCAGGTAAAACAACCCCTGCTGAATATGGACCTTGTGTATATGCGCAAAGCCGTAGCCGCCCAGGAAGGTATTTACCAGCTGAAAACAAAACGCACTGCTGAATACCTGGCATATGAAGTAAAGAAAGCCTACCTGCAACTGCAACTGGTATATGAAGCAGAAAAAGTACTGAAAGAAGCTTTGCGCAGTGCAAACGCCATGTACACATTCACCAATAACCGGGTACAGGAAGGATTGATGCAAAAATCCGATGCGCTGAACGTGAAAGTCTGGATACATACCGTGGAAACCAACCTCGCGGAAACGTCCAGTAATATCCGGAATGCCTCCGACTACCTGAGTCTGCTGATGGGCAGGCCCTATGGTACGGTCTATACCGCTGAACCGGTACAACCGGAAAACAATGAACCCGCCACAGTGGCTGTGCCGGATAACAGGGCCGATTTCGCCGCCATGAAAAAAGCCATGGAAGCCAGCAAACTGATGATTCAATCTGCGGAGAAAAGTTACCTGCCCCGGATCAATGCCTTTGCCGCTTACCAGGTAAATGATTACCGGCTGACTGGTTTTGGAGCCGGCTCATACCTGGCCGGACTGCAATTGTCCTGGGATATTTTCAAAGGCAACAGCACAAAGAATAAAATCAATACCCGGCAAACGGAACTCCGTAAACTGGCCGGACAATTAGCCAATCAGCAGGCGCAAAGCCAGCTGGAACTCAACAAAACAAACCGCCAGCTGGAAGATGCCCGGTATAAAATCAGGCAACAAACGGCGGCTATCGATAATGCCGCAGAAGCACTGCGTATTCTGCAGGACCGGTATGAGCAGGGACTGGTCAACAGCACAGACGTGCTGCAGGCACAGACACAACTTTCACAACAACAACTGGGCAAGGCACAGGCGGTATTCAGTCTCAACAGTACCGCGGCCTATATCCATTATTTAACCTCCACTCAAAAAAATTAAACGAACAGATATGTATATCAGCAAGTATTTAACAGGCACACTCTTATTCAGCGGGATCCTGCTGTTCACTTCCTGCAAAGGAAAAAAAGAATCACCTGCTTCGGCCAATGCGGCTGCAGTAACCGTTTATACCGCCACACCCGGTGGCACCGTGGAAGGTGGTATTGCGGTGAGTGGAAAAGTGGAGGCCTTGCAGACGGCTCAGCTCAGCACCAAACTGATGGGAACAATAACCCGCATTTATGTAAAAGCCGGTGACCGGGTACACCGCGGACAAACACTGATCAGCATCAACAGTCAGGATATCACCGCAAAAAGAGCACAGACCAGTGCCGCTATCCTGGAAGCTGAAGCCAATGTAAAAAATGCGCAGAAGGATTTTGACCGGTTTACCAACCTGTATAATAAACAAAGTGCCTCTGCCAAGGAACTCGACAACGTAACCCTGCAATACAATGCGGCCAAAGCAAGGCTGGAAGCCGCCAGCCAGATGCGCAATGAAGTAAGTGCTATCGCTTCTTACGCTGCCATCACCGCCCCCTTTGATGGAGTGGTGACCCAGCGCCTGGCCGATGAAGGAAATATGGCTAACCCGGGTATGCCCTTACTGGTGGTGGAACAAAACACGCAGCTGCAGATCAGCGCCACGGTGAGTGAAGACCAGGTAGGCCTTTTGAAAAAAGGAAGTAAAGCACAGGTGGAAATCAAAGCCGCTGGCAAAACCATTGAATGTACGGTAAATGAAATCAGTCCTTCCTCGCAGATGACCGGCGGACAATTTGAAATCAAACTCAGTATCCCCGCTCCGGAGAAAAAAGACCTGTATGCGGGTATGTATGTCAATGTATTTATCCCGGTAAGTGGTGGCGCCGCCATCAGCCAGTCCGCGACTGCGGTACTGGTACCCACGTCCAGCCTGGTACTGAATGACCAGCTGACGGGCATCTATACCATCAGCAGTAATAACACCGCTTTACTCCGCTGGGTAAGAACCGGTAAAGTCTATGGCGAACAGACAGAGATCCTGTCCGGACTCGCCGCCAGCGAAACCTTTATACAGAAAGCGGACGGCAAACTCTATAATGGGGTACCCGTAACCGTGAAAAAATAATCAACCCGTAAACGAATACTATGCAAGAAGGAATTTCAGGTAAAATAGCCAGGTCATTCATCACTTCGAAACTGACGATCCTGCTGATGGTGGCATTCCTGCTGATCGGCGGATACAGCACATTGCTGATTCCCCGTGAGGAGGAGCCGCAGATCGAAGTGCCGATGGCCGATATCTTTATTGGTTTCCCGGGCGCATCGCCAAAGGAAGTGGAGACCAAGATCAGTGCCCCGATGGAGAAAATGATTTCGAACATCAAGGGTGTGGAATATGTGTATTCCACCTCCATGAAAGGACAGGCCATGATCATTGTACAATTCTATGTGGGTGAAGATGTGGAACGCTCCCTGGTGAAACTGTATAATGAGATCATCAAGAATATGGATAAGATGCCGCAGGGCGTTACGTTGCCGATGGTAAAGACCCGGGCCATTGATGATGTGCCGGCACTGGGTGTTACCCTGTGGAGCGAGCGGTATGACGATTACGCGCTCCGCCAGATCGGCGAAGCCCTGACCAATGAAATTAAAAAAGTAAAAGACGTATCCGATGTCCGGATCATCGGGGGCCGCAGCCGCCAGGTCAATGTGGTGCTGGATAAAAATAAAATGGCCGAAAACCAGGTGGATTTCCTGAGTATCAGTCAGCATATACAGGGCAGCAATGCCCAGACCACCGCAGGCAACCTGTTGCAGAAGGATTCTGCATTTTCTGTAGAGACCGGAAATTTCCTGGCCACAGCGGAAGACGTGGAAAACCTGGTGGTAGGCGTGAACCAGCAACAACCTGTCTTTTTAAAGCAGGTAGCTAAAGTAACGGACGGACCGGAGACCGCATCACAATATGTGTTGTTTGGCTATGGCCGGGAAGATACCACGCGCCAATCACATCCATCCGCTTATCCTGCCGTTACCTTATCCATTGCCAAACGGAAAGGAGCCGATGCCATGCGTTTGTCCGAACAGATCCTGTCAAAAGTAGAGCATGCTAAAAAACAACTGATACCCGCCGGGGTACAAACCAGCATCACCCGTAATTATGGCGAAACGGCATCGCATAAAGTAAGTGAACTGCTGTTTCACCTCTTCATTTCCATTGTGGTGGTAACCCTGTTTGTGATGCTGGCGATGGGCTGGCGCGGCGGCCTCGTGGTATTCCTGTCGGTGCCGGTTACTTTCGCACTCACGCTGCTGGCGTATTACTTCCTTGGTTATACGCTGAACCGGATCACCCTCTTTGCCCTGGTATTTATTACGGGTATTGTGGTAGACGACTCAATCATCATCGCGGAAAATATGCACCGCCACTTTAAGATGAAACGACTGCCGCCGATGCAGGCTGCTATTTACGCCATCAATGAAGTGGGCAACCCGACCATTCTGGCCACTTTCACGGTAATAGCAGCGGTACTCCCGATGGCCTTTGTTTCCGGATTAATGGGGCCTTATATGAGTCCTATGCCGATCGGCGCTTCCATTGCGATGATGCTTTCCCTGGTGGTAGCACTTACACTGACCCCTTATCTCGGTTATATCTTCTTACGTGAAAAAGAAAAAAGAGGAGGCAAGCATGAAGACAGCAAACCGCACCGGCTGGAAGAAAGCGGAATCTATAAAATATACAACGCCTTTATACTTCCCCTGCTGAATCACCGCTGGAAACGCTATACATTCATTTTCGGAACAGTAGCCATCCTGCTGGTATCACTGGCGCTCTTTTTCACCAAGACCGTTGCCGTGAAAATGCTGCCCTTTGATAATAAAAATGAATTCCAGGTAGTGATCGATATGCCCGAAGGATCCACGCTGGAAAAAACAGCCGCGGTAACAAAAGATATCGCCGACTTTGTATCCCGTCAACCACTGGTAAAAGACTACCAGTTATATATCGGCACTTCCGCGCCGATCAGTTTCAACGGACTGGTACGGCACTATGACCTGCGCCGCGGCGATAATATGGCGGATATACAGGTAAACCTGATCAATAAGGAAGACCGGAAGAAACAAAGCCATGATATTGCCAAAGAAATGCGCCCGGGTATTCAGGCCATTGCGGCAAAGTATAAGGCCAATGCCAAAATTGTGGAAGTACCACCGGGACCGCCCGTGTTATCCACGATCGTGGCAGAGATATACGGCCCGGATTATAATCAGCAGATGAAGCTGGCCGGTCAGGTAAAAGAACTGCTGGGCAAAACGGATGATGTGGTGGATGTGGACTGGATGGTGGAAGATGATCAGCCGGAACTCTCCTTTGAAATTGATAAGGAAAAAGCCATGCGGCAGGGAGTGGCACCGGCTCAGATTGTGGCTACATTACGGGCCGGCTTATCCGGCCAGGTCACCGGCAACCTCTTTAAACCCGCTTCATACAACCCGGTAAATATCGTGCTCAAACTGGATGATGCAGATAAGACATCCGTGGATGATCTGAAGAACCTCAAAGTGATCAGCCAGCGGGGTATGGCCGTTCCGGTAGGTGATCTCGTAACCATTAAATCAACGGTAAAAGAAAAAAGCATTTACCGCAAGAACCAGAAACGGGTGGTGTATGTACTGGCGGATATGGCCGGTAAACTGGAAAGTCCTTCCTATGCCATGATGAAAATTTCTGACAGCCTGAAAGTATTCAACATGCCCGAGGGCTATGAGCTGAAAGAAGAATACACACAGCAACCGGAATTTGAAGACAACTATTCGGTGAAATGGGATGGCGAATGGCAGATTACGTTTGAAGTATTCCGTGACCTCGGTATCGCATTTGTGGTGGTGATCCTGATCATTTACATGCTGATCGTTGGCTGGTTCCAGAACTTCAGTGTGCCACTGGTAATGCTGGCCGCGATTCCTTTATCGCTGGTGGGTATTGTACTTGGTCACTGGATGATGGGGGCCTTCTTTACCGCCACTTCCATGATCGGCTTTATTGCCCTTGCCGGTGTGATGGTACGTAACTCGGTACTGCTGATCGACTTTATAGATATACGGCTGAACGAGGGTATTCCCCTGAAGCAGGCCATTATTGAAGCGGGTGCGGTGCGTACCACGCCCATCCTGCTGACAGCCGGCGCGGTGGTACTGGGTGCGGTGATCATCCTGTTTGACCCGATCTTCCAGGGACTGGCCATTTCACTGATGGGCGGAACGGTCACCTCAACCTTCCTCACATTGCTGGTAGTGCCGTTGCTATATTACAAAATGCTGAAGAAAAAACATACTAAAAACAAAACCCTGTAACATGAAACTCTTATTTGTAACCTGCCTGAGTGATTTCAAGGCGGATGTAATGAAGATCTTTCATGAGGCAAAAGTCCGGGTCTTCAGTGTCACTGAAACCACCGGGGTAAAAGATGAACATGATGCGGACCTGCTGGATGACTGGTTTGGCAACAAGGATGGTGAATATGATTCACTGATCCTGTTCAGCTTCACACCGGAAGCCACCGCTTCTGAAGCGATGCGGCTGATTAAACAATATAACCTGGAACAGGAGAATAAATTCC
>Ga0209480_10001614_pt1 | contig 16331 bp, 17 predicted proteins | sample JI61114C2DNA_FD_187501 | JGI IMG/M metagenome (GOLD analysis project Ga0209480, IMG submission 187501) | Wastewater effluent complex algal communities from Wisconsin, to seasonally profile nutrient transformation and Carbon sequestration -... | ecosystem: Engineered > WWTP > Effluent > Algae...
GGATAGCGGTTGCGGAGCATGCCCCACCAGTATCGGTGGAAACATGGCTACCAAAGAAATATTTAAGCTCGAAGATGCCGCGCGGTGTCGCCATGTACTTCTGGCTGGTGACGCGGGATACGGTCGACTCGTGCAAGCCGAGAATATCAGCAATTTCGCGCAGCACCAGCGGGCGCATGGCGACTTCACCATGTTCGAAAAACTGCCGCTGGCGATCAACGATGGCCTGCGTTACGCGGTGGATGGTTTCAAAGCGCTGCTGCATGTTCTTGATCAGCCAGCGTGCTTCCTGCAACTGGCCGGTCAGGTTGCCATTGCCACGGCGCTGGCGGCCGAGAATTTCGGCATATAAGCGATTGATCCGCAGGCGAGGATAGGCATCAGGGTTGATGTAGGCAGTCCATTGGCCTTTGAGTTTTTTGACGATGACGTCAGGCGTGATGTAGCGCGCTTCAATCTGCGCAAAACGAGCACCGGGCCTTGGATTCAGACTGATGATCAGAGCGTGTGCGGCTTTCAGTGCCTCGTCGTCGCAACCCGTCAGCCGGCGAATTTTGGCAAAGTCACGGGCGGCCAGCAGTTCCAGATATTTGTCGATAATTGTCAGCGCCAGCGCTTGATCGCAGCAGCTTGGCAACGCCTTCATTTGTAATGCCAGGCATTCTTTCGGGCTGCGTGCACCAATCCCGATCGGGTCAAAGTTCTGAATATGGCGAAGAGCGATCTCGAGTTCTTCGATCTCGATTTCGTATTCCGGCGGCAAGGTTTCCCAAAGTTCTTGCAGCGGGGCCGACAGATAGCCATCGTCATCCAGTGCTTCGATCAGGAAACGAACCAGACTGCGGTCACGATCAGAGAGCTGGGTCATGCCCAGTTGCCAGCCTAGATGGTCGCGCAGGCTGATTGTCGACGCATGAACGTCGTGGGAATCACTGTCGTCATCTTCATCACGCCCGGCGCCGGTAAAGGTGCCTGCATCAGAACTCCAACGGTCGTCATCGACATCGGTGGGCGTCGATGGAACGTCCTGCTCGCGGACATCACGGGCGTCCTGCTCCTCGCGCTCGACGCGCTGCTCCCGCTCGCCTTCACTGGTTTGTGGTGAATCAAACTGCTGGGCGGAGGTAAATGCTTCGCCACCCGGCTCGTCATCGCGTTCGAGCATAGGATTTTCGAGCAGATAGCGCTCTATCTCCTGCTGCATTTCGACAGTCGACAACTGCAGCAGCTTGATCGATTGCTGCAACTGCGGTGTCAGTGCCAGGTGCTGCGATAGTCTTAGTTGGAGGGCGGGCTTCATTGAGTGGGGGCGGGTGCTACTGAGCGGTCAGAGTTTGAAATGCTCGCCAAGGTAAACCTTGCGCACACTTTCATTATTGACGATTTCTTTCGGCAGTCCAGAGGCCAGGACACGACCGGCACTAATAATATAAGCATGATCGCAGATGCCGAGTGTTTCGCGCACGTTGTGGTCGGTAATCAGTACCCCGATATTGCGCTCTTTCAGGAAGCGAATGATTTTCTGGATTTCGAGTACGGCAATCGGGTCGACCCCGGCGAATGGCTCGTCAAGGAGAATGAAGCGTGGATTGGTCGCCAGGGCACGGGCGATTTCGACCCGCCGCCGCTCACCACCGGATAGCGCTGAAGCATTGACGTGCCGGACATGGTCAATATGCAATTCGCTGAGCAGGCCCTCGACGCGGTCGTTGAGTTCGGCTTCTGGAAGATTGAGCAATTCAAGAACCGCGCGAATATTTTCTTCAACATTCAGTTTGCGGAATACCGAGGCTTCCTGCGGCAGGTAGGAGAGCCCTTGGCGAGCCCGACTGTGCATTGGCAGATGGGTCAGTTTGGCATCGTCGATATAGACTTCGCCGCCATCGGCGGGTACCAAACCGACAATCATATAAAAGCAGGTTGTTTTGCCGGCACCATTCGGGCCGAGCAAGCCAACGACCTCGCCGGACTTCACCTCGAAGGAGACATCTTCAACCACCGTCCGCGCCTTGTAGCGTTTTTTGAGGTTGTGAGCCGAGAGTTTGGCGAGTGGGGGGGTCATTCTTCTGCTCCGCGCATGGCCCGGCGCATGGTTTGCCTTATTGCGTCGCCGGAGAAACCACGATACTGCAAGAAACGCATCTGTTTGGCTCGTTCTTCAGGCGTTTTTGGCAACTCGCCGAATTTGCGTGACCAGACCATTTGACAGCGTTCTGTTTCGTCGCCGCCTTCGGGAAGCGCCACGGCGATGTCTTCATCGCTGACGCCATTGTGCCGCAATTCCTGTTTCAGCCGGCCGTTACCGTAGCGTCGAGCGCGGGCGATAACCCGCTGGCTGGCATAGCGCTGGTCGCAAAGCAGGCGCTCGGCTTCCAGCGTGTCGAGCACGGCGTCGAGTTGCTCTGCCGACTCTGCTTCGCCCACAAGTTTGCTCTTCAACTCCGCCCGACTGTGATCCCGCCGGGTGAGGAGTTGCAAGGCGCGAACCCGCAGGTCAGGCATCGGCCACCGATTTGGTCGGTTTGAGCACGGTGGTGCTGGCGGCTTCGCGAATACGGGCTTCGATTTCCTGGGCGATTTCCGGATGGCTGCGCAGGAATTCGCGGGAATTGTCCTTGCCCTGGCCGATCTTTTCACCCTTGTACGAATACCAGGCGCCAGACTTTTCAACCAGCTTGTGGGCGACCCCGAGTTCGACGATTTCACCGGCGCGGGAGATGCCTTCACCGTAGAGAATGTCAAAAATGGCTTCGCGGAAGGGCGGGGAAACCTTGTTCTTGACGACCTTGACCTTGGTTTCGTTACCAACCACTTCGTCACCGCGCTTGATCGAGCCGATGCGACGGATATCGAGGCGGACGGAGGCGTAGAACTTGAGCGCATTGCCGCCGGTGGTGGTTTCCGGCGAGCCGAACATGACGCCGATTTTCATCCGGATCTGGTTGATGAAAATGACCAGCGTATTGGTTTTTTTGATGTTGGCGGTCAGCTTGCGCAGCGCCTGGCTCATCAGGCGGGCGTGCAGGCCAACCATCTGGTCGCCCATGTCGCCTTCGATTTCAGCGCGTGGGGTGAGGGCGGCCACCGAGTCGATAACGACGATGTCGACCGAGGCGGAGCGCACCAGCATGTCGGCGATTTCCAGTGCCTGCTCGCCGTTGTCCGGCTGGGAAATCAGCAACTCATTGACGTTAACGCCGAGCTTTTGAGCGTATTGCGGGTCGAGTGCGTGTTCGGCATCGATAAAGGCTGCGACACCGCCCAATTTCTGCATTTCTGCGACCACTTGCAGGCAGAGCGTGGTTTTGCCGGAAGATTCCGGACCATAGATTTCGACAACGCGGCCACGCGGCAAACCGCCGATGCCCAACGCGATATCCAAGCCGAGCGAACCGGTGGAAACCACCTGAATGCCTTCGTCGATCTCGGCGTCGCCCATTTTCATGATCGAGCCTTTGCCGAACTGCTTTTCAATTTGTTGCAGCGCTGCGGCGAGCGCTTTTGCCTTGTTGTCGTCCATGGAGCTACCTCGAAAATTTGAGCGGATTATGGCACAGGGGCCGAAGATGGAATAGAAATTGCTGCGCTTTCCGGACGCAAAATCTGTCAGTGAAAAGCCGGATGCTGCGGGGTATATTTGCCTGAGCGTAACTTCGCACTCATTTATTACTGGCTATAAACACAGTACATTTACAGCGAGCCCTTGGCAAGCTGATTTTGAACGGCATTTTCAATTGACCAATATTGCTTATTTACCGCCGCCCGATACGGGGTTGTCGATTGTCTTTGCGGATGACAGTCTGGTCGTCGTCGACAAACCCGCTGGTTTGCTGTCTGTACCCGGGCGTGGGGAGGGCATGGCGGATTGTCTGGTAGCGCGAGTTCAGACGACTTTTCCCGACGCACTGAGCGTTCATCGTCTGGATATGGCGACTTCGGGTTTGTTGATTCTGGCGCGTGGCGAGGAAATGCACCGCCAGCTTTCCCGGCTCTTTCGCGAGCGTCAGGTGGAGAAGAGCTACGTTGCGGTTATTGACGGTTTGCTCGCCAGCGAGGCCGGTGAGGTGAATTTCCCGTTGATTGCAGACTGGCCAAACCGGCCAAGGCAGAAGGTAGATTTTGAGATAGGCAAGCCCTCACTGACAAGATTCACCCGGCTGAGCTTCGATTCAGCTAACAAGACAACGCGGGTTGAACTAAAACCCGTCACCGGTCGTTCGCACCAGTTAAGGGTGCACATGTGCGCCCTCGGTCATCCGATTCTCGGTGACGACCTTTACGGCGGTGCTGCACAAATAAAGTCGGAACGCCTGTTGTTGCACGCAACCGATTTAGCCCTTTTTCACCCGTTGACCGCAGCAAGTCTCAGTTTTCATTGTCCCGTGCCGTTTTAAGCGGGTCTTGCGGCCTTTTGGCTCGGCAATCACCCTATAATTTTCGCGTTTTCAATTCCTTGCCTCGGTTTCTTGCAGAATCATGCTGATCTGGTTCGTTGCGCTCTATTTGCTCGCCTCCATCGCCATCGGGCTGTTTGCCGCGACGCGCGTTCATAACGCCAAGGATTTCGCGGTGGCCGGGCGCAGCCTGCCCTTGCCGGTGGTCACGGCGACCGTTTTTGCCACCTGGTTTGGGGCCGAAGCGGTTTTTGGCGTTTCCGCCACCTTCGTCAAGGAAGGGTTGCGTGGTGTAGTGGCCGATCCCTTCGGCGCCAGCCTGTGTCTGGTGATCGCCGGTATTTTTTACGGCACCAAGATTTACAAGCTCAATGTACTGACGCTGGGTGACTTTTTCCGCATGCGCTACAACCGCACGGTCGAGATTCTCGCCACGCTGTGCATCGTGGTTTCCTATCTGGGCTGGGTTTCGGCGCAGATCAAGGCGCTCGGCCTGATCTTCAATGTCGTCACCGACGGCGCCATCAGCCAGGAAATCGGCATGGTGCTCGGCACCGCCATCGTCCTGACCTACACCACCTTCGGCGGCATGTTCTCGGTGGCCATTCTCGATTTTGTCCAGATGGGCGTGGTGATGGGCGGCATGCTCTATATCGGCCATCTGGTTTCCGGCATGACCGGCGGGGTCGACGTCGTGATCAAGCATGCTTCGGCAGCTGGCAAGCTTGATTTTTTCCCGAGCGGCAACTGGGTCGAATGGCTGGCGTTCCTCGCCGCCTGGATGACCATGATGCTGGGCTCGATTCCGCAGCAGGACGTCTTTCAGCGTGTCACCTCGGCGAAGAGTGCCCGCGTCGCGATCTACGCCTCCATCCTCGGCGGCGTGCTTTATTTCTGCTTCACCTTCGTCCCGATGTTCATCGCCTATTCCGCAACGTTGATCGATCCTGCCAAATTCAATGAACTGATCGCCACCGACTCGCAACTGGTCTTGCCCGCACTGGTGCTGCAGCACACGCCACTGTTCGCCCAAGCCATTTTCTTTGGCGCCGTGCTTGCCGCCATCATGGCCTGCTCATCGGCCACGCTGCTTGCGCCGTCGGTGTCATTCTCGGAAAACATCCTGCGCAACATCTACCCGAACGTGAATGACCGGGGCCTGCTGCGCATGATGCGGATCACCATGGTTTGTTTTGCCTGCCTGGTGCTGGCCTTTGCCCTGACTACCCAATCCTCCATCTTCAAAATGGTGGAAAATGCCTACAAAATCACGCTGGCCGGGGCTTTCGTACCGCTTTTTTTTGGCGCCTACTGGTCGCGGGCGACAACGCAAGGCGCCTTGGCTGCCCTGGTTGGCGGCGTAGGCAGCTGGCTGCTCATTGAAATCCTGATCGGCTCAGCCAGTCTGGTGCCGCCCCAGTTGATCGGTCTCGGCGTCAGCATGCTGGGCATGGTTGCTGGTTCATTGCTGCCGCCGTGGATCGGTCGGCCAACCCCGCACGCCAATATTCATCAGGCCTTGCACCATCGCGCCGCCGCCGAGACGCACCACCAGCCGGAACGTCCGCATCGGCACTGACATACAATCGCTTGCATGAACACGCGTGGCCCCATTCTCCTTGCTCGTTACCTTGCGCTCGCCTGGTTCGGGCTGGTTGTTTACGGCAGCCTGCATCCGTTCACGGGTTGGCGTGATACCGGCATTTCGCCTTTGGCCTTTCTCGATGGGGGCTGGCCGCGTTACTGGACGGTTTTCGATCTGCTCGCCAATGTTGCGGTCTACGTCCCGTTAGGCTTCTTTTTGACCCTGGCCCTGCGCGGCTGGCCTGGGCGATTCACCGCACTGGTCATCGCCGTGCTGGTGGCGGGTGGTATCAGTTTCGCGCTGGAAACCGTGCAAACCTGGTTGCCGTCGCGCGTCCCCTCCAATCTCGATCTCGCTTGCAATACGTTGGGGGCACTGCTTGGTGCGGTTGTCGCGCAAGTGGTTGGGCCGCGTGTTTTCGCCCGGATCGTGGCGCTGGAGCACAAGCTGATCGCCCCAGTTCCGCATGCCGAGCTGGGTCTGACGCTGCTTGGTTTGTGGCTATTGGTGCCGCTTTCTCCCGAAATCCTGCTCTTCGGGGCGGGTGATTTGCGCCATTTGCTCGGGTTTGCGAGTGACGAGCCTTTCGTCGCCGAAAGCTTCGTGATGATCGAGGCCAGTGTCACCGCCTTCAATGCCATCGCCGTCGGGCTGATCTTGCGCATGCTTTGTGCCCGTCTTTTGGTCGCCTACCTGATCGTGCCCTTTTATTTGGCGCTGGGGCTGGCCATTCGCACCCTGGCTGCGGCAATTCTGATCGGGCCGAGCGAGGCGCTGGCCTGGCTGTCACCTGGGGCCGAAATGGGCTTGCTGGTCGCTGCGCTGGTTCTCGCCATCAGCCTTGCCCTGCCAGCAACTGCCCGCCTGATGTTGATTCCGTTGGCACTGATGTCCGGCACGGTGCTGGTCAATCTGGCGCCGCCCAACCCCTACTCGATGGCGGCGCTCGCCACCTGGCAACAGGGGCACTTTCTCAATTTCAATGGTTTGACGCGCTGGGTAGCTACTTTGTGGCCTTTCCTGACCCTGCCGTTTTTGCTGCTAATTGTGCGTCGACCGTAGCCCTCTGGGGCGTTCCACGTGAAACCGGAGCGCCTATAATTGGCGCCCCAAAGGAGAGTCCATGAGCCACTTCAAACACCATGTTTTTTTCTGCTGCAACCAGCGCGAAGCTGGTGAAAGCTGCTGCAACGCGCTCGGCGCAACCGAGATGCAGACCTACGCCAAGGATCGCATCAGTCAGCTCAAAATGAAGGGTGCCGGCCAGGTGCGTATTAACAAGGCGGGTTGTCTTGACCGCTGCGATCAGGGGCCGGTGATGGTGATTTATCCTGAAGCCGTCTGGTACACCTACGTCGACAAGGAAGACGTCGAGGAAATCATTCAGGAACATCTGGTGAATGGCCGCATTGTCGAGCGCCTGAAAATATGAAAGTCGCCGAGGAAAAAATTGTCGTCGACGGCCCGGCGGGCAAGATCGAAGTGATCATGGAGCGCCCGGACGCGCCACGCGGCATCGCCCTGATCGCCCATCCGCACCCGATGGGTGGCGGCGCCAATACCAACAAGGTTGCCTACACCTTGGCTAAAACCTTCGTTAGCCTCGGCTATGCGGCTTTCCGCCCGAATTTTCGGGGCGTCGGTGGCACTGAAGGCGAACATGATGAAGGCGTTGGCGAAACGGAAGACCTGCTTGCCGTACTGGCCGAGGCTAAATGCCGCTGTGGAAACCTGCCGGTTGCACTGGCCGGTTTCTCCTTCGGCGCGTATTGCCAGACTCGCGTTGCCAAGCGCCTGACGGAAGCCGGTCATCCCGCGCAGCGTCTTGTCCTGGTCGGGACTGCCGCCGGTTTTGTCGAAGGCACTCGCCAGTACGATACCGAAGCCGTGCCGCACGACACCATCGTTATTCACGGTTCCTCTGATGAAACCGTGCCGCTCGCCAATGTTTTCAATTGGGCCTTGCCGCTCGATGTGCCGGTGGTGGTCGTGCCCGGTGCCGACCATTTCTTTCACCGTCGCCTGCACCAGATTCGCGACATCGTTACCCGCGCATGGCGGCACTAGGATCAGGCGTTGATTCTATGGCACCGGCCGCTGCCTCGATGGCGCTGGTCGCTGATGAACTGCGCAAGACTTATGCTGGTACCGAAGTGGTGGCCGGTTTGTCCTTCGCTGTCCAACCCGGCACCTGTTTCGGTCTGCTTGGCCCCAATGGTGCCGGCAAGACGACGACCTTGCGCCTCTGTCTGGGCCTGACTGCGCCGGATAGCGGCACGGTCAACCTCAACGGCTTGGCCATTCCGGCCGAAGCCGAGCAGGCGAGGGCACGAGTCGGTGTCGTGCCGCAGTTCGACAACCTCGATCCGGATTTTACCGCCAGCGAAAATCTGCTCGTTTTTGGCCGCTACTTCGGCATTCCCGATGCCGAGATCAAGGAGCGCATTCCGCAACTGCTCGAATTCGCCAGCCTGAGCAGCAAGGCCGAGGCGCGCATTTCAACGCTATCCGGCGGCATGAAACGGCGCCTGACGCTGGCCCGGGCGCTGGTGAATAATCCGGATATTATTTTTCTCGACGAGCCGACTACCGGTCTCGATCCGCAAGCCCGGCATTTGATTTGGGATCGCCTGAAGCAACTCAAATCAGCCGGCAAAACGCTGATTTTGACGACGCATTTCATGGATGAGGCCGAGCGCCTGTGCGATCGCCTGATCGTCATCGACCACGGCCGCAAAATTACCGAAGGCAGCCCGCGGCAACTGATCGCCGAGCATATCGAACCGCAGGTGATCGAGGTCTTCGATGAAGCCGGTGGCGATCTACCCGCCTTTGTCGAAAGCCACCGCGGGCTGGCCGAGCGGGTTGAAACCAGCGGTGAGACGGCTTTCTTTTATTGTCGCGAACCGCGTGACTTGCTGGCCAAACTGGCGGAGGCCCACGGCCTGCGCTACGTGCACCGGGCGTCGAATCTGGAAGACGTATTTATCAAGCTGACCGGCCGGGAATTGCGCGATTAGCCGGCGCCAGTGCTTTCGTCCAGCGCTTGGCGTTCAGCGCAAACCTGTTGCGATCATGAAGTAAGCGCTGACCCCAGGACCATTGATTCAGCGGCTAGCCCTGTGGTCAACCCGAAATTTCGTTAAAAAATGAACCCCGATTGTTTGTGCGGGTTAACAAAAAACGGCCGCAGAAGCGGCCGCATGAAACTTGTCGGGCCGGCGCTCAATCAGCCGAAGGAAGCGACCTGCTCGCGCGGTGCACGCTGGGCGGGTTGATCAACAAGCGGCGCAGCCTTTCGGGTGGCGAATTGGTGGACATTGCTCTTGTTGGCGAGATAAGGGCGAAGCACCAAGCCCAGTTGCGTTGCCGACATGCGCTGGTCAAATACCAGGTTTGCGCCGCAATCAAGCAGGCGGGCCGGCATGTCGCGATCAAACCGGCTCATCTTGGTGTAAGTCAGCAAGGGTGTATGCGGCAACCAGCCGCGCAGGAAAACCAGCGCCGCAAAGGTGTCTTCAGGCAGCTCCGGGCCGACGATGACCAGCTGAAACTCTTCGCCACGCAACTGCTCTTTTGCTTCCATCAGGCTCTGCGTTTGTTGCAGAACGTACTGGTCACTGACCCACGACAATGCGTCGTCTACCAAGGCGCGCCGTTCTGAAGACGGGTCGACGATGAGAATATTCATGATTTCCTCCTCCAATGATGCTGAATTCGTAACTTCGTTTTTACGAATTGGAGTGTAGGCGGCTAGTCGTTTGCCATCTATCGGCGTGAATAGGGATAAAACTAGGTAGTTTCCCGGATGCCGGCATGGCGCGCCTGGCGCTGGGCCAAGGCTCTTGCGACGGAAGCGGGTGAGTTATCCCGCCCTTTCAGGTGGCCGGCCAGGCAGGACGGATTCGCTCGGGCGCCACTGGCCAGATAGTCAGCCAGCAAGCGCTGGCGAGCCTCTTCCACATCCAGCCTTATCACCTGAGTCAGATAATCGAAAAGGCGGTCGACCAGCATTTCCGGCGTCAGGCCGCTGGTTTTGCTGGTGCTTTGCCAGAGCCAGTCGCTCCAGGCGAGAAACGCCGCAAACGGTGACGGGCCGGCCAGCAGCAAAGGCAGGGTTTGCTTGAAGCGGCCCGAGTTGGCGAGCAGATCCCAGTAACGGGCCAGCCGGGTGAAGCGTTGCACGTCCGACGCATCGACTGCCCCGGTTTGCTGGATGGTGTAGGGCGGCTGGCTGTCGTAAACCATGCCGTGTTCGACGCTATGTCGGGCAATCGGTGTGCCGCGCAGGCGTTTCAGCACGCCGAGCTGGATTTCATGCGGCTGCAGCGCGTACAGCCGGTCAAAGCCTTCGGCAAAACTGGCCAGCGTTTCGCCGGGCAAACCAAAAATCAGGTCGGTGTGCAGATGGGCGTGGCTGTGATTGACCAGCCAATCGACGTTGGCGCAGGTCTTGTCGTTATCCTGCCGGCGCGAAATTCGCTGCTGTACCTCGGGGCTGAAGGTTTGAATGCCGACCTCGAACTGCAGCACGCCGGGCGGAAAGCGGGCGATCATTTCCTTCAGGCGATCCGGCAGATGATCGGGAATGACCTCGAAATGCAGAAATAAATCGGGTGTCAGGCGCGCGAGGAAGAACTGCAGGATGCGCAGCGAGCTGTCGATTTTCAGGTTGAAAGTACGATCGACAAACTTGAAATTGCGCGCCCCGCGCTGATAAAGCCCTTCCAGTGCGGCGAGGAAATCCTCAAGCTCGAAAGCCCAGGCTGTCTTATCGAGCGCACTCAGGCAGAACTCGCATTTGAACGGGCAGCCGCGCGAGGCTTCCACATATAAAAGCCGGTGCGCCAGATCACTGGCGCTGTACTCGGCGTAGGGCAGGTTGATTTCTTCCAGTCCGGCCTGTTCGCCACTGATGACCTTCATCAACGGTTTTGGCCCGTGCAGCAAGGCGCGGCAGAGTTTGGGGAAACTGACATCGCCCCAGCCGGTAATCAGGTAGTCGGCCAAGCGGACAATTTCCTGATCTGCCCATTCGTGGCTGACTTCCGGCCCGCCGAGCACGATTTTCAGGTCAGGTCGCACCAGTTTGAGCTGGCGGATAACGTCCGTCGTCGCCGTCACATTCCAGATATAAACCCCGAAGCCGATGATCTGCGTGGCCCGATCCGCTGCATCACCCAGCTCGGCAAGCAGCGTTTCGACAATCTCCGCCGTCGGCCGGGCAATGGTGAATTCGCGCAGCACGGTGCGGGCGCGCAGGTCGTCGCCGCCGTGGCGGGCCATGTTGGCCAGCAAATAACGCAAGCCCAAAGAGGCGTGAATGTATTTGGCGTTGAGCGTGCTCAGGATGATCGCGGGTGTGGTGTTCGGCATCCCGCTATTTTGACATCCTCACGGCTTTCTAGCGCTGCACAGCGGTTTGCGGAAGGGTGTGACTGATTGCTGCGGTCAACCGGGATATTGGCCCAAAAATGATTAATGCACAGAAGCCGCTGCTTGGCCAAATGCGCTGAAGGACTCAGACCGGGCGATGGGTGCCCGGTAGAATTGATTGCGTTATTTCACTGCAAGGAAAGCCGACATGAAAATCATTCTTTCACTATTGGCCGCGGTATCCCTCGTCTGTGGCTGCGCCGTCTATACCCCCGGCGGCTCGGTCGTGGTCGATCCCGCTGGTTCAGGGCACCGCGACGGCGGCGGCTTCTGCCCGCCAGGGCAGGCCAAGAAGGGGAATTGCTGATCACTCCCTGACTCCTCGCTAACCCATTCAGGCTTGAAGCTTGTTTGGCCGCGCACTAAATCACTGCCTTAACCGGAGAAACCCGATGTTGAATTTCACATTCCACAACCCGACGAAAATTGTTTTCGGCGTTGAAAGTATTGCCAAACTGAACAAACTGATCCCCGCTCAGGCGCGTGTGTTGATCCTCTACGGTGGGGCCAGCGCCCAGAAAAACGGCACGCTGGATGAAGTGAAAGTGGCGCTGGGCCAACGGCTGGTTCAGGAGTTTGGCGGCATCGAAGCCAACCCGACTTACGAAACGCTGATGGGCGCGGTCGAGCAGGTCCGAACCGAGAAACTCGATTTTCTGCTTGCGGTGGGCGGTGGTTCGGTCATTGACGGCACCAAGTTCGTCGCCGCCGCCGTGCCTTTCATGGGTGATCCATGGACGATACTTTCGGCCGGGGCAAAGATCGAAAGCGCCGTGCCGCTGGCGAGTGTGCTCACCTTGCCGGCCACGGGCTCGGAGATGAACAACGGTTCGGTCATCACACGCAAGGAAACGAAGGCCAAACTGGCGTTCATGAATCCGCATGTCTTCCCGCAATTCTCGATTCTCGACCCGACGAAAACCTACACACTGCCGCCGCAGCAAATCGCCAACGGCGTGGTTGATGCCTTTGTGCACATCGTTGAGCAATACCTGACTTACCCGGTGGGCGGCATGGTTCAGGACCGTTTTGCCGAAGGCTTGCTGCAAACCCTGGTCGAAATCGGCCCGAAAGTGTTGGCCGAGCCGGAAAACTACGAAAACCGGGCCAACCTGATGTGGGTTGCCACGCTGGCCCTGAATGGCCTGATCGGCGCTGGCGTACCTCAGGATTGGGCGACCCACATGATCGGCCACGAACTGACCGCCCAACACGGTATCGACCACGCCCGCACGCTGGCTATCGTTCTGCCGTCCTTGCTCAATGTGCAGCGGGCCGACAAGCGTGCCAAGCTGCTGCAATACGCCGAACGCGTCTGGCAGATCCGCGAAGGCAACGAAGCGCAACGTATCGATGCGGCAATTCGACAAACCGCCGAATTCTTTGAAAGCCTCGGCGTACCCACCCGCCTGTCGGCCTACGGCATCAGCCGCGAAGGCATCGATACGCTGGTCAGCCAACTCGAAGCCCACGGCATGAAGGCACTCGGCGAGCATCAAAACATCACGCCGGAAGTGAGTCGGCGCATTCTCGAAGGTGCGCTTTAAGTCGGCGCTGTTTTAGCGGGAATGCGTGGATTGCCGGGGCCATAGAGGCCAGGCTAGCGGTACGGTCAACCGGAAAAAAGGCAAAAAATGGCGCATCGTTGAATGCGCCATTTTTGGCTTTGCAAGTTTGCGGTTCTCAAGAACGGTTGTGACCGTCTTCGTTTATTGGCACCGAACGATCAAAAAGTGTTTCGGGGGCGATGTCCAGATCACCCGGCCAACACACGGTATCCAAACTCACAAAGGCCTGGTTGAACAATGAAAAATCCTGCAAGCGCGTGAATATGCCGCGATGCAAATAGGGGCGGGCATCGAACAAACGGTGGTCGCCGGTACTGAACCAGAGTTCCAGCGAGAAATCTTCTCTCGGTTTTACACGGATGACAGCTTCCATGATCCCTCCTAGCGCAGTGGGTCGATGGCGAAAGGCGCTTGACCCCGATGGTCGGCATGGTGAACTCCAAAATTGACGCCAACAGTATAGCAATCGCCAGCCCGAGACCATTTAGATCCGGGTGGAAAAGAAACGATATGACGTGCCGGCGTCCGTTTTAAGTTCAGATCCCCGGCATCGGAATAAATCCCGGCAAAGCTTTGATCCGCGCTATCCATTGACGGATGTTCGGATAGGCTTCCAGCGAAATACCGCCTTCCGGGGCCAGCGCGACGTAGGGCATGACGGCGCAGTCGGCGATGGTCGGCCGGCCCAGCGCCAGCCATTGATGAGCAGCCAGATGCGCTTCGATCAGCGGCAGGATGCGAGCGGCGCGCTGCAGCGTGTTGGCCTTGTCGATGGTGTAGCCGAATTTATCGACGAGGCGGGCGGCACCTGGGCCGTTCTGGATTTCATTGGCGGATGTCGATAGCCATTGCGCGACCTCGCCCAGCCCGGCGGCATCGCGCGGTAGCCAGTTTTCATCGCCGTATTGCGCCGCGAGATAAACCAGAATGGCTTGCGAATCGCGCAGGATGACTTTGCCGTCCTCCAGAATCGGCAACTCGCCCCACGGGTTCAGGTCAGTGAGGGGCGGGTGCTTGTGTTCGCCGCCCATGAAGTCCACCGGCACGAGTTCCAGCGGAATCTTTGCCAACGCCGCAAACAGGCGAACCTTGTAGCAGTTCCCGGAGAGTTCCAGATCGTACAGTTTCATGTCTTACTCCTTGGTAGTGGATGTTTCAGTGGGCGAATAATCAAGGGATTGCCATTCGCTCGCAGTAAAGCGTGGCGTAATGTGGCGGGAACAGTTCCAGTCGAAAGCCGCCACCCGAATAAGCAGGATGCGCTCGACCTCGCGGCCCAGCGGCTGCATTTTTGCCAATAATTCGGCGTTGACCGTAGGGCCAGCCGTTGCGTCCATGGTCGCCGCAGCCATGTTGATCACCTCGACATGCCCAAGAATCTTCAAGCGGCGCTGGTTTGGGTAATCCATCAGGATCAGCGCCGCCCGGCCGTTAGCGGCCAGATTGCCGACGCTGACGTACTGCCGGTTGCCGGAAAAATCGGCAAAGGCCAGCGTCGTCGCATCCAGCACGCGGAGAAAGCCAGCCGGACCGCCGCGGTGCTGCACATGCGGCCAGCCGGTTTCGCTGACCGTTGATAAATAAAAGCTGTCGCGGGCAGCAATGAACTCGCACTCGCGGCGGCTGAGTTCGGCGATGACGTTTTCCGGTCGCTCTCTCGAAGCCTCCCCGAGCTCCCGCCCGCCATAACGGCGTTGGCTGGCCCGGACGCTGGGGGTGTAAGTAAGGGCGGCAAAGTGGCGAGACATGTTCGGCTTTCAGTCTGAGTCGCAATGACGTCATAATCATCGATGCAATCAGCGCAATAAATAGACTGAAAGACAAAATACCTATGCGAATAACGGTTTAATCCAGCGCCATGGACAAACTCCGCGCCATGACCACCTTCGTCCGCATCGTCGAGACCGGCAGCCTCACTGCCGCCGCCGAGCGCCTCGGCACCTCGCCCACCTCCGTCGTGCGCAGCCTGTCGGCGCTCGAACGGGCGCTCGGCGTGCGCCTGCTCAATCGCACGACGCGGCGCATGGCGCTGACCGACGAAGGGCGCGACTATTTCGAACGCTGCCGGCGACTGCTCAGCGAAGTCGAAGAGGCCGAAACCGCGCTGCTCGCCCGTCAGGTCACCCCGGCCGGCCGCCTCGTCATCACCGCCCCGGTCATGTTCGGGCGCCTGCATGTCGCCCCGCTGGTCATCGACTTCCTCGCCGGGTTTCCCGACGTACGCGTCGAACTGTTGCTCGTCGACCGCATCGTTGATCTGATCGACGAAGGCATCGACCTCGCCATTCGCATCGGCACCCTGCCCGAATCCTCGCTCGTCGCCATCCCGCTCGGCAGCACCCGCCGTGTCGTCTGCGCCAGCCCGGAATATCTTGCCCGCCACGGCCAGCCCGGGCATCCCGACGAGCTACCCGGCCACCGGGCGATCCGCATCATCGGCAAAAGCTTCGAGCCGGAATGGGCATTTCAGGAAAACGGCCAGACCTTGCGCATCCCGATGCCCGACATCCTCGCCACCAACCACATCGATTTCGCCATCGACGCCTGCCTGAAAGGCGTCGGCTGCGGCCGCTTCTTCGCCTATCAGGTGCAGGCACAAATCGCCGCCGGCCAACTCATCCGCCTGCTCCGCCCCTACGAACCCGAGGCGCTCCCCGTCAGCTTCGCCTACCCCCACGCCCGCCTGCTGTCATCGCGGGTACGGGCGTTTATTGATCGGGCAGCGCCGCAGCTGCGGGAAAAGCTGATCGAATCGAGCTGATTTCGGGTGGTTTTATCGCCGCAATGCAAATGCTGCGGTCAACCGGAAAAAAAGCCCAAAAACGGCGCATCGTTGGTCCAGCCCCGAGGTCAAGTTGTTGATTGGCCGCGTTACGCCGCAAGGACAATTGCGTGTATGGGTCAAATTGGGTCTGCTTTTTGGGTATTCAACTGATAATTGGGTCAGAATGGGGCTATTATTGGGCCATGCTACGAACTGATACGATTCAAATCACGCCTGAGATTCTGGTGTTGATCGCCAAGATTGATGAATTCAAAGGCGCTTGGCGTGCTTTGGGTACGCTCGCACCCGAGCGTTTGTCAGCCCTGCGCCGCGTGGCGACCATCGAAAGCATCGGTTCATCGACACGCATCGAAGGCAGCAAGCTTTCAGACCGGGAGGTTGAGCAACTGTTGGCCAACCTGGAAATCAAGCGCTTTGATACGCGCGATGAGCAGGAAGTGGCAGGTTACGCACAGGTGATGGACGTCGTGTTTGGCGCTTGGCAAGACATCCCTTTCACTGAAAACTACATCAAACAACTGCACCAGATACTGCTGCAACACAGTGAGAAGGATGCCTGGCAC